>Ga0137376_10001112_pt1 | contig 14459 bp, 6 predicted proteins | sample SagtaG_23_FD_104814 | JGI IMG/M metagenome (GOLD analysis project Ga0137376, IMG submission 104814) | Vadose zone soil microbial communities from Sagehorn Ranch, Mendocino, California, USA - Sage2_L_20_16 metaG | ecosystem: Environmental > Terrestrial > Soil > Vadose zone | place: USA...
CTTCCACCCCGGAAGCACATACAACTGGCACAAGGCTGGGCGAGGCTCCAGAACCCTGCTGTCGTGGTGGCACAAGGTTCCCAAGCTGTAAACTAAAAGACGTCGGCAGGATAGCCGCCACGCCTAGTTGTGAGAAACTCTGGATACCGCAGCGTTAGGCGATCTTGTCGTCGACTTTTACAATCGCCAGTCAGGGGTGACCTTGATTTTTAGGCTGTTGCTCCGCCAGGCGCTGCTTTGCCTCTCGCGCCAGCGGATCTTGAAGACCGGCGGCTAGGGCGCGCGCGAGAGTTTCACGCCCCTTCGCGTCCTGCTTGGTTTGCAGCTGCGCCATCCCAAGGTAGTAAAGATGTTTCGCAGGCAGAGGTTGCTTGGCAGCGCTTCCCTCGAGCAATTGGATTGCGTACGAAAATTCCTTGCGCTTGAAATTCAGCTCGGCCAGGGTTCGGGCCAACTCGGGATCATCCGGGAGTGTTTTCCGGGCCTTCACTGCCAATTCGTACGCCTTCCCAGTGTCCTCGGCATTGTCCGCGTAGATGGCCGCCAAGCGTTTTTGCGCCGGAGCAAAATCTGGATACTTGCTCAAGACCTGCAGATAAGTATCGGTGGCACCTTTTGCATCGTTGCGCTGTAATCGAATCGCGGCTTTCGCCATAAGTGCCGGCACATAAAGCGGCTGCATCTTCAGGATCTCCTGGACTTGCGGTTCGGCTGCAACAATGTCCGCCGAAGCACGATCGAGAGCCGTCATATCCAAAAAGCGTTTTGCATCGTCCGATTGCGCTGCACCTGGAGCCGCCGTCAGGCAACGTTCCATTGTCTGGCGCGCCTCGGGTACTTTACCTAAAGCATAAGCGGCCAATGCGAGATCGTGGAGAACGGTGGGATCATTACGGCGCTGGCGCGCACTTTCCTGCAAAAGACTGTAGGCCCAGTTATAATTGTCACTTTCCAACGCAATACGTCCGAGCACGCCGGCCGCCTCTGCGTCGTTCGGCGCCAATTCTCGGGCCTTTTTCGCAAACTCCAGCGCTTTATCACGCTTCTGCAAAGGCTCGGCATAAAGTTGAGCCAGCTTGAGAGCAGCCCCACCGAATTTCGGGTTGAGCTTTAAGGCTTGCTCGTAAGCAGCGGCCGCCTTGGCGGCATCGCCTTGCTTTTCATAAGCTTCAGCCAGACGTTTCACGACAACGAAGTCGTTGCCCTGCTGGTTTTGCAGCTTCTCTAATTCGCTAGTGGACAGCTCTGTCGTCACACCAGCGGGTCCTTGCAGCAAGGCGAGCCGGCGTTGGGCCTCCTCTTTGCCCGTGAAATCAGCCGTGGCGTGGGCGGCCTGTTCCAAGGCTGAACGAGCCGCGTCCGTCTGGCCCATCATGTAGTTGGCCATGCCCAGATGGAATTGGACCGCGGGATCGTCCGGTATTTTTTCGGCACTTTCTCGCAGGAGCGGTAAGGCCTGCTGATAATCACCGCGCTTGTACAAGACCCAGCCGAGCGTGTCCGCAATCGAACCGTCACTCGGCTCAAGAGTCCGTGCTTTCTGGGCCAGCTCGTATGCTTTGTCGAGCTGGTTTAACTGCTCGGTGTAGAGATCGGCGAGATTGTTTAGAGCGGTAGCCGAGTTTGGATCCAAAGCGAGGAGCTTTTCATAAGTGTCCCGCGCTTTTGAATAATCCTTCATCTGATCGTAAACGCTCGCTACCAACATGAGTGCCTCCGAGTTCTTCGGCTCCTTGGCCAGTCCTGCTTCAAGCTGCTTGACGGCTTGCGGGAGCTTCTTCTGCGCGAGATAAACCGAAATCAACAGATTGTAAGCAGGGCCGAAGTTAGCATCGAGTTCGATGGCTTTTTGAAGGGCCGCTTCAGCGCGAGTCCAGTCTTGCTGCGCCGCATAAACCTCCGCTTCCATGAAGTGGGCCATGGGTGCGCGGGAGGTTTTCTGAAGTTGTTGCTGCACGCGTTGCATGGCGGTGTCGTAATGTTTGTCAGCCACGTCCATCTCCACGAGTTGATTGACCGAACTTAAATTGTCCGGCGCGAGCTCCTCTGCTTTTTCAAAGGCCTGGCGCGCTTCGGCAGTTTTCTGCTGCTGCCGCAGAACGAGTCCGACAAGGAAATAAGCGTCAGCCGATCGGGGAGCGATTTTGATTTGTTCGCGGAAAGCCGCAACCGCATCGTCCAATCGGCCTAAAGCCTGGTAAGCCTGGCCGAGAAGCGAACGAGCCTGCCAAAGATCAGGCCGCTTTTTTAATAAGTCCTCCATCGCGGCGACAACCGGCTGAGGTTTGCCAGAACGCAGGTTCAGTTCAGCCAGCGCGAGGACAGCATCGGTAAAGTTCGGACTTGCGGCCACGGCCCGTTCGAGTGCCGCGGTGGCCTGCGCGGGATTCTTGTTTTGTAGATACGCGCGGGCGAGGTGGTACTTGATCGTAGAGTTATTTGCAAACCTAGCGTCAAGCCGATCCAAGATCGCAATTGCTTTGCTCGGATCGCCTTTCGCCAGCAGAACATTTGCTTCAAATATGCGCGCATCAGGATTTTCCGGGTCCCGGCTGAAAATGTTTTCGAGAAGCGAAAGCGATTCGTCATACTTCTTTTCTGTCAGGGCGATCTGAGCCAGAGAACGCCACGCGGGAACATAATCGGGCGCTTTTTGCGCTAGATTTTGGAGATAAGCCTTGGCCTCGCCGGTGGCCCCGTTCGTAGTCTGGAATTCAGCATATTTGATCCGCTCAGGCGATCGTAAAGGGGCGAGATCTGCGGCATTTTTGAACTCCTGGCCGGCTTTGGCCAGATCTTTGCGCAACATGTAAACATAGGCCATAGCCAAATGTACCCGGGGCAACTTCGGTTCGATCGCGACCGCTTGTTCAGCTTCGTTCGATGCGGCTGTCAGATCGCCTTTTCGCACGGCGAGGCTGGCCGAAGCCAAATGAAAGCCGCCCGTGTTCCGCTGGGGGAATTTTTGCAGCTGCTGCTCGGCGGCTGCGATCTCTTCTTTGGTTTGGCTAGTATCGGCAAGAAGAAGCATGGCATCAGCGTTCGCTGGGTCTTGTTGGAGAATGGATAGTGCTTCCTTTCTCGCCTGAGCCAACTCACCCAATCCCATGAAACTGAGCGCCAGCTTGGCCCGCGCCGGAATGTTTTGAGGCTCGAGCTCGCGAGCTTTGACCAAAAACGGAACGGCGCGAAGTGGAGCGCCTTGCTCAAACCAAATAAAGCCAAGTTGCTGAAACGCTCTGACGTTCTGATGGTCTAGCCGCAGGAGATTCAAGTACTCAATTTTCGCCTTATCATATTCGCCAGCCGAAAAGTAGCGATCAGCACGCTCGAGGATGCGAGATTTTTGCGCCCCGGCCGGGCACCCGGTTACGAAGACCGCGAGAAATAGCGTTACGATTCTCACAGCTGCGGGACGCAATCTTTGCATACTCAACGTCGAGTGCATTGTTCCGAGCTTATTGGGCTCGACAGAAGGGTCAAGGTGCAGCTGAACATGTGCCTCGTAAACGCGAACACGAATTTCTAGAGCACGGGCACATTGTTACCGCCCGCGGATTCATGCGTTTTATTTTCTCCTTCCCCGCGATCTTGGAAGCATCAGCGAATGAGCGGCCATTTACGCGGACGAGTTCGCAGCCGATTCAGCCAGCTTCCTTGTCGCCGAAGAATCAATGCGACCTAGCTGCTCTCTGACGAGAGGCGAGCTATTGGATAATTGCGGCGCCTACTGGAATGGCTGAGTTTGCTTGCTCGGTAAACGCGCCGCCAATGAGCGGTAGGCAATCAGTGCGACAAGAGCAATTAAGCTCAAAGCGAGCGTTGAGGTTCCCTCAGGCACGCTCACTCTGGCGGTCAGGTTCGGGTTCGTAATCGTTGAACCCGAGCTGAGCAAAATGTCCTTGCCACTGATGATTTCACCGACAACCAAACCTGGGGCCAAATTTACTCTCGCGTTCAGAGCGAGAATAATTCCGTGTAACACGGAGCCACTGCGGCGGCCGGAAAATTTGACGTCGCTGGTTCCGGTATAGTTGAAAAGAACGTTAGCTTCAGTAGCACCGCCAGCCAACAGGACTCGCGCGGAGTTAAGGGCGAAGAAGCTCGAGATGTTGAAGACAAAACTGCCAGACCCGGAAAGAGTCAGAGTCGAACGAGTCAATTGAAATTTTGACAGGTTGTAGACCCCGGAAGAAAGAGTGAGCGAGTGCCGCTTTAAACTTATTTGATTGAGCGCCGAAGTCGGAGACAACGTCGTCGCTGCCGATGATGCGGCGGCAGCATCAAGTCGGGCCTGCTCGTCGGAAGCACTGGCGAGTGAACTACTCGAAGAAACGGTCGCGTTCGTAGTAGTGCCACTGATTGCCCCAGAAGCATGGTGCTTTCGTCGACCCGACTGAGACTGCTGAGACTGAATTACTGTTCCAGTCCCTGTTTCCAAGACCGTCCAGTATTTTGGACCGGCGGAGCCTAGATCTACGGGAAGAGCGGCACAATTGCTGCGCATAGCCAAAAACACAACGACCGCCGCATGGCAGATTAAAGTTGATTTTGCCCCTTTTATCATCACAGCAGCCCCTCGGTTGCCCAGAACCAACTTAATGTGTATAGCGGATTCTGTGCCATGGAAGTTTTTGACCGCCTTCGTACCAAACATAACCAGCTGCGGGACAGGTTGTTATGCAGGACGATCTTCAATTGGTCGTTAGTTACGTAACTGTAACAAAGTGTAAAGAATACCGACGAATCAAACGCCCCGCTCCACATAAAGCCCTTCTTTGTTCTCAGTTTACCAGCAACGGTGGGCACAGGGCAAGACTTAACTTTGCCTTCCAAAGGTGTGGCAGGAAAAGGCGCGTAATCTTGATCACGGCTACGGGCCTTGACGCCTTCGCAACTCACTGACCGCGGCTTTCGCTTCTCCCAGTAGGGGTTCTTGCAACCCAGCAGTCAGCGCCTGTTCCAGTGTCTTTCGGCTTTCGGAATCCTGGCTGGCTCGCAATTGCGACATGCCCAAATAATAAAGATCCGTTCCCCGCAGCGGCTTCTTGCGGGCGCTCTCTTGAAATAGTTGAATCGCGTATCCGAACTCTTTTCTTTTGTAACTGATTTCGCCAAGAATTTTCGCCAGCTCCGGGTCATCCGGCAGCGTATTGCGAGCTTTTAACGCAAGGCTGTAAGCCTCATCGATGTGAGCAGGGTCTTCCAGGTACAACGAAGCCAAACGTTTTTGCACCGGCGCAAAATCCGGGTAACGCCGGACGATATTATTATAAATAACGATCGCAGCTTTTGCGTCATCGCGTTGCACTTGAAGGTCGGCTCGAGCCATGAGAGCGGGAACGTAATCCGGATTGGCGTCCAGAATTTTCTGAATCTCTGGTTCCGATTTCGAAAGATGCTCTGGATTCTGCTCGAGCGCCGTCATCGCCAAAAACGACTGCGCGTCGCGGAGTTGTTTCGGATCAGGTTGGGCCCGCGGGATGCGCTGCATGATCGATCGCGATTCGCTTATCTTTCCCAAGCTGTATGCCGCCCACGCGTAATGTTGTAAGACATTCACATCGCTGGGCAGTTGCCGCGCACTCTCCTGCAACAAGCTATAAGCCCAGGTGAAATTGCCCAGTTGATAGACGATCCCGCCCAGAACGCCGGCGACCTGCGGATTGCTTGGCGCGAGATCCCTTGCTCTCTTGGCAAATTCGAATGCCGTGTTTTTGTTCTGTAAGGGACCAGCATTGAGCTCCGCCAGTTTTACCGCGGCTGGGAGCAGTTCGGGATTGACTTTGAGCGCTTCCTCGTAGGCGCGGGCTGCTCGCGCGAAAGCTCCATTGCCCTGACACGAACCCCCTAGACGCATCCAAGCAACCACATCTTCCGGATGCTGTTGCGTCACCTCCGCGAGCTGTGCCGTTGACAGCCCCTCCCCCTTCGCCGATTCCAGAAATGCGAGCCGGCGCTGGGCCTCAACTTTACCCTCCGAGTCGATGTTGGCGCTGACCGCTTTTCGAAGTGCAGTCTCGGCCGCGTCTGTCTCGCCCATCATGTAACTAGCCATTCCAAAATGATATTGCGCAGCCGGATTGTCTGGCAGTTTGCCAGCGCTTTCTCGGAGTAAAGTCATTGCCTCCTGGTAGTCGGCGCGGCGGTAGAGCGTCCAGCCTAACGTGTCAGCGATTAAGGGGTCGTTCGGTTGCAAAGTCCGTGCTTTGCGGGCTAGCTCGTAGGCTTTATCGATTTGATCGAACCGCTCGGCATAAAGGTAAGCAAGATTGTTTATGGCCGCGGCGGCATTGGGAGTAATTGAAAGGAGCGTTTCATAGGTGTCCCGAGCTTTGGGATAATCCTTAATCCTGTCGTAGGTCAGCGCCAAATCGGTCAGAGCGCGAACGTTATTGGGGGTTTTCGATAACAATGTTTGCAGCTCGTCAATGGCTTCTCTCGGCCGGTTCGCAGAGAGGTAAGTGGAAATCAACAAGTCAAAGGCATTGGAGAAATTGGGATCGAGATTCAGAGCGTGATGCAGAGCTGCCAGAGCACGGTCCCACTCACCTTCAGCAGCGTAGATTTTTCCATAAAGGTAATCAGTCGCTAGTGGGTTCAATTCGTTTTCCAATTCCTGTACCTTCTGTCTGGCCGCATCAAAATTCTTCTGCGAAATATCCAACTCCACCAGCTGCTCGGCGGGCGGAAGGTCGTTAGGCGCCAGTTGCAATGCATTTCGAAACGCCGTCCGCGCTTCTTCGGTTTTGTGTTGTTGACGAAGAATGAGTCCTAAGCGGAAGTACGGATCTGGTGATTCGGGCGAAGCGCGAATTTGTTCCCGCATAATAGCGGCAGCATCGTCGAAGCGTTCCATGGCGCGGTAAGCTTCGGCCAGAAGCAATTGGGCCGGGCCCAGATTCGGTTGCTGCTTGAGCAAGCCAGACATCGCTGAAACAACCAATGGAGCGTTGCCTGTCCGAAGATTGAGCTCCCCGAGAAGTAAGATTGCTTCGATATAATCCGGCTTCGCTGCAACTGCCCGATTAAGGGCCGCGGCCGCCTCGGTAGGATTATTGTCTGCTAAGCATGCGCGAGCGAAATGATACTCAATCAGCGGCACGTTAGGATAGGCCTTAGCCAGACGATCGAGCTGGCCCATTGCTTTGGTCGCTTCGCCTTGTCCGAGCCAGACTTCAGCCTGCAAGATGAGACCATCTAGGTTTTGCGGGTCGCGGGTTAAAACGTTTTCAAGAAGAGATAACGCTTCATCGTAATTTTTCTGCGCCAGTGCCATCTCGCCGAGCAAACACCATGCAGAAAGACAGTCGGGTGTCTGCCGTGTAATCTCGTTCAGCAGCAAGGTCGCTTGAGTCAGATTGCCGATCTCTCGCTCATATTCCGCGTATTTTAATCGCGCGGTGGATCGCGGAGGTGAAAGCTCCGCGGCCGTTTGGAACTCTTCACCGGCTTTGTCGCGGTCTTGTCGCAGCGAGTAAAGATTCGCCAGCGCTAGATGGACTCGGGGTGATTCTGGTTCCAACTTCAGCGCTTCTTGCAATTCACTGTCCGCGTAGGCGAAGTCTCCTCTTCGAAGAGCAAGACTTGCCCACGCCAGATGGTAGGCAATGTCATTGCCTTGCGGTACTTTTCGCAGTTGTTCCTCGGTCTCCGCAAATTCCTGTTCGGCCCAGGTGGTGTTGGCTAAAACAAGCAGCGCTTCCTCTTGGCCGGGCGATTCCTCCAGAATGGCCAAGGCTTCCTCTCTGGCGGAGACACTTTCCCCAAGGTCGGCCAGAACTACGGCCAATTTCGCTCTGGCGTCGATATTCTGTGGAGCGAGCTCGCGCGATCTCGAGAGATAAGCATAGGCGCGCAGAGGCGCACCCTGCTCAAACCAAATGAGACCCAGCTGCGACTCCGCTATCGGGTCATTAAAATCCTGTCGGAGTACGTTCAAATATTCAATCTTCGCCTTTTCGTACTCGCCGGCGTTAAAATAACGGTTTGCTTGCTCCAGATGGAGTTCTTTCCTCCTCTGGCCCGAGCAGCCAGCGAGGATTACTGCCAGCACTAATGCAGTCGTTATCCGCCGCCCGGCCATCTCAAGAAATTTCCGACCTGCTTCTTCACACCAACGCCTGATTTAGTGTGGAATTTCGACCCGATATAAACACGGAGCGGGTTTGGCAAATAGGAAGTTTTTTGCAAAGCAGCGACCATAAAATTCAGACTTGTCTCATGTGCCAGCGTTGCCCACCAAATCCGGAAAAGCGTTCGAGCCCGTTCAGGTCTGCTGAGCATCACCGGCCGCCGTTTTCGGCGCTCTGTCGGAGTTTTGCACAGTTGGGTCACCTCGACTGATCCCAAGCTTGTCCATCAATTCATAGAGGGTGGGACGACTGATGCCGAGTTCCGCTGCCGCCGAGCTGATTTTGCCGCTATGTCTCTTGAGGGTCATCTCAACCATCTCGCGCTCGATGTTTTCGCGCGCCTCCTTGAGTGTAGCCGCAGGAACGACTTCGCCGCCGGCATTCAATTCCAGATCGCTGGCAGTGACTCTTTTGCTGTCCGCCATAATGACGGCTCGCTTGACGCGATTCTGCAGTTCACGCACGTTCCCCGGCCATGCGTGGCGCTTGAGGGCGCGAAGCGCATCTGGACTGAACCGCAAAGACCCTTTCTCGCACTGGAGAGCGAACTGCTGCAAAAACTCTCGGGCCAGAACATCAACGTCCTCCCCTCGATCTCGAAGCGGAGGCAATTTGATGACAACGACGGCTAGACGAAAATACAGATCTTCCCGAAATTTGCCTCTGCCAACAGCCTGCTTTAAGTCGACGTTCGTCGCCGCAATTATGCGCGTATCGATTTGAATCTCCTGCCTGCCCCCAACACGCTGGAACCGTTGTTCCTGTAAAAAACGAAGCAGTTTAACCTGAATCGCGGGTGGCAATTCCCCAATCTCGTCCAGGAAAAGGGTACCCCCGCCGGCCGATTCCATCAAACCGCGGCGCTGGGCATGAGCGCCAGTGAAAGAGCCTTTTTCATGGCCAAACAGCTCGCTCTCCAACAGGTTTTCGGGAATGGCATTGCAGTTGATTGCGACAAACGGTCCATCCTTTCGCAGGCTCCTGCGATGAATAGCCAGCGCGGCCATCTCTTTGCCGGTGCCACTTTCGCCGAGCAAGAGAACCGGCGCGGTGGCTTTTGCTACTTTGCGAATGTAAGCAAACACACCCTGCATTTGCGGGCTGTTACCAAGCATGTCTTCGAAACCATCGGTCCGAACATTTTGCTGCAGCCGGCGGTACTCTTTTTCCAGATTGGCGACATAAATACACCGTCCGAGAAGAAATTTGAGTTCCTCCATCTCAATTGGCTTGCACAAGAAGTCATAAGCCCCGGCACCGACCGCTTGCAGGGCATTCTTCTTTTCGCCTTGGCCGGAAATAATGATCACCTTCGTGGCATCGTCGATCGCCAGTAGATCGGACAGCGCAGCTAGTCCTTCTTCGGAGTCATGCGGACGCGGTGGAAGCCCCAGGTCGAGCAAGGTAACATCAGGTCGCTCGGCTTTGAAGGTGGTCACAGCGCTCGCCCGATCTTGAGCCAACAGAATATCGTATTGCTCGGTGAGAGCCCATTTCATCTGCACCTGAATCTCCTCGTCATCGTCGACGATAAGCACCTTGGGTTTCATACAACGTCGAGTTTAAGCGGCAACATTATGCGAAACGTCGTGCCGATACCGGGTTCACTCTGTACCTGAATGGTTCCCCGATGCGCTTCGACGATTATTTTCGACTGGAACATCCCAATGCCAAGCCCCTTTTTCTTGGTGGTTTGAAACGGGCGAAAGAGCGAGTCTCTTAGAAATCCGGAACTCATCCCGCAGCCATTGTCGACCACCGATAGTGCCGCCCAGCCGTCGTGATGGGCTGTGCGTACAGTCACCTGTCCTTTTGGTCCGACCGCGTCGCGTGCATTGAGCAGCACGTTCACAATCACGCTTTGGAGCTGCTCTCGGTCGGCGTGCAACTTTGGAAGAGGAGTAAGTTCCTTTACCAACTCAACTTCGGAAACGCCATTCAGTGTCTCCAGCGCTTCAGACACCAGCTGATTAAGGTCGCAATCGGTCGGCTTAATTTCCAGTTTGTGCCGCAAAGCGCTCAGTCGCTCAATAAGTTGATTAATCCGGCCTGCAGTTTTGCCGATGCCTTGCAAAGCATCCTTCCGAAAAGCTGGATCATCAAAATGGACCGGCAAATTCTGCAACATCAGGTTCAGAGTCGAAGCTGTATTCTTCAGGTCATGAATAAAGAACGCGGAGATATTTTGAAACGCCTCGCGTTCCTTGCCTATCATAAGTTCATCGGCCAGACGTAGATTCAACAGGCCGGCAGCAATCTGGTCGCCAATACATTTGAGAAGATCATACTCCTCAAAAGTGTAGCCAACGCCGCTCACTCGATCGGCCAGAATGGCCAAACCCAGCCAACGGTCTCCTGCCAGTAACGGAATACATATTCTATCTCCTCCTTCACGGAATTGACTAAAGCTGATTTGTTTCAACGGCTTCGCCCAGTCCTGCTTCGACTCTTCCAGATTAAAGACTTCAGAAACTTTGCGTAGTGCGGTCAGATTTGAACTTGAGATTGATTGCGTGGTGTCGCTTTGCGACTTGGATGTCGATGCGGCAAACATGAGGGAGTCCTTGGATTCGTCATAAAGCCAGATCGTGACAGACAGAGCGTTGAACGTGCTCGAGATTAATTTTACAGTCGCAGCGCATAACGTCGTCTCATCGTGCCCGATTGATATGCACTGGGTAAAATGGCTCCATATTTGTCGGGAATCATAGCGTGGTCTACTGAAGTGCCGGCTAAGCAAATGTTGAACGTTTTGTCGGAAACGGTCCGATAGCAGCACCACCGCCAAAAGCACGATCGCCAATAGCACCAAGAACGCGTAGATCTGAAAATTTCCAGACCCACCCATTCGCGCTACGACCTGGGCGAGCACGCCGACGACAAAGAGATAACCACCGGCGGCCACCACGGTAAGAGACGTGTGCAACGCAGCCCGGGACGGGTAAACATCGACATCACCAAAATCACTCCGGAAATAAGCGATCGCCATCAACGTGCAACCGATCAAAAGCGCGCCCGTTTCGACGCCGGCCAGCGCCAAACTTTGTCCTGAAAAGAGGAGGCCCTCGGTGCCCGTGTAAATCCGGGCGCCAAAAATAACTCCCAACCCCAGAACAAAAAATTTGATGCGCCATCGCATCATCCCAACAGCAGAACGGAATGTCCGCTCGAGATTCATCAAAACCATGATACTCGAGACGAGTATGAGCGCGTTTAGGATCTTCGCGGCTTGGCTAAACTCCAGCCACCAATCTTCGGTGGTTAGTTGAACGTTGGTGAATGGCGCCTGCAACGCCGGCAGCAGGAAAACCGGAAGCAAGAAAGCCGCAATAAGAAGAAATCGCCATCGAGCGAGAAATTCACGGTAGTTCCCTCTCGAATATGTCAGGCTGAAACAGAGCCAGGTTCCGGGCAAAAGAGACTTAGTTACCAATGCGAGTGTCTGCCAAAACGCCACCTGCTCAGCGAATGCTGCTTCGAAGCTAAGGCCCGTGAACACGCTCTCAAGACCGAACAGTAGCATTCCGGCCGAGAAACAACCGCTCACAATTGAAACGCGCTTGCGGATCAGAACGGCGATAGCCAACGCGATGCAAAACGACGACGTAGCAAAAGCTAACGCAGAACTCCAGTTCACAGTGTCATCCTATGTCCAATCCTCAGAGGTTACTCGCACCACTATATTAATCTGAGAAAGACTCGGTTTCCAACGCACACACATCCTTGTTGGATCCCTGGGAGGCAAAACAGAGGATTTTGAGCGCCATAAACGCAAACTGCAATTATACGACCAGTATTGATAAAGCTCGTGCGGGCTTGGCCTTTCAACCGAACTGCTTGAAAACTTCCAGGCGGAATCTACGTAGTTTGCACTGTTCTCAGCCAGGCCTCGCTGCGCCGCTACCGCGCTTCACCTTCACAGTTTCATGCTGTGCAAGGTAGTTCGCGCCTGGTACCTCGAACTGCCTTTTGAACTCTACGTGCGCTGTCACCACCAGCCGCTCTCAGTAGTTGCCGCTCTTTATTAAGAGTGACCGCAGATAGGGTTGAAGTCCAGAGAGCGCCTTGCGGCGTGAAGGGGGATTAAGGAAAAGACTTTTCGATTGGGGAAGCAGGCACGCTGGCTGCTATAGAAACCATATCGACGATAATATCCATAATACCCGCCGAACTACCCTGTTTGTCTCTGTACTGCTCGCCCTCGGGGTTTTTTTGGCCTCCCACGCGCACGCAGCTCAGAGTGTTACTCTGGCGTGGGACCCCAGCCCGAGTTCCCCGGCGGGCTATCGCCTACATAGCGGTACCCACAGCGGGGTCTATACCCAAACAATCGGCATCGGAAATGCCACCACAACTCTAGTGTCAAATTTGGTCGATGGAACGACATACTACTTTGTCGTTACCGCATACAACTCTGCTGGTATCGAAAGCGGTCCGTCCAACGAAATCTCCTTTGCGACACCCGCTCCTACTCCGACTCCAACTCCGACGCCGACGCCGACTCCAACGCCGACTCCAACTCCAACTCCAACGCCAACTCCAACTCCAACTCCAACTCCGACTCCAACTCCGACTCCAACTCCAACGCCGACGCCTCTCCCGTCACCAACCCCAACGCCAACCCCAACGCCGACGCCAACGCCGACGCCCAGTGCGACCCCACGGATTCCTCCGGGGCAGGTGAGGCATCCAAGAGGGAAATGGTTGAGGGGTTGAGGCCAACTCCAACCTGGATCCCACCTCCCAGTCCGAGACCGTTCGCTTAATTCCGCAACGGCTTAATTTGTCGTCCGTCGTTTATTTCTTGCGACGACGACTTGAGTAACAAGAGGGTGCCGCGTCGAAAGTCCCATCCCAGTCTCTCCGACGCAGGCCTGACCTTTGGCGGGCGCCCCTTTCAGAGTCGGCGGTGACTGCGCCGTCAGCGTCGTTGTGGACTACGTCGCAGGCTAATTGAAAGGCATTTCGAATCGCGGGACCAGAATCGCGGGACCATAAAAGGAATCGCCATCCTTCGGCATAGAAAGATGTGCTGGTGATATCGAATTCTGATCAAACGCCTCTTTGACTTCGGCGCCGGTGTTTTTCGCACTCTTTTTATGAAGGTACGATGATTGCTTATGCTTGCGATATTAACCATAAACACCATATCCACAGATCGGTGCGGTTATTCTTCGGAGTAGTCTCTGTGGTTCTCTGTGGTCTTGCCGAGACACACGCTTCTCAATCTGTCGGCTTAACATGGGACCGCAGTGCGGATCCTTCTGTCTCTGGCTATCGCTTGCATTGTGGAACTCATTCCGGGGTCTACACACAAACAATTGAAATTGGAAACGCCACCACAACACTGGTTTCAAATCTGGTGAGCGGAACGAGATATTTTTTCGCTGTAACCGCCTACAACGCCGCTGGCATGGAAAGCCCCCCGTCCAACGAAGTCTCCTATGCGGCGCCGGCATCACCCGGTGCAACCCCGACACCAACTCCCACTCCGTCATCAAGCCCTTCGCCAACTCCGATCCCGACTCCGAGGGCAACCCCTACACCAAGGCCGACTCCGCGACCAACCCCTATACCGACGCCAACTCCCAGGCCAACACCAACGGCGACGCCAACGCCAGTCCAGACTCCGAGAATTACGCTCTCGGCCTTACCAGCGAGAATTAGGAAAGGGGGAAGCGCTACCTACACAATCACGGCCTCAAGAGTAAACCCTCACGCTTCTACGACAGTAAATTACTCGATGAAAGGGAAAGCTCGTTTGGGAACCCACTACACTTTGAGCGGACCTTATGGGCAAGCGACCATTCCAGGCGGAGCTACTTCTGTCCATGTCACCCTAACTGCGCTTGCAACTAGCTTAACGAAAAAAAGCGAACCGGCGACCATGACGCTTCAACCAGGAGCGAGTTATAACCTATCCCGCCGTCCCTCCTCCACCGTTACAATAATTAACGCGAATCCCAGAGCGACGCCCGTTCCCTTGCCAACGCCAACGCCAACTCCAAGCCCGCGTCCAACGCCATCTCCAACACCGAGCCCGAAGCCAACACCTACACCGTCACCAACGCCGACTCCAACCCCGCGTCCAACTCCATCTCCAACACCGACTCCCGCGCCAACCCCTTCACCAACGCCAACGCCGACCCCAACTCCCACTCCAACTCCAACGCCAACACCGACTCCCGCGCCAACCCCTTCACCAACGCCAACGCCAACGCCGACCCCAACTCCAACGCCATTTCCAACACCGACTCCCACTCCAACTCCTACGCCATCTCCAACACCGACTCCCGCGCCAACCCCTTCACCAACGCCAACGCC
>Ga0137376_10001126_pt1 | contig 14407 bp, 12 predicted proteins | sample SagtaG_23_FD_104814 | JGI IMG/M metagenome (GOLD analysis project Ga0137376, IMG submission 104814) | Vadose zone soil microbial communities from Sagehorn Ranch, Mendocino, California, USA - Sage2_L_20_16 metaG | ecosystem: Environmental > Terrestrial > Soil > Vadose zone | place: USA...
CACGGCATTGTTCGAGCCGCCGGGGGAAAACACGTTCTTCCCGTTGACCACGCTGAGGTGTCCGAGGACAGCGGTCACGGTGTTGCCGCTCTTGGTGTTGTCGACACCGTTTCGGCGCGCGCTGGTCGCTGCAAGGGTCTGGGCCGAGGCGAGGTTGCGAGCCGCGTCCAGAGCGGCGAGGTCCGCCGTCGCCTGGTCCCGGCGCACCTCCGCCACGCGGCCCGCGATGTCGAGAGAAAGGGCGGCGGACGTGACCGTCACGGTGAGGAGGAATGCGGCCAGGACGGCGATGACCCCTCGCTCGCCTTGGGCGTGGCCCAGGACCAGCCCGCACCGGCGGACGAAGGGCCGGGCAAGGCGGCGCCCGACGCCACGGAGGCGGGTGATCACGAGACCCCCACCGAGTAGGAGGCGACGATGTTCGCTGGCAACACGAGGCCAAGGCCCGGTGCCTTGGGGATGGTCGGATGGGTGCCGTAGGGGTAGCTGACGGTGACGGTGACGATGACGCCCGTGGTGGCGCTGTCGACACACGGTCCCCCGGTGATCATGCCGGCAGCCGGTGTGACGACCGCGTAGGTCGACGCAGCCCCGAGGCCCTTCAACGCCTGGACGGCCTGGGCCTGCGCGGTGCGCGTGTAGGCGGCACATTGACTGCCGTTGTCGGCGGCGATCACCGAGGCACCGATGGCCGATCGAGCCCCTTCCGCGGCAGCCTCGGTGATCGATCCCTTGGCGGCCATCGCCAGACCAAACGACAGTCCCCCGTACACGAGGAGCAGAAAGATGGGAAGGACCAGGGCGAGCTCGAGGGCGGCAGTGCCGCGATCATCACCCCGCGTGCGTCGCAACCGCTGCATCGTGACCTCCTGCCTCTTGTGCTCGTTTCGTTGCCGTCGAGGAGCCTCGACGGCGAGCAGCGCTCCGGGGCAGGCTGCGGCCAAGCGCGACGGTCCTCGGCGCACATCCCTGCGTCTTCCTTGATCTGATGATCGGCAAGGATGTGGGGGATCCCAATAACGAGAAAGGGTCATTTCCTCGAGGACGGCCGGCCTAGGGAACCAGCCCAAAAAGGAGCCCAACGGGCCCAACGGGACCGGTACGTTGTTGTCTCGTCAGCCCCCACCGTGTCCGTCGTGTCCCCCCTCGCGGTGACGTGAGGGCAGATGGGGGCGGCGATCGGTATGCTCTCCGGCGTGGATGCCGACGTCGCCCAGTTCGCCCGGCTCTTCGAGGGATTCCTCCACCACATGGAGGCCGCTGCCCAGGCCGGCACCACCTCTCCACTCAAGCAGACGCTTGACGCTCATCTCGGCGCCGACTGCCGGGCGATGCCGATCATCTCGGAGACCTTTCCGCCGTACGACCACGCCAACGTGGCCGTCGCCCTCGACGCCTATCTCGAGTCCGGTGACCGCAGCTACGAGCTCATCGGGCTCTCCGGCCAGCAGCGCCACTATGGCTCCCTGTCCGACCTCATCGAGATGGGCGAGCAGACCGGGGTCGGGCTGGGGTCCGTGGACCACGTCAACCTCGCGGTGGGGACGGAGGAGACCATGGCCGCCGTTCAGTTTGGGATCTACCTCATCCAGGACGCGGGGGTGCCGCTCGTCCTCCTTCTTCGGGGAGTCCAGGAGCACCACGGACCCGACACGGGTGTTACCGTCGAGCTCCTGTCAGCGCAACAGGATCCCGCCCGGTCGCTGCTCGCGGCGGTGCGGCGGCTCATGGTGGAGCTCAACGTGTTCCGGGGCCAGGTCCTGTCCTTCGGTCAGTCGCGCATCGGCTTCATGGGGGCCGGTCCGGTCCTCTTCCACGCCCGGCCGAACGTGGGCCGCGAGGAGCTGGTGTTCGCGCCCGGCGTGCTCGAGTCGGTGGAGCGCCAGATCCTCGGGATCGCCACCCACCGCGACCGGCTGCGGGCCAGCGGCCAGCATGTGAAACGAGGGCTGCTGCTGTACGGGCCGCCCGGGAATGGCAAGACACTGCTCGTCCGGCATCTCCTCAGCCGGCTGACCGACCACACCGTCGTCCTGCTCACCGGTTGGGGCATGCAGATGATCGAGCCGGCCTCTGCGCTTGCCCGGATGCTGCAGCCGTCCGTTGTGGTCCTGGAGGATGTCGACCTCGTCGCGATGGACCGCGGCATGTCACCGCTCGGCAACCCGATCCTCTTCGAGCTGCTCAACCAGATGGACGGGATCGCCGAGGATGCCGAGGTCGTCTTCGTCCTCACGACGAACCGCGCCGACCTGCTCGAGGCCGCGCTCGCCGCCCGGCCCGGCCGTATCGACCTCGCGGTTGAGATCGGCCTGCCGGACGCCTCGGCGCTCCGGCGCCTCATCGAGCTGTTCGGCCGGGGGCTGGACCTGCGGCTGGAGCACATCGATGCGATCGTCGCCAAGACGAACGGCGTCGCTGCGTCGCTCATCAAGGAGCTGATGCGCAAGGCAGCGGTGCTGGCGGCACACGAGGAAGCGCCCGAGGACGCAGCGTCGGGCCGGCTGACCGTAACCGACGCCCACGTGAACACGGCGCTCGACGAACTGCTCAGCGAGGGCGGGGCGCTCACCCGGGCGTTGATCGGCGGCAACCCTGCCGAGCAGGGGGCGTCAGCCGGGCCCATGGTGGCCGGGCCCATGGGGATGATGCCGCCGTCGGGGGGCGCGGTGTGGGCGGTGACGGCGGGCCGCTACCGGAGGACGCACCCGGACCACCACTGAGCCGCTGAGGATCCGGGGTCGCGTGAGCTACCTGGCTCCCGTGGCCGCGGCGGCGAGGCCCCGGTCATCGCCGTGGCCGAGGCGCCGGGACGGCCGCCGGAGGACGCACGTGTCGACCGGGGCATAGACGCTGGACCCTTTCTGGGCGCCGTAGTGGGTGACGGTGATCGTCGTCAGGCCGTTGCCTGCAGCGGGGTCGACGTCGAAGGTGGCGAAGCCGTAGGGCGTGGTCACGTCCCGGTAGGCAGACCAGGCGGCAGGCTCGGTCACCACGATCGTCGGGTGCTGTGCGTGGGGGCTGCCGGGGCCGACGCAGACGATGAGAACCCCGTCGTGGGGAGAGTCGAAGGCGCTCGGCGGGGTGAATCCCGAGTGGCCCCCTCCGCCGATGATCATGTGGCAGCATCCGGCGGTCGTGTCAATGCTCGCGGCATCGGTGCCCTGGGTGTCGGGGGTGAGCACCGAGCTGCCCGGCACGACCCCCTTGACCGGAAACGTCCGCTCGAAGTGGTGTTCGTGACCGGCCACGACGAGGTCCACGCCGTACCGGTCGAACAGCGGGAGCCATTCCTGCCGGATCCCGAGGTCGGCGCCGTTGAAGTGGGCCGACGACATGGCGACCTGGTGCATGCAGACGACGATCCAGTCGATGCCGGGGTCCTCCCGGGCGGCGTGCAGGGTCTGCTCGAGCCACTGCTTCTGGGCTCCGCCGCTGTAGCCGCGGATGTACGGGTCGAGCCCCTCGGCTGCGTAGCCGGGGATGCGGTCGCGCCGGTACGTGCTGAACGCACCGTCCTGCAGGCACACGTCGTCGTTGTTGATCGAGACGATGCGGATCGCTCCCACCGTGAACGCATACCAGTTACCGGCGAGGGCCGGGTCCCCGCCGTTGCCGGGGAGGTCGAAGCGGGTCTGGTACGGCAGGTAGCCCTGGGGACCGTTGCCGACCTCGTTCTCGTGGTTGCCGGGGCAGGGCATCCATGGCCGGTTTCGAGCAGAGCGCATGTTGTTGTTGAAGAAGCTCTGCCAGGTCTCGACCGGCGCGTCGCTGACGTTCGCATAGCACAGGTCGCCGTTCAACAGGTGGAACAGGGGGTTGGCGGCCTCGACAGCGTCGACGACGAACCCGGCATTGGGCGACCACGGGCCGAGGCGGAGGCCGATCGGCACGGGCACCGACTGGTCCCCGAAGCTGGTGAAGCGGAACTTCCTCGACCGTCCCTCCGGCCCGGTGCGGAACTGGCCCGCAAGGGGATACGCTCCCCGGTGGTAGACCTGGTAGATGTAGTCGGAGTCCGCCTCGAGGCCGTCCATCCGGGCGTGATAGGTGTAGACCGTCTGACCGGTGAGGGCCTCGGTGTAGACCCGCTCGATTGCGTCGATCTCGGTGCCGTAGCCGTGGCCGGGCTTGCCGAGCCGCAACCGAGGCCGGTTCACCCGGACGGGCGTCGCCCAGCTTGCCGACATCTGGCTTGCGGCGTCCCCACCGAACTGGAGATGGAGCTGCTCGGGCGGTGGCGCCCCGGCGATGGGGACCTGCTTCAGGACGGAGGGCCCGGCCGAGGCGACGGCGGCACCCGCAGCGCCTGGCCACAGCCATGGCGCGGCGGCGGCGACCCCGGCGGCCCCGGTCCCCTGCAGGAACCTGCGGCGGGAGACCTTCGCCTCATCGTCGGCCTCGTCGTGCCGGTCGTCGCCCGAGGCGCCCCTCAAGGCGCCGGATGAGAAGCTCATGCTCGAGCATCATTGCGATCCAGGGTGAACGGGATTTGTCCAGCAGGTGGCCTGAGCGCGAAGGTTCCGCGAATACTTGGCCGGGTACGTTCCCTATGAGGTGCGTCGTCGGGACCGCCTGCGCCGGGGAGGAACGCCGTGTCGGACATCAACGCCTGGAACGAGCAGCTGATCGAGAGCTTCCGCACCGAGGGGGGCAGGGTCGGCGGCAACTTCGAGGGCGTGCCCCTGCTGGTCCTCCACACCATTGGGGCCCGGAGCGGTGAGGCGAGGGAGAACCCCCTCGTCTACCTGCCGATCGACGGCGTCTTCGTCGTGTTCGCCTCCGGCGGCGGGGCACCCCGGCACCCCGACTGGTACCACAACCTGGTGGCCATCCCTCAGGCCGCCGTCGAGGTGGGGACGGACATCGTCGAGGTGATCGCCCGGGTGGCCGAGGGCGACGCGCGGGAACGGTACTGGGACCTCCAGAAGCGCACCATCCCGGCCTTCGAGGAGCACGAACTGAAGACGGAACGCAAGATCCCCGTCATCGTCCTGGAGCCCGTCGGGTAGAGCCACAGCCTGCTCCAGAACACTGTTCCGCATATCTTTGAGTACATTCTGCTGTACAGCAGCACGTTTTACTCACAGACGTTGCGGTGGGGTCGGCACGCCTCGCAGGTGACGGCGTCCGAAGAGGAATGCCAGCCCGTACAGCGCGGCGGCACACAGCGCGAGGGCACGGTATCCGACCACAAGGGCCGAGTATTCGAGCGCCCCGCCCAGGATGGCACCGAGCAGGTTCAGGCCGAAGGCGGTTGACGACGTCGCCACGTCCTTGAAGCGCTGCGCGAAGGCCAGGTTGGCCAGGAAGATGGGGGTCCCCGCGAGCGCGACCGCCACGGCGAAGCGCAGGGGTGGGCCGAAGCGCAGGAGTGTGTCGGGGGCCACCGCCCAGGAAATGCCCAGGGCGATCAGGAGCCAGAGATAGAGCCATGCCGGCCGCCGGAAGGTCACCCAGCGTGAGACTTCCACGGCCGCCAGCACGGCGAGGAGGACGCCGGCGAACACGAGCGCGTTGACCAGCCAGGTGGTGCCGAAGAGGAGCGCGAACTGCACGACGCTCTTCGTCTCCAGCAGGAGGAAGGCGGCTCCCATGAAGAAGAGATCCGTGTACTGCCAGCCCTTTCGGAGCCTGCCGGCATACAGCCAGACTGCGATGAGAGCGACGGCGAGGATTGCCAGCAGCGTCTGCCAGTAGAGGGCCGGGATGCCACGTTGTTTGAGGTACAGGAAGGGTTCGTTGTCCGTCGCCGGCTGCGTGAAGCGGGTGGTCGCCGTCCAGGTGGAGGGACACACCACGGCCGCGGGACTCTGGCCAGCAAGAAAGAGGGCCTCGTGGCCGAAGTTGCCGACGGACTCGACACAGGGTGGTCGTCCGTAGACCACCTGGAGCGTGGTGGCGAGGCGGTCAACCAGCCACGACTCCCGGTAGAAGTTGTACATGCCGAAGACCCCGTCCGGCTGCAGGAGTCCCCGCACCCGGCTCATCGCCTCCTTGGTGAACAGGTAGCTCTCCAGCCGGAGCGAGGACTGCCCCGACACGAGCGTCAGGGAATCCGGCAGGGCAAAGATGACGAGGTTGTACCGCTGGGTGGTCCGTTGGATGAATGCCCGCCCATCGTCGATATACACGGACACCCGGGGATCCCGGTACGGCCGCGCGGGGTTGAGTTGCTGGCCGAGCCGGTAGATCTGCGGGTCGATCTCCACCGCGTCGACGTGGCGCGCCCCCTGCGAGAGGGCGATGGCCACATCGGTGCCGGTGCCCGCCCCCACGATCAGGACGTTGTCGAGCTTCAGCCCCGGCGTGCGCTCGTACGGGAGGAAATAGATCGGCTCCGTCTCCTTGCGCGTCTGCACGGAGGTGATCACCTGGTGGGGGATGCCGTTGACGCTCACGCCGACGAACCGGCCGCTGCCTCCCCAGATCACCTTGTAGTACGGAGACCACTTGGTGTTCGCCGCAGCGGACTCCATGCCGAGCAGGAGCAGGAGCACGGCGATGGCGACGACCTGGAGCGGACGAACGGCGGAGCCGAGCACCGCGACGAACCCCAGCGAGGCGACGAGGCCCCAGGCAAGCGGCGGGGCCTGGAACAGCGAGAGCGCCGTGAAGGCGGCGATGCCGGCGATGCTGCCCACGATGTCCAGGCGGTAGGCGTCGAGCGGCTTGAACCGCACGAACAGCTGAGCCACGCCGGAGGCGATCGTGGCCATCACCATGGCGGCGGCGAGGAAGATGAACGGCAGGGTGATCCCGATCGGCATGCCCGTCGGCACGAAGTGTCCGAAGTAGATGATCTGACTGCTCGTGCGGTCGATCTGCACGGGAAAGAAGTGGACATACGCCACGGCGACGGCCAGGAGCGGGGCTGCGAAAGCGAAGAGGCCCGTGCGCCCGATGGTCGGGCGGAGGAAGCCAAGCCCGATGCCGAGGAAGCTGCCGAGCAGCACGAAGTTGGAGAAGTAGGAGAGGTAGAGGATGTTGGCGCCGGTCCACCGGATCAGGGCCAGTTCGACGAAGAGCATCAGGAAGCTCAGGGCGAACAGCCGTAGCTTGTCTGCCGTCGTGGGCACGGGGGTTCCGGCGGCCGCGGCCCCCGGTTCGGGGACCGGCGCGACGAGCGCCCCCCAGATCCTTGACCGAATGGAGCGGCGCGGCGCGAGGAGGTCCGGTCCGGCGTTCGACAACCTGGTGTTGGTCGGCATGTGCTCCTTCTATCGCAGATTGGTCTATTTCTGCCGCCAATCCGCCGTCCACGTTCGTCACGATGACCCGGGAATCCGCGTCCCAGGCGGCTGAAGAGGGTGGGAATCCCCCACGGCAGGCAAGGTTGGACGCTCTTCGCGCGTCTGCACGCGCTGCGCTCCTAACCTCCCTAACCAACCATTAGGGTTGCTTTATCTTTGATCTTAAGGAACCTTGACATTAGTAGTTAAGTTAACCTAACATTGCCACCTGCCCCTGACCCGAGGGAGCTGATCATGCAACGTTTGGCAGGGGCCGTGCTTGTGGTCGTCACGCTGGCTGCGGCGTGTACCGACGCTCCGCACGCGATGGAGTCGCGGGAGACGGCGTCCGGCTCGGGCAGGGACCGTGTGTACTACATCGCCGCCGACGTGGTCGCCTGGAACTATGCGCCGTCCGGGCGCAACGGTCTCACCGGGGCGCCCTTCGCCGGCGACGACACCGTCTACGTGGCGGGAGGACCGGACCGGATCGGCCAGATCTACAAGAAGTCCCTCTACCGCGAGTACAGCGACGCAACCTTCTCGGCGCTGAAGGACCGGCCGGCAGCATGGGCGCACCTGGGCATGCTCGGCCCGGTGATCCATGCCGAGGTGGGAGACACCATCAAGGTGCTGTTCAAGAACAACACCCCCTTCGCGGCGAGCATGCACCCCCACGGCTTGTTCTACGACAAGGCTTCGGAGGGGGCTCGATATGACGACGGCACGTCGGGGACCGACAAGGCGGACGACGCCGTGGCGCCGGGCCAGACCCACACCTACCTCTGGCACGTGCCGGAACGGGCGGGTCCCGGACCCATGGACCCGAGTTCGGTGATGTGGATGTACCACTCGCATGTCGACGAGGTGTCGGACACCTACGCCGGCCTGATGGGGCCGATCATCATCACCCGGAAGGGAATGGCCCGGCCCGACGGTTCGGCGAAGGACGTGGATCGCGAACTGGTGGCGATGTTCATGGTCATGAACGAGGACAAGAGCCCCTGGCTTGACGAGAACATCCAGACGTACGCCACCAAGCCCGCCTCCGTGAACAGGGACGACCCCGACTTCCAGGAGGCCAACCTCAAGCACGCCATCAACGGCGAGATCTTCGGCAACCTGCCAGGGATCGATGTCGTCCAGGGCCAGAGGGTCCGGTGGTATCTGATGGGCATGGGGACCGAGGTGGACCTCCATACACCCCATTGGCACGGCAACGTCGTCACCGTGAACGGCATGCGCACCGACGTGGTCTCCCTGATGCCGGCGACAATGGCCGTAGCCGACATGCGACCCGACGATCCCGGGACCTGGCTGTTCCACTGCCATGTGAGCGACCACATCGCGGCCGGCATGCAGGCCCTCTACCTGGTGCGGGCCGCGCAGGGTCGATGAAGGCCACCATCGGGTACGCCCGCGCCGCGCACTCTGGAGCAGCCTCCTGCTGATCGGCGTCATCTTCGTTGCGAGCGGGCCGGCCCTCGCCAATTCTGGAACGGTCAGTACCGATCCGGCCAGCAACCTCGTCGTCACCAGAGGGCCCGGACAGCTCCTGGTCCGCTGCAGCGCGCCTGTCGACCCAGGCGGAGTCTCCAGGCACCACCGCTGGTGATCGTAGCGGGCGACAAGGCGCGATCAGATCACCTTAACTAGCTGAAAATATTCTAATGTGACGCTCGAGGCGAACGAGTCAAGAATGCAGAGCGGGTGTGGTGGAATCCGACCCCGGGGCAAAGGCATCGTCGCCTGCCATCCGCTCGAGGCAAGGGGGTCCAGGGGTCAGCGATGGGGCAACTCCATGTGCGGAGATTCCTTGGGATCTCGACGGTGGCCTTGATGTTCAGCTCCGTGCTCGTCAGAGCACCGGCCCCAGCGCGTGCGAATTCCAGCTTCAACGTGCAGCTCGCCACCACGCAGGTAGCGGTTGACAACCTGAGCGATTACCCCGACCCCCGAGTTGGCTTCCTCGTGCAGATGGCCGACCGGGGGATGGCGACCACCGATCCATTGCACAACAACGTGGCGGGCGAGATGCGAAGCGGTGACCGGGTGGTGGTCACCAACTATGGGATCTACTGGCTCGACGTGAAACGTCGTGGCGGGCTGCTCTCCGGGATGTGGGCCTTGCAGCCGAGCAGCAGCACCGGTGCGGACTTTCAGTACGTCGCCAATGCCGTGCAATGGTCGCCGAACGAATTCCTGCCGGGATCCGACGGCAGCAACGCCCGGTCGTACGACGCCGGACAGGGGGTGAACGTCATCGCCGCCGGGGGGAGCGACGGGAGCTGTGTCCCGGGCAGGGGCACCTTCATCATCCGCAATTCCAACAACTGCGGGATCGCCGACAGCCCTGCGATCCTGACCCTCAACACCACCTCGGTCTCCGGCTACGACCACCTCTACACGTTTGCCGGAGCGCTCTATCAGGAGGGCACCCAAAACGACATGCTGATGACCGACAGCTATGGCAACACCGCCATCATCCTGTTCGTCCTCACGTACCGCTTCCGCGACCGCAGCGACCCCAACGACGACTACGGGCCATGTTGCGGTCCGGAGGCGCAGCGGGTTCGAGTGGAGGTCACCCTCGTGCCCTCCAGCGGCATCCATCTGGGCACGGTCGTGGTGGCCGGGAATTCCGACAACGGCGCTGCCCCCTACCCGTACCGAGCGTTCAACTACGCCAACATCGCCCGCCATGGCTACGGCTGCACCGGGGGTGACTTCCCGCCGGGCGTGACGGCGAGGCTCTGCGAGGGGCCTCAGTACGCCACGAACTGGATCTCCGAGGGGTACTCGCTCCCGCAGACCCTCATGCCGGGCAACTTCATGACCGAGCAGCAGTCCTCCCTGACCGGCAGCGTGACCGATCGGGAAATGACGTACCTGCTCCCCTACTCATCGGCCTACCGGCTCCCGGAGCGGATCGACCACATATGGAACGCTGGCCTGGGGGTCAGCTCGATGGACGTCGACTACTTCAACAACGAGGACGTTTACGTTCCCACCGGCGGCTCGCTCAGCCTCGGCTTTGACATCCAGATGCGACCGCATCCCTGACCGGCCATGGACCGTCCGGGACCTACCCCGCGCCTCCGGCAAGAACGGGACCGACGTGCCATGTTTTAAGTCCGAGCACCCGACGCTCACACGATCCTGCCAGTCGGATAACGACGGGGACCTGGAGGTCCGGTTAGGGGGAAATCGATGGCAAAGTGGCGCATAGGACTCGCGGCGCTCGCCCTTGCGATGCTCAGTGCGGTACCGCCAGCGCTCGCCCAGACGTGGGCCCCCATGTTCGACCTGGTCGTGAGCGGGACGATCGTCCAGGTCACCCACGATCAGACGTTCGACTACGGTGCTCACCCCCCGGGCGCCAGCATCGTTGCCCAACTCCACAACGGCCCGAATCCCGAGTGTGCGTTCACCGCCACCCGCAACGACACCGGAGCCTCCCAGTACCAGAACATCGGGGGGTCGAACGGTTACGACACCTCGGGCCGCTACACCGACCCGCCTCCGGTCGTCCTGCAGCTTCCCCTCCCCATCGTATGGACCTTGACGCTGGCATGCGGCCAGGCCGGATCCATCAGGGCCACCTTCTCGACGGAGCTTCCGCCACCTCCACCGCCACCGCCCAGCCCGAGCCCGGCACCCGGGCCGACGACACAGGCGACCCAACCAGCAACGCCGGCGAGCCCACCCAAACCCACCCCGTCAGCTCGACGCACCCCGTCGGTCCTCGGGCAAGCGACGAGTCGGGCACCGGGTCAAGGTTCTCCGGCCCTCTCGCCATCCGTTCCCGTTTCGACACCCATCGTCGTCGCAGAAACGCCCACCGCAACCGCGTCGAGCCCGATCGCTTCGCCCTCTCCCTCCGCGTCGCGGTCGGCCGCGCCCTCCCATCTCGGGGCGCCGCGTGGCCCGCGCGGCCAGGGCCCGAACTTCCTGCGGTTCTTCCTCATCGCGATCGGATCCGTCGTGGCCCTTATCGTCATCCTGTACGCGGCCGGCCTGCGCTGGGTTCGAGCCGATGAGGAACCGGAAGACGGCTGATCAGTCGGCGCTCGTCGTGCCGACGCCGATTCCTGGGTGAGAAGGTTTTGGTACCGATACCACCACATTTCCTTCCCACCCCTATCTGAGACATCCCATTGACTAATCTATATAGGTTAGTCTATGCTTATGTCATGGTCGAGCGCAATGACATCATCGGAGAGACGTTGTTTGCCCTCACCCCTCTGGCCGTCAGGCAACGTGGCCGGGAGGTGAGCCTGACTGCGGTGTCGGCGCTGGCGACCCTCGCGCGGACCGGGCCACGGCGGCTGACGGATCTCGCCGTGAACGAGGGAGTGACCCAACCGTCGATGACCGCAGTGGTGACCCAGCTCGAGGACCTCGGCTTCGCAGAGCGCCGTCGCGCCCCGGGTGATGGCCGGGTCGTGTTGGTCGCCATCACCCCGGCAGGAACGCAGTACCTCCGCTCGATGCGCTGCGCCGGGGCGTCGGTGTTCACGGCCCTGATCGACAGGCTCGGCGAGGAGGACGTGGCAGCGCTGCGCGCCGCCGTGCCGGCGCTTCGTCACCTCCTGGACCTTGCAGGGGAAGCCGAAACGGTCGCGAAGCGTTGACCAGGGGGGAACGTACGCCTGGCCCGCAGCCGGACGCTCCGGCGCAGAAGGGCCTTGGACCGCAACCCTCGATGGGGAGGTGATCGTATGGCTCAGAAGGAAGCCGAGGCTCGCGCCGAGCGGCTGCGGGAGGCGCTGAACAAGGCCAAACACGAGAACGGAACCGTTTCGGGTTCGCAGGACTCCCCCGTCCGTGCCGTCCGTAGCACCGCACCATTGATCGTCGTCGGACTGGATGGTTCGTCGACCAGTTGGGACGCGTTCTCCTGGGCGGCCGGCGAGGCCATCCGCTCCAACGGCAGCCTGGTCGCCGTGTACGTCACCCCCGAGGTTGAGCCGGTCGCCACGTTCGGTGAGTCGCTCGGCTACGCCGCGGTCGAGCAGGCAAGGGACGAGGTGGCCGTGCAGCTCAGGGACGAGGCCAAACACCGGGCCCGCGAACTCGGCCTGCACCTCAGGTTTGTCTGGGAACGCGGCGACACCGCTCCAACAATCACCCGCATCGCACGGTCCCTGGGCGCCGATCTCATTGTGGTCGGCAGGTCCGCCAAGATGCTGCATCACCTCGCCGGCTCACTCGGCCGGCGTCTCGTCTCCCGTCGCGACGCGCCGGTGATCGCCGTCGTGCCCTAACCCCCGTCGGGAAGAGAGCCACGACCACCTGCGTTTCCTGATGCTGAAAAGGAGGTGCTCCCGATGAACGACCGCTCTACGGCTACCGAAGCGTCGACCCCGTGGTACCGAACCCAGACCAACCTGCGTCCTCAAGGAACCGGCCCGTTGACGAGCACCGCGTTTGCCACCGAATGGGCAATGGAGCAGACCGCCGGGACGGCGGGCAGCTCGCCAGCTGATCCTGTCGTTGTTGTCGTCGGCTTCGATGGATCGGAGCCGGCGCAGCGTGCCCTCGACGCCGCCGCCGGATTGCTCCGCGGCCGGGAAGGTCAGCTCGAAGTCGTCTACGTGGCCCACCTTCCCGCCAGCGCCGCGTTGTCGAAGCGATCCGAGACCTCCGCTCTGGCGTCGGCGGACAATGTGGAGCGCCGGATGGCCGACGAAGTACGCGCCCGGCTGGAGCCCATGGAGCCACGCTGGCACTTTCAACCCCGGGACGGCTCCGTTGCCGAGGAGCTGATCGCCGTCGCGGACGAACTGCGTCGCGAGCGCGGCCCCGACGTCACCATCGTCCTGGTCGTCGGCGGGCCATCCCGCAACCATCAGCACGAAATCGGCGGATCCGTGTCGCTGACCCTGGCGGAAGTCGACCGGTTCCCGCTCGTGGTCGTCCCGTAGCAGCACCTGCAGCTCGGAGGTGGCGTGCACGATCACCAACGCGAGCGAGAAGGAGGACGCTATGAAGGTCCTGTATACCGCAGAGGCGGCAGTCGAAGGCGGACGAGCCGGGCACGGGCGGACGTCCGACGGCCGGCTTGACGTCGACCTTTCGGTCCCCGAGGAGCTGGGCGGTCAAGGCGGCTCCGGCACCAATCCGGAGCAGCTGTTCGCCGTCGGCTACGCCGCCTGCTTCCAGTCGGCGCTGCTGTCCGTCGCCCGGGGTCGAAGCCTCGATGCGTCGGACTCGATCATCGCCGCCCGCGTCGGGCTTGGCCCCACGGGACACGGCGGCTTCGGGTTGACGGTCGACCTCGACCTGCACGCACCGCACCTGTCGCGAACCGACGCCGAGGGGCTCATGGTGCGAGCGGACGAGCTCTGTCCCTACTCGAATGCGACGCGGGGCAACGTCGACGTCACCCTCATGGTCGACGGCACGGCTCTGGAACGACCGGCGGCCTGAAGAGTCGGCTGCTTCTTTAGAGCCCGGCCTTCAGTTCGGCGAGGCGCCGGGCGCCCAGCAGGTGACCACCCTTTTCCGCGAGGGCCAACGCCTCCGTCACGATCCGGCTGGCGCCCGCGTCGCCGGAGGCGACGGCGACCTCCGCCTGGGCCAGACGTCCCTCATGGCGGCTGAGCTCCGGCCCCTCGGCGAGCGACCGGGCAACGTGGGGGGCCGAGCCCGCCACGTCGCCCCCGGCGACGAGCACGAGGGCGATCCTGGCCGACGCCCATCCGGCGAAGAGGGACAGGTTCTCCGAGGTCGCCAGGGAGCGCCGGAACGCCGCCTCCGCCCCGGACAGGTCGCCCGCGGCCTGCAGCGCGATCCCAACCGCTCTGAGCGACGCAGCCGTCCACTCCCGGTGGCCGATGCGCTCCGCAATCCCCAGGGCGGCGGTGGCCGCCTCCAGGGCCTCGTCCGGGTTCCCCAGGGCGGAGAGCGCCTCGCTGCAGTGCCAGAGCGCGTAGGCCTCCCCCTCGGAGTGGCCGAGGGTCCGGGCAAGCTCGAGCGCCGCCCGTGCGTCGGCAAGGCCCTCCCGGGGGCGTGCCATGAACGTGAGGGCATGGCCCCGCGTCGAGCGGGGCGTGCCGACCCGCAACAGGTCCCCGGAGTCCTCGAACAGCCGGGCCACCCGGTCGAAGGCGACGACCGCCCCACGGATGTTGCCACCGAGGAACGTCGCCATCGCCCGGCCGTCGAGGACG
>Ga0137376_10001129_pt1 | contig 14397 bp, 15 predicted proteins | sample SagtaG_23_FD_104814 | JGI IMG/M metagenome (GOLD analysis project Ga0137376, IMG submission 104814) | Vadose zone soil microbial communities from Sagehorn Ranch, Mendocino, California, USA - Sage2_L_20_16 metaG | ecosystem: Environmental > Terrestrial > Soil > Vadose zone | place: USA...
CGAGCAAGATGCCATATGTGGTGAATAAGGAAGCGTTCGAGAAGAATCGTTAAAACGTTACAAGGGTTACAACGTTGAAGTGTTGAAGCGTTGAATCGTTAAAGCGAATCAGCAGAGGACACACGAGGAAAAAATCACGAAGCACGAATGACGAATGACGAATGAATGACGAAGCACGAATGGAGCTTTCTTGCTCTTGCTCATGCTCATAATCCTGAGGGAGGGTCAGAGATCAGCCGGCTTCGCCTAAAGTCACACCAGTCATTCCGACTCCGTGGAAGACCTCCAACCCGCTCTCGCCCAGTTCGCCGAAATCGCCGCTGATTTGAAGCGCTCAAGCCCCGATAAACGTTCCTGCCCGCGGAAAGAAAAAACGGGGTTGCGTCTTAAACCTTTAACAAATTGAAGGTAACACAGCGCTTTGCTTGCGAAGACCTGCTTAAGCACGTCAAGGTCAGCTGAACATAGCCTGGGCTCCAGGACGAGTCTCTCGAAGACGGCATCAATCTCCTCGCCCCCGACATCATCGCCGCTGGAATTGATTCACGAATGGCAACGCCGATTTTATTTTTTGCCTCCAAAAGAGGGACTCGCAATTCTTTCCTAAGTGGGAGGGAGAAATCTTACGAACGCGCAATAGTCGCAGAAGGTGTTTTCGTGAACCTTCAGGTAAGAACGAAAATTCATGACCGGAGTAACAAGAATATTATGAAGACATACAGCTACGGTAGCCACAACGCTCTCATTCTGATGACCATGTGCCTTTTGTTTCTTAGCGGATATGGCACCAGTCAGGCGATGAGCTCGGACGCACAGGCACGTCGCATCGCCGTCGCAGGGTCTGCCTCTGTGCAACCTGTTAGGGATGATGCTCGTTTAATCGTACGGCGAATTCCGAACCTTGGTTATAATGTGATCGTCGACTTGTATGTCGATGGCGTCGCGGTTCCTCCTATCGGATATGGCCGGACCTATGAGGGTTTCCTGCCATCTGGGCGGCATGTGTTGTCGGTGCTGCCAACTCCCAGTCCGAAATGGTCGACTCCGTGGCAAATGACGCTGGATGTGCGAAAAGGCCAGACCTACAGCTTTACTGCAATGGGAGATGGTGGAGGACATTTGATTCTGGAGGGCGCTTAGAGCCCTCTCCGTCCCCTCCAGCGACAACCGTGGGCAAAGCGACTCAGGTTTTTGCATCAATTATGTTAACTCGCTGGTTCACCGGCGCTCTCGCTTTGCTGAACATTACTTCCAGCGCCGGTGCGAATTCCTTCCATGACGACTCACATTATGTCACCCTGGGGCCGCGCACCGGCTATTACATCGTTCGCCCTGGCTCAGCCTTGAGTCGGCAACTCGGCATCGACGCTGCCCCCACGATCGATACGGCCGACCCGTTGCGCCATGGGTATGGAGCCGACGCGCTTGCTTTTCACTTTAATCGCGCTGGCATCTTATCCGCGCCACCGGCTTACATCGTCCAAGCAACACCGAATGAGTTTTACACTCGACGTATCGGTTCTTTGATTCGCGGGCGCAGCACCTCACGCGATGTGCAGGCATTCTTTGGCCGGCCCCAGAGCACCGAAAGCCGATCAGATGGATTCATCGCCTACTACGCGATTCAAGTCTACAACTCGTTCGAAGATCGTGGCGGGCGACGCTGATGCCGCCGCCGGCGGCGGTTGATGCTTCGATTTCACTTCCAAGTCGACTGGTTTAACCAGTCAAGTTTCCAGGACAGAACCGATGGCCTGTGTGGAAAGAAAATGGGGGTCGTGTCTCAGTTCAGACGTCAGCGGTCAGAGGTCGGAGGAAACAATGACGAAGCACGAATGACGAATGAATGACAAAGCACGAATGGAGCGCTTTTGCTCCTGCACCCCCGTGGGAAGTGGCACGTGAACGCTTTCGGAGTCGCCCAAATCATCGTAATCGCTAAGATGGAGCGGTGAGGCGTTCAGCGCGACGAAAACGCAAACTGCGATCAGCTCAGAAGCGGTTTCATCACAGCGTGTACGTGATTCTGCTTTCGGGTGGGGCGCTGAAGGACTTGTCGATCAGGCGGCTGAATCCGAAACGGGACCCGACGAAGCCGTGTGTTTATGTCGGGATGACTGGGCTGCCGATCGATCACCGATTTGAAAATCACAAGAACGGATATAAGGCGGCGCGACTTGTAAGGAAATATGGTGTTCGGTTGATGCCGGAGTTGTTCGCCCATCTTAATCCGATGCCGTTTGAGGCGGCAGCGCAAATGGAGAAGGATCTGGCCGAGGATTTGCGCAACGAAGGTTACACCGTTACCGGAGGAACCTAGAATTGCGCATAAGCACTGCGCCAGTTGGTGCCGATCTAACGAATGTGACAATCAGCGGGGTGACGCGCTTCCGCTCGGTGTCGGCGTAGGTCGTGAATGTCGACCGGTTTTCTTTAAATGCTGGCGCGTATTTTGCGATTCTTTTTTTGCGCTGGAAACGTTCAGGCGTCGCACCGTCGTTGTCGTGGTGATGCTCTGTTCAGCACCAGCACTGTTAGGTTGCTCGGTATTTACAGGTCGAACGTCCGGACCGGTTCCAGTCATGACGCCGGCACTTCCAATTCCCCGACCGCTGCCGTCGGTCACTCCGGTTGTGCCAGCGCCGCTGATTTGTGCATCGGCGACCAGCCACGTTACAGTCAGGGCCAACGCAGTGATCATGCTAGTACGAACAAGATTCGGTGGGTTCATTGCGGTTATTCGATGTTGGTTGCAGGCGAAGCCGCACTATGCCGGAGAGGGCGGCGCACGCCTATATTTGAAGATCGCATGAGCGAAAGGTTTTGCGTGTTGATTTACCACAGACAAAAGGGTGAATGGGGTCGCATCGGGAGGTCAGATGTCAGCGATCACAGATCAGATATCGGACCCTCGCGGTTATCGGTTAAGTGCTAATAGGTATTGGGCAGCGACGCACGCTTTGATTATCGCTCGATGGTGGAAAGGATATCGGACCTGATCGACGGCGGGCGTCAGATTTTCAACGACAATCCCGGCGGCACTCTGTAGGTTGCCACTATGACAAAACTCATTGCATTAGTGGTGGCGGGGCTCTTTGCGGCAGGCACGATGTTCGCGGGCGAACACGGCGACTGCACAAAGAAAGTCGGAAACGAAGCGAAGGCGCCATGTCAAGTTTCATTCGCCAGTCTGAACCTGACTCCGGAGCAGAAGACGAAGATGGAGGCGGTTAGGGCAGACCATGAGAAAGCCGGTTGCTCCGAAGCGAGCGAAGCTAATTACATGGAAGAGGCAAAAGGAATCCTGACCAAGGAGCAGTACGCGAAGTTCAAAGCCGAATGCAAGAAGGGCGAGAAAGATAAGGCGCAGACCTGATCGCCGACCTTCAGTCAGATCAAAGCTTCGCGCCGAGAGCATTCTCGGCGGTTTCCGCGTGCGGATGTCAGATGTGAGAGGACGGACGGTCGGATCCCGCCTTTCCCAAGTGATGAGTGACCAATGAAAGGTGATTAGTCGAAGACGGAGCAGAGGACAGCCGCCTTCGTTAAAACTACGGCGCGCCAACGAGGTGGGGGGTCAGAAGTCAGAAAGGCATTTCGAAGCAAAAATGCCCAACGCCCAACGTTCAGTGGCAGCCACCTTCACTAAAGTTAGGGCGTGCCAAGGGGGAGCAAACGCCGACACCGAACATTGAATGCAGCAGGGAGCCGAAAGCAGCAAACGAGGAAATGTTTCCCAGGAAGAATCGCATCTGATTGGATCGTTGAACCATGGCCAGGCAATTTCAACCGGTGCGATTCTTCGTGATGATGGGAGTGCTGGCGTTTTTTGTCTGTGGCGTGACTGCGTTCTACACCCAGCGCGCGGCGCACGGGAGAACGCCCGAAGAGCGTGCCGCTTACGCAATCGGACTAAAGGCGGGAGAGGAGGCGGCACCCGATGCAAAGTTGCCCAACGCAGCCGAGTTGAACATGATGGCTCAAAACTATTTCAAGCGGCAAGGGACGGGCGAACAGGAAAATTGGAACCTTGCCTTCGAAAACGGTTACACGGACGGATTCAAGAAGAGGCATCGTGCGCCCTGAACGGTTGATTTCCGATTCTGGCTAACAAAAATTCTCGCCGGGTCAGCTTCCCTTAAGAGCTATTTTCGAAATGCTGAAACGCGGAAAGCTGAAACGCTGAAATTAGAAGACCTCCAAGCCGCCACTGGCCTCGCGAACGCTTTCGGATTCGCGCAGTTCGTGCAAATTGCCAATGACCTTCGCCGAGATTCCCGACAACAATAGCTCGACGTCTAAGCCTGCTGCCGTGAATCCGCCGCCGTTACCCGTTCGAAAACGATTCCCTTGGATCTTTTATTGGATCGTCCTCGCCCTGATCGCCATCGTGGCATTCGCGCCGGTGGGCTCTGTCGTGGCATGCGGTTTGATTGCCAATACGCATGGCTGCCGAGTTGACGAAGGGTCGGTGCATCCTTGCGTGATCGGCGGCAAAGATTACGGGCAACTACTTTATACCCTCGGCGTGATGGGCTGGCTTATGCTCATCACCCTTCCCGCCGGCGCGCTGGCTTTCGCGACGTGGCTGATCGTGCTTGTTCTTCATCGAAGCGCATGGTGCAGGCGCACCGCCAACCCGGCAACGTGACTGGCGGCTCGCCTAGGGGCAACTGAATCAGAAGTCAGAAGTCCCGCCTTCGCCGAGCTGACGCCGCGGCAAGCAGAGGGGCAAACGCCGAACACCGAACGTCGAACATCGAACACCGAATGGCAGACTGAATCGTAAAAAACGAGCTGGGAGGTTGCGCCTAAACCTTGACATTTACAACAGCTGATCACTTGCAGTTATTGTTATTCGTTCTCGATATCAGGTTCAAAATCAACGAGCGAATTCCGTCACCCGTTAAGTCTTAAGGCGTAGAATTAGACGTGACACAGCACCCACGGGCTAGGGTTTCACGATCTCGTGCAAGCATGGGCACGTATTAAGCTATCAGTTCATGAATTATGTCGCAGAGACAACTTCGGTTGATTGTCGTCGAGGACCACGCCAACACGGCCGAGGCGTTGAAGAAATTCCTCAAAGCTGTCGGCTACCAAGTCTTTGTCGCGACTGACCTGGCTTCCGCCCTGAGTCTCGCCTCTACCGTCGAGTTCGATCTTTTGCTTAGTGACCTTGCCTTGCCCGATGGCAACGGATGGGAGTTGCTGAAACGCTTAAGTGCGGAGCGACATATTCGCGCCATCGCATTTAGTGCCCACAATTCACCTGCCGACCTGCAACGAAGCGCGGAGGCCGGCTTCATCGAACATCTACCAAAGCCGCTGTCCCCGGAGAAACTCTGTGCCGCGATCGAACGAGCTGCCATGCCTGCGTAATCAACTCAAAGAAGGTTGAGAGTTGATAGGTGATGGTTGAGAGAACAAAAGGTGAAGACAGCGCTAGTTGAAAGGTCAAACACGGAAACGCTGAAAAGCTGAGCATCAAGGAGTCTACCCGGTCGATAAGGAAGAGGGACGGCGGCCGGAAACGTATTGGATAATCCAAGGAATGCAGAAGACGGAGAGGAACGCCTCGCGTCTTTGATTGCAGGGCGATGCGGTACCGCTAACATCCGTGGTCGTGCGATTTTTTTGTATTTGCAGCGTGCTCTTACCGCTGTTCGCCGGCGCAGCCTTGGGTGAGGGGACCTATCAGCGCACGAAAGACGGTAAGACGATTGTCTGGAACAACGATCCCAAACCAGGTGATACAGCGACGTGGTTCGGTGACCGGGACGGTGAGGGATACGCCACCAAAATTGGCACACTAACCTGGTACACGCCGAACGGCGCCCTTTACGCCCGTTACTTTGGGAACATGGTCCGCGGCAAATTTGATGGAATGGTGAATGTCCATTCTAAGGGAAAAACAGGCCACGCTATTTTCGTTGATGGCCAACGAACCACGCGCTGGGCGGCCGGGCGGGCGCCTTCGTGGAGAGTGGCACACTCGCAAGCCCGGCGGCCGGCTGAATCGGCGATGAAGATGGCGGAAGAAGAAAATGCCGAACGCCGAACCCATTCGACTTCGCTCAGGGCAGGCTCAAGCAACGTCCAACGTCCAACGGAAGACATGCCAGCGGAGGGATCGCCTTCGTCCCGCAACCGCGGGACTACGGCGCGGCAGGCGCCCAACTCTGAAAGCTTTCCCGAGCAGGCAGCCCAACCCTCAATCGAAGACACGCCAGCAAAAGAACTCTCAGAGCAGCGACTCTCGCCGGCTAAACCGGCGGCCACCGCAGAACCCGCCTCCGCCGGACCCTCCGGCTCGGCAGAGCCGGAAGCGCCAGCGGAGGGACCGCGAGTTGTTCAAACAGAAAGCGCTCTCACCACGGCGAGTTCGTCCTCAGGCGAACAACCTGTAATTTCCAGCTCCGAAAGCTTTCGCGAGCAGGCAGCCCAGCCTGCAGTGGAGGACATGCCATCAGTATTGATTCAGCCGTCGAAGGAATCTGTTCCCGCACCGCCAACCAGCAAAAAGTCTGAGGCTGAAATCGAAGATTCTTTGCAATCACTTGCCCAACCGCCCTTGTCTATCCTCGCAATTCCGGAGACAGCGGGCTCGCCGGAGGCCAGTCCGCGCCTAACGAAGGAGCAAGTCATCAGTATCGCGAACGCAAAAGCTCGCACGCACGGATACAATCGGGCCGATTATCAGCGGGCCGAGCCGGAGTATAACGCGGCTTATAAAATATGGTCGGTGTCGTATGAACAGAGCACGGCCGATGGAATGGAGGAGGCGGGCAAACATTTCAGTGTCATAGTCGATGATAAAACGAAGGGGACGGTGTTTCTGCTACGCAGGTAGCCGCGGCTGGTCGCTACGATTGACGTTCCGCCTCGCCGATGCTTCGGCGCGACGAGCAGCCTCGAAGACAACGCCAAACTTCTCGAACCCGACATCATCGCCGCTCAATGATTCTGTGTACGCGCAAGAGGCGTAGGGCCGCGCCTGATCTGGCCGAAGGTAATTGTGTTGACCCCAGTTGGGGCCTTTACCACTCTGGGCCAGACCGACTTAATAAAGAGCCGGTCAAACAATTAAGGACACAAAAGTCACATGAAAAAATACCTTATTCTTGCAGCTACCGCCGCGTTGTTCGTGGCCTGGAGCGGCCTCTGCTCGGCCCAAAGCGATGCGCCGTACACCGAAGGCCCAGTCTGGCAGATAACCATGGTCAAAACCAAATACGGCATGACCGATGATTACCTCAAAGGCCTCGCCAAGACCTTCAAAGGCACGCTCGAGGAAGCGAAGAAGCAGAATCTCATCCTCGATTACAAAATCCTGATTGGAGGTGCCGCCAATCCGCAGGATTTCGACATCCTGCTTATGACGTCCTCAAAAAACATGGCCGCGCTCGATAATGCGCGGGAGAAATTCGACCCGATCGCCCAAAAAATCGAAGGCAATCTCGATCAACAGCGCGCCACTGCGACCAAACGCCTCGAGATTCGCGAAATCTTCGGCGGCAAGTTGATGCGCGAGATCACGTTGAAGTAATTCCCTTACCTTCGGGACGCGCCGCGCTTTATTGCCGGCGCGTCTTTATTGAGGACATTCCCCAGACACCAACCAAATCCAGGCGATCTTTCATAAAAAGACGCCAGTGCGTCTCGTCAAACGAAACAACCTGTCGATGGGTCGGTAGCACGCTTTTTTGTTGAGCCATTCATTGTAGCCGGTCGTGGCGGCGGAACGACAAAACACTCAACGCGTCAGTCAGCCGACGAATTCGACTGCTGATCAAGCCGCAGCCAGACGGCAGCCTGATCATAAGTAGGAAAGACAGAGACTTCGCGAAATTGTTTGCGCGACCTAAAGCGCTGGAACTTCGGCGCTGAGACACGGGGCCGTTCTGTTGTTTGACAGCCATTTCGCCATCTCCCTCTTTTGGCGTTTTGACTTGCGCGGAGCAGCGCACGTAAGGTGCACATGAGCACTCTTGTTGCTTAATCTATTTATGGATGCGACGAAAGTCATGGCGGACGAACAAAACGACGAACAGTTCTATCGCGACACGGAAAGCGTCGCCTTTCCGAAGCTGAATGATCACCAGCTTTCTTTGCTTGAACCACTGGGGAAACGACGCGTCCTGTCGCGTGGCGAGCTCGTTTTCAAGGCGGGACAGCGCGATCTTGGCCTAACGGTCGTCTTGCGCGGTGAGATTGAAGTTTTCGAGTTGCGCGATGGCGCGGAACAAAATCTCGCCACCGCACACGAGCGCGATTTCATCGGCGACGTCGCGATGTTGCAGGGCACGTCGGCTCTGGCCAATTCCCGCGTGGCTTCGCCGCAAGTGGAAATTCTCGAAGTGCCCGCAGCCGAACTCCGGCGCGCGCTCGCCGAACTGCCGGGCGTGAGCGCCACCATCGTAAACGCGCTCATCATGCGTCGCCGACGGCTCCGGCGCGATCGGGAATTTGCCGGGTTGCGCGTTCTCGCGCCGCGCGGCGCGCGGGAAGGACGTCAGCTCGATGATTTCCTGGATAAAAATCATATCCCACATCGGCTCATCGAATTTGAAAGTGAGCAGGGACAGGCGCTCAGTAAGCGGCTGCACTTGACGATGCGCGATTTGCCGACGCTGATTACGGCGGCGGGCGCTCCTTTGCGTCGACCTTCACTGCGGGAAGTGGCACAAGTGGCCGGTCTGCTTCGTCCGCTTGCGCTCGAGCACGAGAGCGAGATTATGTCGGACCTGACGATTGTCGGCGCAGGTCCGGCGGGCCTTGCCGCGGCCGTTTATGCTGCCTCCGAAGGATTAAAAACAGTTGTGCTAGAAAGTTACGCCCCGGGCGGGCAAGCTGGTTCCTCCTCTTTGATCGAAAATTTTTTTGGTTTCCCTACTGGGATTAGTGGCGGCGATTTAACCTGGCTGGCCCAGCTACAGGCATATCGATTCGGTGCGAAATTTTCGACGCCATCGCGGGCCCTGTCACTTCAATACGGCGACGGCGCAACGGAATACCGCGCCTGTCTCCAGATCGAAGGTTGCTCGGCCGTGCTGAGAGCAAAGAGCATTTTGATTGCTACGGGCGCGGATTACCGACGACTTGATGCGGAAGGTCGGGAACAATTTGAGGGGATGGGCGTTTATTACGCCGCAACCGCGCTGGAAGGACAGATTTGCCGCGGGGAAACCGTTATTGTGGCTGGCAGCGGTAATTCAGCAGGCCAGGCCGCCATGTTCCTTTCCGATGGCGCCGCTAAAGTGTTGCTCGTGATTCGCGGTGACGATCTTTTCAAAAACATGTCGAGCTATCTTGCCCGACGGGTGGAAGCGCAAAAGAACGTCGAGATTCTCTTTCACACGCAAATCCGAAAAATGTTTGGCGGGAAAATGCTTGAAGAAGCCGAACTCGAAAATACAAAGACGGGCGAGCGACGCGTTGTCCGAACACCGGCGATTTTTTCGATGATCGGTGCGATACCGTGCACCGATTGGTTGCCGGCGGAGATTGAACGTGACGAAAAAGGATTCATCAAAACCGGACCCGCCGCTGCGAATGCGCCCGGTTGGAAAGCGAGCAAACGCCCGCCCGGCCCGCTCGAGACCAGTCTTCCCGGTATTTTCGCTGCGGGTGATGTGCGCTCCGGTTCGGTCAAGCGTTGTGCTGCCGCCGTGGGCGAAGGCGGGATGGCGATCGCGGGCGTGCAAACCGCGCTCGCGCTTTGGTCGGATCGCGGTTAAGCGGTGGTTCGCCGCCGCTCTCGCATCTTCGAAGCGTTAAGTTGTAAATCAGCTGTTGTTTCTGGGAACGCGCACGATCGGGGCTGCTCTGCGGTGTATCTACGGTTCGGAAAAGTCCGGCGAGATCCTCGATTTGGTCCGATTAAGCAAAGGTAGTTCCATGCAACGATGATTAACGATCTCTGGTATAAAAACGCAATAATCTACTGCCTTTCCGTCGGCACATACATGGATGCCAACGGCGACGGCACTGGCGATTTCCAGGGACTTATGCGGCGCCTCGATTATCTGCATGGACTTGGCGTGACCGCGATTTGGCTGATGCCTTTCCAGACTTCGCCTTGCCAAGACGACGGCTATGACGTCGCCGACTATTACAATGTCGATCCGCGATATGGCACCCTCGGCGATTTCGTCGAGTTTACCCATGGCGCAAAACAACGCGGCATTCGTGTTTTGATTGATCTAGTGGTGAACCACACCTCGGACCAGCATCCGTGGTTCAAACAGGCGCGGTCGGATCCGAGTTCAAAATTTCGGAACTGGTATGTCTGGTCGAAGAAGAAGCCGCGCCACGCCAACAAAGGAATGGTCTTCCCCGGCGTACAAAAATCAACCTGGAACTACGATCGCGAGGCGAAAGCCTGGTATTTTCACCGCTTTTACGATTTCCAGCCTGATCTCAATACATCAAACCCGGAAGTGCAGGCTGAGATACTCAAGATCATGGGCTTCTGGATCCAGTTGGGGGTCTCCGGGTTTCGCATGGATGCCGTGCCTTTTATCATTTCGACCAAGGGTCCGGCCGTTCAAAAACCGAAGCAACAGTTCGGTATGCTGCGCGCTTTTCGCGAGTTCCTTCAGTGGCGACAAGGCGATTGCATTGTTCTGGCGGAAGCGAATGTGCTGCCCGAAACCGACCTGGACTACTTCGGCAACGACGGGGAGCGCATGCACATGATGTTTAACTTTCAAGTTAACCAGAACCTATTCTATGCGCTTGCCGCCGCCGATACTCGTCCGCTTATTAAAGCTTTGAAAGCGACAAAACCGCGCCCGGCCACGGCACAGTGGGGGATGTTTTTGCGAAACCACGACGAGCTTGATCTCGGTCGTCTGCAAGAGAATCAGCGGCAAAAAGTGTTTCGTGCATTTGGCCCGGATGAAAGGATGCAGCTTTACGATCGCGGGATCAGGCGCCGCCTTGCCCCGATGCTGGGGGGCGATCAGCGCCGGCTCGAGCTCGCTTATAGTTTGATGTTTACACTGCCGGGAACGCCGGTCATTCGCTACGGCGATGAACTCGGCATGGGCGACGATCTCGTGCTGCCGGAACGCAATTGTGCGCGGACCGCCATGCAATGGTCGGACGAACCGCACGGCGGCTTTACAAAAAGCGTCAAACCAAACCCTGCCGTTATCGGGAAAGGGCCTTACGGTTATCAGCACATTAATGCCGCAGTCCAACGGCGCCATCCAAACTCCTTACTGAACTGGACCGAACGCATCATTCGCATGCGCAAAGAAGTTCCCGAGATTGGATGGGGCGATTTTACCGTCTTGAATGCGCGGGATCCCGCCGTGCTCGCCCTACGTTATGACTGGCGCAACAATTCGGTGCTATTTTTACACAATCTTCACGAAGAGCCGCGGGAAGTTCTCCTGGATCCGGGCGTGAGCGGCGAACCGAGCAAGCTGCTTGTCAACCTTCTGACCGACGACCACAGCCGGGCTAGCGAATCCGGCAAACACCGCATCGTGCTGGAAGGGTACGGTTACCGATGGTATCGCGTAGGTGGACTCGACTATTTGCTGCGCCGAACAGAAATCGATCAGAGTGATATCGATGCAGACTGAGTGATCGCTTGCTGCCGCGCGTTTGAGGGATCTTCAGCGGCGGTTAAGCGTTCTCAGTTCGATCGGCAAAGCGGCAACCATCAAGATCCGCAAAAGAGAAAGGCCCGTGTGCGCTTGCCAATCTCGGGCTCTAGTTTGTCTATTTCTGATTAACCTTAACGAGCGTCGCCGTCGCGGTACGCGTTAAAGGCGGAGTGCCGCCCTGGCCGGTGACGGTAAAGGGATATGTCCCGCGGTTCGTAGAAGAGCTAACGGTTACGTTTAGTGCTGAGGAGCTGGTAGCGGGATTCGGGGTAAAGCTTCCGGTAGCGCCGGCCGGAAGGCCGCTCACGGATAAATTCACGGTCGAATTGAATCCTCCTGTTCGCGTGATTGTCACGGTATAAGAGGCAGTTCCGCCACCGCGCGGCACAGTCACGGACGACGGCGTGATCGACAGCGAAAAGTTTGGTGCAGGTGTGGGGGTGGGCGTAGGCGTAGGTGTAGCGGTAGGAGTTGGAGTTGGAGTTGGAGTAGGAGTAGGTGTAGGAGTAGGTGTTGGTGTGGGCGTTGGAGTCGGCGTCGGGTTACCCGATGCTATTTTGAAACTCCCAATGCGCGTGCGCCAATTAAAGGAGCCGGTGCTGGAGTAGTATTCGTTGGTATACCAGAAAGTGGTGTCGTCCACCGGATCGATGGTCAAGGAGCTATAATCGCCCCAACGATTGCTGGTGCCGGTCTGGCCGCCGGCTCCATCAAACAGGTGGGCTTCGCCCTGCGCCAACGTATTCAAGGGATCGGTCGCGAGCCGGGCAGCGTAGCGCACCTGAGGTTTGATCGTAGAACTGGACGCGCTAAATCCAATCGCAAGATTACCTTGCCCATCCATCGCCGCACTGCCCATCCAGCGCCAGGTCGCGTCAGGCTGATAGGTGCTTTCTTGAAACACCGTAACTGGTCCGGCGGTCACGTTGCGCAGTTCGAACCAGCGCACACCTGCCACTCCACCTGCACTCACGCTATAGTTCCCAACCACTGATTCGTGGTTGCCAAAATTCCGGTAGGCCAACCGGAACATTAACCGGTCGCCAATGCCATCCAGGTTGGAGCTGGAGGAAATTCCCGACTGCGGGACGCAGGCGCGCGTGGTGGGACAAAGCGCGGTAAAGCCTGCAGCTGGCGGCGTAGCAAACGTAGTAAAAGTGGAGTTCGCCGGCGTGGTGAAGTCCACATGAAAATGATACGTGGTATAGTTTGGACTAGAAGCCTGACCAGGGAACCCGACAAACGTAGCCGGGGCACCGGCTGGCGGTAATGTCGGACCATCGAGGTCGGCGGGCAAAAAAGGGTCTACGCTCCCTCCGAGAGGCCCTCGAGGGCTGACGAATGTAGCCGGCAAACCAGCCAGCATTTTGGCGCGATTAAAGGCGAAGGCCTGAGGGCCGAGATATGACGTGCCTGAGGCGTTAAAGACGTTCATGCTCATATAATAGGCGTCGGGCCAAACGCTTAGATGCGGATAATCGAAAAAGTTGGAGCCGAGATGAAAGCCGTAACGGTTGTATGTGCCGGTGGCATCGGCCGTGGTGGAAACGGCAACGCACTCGTCGGTGATCGGACCGCCGGATGCGCCAGCGAACTGGCTGATGACCCAGCGATCAGCCAAGTGATCGTAGAGCATGACTGGATCGCCACTTCCGCCGGTCTCGCAGACGCCACCAAAGCCAGTCCAGACTGAAGAGATACTTCTTGGTCCCAGGACCGAGGTGCCGGTGGCTTTGTCAAAAACCTGATACCCTTCATTCACAATTTGAACGTATTGGGTTTTTCCAACCGCACCGTTGGTGTCGGGCGGGGCGCAGTTGCATCCCACGCCGGGGAAAGGGATGCCATCAAAGTTGAGAATCGCGCTGGGTAAGTTGGGTGAATTGGGTGCCCCAAGAGTATGGATGACACGGCTATTCTGGATAACCGGGTCAGCGCTGTCCTTGTGGCGGTAGGGCACCTTAGGGTTTTCGTTGGCCTCGTGCTGCGGCTTTAAGTGGTCAGCCGTCAACGCCGGCATGTTGCGCATCGGAGGTGAGACGTCGTTATGATACGAAGCACCGACTTGGGCGCCGCTGGAGGCTTGATTTTGGTTTCGTCCTTGGGCCGAGGCAGATGCGCCTGAAAACAGGCCGAGCGCGAGTAGCGCGAGGAAAGCGCCCGCCAAACAAAGAACAAAACCCAACAGGACGCGTGGACGGAAGAAAGCGAATTCAGAAGCGGACTTTATTTTCATAGGAGACTGGATCTGGGAAGGTTAGAAGATGTAAAATATTAGCAGAATTGCCATAAATGTCATGCGTTTGCCGTTAAGGATTTCAGCTCCGGGGGCGAGCCTGCCTTCGGTCTTTTGAGCGAGCAAGATTGGGGCCCTAACTTCGAAGTCGGACTTAAGAGGTCAGACGTCGGATATCACCTGTCAGGTGTATCGGTCTAGCGAATCTCAAACTCAGCGGGACTCCGGGTGGCGTAGATAGAGCGCCATGCCGCCAACGTCGATAACGGCAAAGTTGAAGGCGAGATATTCTGCCCCGACCAATCCTGCATTCGATTCCGCGGCAGTTTTTGAATGCAACACTTCGCCCGACACATTTACCGCCACGACCGTAGCGTTGGGAATCATAAAGTCACCGATCGCTAGCTCCTTAATTTCGCTGTTGCCAAGCGACTCAATGCGTCCACCTCCGGCGTCCGCTCTAAACATCGTAGCTGAAAAACTAACGCCAGCCTGGGCCGCCATTTTTTTGTCCACCAGCGTCGTGCTCGAACCGGTGTC
>Ga0137376_10001132_pt1 | contig 14379 bp, 14 predicted proteins | sample SagtaG_23_FD_104814 | JGI IMG/M metagenome (GOLD analysis project Ga0137376, IMG submission 104814) | Vadose zone soil microbial communities from Sagehorn Ranch, Mendocino, California, USA - Sage2_L_20_16 metaG | ecosystem: Environmental > Terrestrial > Soil > Vadose zone | place: USA...
GGACCGAGCCAAAGAAGAGCTAGAAACCATTCGTGGGAGGGAACAAACAACAACAGAGCACTTGATAGACGTGTTTACGGATGTGCTGCAAACGACGAACGACACCCCGGACAATGCTGAGATGGGCAAAGGCGTGCGCGAGGTGTTGGATCGTTCTGGCGGAGCGTCCTCGCTCTTGAGCCAATGTGAGCAGGTCCGTGCGCACCATGGCAACCGGCATCAGCCTTTCATCTGGCGGTATTACTCCTCTCATCGCAAAGTGCTCTTTCGCTTTCTCGAAGCGCTTGATCTGCGTTCGACGACGCAAGATCAAGCGCTGATGCAGGCGGTGGCCTTCATTCTTGAGCATGAGCAAGACCCAAAGAAGTACCTGGAAGCCTCACTCGATGTATCGTTTGCGAGCCAGCATTGGCAAAAGACGATCCAGGTTCGGCGCAAGGATTGGTACATTCGCCAGCATCTGGAAACGTGTGTGTTCTCCTACTTGGCAGCAGAACTCAAATCCGGCGATCTCTGCGTTCGTGGGTCTGAGTTATTCGCCGACTATCGCGATCAATTGCTGAGTTGGGAGGTATGTGAACCGAAGGTAGCGGAATATTGCCAACAACTCGGCTTCCCGACCACTGCCGAAGCATTTGTCGAGCAACTTCGCGAGTGGCTCACGCAAGCAGCAGCTTCCGCCGATCAGGCGTTTCCTGACAATCATGCCTTGACGATTTCGGAGAAAGGAGATATTTGATGAGGCGTCGTTTCAGCTTTCACCGTCGCTTGTTCCCATATGTACTGCTTGGTGCCGCTGTAGGGGTCGTCCTTGCGGCACTGCTCGGCACAACCGCCTCCGCCCGATCCACTGTTCAGACCGCACCCCCATCACAGGCTTCCCAGGGAGAGTGCACGAGCAGGATCTGCACGTTCGAACTGCGGGTGAACCCAGGCCTGCAGCCCGGTAAGCCCTTCGCCTGCCCGGCCATCCAGAACGCGCGGGCACGCATCACCATCACCAATCGGTTTGTCACTGGTGCGCAAAACGATATCATGGTCTTGACTGCCAAAGGGCTCCCCAAGAACACGGGCTTCGATATGTTCCTGGTCCAGCATTCACCGCTCGATCAGGGCACCTTCCCCGGTTTCGGCTTTGGCTGGTACCAATCCGACATCCAGAGCAATTCCGGCGGCCATGCCGAAGTCACCGTCCGGGGCATCTTCGATAAGGAGACCTTTATCGAGAACCCAGCCGACCAGTTCAATCCAATCCATACCTACAACGTGGGCTTCTGGTTCAACTCGCCAGACGAGGAGGCCAAGGTCTGTCCCAGTGCAACACCTGCCAAGACGCCCTTCAACGGCGAACAGAACGCAGGGCTGCTGGCGATGATCACCCAGGGCGAACCCTTGCAGTTCGTCGTTGGCAAGTAGGCACAAGATTGCAGAACCAGTGGCGTTGGTTCCCTCATCAGTGCGAGTGAAGCTTTTTTCACGTGGATGTATCTGGCGTGAGCCGCAGCAGCTCATGCCAGCTGCCTATCAACAGCGAAGCCGCTCCTCCACTGCCACGAACCGTTTTCTTCCTGGCAGTCTCACAGGTCTTGTCCAAATCTCTCCGTGCCGATTGCCAAAAAGCTTCGTTTCCTGTAGCAGAGATAATCGTCTTCGTCTAGATCTGCACAAACGACTGTGGCCTGAGACCCTGATGATGGGAGCGGGGGAAGCGGCCCAGCGCACCTGGCACCAGGAGCCTGAGCAGAAGCCCGCCGGAGGCACCGTGGGGCGTCGACGATACCGTCCCTCTGTTTGAGGGGTGAAGGGATTTGGCTACATAAAAAATCTCCCAGTTTTTGCGTTATCACATTTATTAGGTATTAAGCTCATGCCCAGGATTAGGAACTGGAAAGACCTCAAGTTCTACCGCCCTAGCAAAGAGACGACCTACCAGCATATCGATGCCCTGTTTGGAGACAACGTGGTGGATTGGGAGTTGATCAAGACGCACTGGCAGGATCTGCTGCGAGTGGTCATCTCCATCCAGGAGGGCAAGGTTTTGCCGTCCATGCTGCTCCGCAAGCTTTCCAACTACAGCCGCAAAAATCGTCTCTATCAGGCATTTCGGGAGTTGGGCTGCGTGGTGCGCACGGTCTTCTTACTTCAGTTTCTCTCTGATGAGAAGCTCCGCGAGGTGATCCAGTCTACCACGAATAAAATGGAACAATTCAATGCCTTTTGCAAATGGCTCCTGTTCGGCGGGGAAGGCAAAATTTCCGATAACATGCCAGAAGATCAGGAAAAGCGTATCAAATACAATGACCTCATTGCCAACTGCGTGATTCTGAATAATACGGTTGAACTCAGCGACAAACTGAATGCATTGGCGCAAGAAGGGTATGTCCTCACCAAAGATGAGTTAGCGGCGCTCTCTCCGTATCAGACACAGCATGTTAAGTGTTTCGGGCATTATGAGCTTGATCTTCAAACAGTGCCTCAACCCATTACTGATGATTTACTGTTTGATATCATCATTCCAGATAATCCTCTCCCCTTGCTTGGCACAGAGACAAGTGCTGCCGGGTAAAGATGAGAACGTCAATGGCAAGGTTTTGAGTCGGTTGAACAAATGAGTGAAATTTCCTCAAAACTTTGCTGTTGCATGATACTTCTCTGGAAACATAGCTCTCACTATAACAAATTGCACTAAGTCCTAGAATGTGTGTTATCTGAGAGTTGGCTCTTTATGCACTTCGCTTCTTGGGGTGAGGTGAAGCATCGTGAATGGTTCACACGGCTTGTTCAGGACGTGGGGAATCAAAAGCGTCACAACTGGGCGATTACCTTACGAAGCAACGGAATGCTCATCGGGTGGTTTTTCATCGGCCGGCGGTGCAGAAGAAGGCACACGAGGGTGTGGCTACGCACTCAACCGCCGTTTCTGGGGACAGGGTTATATGACTGAAGCGGCGCGAGCAATATTTGCCTATGAGTTCACTGTTCTAGGAACACGTCGAATTTTCGCCGAATGCGAAACGCCGAATACCGCTTCTGAGCGGGTGATGCAGAAGAGTGGTATGATCTATGAAGGGACATTCTACAACGCCGACTTCGAAGGCAATTGGGCCATGCGCCATCGCTATGCCATCAGCAAGCAGGACTGGGAGGTAGTTTCAGGGGCTAAAAAGTGACGCCATATGAAAAGTTTTATTCGACAGATAACACGAGCCATGCTCATCCGATGAACCGAGCGTCGATGGGAGGTCAATCGCATTGCGCCTCAGGTTGTCGAAGAGATCCAGCAGGAATGGGCTCACGTGTTAGGAGAGGAGGAGTTAGAGCTGGTTTTGCACCAGCTCCGCCGACTGGCGGTCAATCTGAACGAGCAGGTGGGGGTTGCTGATCACCCCCGTGCTCGTAGCAGTTTGTCAAATAGGTCACAGCGTACTTCTGTTCAATGGTTGAGCCTGATAAGCGAGAAGAAAAAGAAAAGTAACCGGAGCGGTCACAAGCCCGGCCGCTTCCAAGTAGAGCAAGATTTCTCCCTTGTCGTGACAGTAAGTTATCCCTCCTCAACTCTCCCAATACCCGCTCCCTCTACAATCTCAAGCAATGTTCCCTCCTCGTATTGCCAGTATGCCTGCTTCGTGCTGCGTACGAAGCAGACAAAGAACTCTGTCACTCCATGGCGGGGCTTCAAGGCAAGTTTCGCGGCTCCAAGGGGGACTAACCCTGTCCCTGTACCGGCTTCCAGCACACGGCGCAGCGCCATCACCAGCAGCGCAGGATCATCGATCTGCCCACTGCGCCTTGCTTCCGGGCTCTCCACTTCGAAGAGCGGCTTGAGCAGGGCCAATACATACCCTTCAGGTTCAACCAGCGCCGCTGCTACCGGCAGCGCCTTCGTCAGCGAGAGGTAGGAGAGGTCGAGCGTGACGAGCGATGGCCGCGGATCCAGGTCACTTGAAACCAGGTCACTGAGGTTGGTGCGTTCCAGGTTGCGTACTCGCGCATCAGCGCGCAGGCTGCCAACCAGCTGGCCATAACCAACCTCTACAGCGTAGACGAGCCTCGCCCCGTGCTGCAGCAGGCAATCCGTGAAGCCCCCAGTAGAAGCGCCGCAATCAAGCGCCACGCACCCTGCCACGTTGACCCGAAAACGCTCAATCGCCGCCTCAAGTTTATAGCCACCCCGGCTGACGTAGCGATGCCTGCCCCGTACGCGCAGCACAGCATCACGAGCTACGAGCATTCCCGGCTTATCGATGAGCTGCTCGTTGACCAGCACCTGCCCCGTCATGATCCACGGCCGGGCCTCCTTTGCACTCTCGAAGATGCCGCGTTCAGCGAGTAAAGCATCGAGCTGGCATTTACGTGTTCTCGCCGGCTTTGACATCTTCCATCATCCCCTGCACAAAGCGGATTTCATCGCGGTTGACGGTGTGGCCCAGACCCGGGTAAAGCCTCGCTGTGACATTGCCACCCAGGCGCTTGAATACCTCGGCGGATTGCACCACCCGCTCCCGTGGAATATGGAAATCGTTGTCGCTGCAGCCAAGAAAGACGGGCGTACCCTCTAACGAACCACCATAGTTACGCGGCGTATCATCGGGTCCGATCAGCCCGCCACTCAAACCCACCAGGCCGCCGTAACATCGCGCATTGCGGGCAGCAAACTCAAGCGCCAGGCACGCCCCTTGTGAAAAACCCAGCAGCATCGTACGTTCAGCCGGGATACCGGCTTCAGCCAGTTGTGCGAGTATGGTCGCGATGACGGCAAGCCCCGATGAAAGTCCCGGCTCATTACTGGGGATGGGCGCGAGGAAGCTGTTGGGATACCAGGAATTCCGCGCGGCCTGCGGCGCTATATAGGCGAAGCCCGGCTGTTTGAATTCAGCGGCCAACTCCAGTATGTCTTCCGCCGTGGCGCCGCGACCGTGGAGCATCACCATAGCGGCAGTTGCTTTATCCAGCGATTCGCCGGTCATCAGCACTGGCTGTCCCTGGTGTGGTCCAGCGCTCTTCTCTGCTCTTTCGCTCATCACCTGGCCTCCACAGGATGCCACTGTGGCGTCGTGACCGGGTGCAGCTCCCGCTCGATCTGGTCGCGTTGCCCCTCCAACCATGGCGGCAACTTCAAATCTCGTCCAAGATCGGTTACCGGCTCGTCGACGGTAAAGCCCGGCCCTACCGTTGCCAGTTCTACGATGTGACCATCAGGATCATTCATGTAGATACTCTTGAAGTAAACACGATCCAGCACAGGGGTCACGCGCAATCCGGCTTTCACCAGCTTCTCACGCCATATAAGCTGTGTCTCTTCATCGGGAACGGCAAAGGCAAAATGGTGTGTTTGCCCTGCGCCCATCTGCGCACGGGGACTCTTGCTCGGGCTACGCTCAAAGTAGGTTATCAAGGTGCCCGGTCGTCCATCTCCCACGCCCCAATACCAGTGCGCCGACGTGGGATCATCAAAATTGGAGGTCATCTTGACGCGCCGCATACCCAGCAGGTCTCCAAAGAACGCCTGTGTACGGTGAATGTCGCTGCCAATGGCCGTGATGTGGTGCAAGCCTTGACTCAGCGCCATAGCGCTTGTGATCGTTGGTACCGGCTCCGGCCAGGTCTCCGCCTGGATGCGCGCCTCGTCGCGGTTGTTGACAAGCATCTGTGCCGGGGGCTCGCGATACTCCGTGCCCAGTGCATCAGGAGCCTCGTCAATCGTCCAGCCGAGACCAAGCGTCGCAATTTCAAGAATGGTACCGTCGGGATCATTGAAGTAGATCGACTTGAAGTAATGGCGGTCGAGGGGCCCTTCCACCTCGATACCCATGTCTACCAGTCGCCGCTTCCACTGTAAAAGGCCGTTGTAGTCCGCCACGATGAGCGCGAAGTGGTGCGTGCCGCCAATACCAGGATGTCCCCTGTGCACACCAGGCCATTCGAAGAAGGTGATGACCGAGCCAGGCCGCCCCACTTCATTCCCAAAATAGAGGTGATAGCTGCCAGGATCATCGAAGTTGACCGTCTTCTTGATAAACCTCTGCCCAAGCACCTGCGTATAGAAATCTATCGTCCTCTGCGCATTTGCACTAACGATGGTAATATGGTGAATTCCCAGTATATTGGCCGTAGATGCCATGCGTTGTTTCTCCTTTGCTGACAGGGCCAGCATAACAAAACAATGGTGTATGTAGCAACATTATAGCCTATTTCCCCCTCAAGCGTGGGCAGGCATAGGCGTCTCGTTTTCCCGTAGGGACGCTTGCGTCGCCCTCGCTCGTCGCTCTCCATTGGCCTTGGACCTCCCCCTATGGGCGACGCAAGCGTCCCCTCCTTTCCTCCTTCCTTTTCCCCACCCCGCAGAAAGAATGATCAAAAAAGCTATCGAGGAGCCAAATTGACCACTGGACAAACCAACGCATCGATATCACCAGTCCATGTCAAAAGAAGCTCACCCATTTTCAAAAAAAAATCTCTCGCAAAATCGGACACAATTTCCCAAAAATCCATCGCATCTCGATCTCAATCGCCCGTTGCCTCCTGCTAAAAAAGCACACCTGCTACAAGTGAAACAAGTGAAACAAGTGAAACAAGTGAAACAAGTGAAACAAGTGAAACAAAAAGTAAGCTACGTTCTCAAGAGGATTGAACTGCGTCCCCTACCACGCCGCTCGCAGCACTGCCTCGACCTGAGCTGCCTTGGTGATGGGCCTGGGATTGCTTTGTACCGCGCGACTCTGTAAAGCGAGCTGCGCCAGTTGAGGCAGGTCGGCCTCCTGCACGCCAACATTGCGCAAGTGCTGCGGTAGATCCATCTGACCGATCAGTGCATAGATTCGCTGCACAGCCTCTTCCACAGCCGCTTCTGCGCTCCTACCCACGAGCGAAATCCCCATGGCAGCCGCCGCTGGCGCCAGTTGTTCGGCAGTCACATCCAGGTTGAAACGCATGGCGTGCGGCAGGATAATCGCATTGGCCACGCCATGTGGGACGCCAGCCGTACCGCCCAGCACGTGGCATAGACCATGGTGTAATGCCATCGTAACACTGGATAGGGCCGTTCCCGCCAGGTATGCTCCCATCAACATCTCGCTCCGCGCTTCCAGGTCATCTCCAGCGGCGTAGCAACGTGGGAGAGCGGAAGTGATCGCGCGGACGCCACTAATGGCGGCAGCAGTGGAAAGCGGGTTGCGCGTCAGCGAATACAGAGCTTCAATACAATGGGCAAGGGCGTTAATACCGGTCGAGGCGGTCATCGCTGGCGAGAGCTTGAGTGTGAGCACTGGATCAAAAAGGGTGAGTTTCGGGGCAACTTTGGCATCGGTTACCGTAACTTTGCGTGCCAATCCATTCTCGAGGCGTGTGACACCGTAGGTCGGGGTCATCTCTGACCCGGCATAGGTTGTTGGTATGGCCACAACGGGAACAAGAGGCTGATCGGTTGGAAAGGCCGCGCGCGCTGGTCGCCCCTTGCGTTTCTCCTCAAGGGAAAGGCTGACGGCTTTCGCCATGCCGATCGCGCTTCCCCCGCCCAGACCAATCACAGCGTCAACCTCGTTTTCGTGCGCAAGCGCCGTGGCTTCAACGACCTGAAAATCGGGAACGTGCGATTGAACATGAGCGTAAACTGCCACCAGGCGCTTTGCCAGCGCTTCCTCAAGCGAGGCAATGGTACCGTCGCGCCGCAAAGTGCCTGTTGAGCAGAGCAGCAATCGCTGCCAGTGAAACCGTTCCACTGCCTCATCCAGGCGCGCCAGTGAGCCCGGGCCAAAGATGATTTCCTGGGCATAGCTGCTATAGCGAAATCCGTTCATCAGCGATACTCGTTTTCCATCGTCGTATTTCACGGTAATAAGGGGCGTCACAGTATATCACAAAAATCTGCGATTTATCTCGTTGATGACGTTCTTTCAACACAGAACTATCCTCTATTTTGTTGTGTTGTAAGGAGGTCAACGTGCGTTCTAAACTCGCTATCTCTTCAGGACTTCTCATCATCTTACTACTACTCGGTAGTTTCTTCTTCTCCAGTCACAACGCCAATGTGGCGGCAGCGGGGCAATTCACACCAGTCGGTGTCGGCGGCCTTCCCCCTCTACTAAACGTCAGCAAATTGTTGGGAAGCGACCGGTCAAACCGCACCCTGCAGATGGGTGTCAACATGGCACTCCGCAACCAGGGCCAGCTCAACGCTCTACTCCATGATCTCTATGATCCCTCTTCCCCCAGTTACCATCAATTTCTCAGCGTCGCTGAGTTTGCTCAGCGTTTTGGTCCCACCACCGGCCAGCAACAAGCGGTCGAGAACTATTTAACGCAGCAGGGTTTCATCATCACACAGACATATTCCAACCATCTCGTCATCGATTTTAGCGGGCCGGAATCGCTGGCGGAACACACCTTCGGCGTCACCATCAACGACTATCGAAGCCCCCTGGGGCGCGACTTCTTCTCCAACGCCAACGTGCCCACCCTGCCGGCCTATCTCGCCAGTTTCGTCAGCTTCATCGGCGGACTCGACAACGCGAACCAGTTCTATCACCCACCCATCGCCTCGCGGAATCACAACCTGGCAAACAACCCCCGTGCCGGGGCAAGCTGTCCCAGCGCGGGCGTGAGCAGCGGCGGCAACCAGGTTGCCTATATCCCCAACCAGTTCTCCAAAGCCTATAACTATGACGGCTTGCATAGCGCTGGCCTGCAGGGCGCGGGACAGACCGTTGGAGTCTTCGAGCTTGACGGCTACTCCCAGACCGATGTAAAGGCTTACACGCAGTGCTTTGGCGGCGGCGGCGTGCCCATTAGCAACGTTATCCTGGATGGCTTCAACGGCCAGCATGGCGCGGGCGCTATCGAGGTCGAGCTGGACATGGAAGTCATCCTGAGCATGGCCCCCAAACTGTCCAAATTGATTGTCTACGAGGCCCCCAACACAACGCAGGGCTACAACGACGAATTCGCGCGCATCGTCAGCGACCGCACGCCGGTCATCAGCGTCAGTTGGGGCGACTGCGAGAAAAACATGGGGCAGCAGGAAGTTCAGCAGGAGAACAAATTCTTCCAGGAGGCCGCGGCACAGGGCCAGAGCATCCTCGTCGCCTCCGGTGACAGTGGCAGTGAAAGCTGCTTCCAGCTGGGCGGTTCGAGCTTCGATACCTCGCTGAATGCCGATGATCCCGCCGCGCAGCCTTTCGTTACGGCAGTTGGAGGAACAACGCTCTCGCTGAATAGCGACAACAGCTACCAGTCCGAACACGTCTGGAACGGCGGTCTATTCGGCGGTGCGGGCGGTGGCGGCATCAGCCAGTTCTGGAAGCAGCCCGCCTGGCAGAAAGGCCCTGGTACGCAAAACCAGTATTCCAACGGCATGCGTGAGACGCCGGATGTCTCGCTCGATGCCGATCCCGCCACCGGCTACCCCGTCTACTGTACGGCGGGCTCATCCTGCAGCGGCGCTGGAGGCAGTGGCTGGCTCACCGTTGGAGGCACCTCAGCTGCCGCTCCCATGTGGGCCGCTATGGTCGTCCTGACCAATCAGAAGGCAGCGCAGCAGGGCAAAAAACCGATGGGCTTCCTCAATCCTGCCCTCTATAAAATAGCCAGTGGCAGTCAGTACAACAGCGACTTCCACGACATCACACCGCCCGGCAACCCATCGACGCCATCCAACAACGACGAGCTTGGCTTCAACGGCGGCGCCTATCCCGTCACCAACGCCTATGACATGGCGACAGGCTGGGGCACCCTCAATGCCACCCGGCTCACGGCCGACCTCGTCTCAATAGGGTAATTGACAGGTAAATTATGGTGCAAGTAAGGAAGCGGTTGCTGCGCAGTGACCGCTTCCTTTTCATTGTTCTTCAGAAGAGTAGCTGCTATACTGAGCCTGAACAGAAATCAACCTTGCACAGGCGCATCTGGGCAAGATTTCCCGTTCCCAATTTTCTAGAGGAGGCTCGTTGGATTGACTTCAGCACAGCCTACCAGCCCTACGCCATACGGCGCAGTCAATATGCTTGTGCTCATGTTGCTCGCAGGGGTGCAAACGATACTGCGCGAAAAGCTGGTCGGATTCTACCTGTACGGCTCGCTTTCATTGGGGGATTTTGACCCGCGGTCCAGCGATGTCGACTTTCTGATCGTGACAACGGAGGATCTCTCTGAAAAGGTGCTGGAAGGGCTGCGAGACATGCATGACAGCATTGCCTCCAGCGGGCTCCCTTATGCCGATCGCTTAGAAGGCTCCTACATTCCGCGTGCGGCACTCCGGCGGTATGACCCCCACAATGCCTCTCATCCAACGATTGGCGTCGATTGGGAGTTTCACGTCGGCCAACATGGAGGCAACTGGGTCATTGAGCGTCATATCGTGCGCGAGCACGGCGTTATTGTCTGGGGTCCCTCGCCCAGCACATTGATCGATCCCGTCCCTCCGCGCGAACTGCGCGAGGCAGTTTGTGAGATGCTCAGGGACTTCTGGCAGGCCCAGCTTGCAGAATCGGAGTGGTTACGCTCGCGTGACTACCAGGCATTTGCCGTTTTGACGATGTGTCGAGCACTGTACACCTTGAGCCAGGGCGCTGTCGTCTCCAAACCTGAAGCTGCTGCCTGGGCGCGTCAAACCCTTGACCCCAAATGGCGACCGGTCATCGAGAGAGCATTGACCTGGCGACATCAGCACGCAAAAGACGATTTAACCGCAACACTCGACTTCCTTCGTTTCACTATTATGCATGCTCAAGAAGTGTGTGGGTAGTAGCATACCTACTTGTCTTTATACCTCGCACACGCTATAGTAGGGTTATCCAACCTGGCACCTGCAAAGTGTTCCAGATTTCGATGAGCAAAAAAGAACTGTCTGATATACTCGTCGCGGTTTAAGCGGCCTCGGAGTGCACAATGGCGAATTTCATCGCTCAACTACATTACTTCAACCTGTTTTTGATCCTCGCTGCCAGCCTGGTAGCAGGTATCTGGGGGCTTGTGCTCTTCTTTATGAAGAAAACCACGACCATTTACCGGCCCTGGCGCATCTTACTCATTTTTACGGCTATCGTTGCCCTGTTGCAAGGCGTATTTGGCATTTTACTGGTACTTTTTGGTCTGAGGCCAGGCACAGGCACCGACCTCTATTACCTGCACTACGTCTATGGTGGCATTGTTGCGCTGGCAATTCCGGTCGCTCTGACGTATGCTACTAGCGGTAAAAATGTGCGGCGAGATGTCCTGATCTTTAGCATCGCGGCCCTCGTTCTTTTTGCCGCCGGCTTCCGTGCCTGGATGACTGGACCAGTACACTGGCCATAACGATTCGGAGAGATTCATGCGAGCTTCTTTTATTCACATAGCGGACACACACCTGGGCTATGAACAATATGGCGTGCGCGAACGCTTTAACGATTTCAGCCGCGCTTTCTGGGACATCATGGACGAGGCGGCTCATCGTCCTGTCGATTTTGTGGTCATTGCCGGAGATCTGTTCAATAAGCGTGCCATTGATGCCCTGACGCTCATCCATGCTATTGAAGGCCTGAAGAAGCTCAAAGAAAAACATATCCCCGTCATCGCCATCGAGGGCAACCACGATCGTAGCTATTATCGCGATGGCATTTCCTGGCTGCAATTTTTATGTCATCAAGAGTACCTCACGCTTCTCGCTCCCATTATGCGCGACGGCGCTCCCGTCCTCAATTACTGGCAACCAGGCACCATGCGCGGCTCGCACATCGATCTGCATGATGGACGCCTGCGCGTCTATGGCCTGCCCTGGCAGGGAGCGGCGACCAGCCGCAGCATGGAAGGGCTGGCCGGTGCTTTAGCCGCCGCCCGCGCCGGGGAAGATGCCGAGGGTGTCGAGTATCGCCTCCTCATCATGCATACAGGTATAGAGGGCATTGTGCCGCGTGTGCAGGGTCTCCCCACCATGTCACAGTTTCAACCGCTGCGAACCTGCGTGGATTACCTGGCGCTGGGCCATGTCCACAAGCCGTATGAATTTGATGGCTGGATATATAACCCTGGCTCGACTGAGACATGGGGAGCCGAAGAGGCGGCATGGGAGGATCGCGGCTATTATTTCGTCGAAATTGACACTGGCGAGCCAGAAAAAGTGATCGACCCCAACAAAACGGCGCGCTATCACCATGCCACACATCTTGTCAGCAAACGCCGTCCTTTTGTGCGCCACGAATTGCGCGTGGACGGGCTGAATGAGCCAAACGCCCTTTACGCTCGCCTGGAAGACTACTGCCAGCGCGAAGCATACAAACACCAGGACGGCTCTCTGCGCCCGCTCGTGCAAATTCAATTGATCGGCACGCTGAACTTCGATGCCGGCTCCCTCGACCTTCCACATATGGAGGAGATAGTGACCAACCACTTCCGTCCTCTCTACGTGCGCGTCGACAACAACACCAACGACCAGGACTATATCCCTGAAGGCGGCGACATCGATGGACGCGACCGCTCCGCATGGCATGAATTGGAGCGCCGCATCTTTGAAGATCTCGTGAGCCGGGATAATCGCTATCTCCCCGCCAAAGAACAGTGGAGTACAGTGCTGGCCGACCTCAAGAAGATGGCTCTTGATAAAGACGATCCAACAACCATCGCTCAGTTCCTGCGCGACAAACGCACTGAACTCCTGGGAAAATAAATATGTATGGGCGGAGCTTGCCCCTGCCCCGCAAAATAACAGGAATAACATGCAATCATACACACAAACACAACTCGACCCACTTCTTACACAGCAAGTACCCTGGTGGAACGACCTTGACCCTGCGGTGCCTGGCGAACTGGAACTGTCCGACATCCGGTCACTGCCAGCGCAGACGGTTGACGTTGTCGTAATCGGCGGCGGTGTAGCTGGCCTCAGCGCCGCCTTGAGCGCCTCCAGGGCCGGAGCCCATGTACTGGTACTGGAATCTGCGGCCATGCTGGGACTCGGCGCCCTTGGAGTCCTCCCCGGCATCGTCCTCGGCCAACGCGCCGGCAAAGCCATGGCCCAAACCCTCTCTTGACATACACCTCCCTCCAACACTACAATGAGTACAACAAATTAAGTTAGTTGATCGAATAACTCAAGTTTTCACTTATCAAAACAACATCATAGGGACAAAGAAGTCCTTCTAGCACGCTGGAAGGAGATTTATACCATGGCAACCAGCACAAACTCGTCTCCCACTACAACAAATGTCCCGCGGGTAGATACCCACCTGGCCAAATTTTCACAGGCCAGCATCGTCGTACTTACCGCCCTGGCCTTTATCTTGAACCAGCCCATCATCGTCGCCATTACCGCAGTCGTCATGGCGCTAAGCGCGTTGGCTCCTTCTATAAGCCCGTTCCGGCTGATCTATAACGGCGTTTTAATCCCCCTGCACCTATTGAAGCCGCGCATCGTCGAGGATGATCCTGCTCCACACCGCTTCGCCCAGGGCGTCGGCGCAGCATTTCTCATTGTCGCTACGCTCGTACTCTACCTCACGAAGGCTACAGCAGTCGGTTGGGCGCTCGATCTGATCGTTTTTGTACTGGCGGGTATCAACCTGACCGTGGGTTTCTGCGCGGGCTGCTTCGTCTACTATCACCTGGGACGACTGGGCCTGCTGCCCCGCGTGCGCTACGAAGGGAGCTTCCACTGGCGCGGCGTTTAAACGTTGGGGAAGGTATTTGGTGAGATCGCCTCGGAAGCCCCTTCTCAAGCGTACTCCTACTTGAGGAAATCCAGTGCAGCTCTCGCCAAGACCTCGACCCCGATGGGCATCGCATCCTCATCTACATTGAAACGTGGATGGTGATGTGGGTACTTCGCACCCTTTGCCTCATTCTTTGCTCCTACAATGAAGTAGCAACCAGGAGCAGCATTAAGGAAAGCAGCCATATCATCGCTGCCCGTGGTCCTCACATCTTCATCATCATCGACTTTATCCGCTCCCACAGAGGCAATGGCCGCCTGCTGCACCACCTCCGTCATCGCCACATCATTGATGCAAGGTGGGCAGCCATTGAAGGTTTTCACATCACAAGTAGCTCCCATGGCGCTGGCAACGCCCGTAGCTACCTCGCGAATACGGCGCAACATTTTCTCGCGATGTTCCACACTATAAGCGCGCATCGTGCCTTGCAGTTCCGCCGTTTCGGGAATGATATTAAACGCTGTACCCGCCTCCATCTTGCCAATGGTAATCACAGCTGGACTGAAAGGCGAGGTCTCACGACTGATGAGCGTTTGCAGCGCCGTAATAATGTATGCCGAGATCAAAATAGGATCAACCGCCGAATCCGGCATAGCTGCATGGCCACCCTTGCCATGCGCAGTGAGCACGAATTTATCAGCGCTGGCAAAGACGATACCCGGGCGTACACCCACATGCCCCATCTCATAGTCACTCATCA
>Ga0137376_10001136_pt1 | contig 14351 bp, 8 predicted proteins | sample SagtaG_23_FD_104814 | JGI IMG/M metagenome (GOLD analysis project Ga0137376, IMG submission 104814) | Vadose zone soil microbial communities from Sagehorn Ranch, Mendocino, California, USA - Sage2_L_20_16 metaG | ecosystem: Environmental > Terrestrial > Soil > Vadose zone | place: USA...
AGAGGACGAGGTGATGGGTCGCACGAGCAAGGTAGAACGGGCACTGCACCAGCACGCGGGAGAGGCCAACGGGCTGGCAGGTTCAGCCGTCGAGGCAGTTCGTGAGCATGCCACCGCGGCCGGAGAGAGTGTCAGCAGCGCCGTCACGTCTGCCCTCGACACCGTCGCCGAGCGCAGCCGTCGCGCCCGTAAGAAGGCTCGGAAGAAGGCCCGCAAGCAGGCGCGGTCCATGCGCTCGACGGCGCAGGACACCGTCGACGGCGCCCGTCGACGATCCGCGCGTCGGCTGCGCGGCGCCGCCGAGCAGGCCGAGAGGCGGGCGGCTCGGCTCGATGCCCCCAAGCGTCGCCGGGGTCGCCTGGTCGCGACCGGTGTCGCGCTCGCGGCCGCCGCTCTCGCCGCCGCCAAGTTCCTTGGCGGCAAGCGTGAGCCCGATCCGCCGGCGTCGTAACTGGGCCGATCAGGGCGTGAACAACGCGCTGTATGCGTTGAGCGCCGGCTGGCCACCGAGGTGCGCGTACAGCACGTTCGCATCCGTGGCGATCTCGCCGGCGCGGATCAAGGCGATGAGCCCGGCCATCGACTTGCCCTCGTACACCGGGTCGAGGATGACGCCCTCGAGCGTGCCGGTGAGCCGGATCGCGTCGAGGGTCGACTGCACGGGGATCCCGTAGAACTCCCCGGCCCATCCTTCGAGCACGGTGATCTCGTCGTCACGCAGGTCGCGGCCCAGCCCGATCAGCTCGGCGGTGTTGCGGGCGATCCGGGCCACCTGCTCGCGTGTCTGGTCGATCGTGGCGGACGCGTCGATGCCGATGACGCGGCGCGGGCGCTCCTGGCCCGCGAAGCCGGCGATCATGCCCGCGTGGGTCGATCCGGTCACCGAGCACACGATGACCGGATCGAAGAAGATGCCGAGTTCCCGCTCCTGTTGCTCGACCTCGCCGGCCCAGTTCGCGAATCCGAGGCCGCCGAGCCTGTGGTCGGACGCGCCTGCCGGAATCGCATACGGCACGCCGCCGCGCCGGCGAACGTCGTCCAACGCGTTGTTCCAGCTGTCCTTGAACCCGATGCCGAAGCCGGACGAGTCGAGCCGCACCTCAGCACCCATGATCCGCGACAGCAGGATGTTGCCGACGCGGTCGTTGACCGAGTCCGGCCAGTCGACCCATTTCTCCTGTACCAATAGGCACTTCAGCCCGAGCTTGGCTGCGACCGCCGCGACCTGTCGGGTGTGGTTGGACTGATACCCGCCGATCGAGACCAGCGTGTCGGCACCCTGCGCGAGCGCGTCCGGCACCAGGTATTCGAGCTTGCGCGTCTTGTTGCCGCCGTAGGCGAGCCCGGAGTTGCAGTCCTCCCGCTTTGCCCAGATCCTCGCGCCACCGAGGTGCGCACTCAGCCGGTCGAGCGGGTGGACCGGACTTGGACCGAACGTCAGCGGGTATCGCGGAAAATCGCCGATCGGCATTGCTGCTCCCCAGGTCGTGGCTCGCGTGAAGGTCAGTATCGGGCGTCGGCGGGCTGCGGCAAACGAGCGCTACGGTGTCCGGCAGCCATCGGCAACCGAGACGGGGAGGACCCATGGGCGCGTACGTGAAGCTCGGGCCGGTGCGGACCTGGTACGACGAGCGAGGCGAGGGCAATCCGCTGGTCCTGATGCACGGCGGTCTCGTCGATGCGCGGTTCTTCGATCCGAACGTCGGGCCGCTGGCCGAGCGGTTCCATGTGTTCCTGCCGGAGCGGAGGGGACATGGGCACACGCCGGACGTCGACGGGCCGATCACGTACCAGCTGATGACCGACGACACGATCGCGTTCATCGACCAGGTCGTCGGCGGGCCAGCTGACCTCGTCGGGCACAGCGACGGTGCGTTCGTCGCGATGCAGGTCGCCATGCAGCGGCCCGATCTGGTGAAGCGGCTGGTGATGATCAGCGGCGGCTTCAACAAGAGCGGCGAGGCGATGCCGGACATGGAATGGGACGTCGACGCGTTGACCCAGTTCCTCGGCCCGGCGTACGGCGAGGTCTCACCGGACGGCGTGGCGCACTTCCCGGTCGTCGCAACGAAGATCGGCGAAATGGCCGCCGTCGAACCGAACCTGGCGGCCGCCGAGCTCGCCAAGGTGACGGCGCGGTCGCTGGTGATGTTCTCCGACGACGACCTGATGACCCTGGCACACGCCGTCGAGATGTACGACGCGCTGCCGAACGCGGAGCTCGCGATCGTGCCGGGAACCTCGCACTTCCTGATGCAGGAGAAGCCCGACCTGGTCAACACGATCGTGCTCGATTTCCTGACGCTCGACCCGGTGCCGACCGTGGCCGCGATCCGGCGCGCGGCACCGGCGGCCTAGCGTGACGCGCTACCGATTTCTGGACGGGATGGGCGACGTCCTGGGCGAGCGTGACTTCACCGACCACGCGTCGGCGCTCGCCTGGGCGCACGACGAGGATGAGCTCGACGCCGAGGTGCAGCGGGTGGAGTTCCTCGGCCCGGAGGGGGACTGGCGCTGGGCTGGTGCACTAGAGGGGCGCTAGTACGTCGCGTCAGGGTAGCCTGACAGTCATGGGCAAGAGTCCGTGGCAGGACGGCCGCCGGGCGTGGATGCGTCTGCGCGGCTGGTATCAGGACGACGCATCGGCCGAGCCGGGTCATCCGGACGACGGCGGTGGGGCGCTGAAGGCGCTGGCCGACGTCGGCCTGATCCGGCACCTGCTCGGCCAGGCAGAGCTGGTTGCTGTGCGGACCGCGCGACGGCATGGCAAGTCCTGGGCCGAGATCGCAACGATGCTCGGCGTCACCAGGCAGTCCGCGTGGGAGCGGTGGCGCGACCTGGACGAAGGCGGCGAGCGGCCTGAGTCGGTGCCCGGCGAGGTCGTCGAGCGAGCGGCGCGGGAGCTTCGCCGGCGATCCTCGACAGTCGTACCCGACGTGATCGGCATGTCCTGGGACGACGCGCGGCACGCACTGCAGCGCGTCGGCCTCGTCGCTGTGGGGCCGGATCCGGACGGCCCTCCGCTGAACGCCATGGGCTGGCCGGACGCGGTAGTGACCGATCAGAGCCCGGAGTCCGGAGCGAGAGTTCCGGGCGGATCCTCCGTGACGTTGTGGACCGAGCGCGGCGGCGGGTCGGGCGTGCGCGAGCCGCGCCGGCCGAAGCCCGCGCCGAGGGCAGCGAGGGCAATGCTCGACGAGACGAGCGACGAGGCCGTCGGCTGATCGGGTAACGCGTCTCACATCTTCCGGCGTCACATCGCCGCCCCGGGAGCCGTCTGACGGGTGACAAGCAATCAGCAGTCACCTCGGAGGTTCCCAATGGCCGCGTCAAGCGCCCAACCGTCCTTTCTCGCGACTCGCCGCGGCAAGTTCACGCTGGTCTTGCTGGCCGCGGTCGGTTTCCTCGATTTCGTCGACGCGTCGATCGTCAACATCGCCCTTCCGCACATCCGCTCCGACCTGCACTTCTCGGTGCAGGATCTGCAGTGGGTGCTCAGCGGATACCTGCTCACCTACGGCGGATTCATGCTGCTCGGCGGACGCGTCGCCGACCTGCTGGGCCGCCGCCGCGTACTGGTCGGTGGCACGGTGCTCTTCGCCGCCTCATCGCTCGTCGGCGGATTCGCCGGCAGCCCGGGCGTGCTGGTCGGTGCCCGCCTGACCCAGGGTCTTGGCGCCGCGCTGATGATGCCGGCCGCCCTGTCGCTGCTGACGACATTGTTCAAGGAAGGCCCCGATCGCACCAAGGCGCTCGGCATCTGGGGCGGCGTGGCCGGGCTCGCGTCGGCGGCCGGGGTGTTCCTCGGCGGCGTCCTGTCCGAAGGGCCGGGCTGGCGCTGGGTGCTGTTCGTCAACCCGCCGATCAGCGTGTTCCTGCTCGTCGCGATCTTCTGGCTGCTGCCCGGTGAACGACGCCGCGCCCGCCTCGCGAACTTCGACATCCTGGGAACCACGCTGGTGACCGGTGGGATGCTGCTGCTGGTCTTCGCTCTGGTGAAGGCGCCCGATCAGGGCTGGGGCTCCGGACGCACGATCGGCGAACTGGCCGGCGCCGGCGCCCTGCTGGCGCTGTTCGTCATCAACGAGCAGCGCATCCGGAATCCGCTCGTGCCACTGTCGATCTTCCGGATCCGCGGGCTCGGCGCCGCGGACGTCACCCAGCTGATCGGCGTCGGTGGCTTCGTCACGATGTTCTTCTTCCTGACGCTCTACATGCAAAACGTCCTGGGCTACTCGCCGTTGCAGACCGGCTCGTCCTACCTTCCGCTGACGGTCGGTGTCGGCATCTCGGCCGGCATCTCCACCCAGCTGATCGGCCGGATCGGCACGCGTCCGGTGATCGTGGCCGGTGCGCTGATCACGGCGGGCGGCCTGTACTACCTGTCCCGGATCCCCGTCGACGGCTCGTATCTCACGGACCTGCTGCCCGGCCTGATGATCGTGTCGCTGGGCATCGGCGGAGTCTTCGTCGCTACCACCACGGCGGCGAACGCCGGGGTGCCGGCCGACAAGGCCGGGCTCGCCGCGGCACTGGTCAACGCGTCCCAACAGGTAGGCGGCGCGCTGGGACTCGCGATCTTCTCCGCGATCGCGACGTCGCGCACCAACCACCTGCTGGCCAGCGGCATACCGGCCGGGCGCGCGCTCACGTCCGGCTTTCACCGGGCGCTGCTGGCCGCCGGCATCTTCCTGCTCGCCGCGGCGATCGTCGCGCTGCGCACCCGTAACGTCCGCGGCGAAGCGCTACATGCCGCGACGGGTTCGGAGGCGGCGACGGAGGTCGCGACACCCGCAGCGGTCTGAGCGGTGCGGCCGCGGGTACGGTCCGAGCCGTGCCTGACACCGTGGTCGAGATCGCGGCTGCCGTCCGCGCCGGGCAGCTGACCGCCCGCGCCGCCACCGAAGCAGCCCTGGCGCGGGTCGCCGAGCGCGACCAGCGCATCGGGGCCTTCCAGGTGGTGCGGACGGCGGCGGCGCTGGCCGAGGCGGACGCAGTCGATCAGCGCTCCGACCGCGCCACCTTGCCACTGGCCGGCGTGCCGATCGCGATCAAGGACAACGTGCCGGTCAGCGGCGAGCCGATGCGGGTAGGCAGCGCGGGCAGCGACCCGACGGCGCAGGAGTCCGACCACGAGATCGTCCGGCGGCTGCGCGGCGCCGGCGCGGTCATCGTCGGCCTGACCCGCGTACCGGAGCTGTGCGTGTTCGGCGCGACCGACTCGACGTTCGGCATCACCCGCAACCCGTGGGACGTCGACCGCACGCCGGGCGGCTCGTCCGGGGGATCGGCAGCAGCAGTCTCCGCGGGAATGGTCGCTGCCGCACACGGCAACGACGGAATGGGTTCGATCCGCATCCCCGCGGCGTGCTGCGGTCTCGTCGGCCTCAAGCCCGGCCTCGGAGTGGTACCCGCCCTCGGCAACGGTTCGTGGTTCGGCATGGCCGAGAACGGCTCGCTCGCAACGACGGTGGCCGACTGCGCCCTGGTGCTGTCGGTCATGGCGGGACGTCCCGAGCTGGCCGAGACTGCCGACCCGGGCCGCCTGCGCATCGCCGTGTCGACGAGGAACCCGCTCGCTGGCGTCCCGGTCGAGGCGAGCTGGGCGGCGGGCGCACGCGATACGGCTGACGCGCTGCGCGACGCCGGGCACGCAGTGCGGCGGGCTGATCCGCCCTACGGCCAGCGTATCGGCCCGTCGGCCATCGTCCGGTGGACGGCCGGCACCGAGCTCGAGGCGCGGCTGCTCGCCGACCGGACCTTGCTCGAGACCCGAATTCGGCGGCACGCGGCACTCGGCCGGCTCGCCCTTCGGGCCGGGCTGCCCAAGCCGAGGGGACGTGAGCGCTGGCAGCGCAGGGCCGAGGCCTTCTTCGCCGGCCACGACGTGCTGATCACCCCGACGCTGGCGCGCTCGCCGATCCCGGCGATTGCGTGGTCCGAGCGCGGCTGGCTGGCCAACGTCGTGGCGGACACGCGCTACGCACCGTTCCCCGCGCCGTGGAACCTCGCCGGGTGGCCTGCGCTCGCGTTGCCTGCCGGAGTAGGTGCGGACGGCATGCCGCGCTCGGTGCAGCTTGTCGCGCGTCCCGGCGGTGAGGCGTTGTTGCTCTCGGTCGCCGCGCAGCTGGAGAGCTTGCGTCCCTGGCCGCGCACGGCGCCGGACTACGCGCCGGACTAGCGGTTCCGGCGTGAGGCTGGCTCCCGTTCGACGTCCTCATGACAACGTTGACAGAGGTTCGTTCCTCTGCTGGGATCGGGCCCGGGCAGACGACCGGTCTGGCCCGGCCGCGGTGCAGGTGAGGGACATCGGGACAGCCGTGACGCGGAAGGGTGCTCGACATGCGTGTTCGCCAGGACCGAGTCAGCAAGGTCGTACGTTCCGCAGTCTTGGTCGGTGCACTGATTCTTGTTGGATCAGTCCTCAGCGCGCAGCCGGCGACTGCCGCCGCGCCGGCACTCGCGCCGGGCGACTTCGCCACGTCATTCGAGGCGGCTGATCCGCCACCGGCCGCGACCACGGTCGAGCTCGACGGCAACGGCAATCCCGTCCAGGGCAACCTGAGCGGCACCGCGCCGAGCGGGCTGCCGGGGAGCCTGCTGTCGAAGGTCACCGGCGTGACCGCGAGCGCCGAGAACCCGCCCAACGAGGTGGCCGCCAACCTGGCCGACGGGAACCCGTCGACGAAGTGGCTGGCGTTCGCGTCGACGGGCTGGGTGCGTTACCAACTGGCCGCACCCGCGATCGTCACGGTCTACGCGCTGACGTCCGCGAACGACTCGCCCGGCCGCGACCCGAAGGACTTCACCCTGCAGGGCAGCAACGACGGCTCGGCATGGACCGATCTCGACAGCCGCACCGGCCAGACGTTCAGCGGGCGCTTCGTCACGAACAAGTACACGCTGTCGAATTCGACGGCCTACAGCTTCTACCGGCTCAACATCACCGCCAATTCCGGCGACGGTTTGCTGCAACTCGCCGACTGGGACATCTCCGACGGCTCGAACACCCAGCCGCCCGCCACCCCGATGGTGACCGTGGTCGGCACCGGCCCGATCAGTGGCTTCAACATGCGGCCGGCGACCGGGTTCACCGGTGTCGCATCCCTGCGTTATTCCGGAGGCGCACGAGCCGACGGGCGATCGTTCGAGACCAACAAGCTCTACGACGTCAACGTCCCGGTCGGTGCGAATACCCGGTTGTCGTACAAGATCTTCCCGGAATTCACCGGACGCGACTCGCAGTATCCGTCGACCTATGCCGCGGTCGACCTGCATTTCACCGACGGGAGCTACCTGAGCGGCCTGGCACCGATCGACCAGCACGGCTACGCGCTCACCGCCGCGGCCCAGGGCAACTCGAAGGTGCTCTACGCCGATCAGTGGAACTACGTGCAGTCCGACATCGGCGCCGTCGCAGCGGGTAAGACGATCGACCGCATCCTGCTGGCCTATGACGATCCCGGCGCGAAGGCGGCGACCCGCTTCCAGGGCTGGATCGACGACGTCACGGTGCAGGGCGCGCCGACGCCGATCGACGGGTCGAGCCTGACGAACTACGTCGACACTCGCCGTGGCACCAACGCGTCCAGCTCGTTCTCGCGCGGCAACAACCTGCCGATCACCTCGCTGCCCAACGGGTTCAACTTCTTCACCCCTGTGACGGACGCGCGGTCGAATTCGTGGGAGTACTACTACCAGCAAGGCAACAACTCGGCGAACCTGCCGATGCTGCAAGGGTTGGCGATCTCGCACGAGCCGAGCCCCTGGATGGGCGACCGCAACCAGATGTCGGTGATGCCTGTGCCTATGGGCGGCGCGCTGACCGGCACGCCGAGCAGCCGCGCCTTGCCGTTCAGCCACGCGACCGAGGTCGCGCAGCCCGACTACTACCGCGTGCTGCTGCAGGGCGGCCTGGTCGCCGAGATGGCGCCGACCGACCATGCCGGGATCATGCGGTTCACGTTCCCGTCCGGTCAGGCGAGTGGAAGCCTGGTCTTCTTCAACGGCACGTTCAGCATCGGACCGGGCAACACGATGACCGGATGGGTCGACAACGGCAGCGGCTTGTCCGCGGGGCACAGCAGGATGTTCGTCGCGGCGAGCTTCGACCGGGCGCCGTCCGCGAGTACGGCGACGGCGGCCACGTTCGACACGTCGTCGGATTCACACGTGACACTGCGGATCGCGACGTCGTTCCTGTCCGTCGACCAGGCCGCTCGCAATCTCGACCTCGAGGTAACCGGACGTTCCTTCGACGACGTCCGCAATGCGGCTCGCGCCGCCTGGAACGATCGCCTCGGCCGGATCACCGTGCAGGGCGCGAGCGAATCGCAACGCCTGGCGCTCTACTCGAACCTGTACCGGCTGAACCTCTACCCGAACTCGCAGTCGGAGAACACCGGCACGGCCGCCGCGCCGCACTGGCAGTACGCGAGCCCTGTGTCCGATCCAGTCGGCGCGTCCACCCCGACGCACACCGGGGCGAAGATCGTCGACGGCCAGATCTATGTGAACAACGGCTTCTGGGACACATACCGCACCGTATGGCCGGCCTACTCGCTGCTCTACCCGGACGTCGCTGCGCGCATCGCGGACGGCTTCGTGCAGCAGTACCGCGACGGCGGATGGATCGCCCGCTGGTCGTCGCCCGGCTACGCCGACCTGATGACCGGGACGAGTTCTGACGTCGCGATGGCAGAGGCCTACCTGAACGGCGTGCATCTGCCGGACGTCCTGAGCGCCTACAACGCGGCGGTGCGCAACGCGACCGACGCGTCCGGTCGCAGCGAGGTCGGCCGCAAGGGAATCGAGACGTCGCTGTTCCTCGGCTACACGCCGACGAGCACGGCCGAGTCGGTGTCCTGGGGACTCGACGGGTTCATCAACGACTACGGCATCGCGAACCTCGGCGCTGCTCTGTCGAAGGACGGCAGCTTCTCGAACGCACAGCGCAAGCGGTTCCGTGAGGAGTCCACGTACTTCCTGCAGCGCGCGCAGAACTACGTGAACATGTTCGACCCGTCAACGAAGTTCTTCGAGGGACGCGACACGGCGGGCAACTTCATGGTGCAGGACCCCACCGAGTGGGGCAGCGCCTACACGGAAACCGACGGCTGGAACTTCGCATTCACGGTCCCGCAGGACGGCCAGGGCCTGGCGAACCTGTACGGCGGCCGCAAGGCGCTGCAGGACAAGCTGGACCAGTTCTTCGCGACTCCCGAGAACGCCGACAAGCCGGGCTCGTACGGCGGCGTCATCCACGAGATGCGCGAGGCGCAGGCCGTCCGCATGGGCCAACTCGGCATGAGCAACCAGCCCAGCCACCACATCCCTTACATGTACGACTTCGCCGGAGCGCCCGCGAAGACGCAGAAGATCGTCCGCGAGCTGTTGCAGCGCGTCTACGTGGGCAGCGAGATCGGCCAGGGCTATCCCGGCGACGAGGACAACGGCGAGATGTCGTCGTGGTACGTGCTGAGCTCGCTCGGCGTGTATCCCCTGGAGGCCGGGTCGCCCAACTGGGCGATCGGATCGCCGCAGTTCACGAAGATGACCGTGCACCGTTCCAGTGGCGACATCGTCGTCAACGCACCCGCGAACAGCACGAAGAACGTCTACGTGCAGGGGCTGAACGTCAATGGCAAGAAGCAGAGCGCGGTGTGGATCGACTCGTCGGTTCTCGCGCACGGGGGCACGCTCGACTTCGCCATGGGCGCGAACCCGTCGTCGTGGGGGACCGGCGCGAACGACGCACCGCCCTCGCTGACGAACGGGACCGATCCCGCCAAGCCGCTCGTCGACACTGCCGGTCCGGGTCTCGGCACGGCCACCGGCCCGGACGGGCAAGATGCCGCCAAGCTGTTCGACACTTCGTCGGCTACGCAGGTCACGTTCGCCGACGGCACACCGCAGATCACCTGGAAATACGCAGGAAAGGCGCAGCAGCGCCCGACGTACTACACGCTGACGTCCGGAGCCGCGGCCGGCGACCCTGCTGACTGGACGTTGCAAGGCTCCAACGACGGCCTGAGCTGGGCCACCGTGGATACCCGCAAGAACGAGACGTTCGCCTGGCGCGACCAGACCCGTCCGTTCGCGATCGACGTGCCCGGCCGCTTCGCGCAGTTCCGGCTCGTCGTGACGCGGACGGTCGGCGCGCCGAGCACGAACCTCGCCGAGATCGAACTGCTGCAGGGCGGCGACGTGGTGCTCGGCGGTGGCGAGCTGACCGTTACCCCCTCGGCCTCGGTGTCGGCTACCACCGCGTCCGCGTTCAACGGGACGGTGGCCACGGTGACCGGCGGCTCGGGCACGTACCAGGCGACCATCGACTGGGGCGACGGCACGTTGCCGGCGGCTGGAACGGTCACCCTCTCCTCGCGTGGCGTCTACGGCATCAGCGGCTCGCACACCTATGCGCAGCCGGGCTTCTACCAGGCGGGCGTCACAGTCAGCGACGGTGTCAGCCAGGAGGTCGTCACGGTCGGCGTCGATGTCTCGTTCGCGTCGAAGACCGGCTTGACCGCGGCGTTCGACAAGGTGTGCATCGGCGACGACGGCGCACTCGCAGCCGACTGCGACGGCGTGGGCTTCGGCTACTCGCGTGCCGCCCTGTCGGACGCGGGCGTCGTGCAGGGACAGTCGCATGCGGTCCCCGGAACTGCGCTGCACTTCACTCTGCCGAAGGTCGCGCCGGGCCAGCCGGACGACGCGACAGGCAACGGCCAGACGATCAGCCTCGACCTGCCCGCCGACGCGACGAGTATCTCGTTCATCGGGACCGGGACCGAGGGCGATCAGGATTCCACTGCAACGGTGATGTTCACCGACGGCAGCACGGCTACTGTCCCTCTCCAGTTCAGCGACTGGACGCTCGGCGCCAACCCGAACGGCACCCCGTCGTTCGGCAACATCGTGGTCGCGAAGTGTGCGTACCGGCTCAGCGGAACCAGCCGCGACAGCGACCAGCCGTTCCTGTTCGCCACGACGCCGTACACCATCCCGGCCGGTAAGCGCATCGCATCCGTGACGCTCGGGCAGGACGGCGACATTCACGTGTTCGCGATCGCCGACGACGGCACGGCATCCGCGCCGCTGTCGCTGACGACGCCGGCCGACCAGACAGCCACCGCCGGTCAGGCGCTCAGCGCCGATCTGGGCACCGTCACCGGCGGCGTTCCCGGATCTGCCGGTTATCACGCGCGCGTGCAGTGGGGCGACGGCGGCGTCGTGCAGGACGCGACGGTCGGCCCATCCGGCGCGATAACGGCCAGCCACGCGTATTCGCAGGCGGGCACGTTCACCGTGCACGTGACGGCGTGGGATACCCAGTCGAGCGCGGAGGTCACGTTCAAGGTGACCGTGTCGGCATCGCCGAGCCCGTCGATCACGGTGGCCCCGACGGCGGCACCGGGTGACACCACATCGCTGACCGGCAGCGGGTTCGCCGCCGGCGAGCAGGTGAAGGTGACCCTCGACGGTGCAGCCGAAACCACCGTTGCCGCAACGGCAAAGGGCACGATTGCCACGATGCTGACCGTGCCGGGCTCGGCCGAGCCCGGCCGGTACGCGGTCGTCGCGTCAGGCGCGGCGTCCGACACCCCGGCGGCAGCGACGGTTGATGTCCAGTCCTCGGCAGCACCGGCGTACCAGCCGCAGGTGACGCTGTCGCCGCCGTCCGGCCCGCACGGATCGCTGATGTCCATTGCCGGCAACGGGTTCGCGCCGCGCGAGCCGCTCACGATCACCTTCCGGTCAGCCGCGAGCACCTTGGCCACGCAGACGATTCGCGCCGACGGGCAAGGCATTCTCGGCGGCGCGGTGATGAGCGTGCCCGACATCGCGGCGATCGGCGCCGCTCAGGTCACGGTCACCGGCTCGGTCTCGCACGTGTCTGTGTCGGCGCCCTTCCAGGTCACTACCGGCGAGTCGACGGCGACCGTCTACCGCCCGGTTCTGGATCTCGCGTCCGCGGGCGGGAACATGCTCGTCGCAGGTGACGGCTTCGCGCCGAACGAGGTGATCGCGATCCGGGTCGACGGAGCGGCAACGGCGCAGACCGTCCGGGCCGACAGCAGCGGGTCGTTCACCGGTGTCCGCCTCGCGGCGCCCGCCGACGGTGATCACGCGGTCGTCGCGGCAGGCCTGGACTCGTTGCTGCCCGTGAGCGCGTCGTTCGCCGTTCGATCCAGGACGGTGGCCGTCGCGAACTAGCACCGGGACGCGGACGCGCACGGGCTACGCTTCGTCAGCACGCGGTCTGGCGTGTGGGGGAGGCGGGTCGCGATGACCGAGGCCGGCGATCTGAGCACCGAGCTCCTCGTCATCGGGGCGGGGCCATACGGGTTGTCGACTGCTGCCCTGGCCCGCGAGCGTGGGATCGAGACCGTCATCGTCGGCCGGCCGATGGCTTTCTGGCGGGAGAACATGCCGGCGCGGATGTTCCTGCGGTCAGGGCCGGACTGGCACATCGACGCGAGTGGTGTGCACACGCTCGAGGCATACCTGCAGGAGCGCGCGATCGCTCGCGAGGACGTGGATCCGATCCCGATCCAGGTGTTCCTCGACTACTGCGACTGGTTCCGTAGCGTCAAGGGAATCGACGTTCGCGAGACATTCGTCGCCGACCTCGCGCGACGCGACGGCAGGTTTGAGGCCACGCTTTCCGGCGGTGACCGCATAGTCGCCGACGCCGTCGTCTGCGCACCAGGGATCCGCCACTACGCCCACGTTCCCGACTGGGCCTCATCCGTCCCGGCCGGTCGGGCGGCACACACCTGCGATGTCGTGCGCTTCGACGAGTTCGCGGGCTCGCGCGTGCTGATCGTCGGCGGCCGGCAGAGCGCGTACGAGTGGGCCGCGCTGATCCGCGAGCACGGTGCCGAACGGGTCGACGTCGTCCACCGGCACGACGTGCCACGCTTCGACCGGGTCAGCTGGACGTTCGTCGACGCGCACGTCGAGAACACGATCAACGTCCACGGCTACTGGCGAAACCTGCCGAAGTCCGAACAGGACTCGATCGCGCGCCAGTTCTGGGACGTCGGCAGGCTGACGCTCGAGTACTGGCTCACCCCGCGGCTGGACTGGGCCGGCCTGCACTGCTGGCCCGGCGCCGAGGTCGTCGAGACGCGCGCCGCGGGAAACGAACTAGGCATGACGCTGTCGAACGGTGCGCGCCTCGACATCGATCACGTCGTCTTCGCTTCGGGCTACCTCGCCGAGCTCGGGCGCGTGCCGTACCTGGCGCGGTTCGCCGGGCAGATCGAGTGCTCCAACGGTTTCCCGGTCCTCGACGAGGCGTTCGGGACGAGCCTCACCGGTCTCTACGTCATCGGCTTCTCGGCCACGCAGGACTTCGGCCCCTTCTTCGGTTTCGTCAAGGGCTGCCCGGCAGCCGCGACGTTGGTCGTCCGCGACCTGCTGGCACGGAGCAAGTGACCGCCGGCGGCTACGAACAGGGGAAGAGGCTCGTGATGCCCGGCGGGAAGTCTGCGCCGAATATGTTGGGCCCGAAGCAGTTGCCCGTCCCGGTGCCGTCGTAGACGATGTCGGCGCCGGGCGTGGTTGCCCGCACGGGGTCCGGGTTACCGCCGTTGTGCAGGATGCGATTGCCCCGAACCGCGTTGCCGTCCGGATTGACCTCCAGGCGCGGGTCGAGCGGGCCGAACGGGCTCTGCACGATGCCGACACCCACCGAGTCGTTGCCGACGACGGAGTTGCCCGCGATGACGACGTGGTCGCCGCCGACGTTCAGGATGCCGGTACCGGTCGGCAGCAGGCCGACGTCGTCGCCGCTGTCGGCCGGCACCGGGTTCGGCATGTTGTTGTGGTCGACGACGTTGGCATCAATCGTCGTGTCGTCGTTCAGCGGCATCGGCAGTCGGGGGAGCAGAGACACCAGCACGCCGACGGTGTTGCCGATCAGCTTGTTGCCGCGCACGACCGAGTGGACGGAGTTCTCGATCTCGACGCCGATCGAGCAGCCGGACACGTGGTTGCCCGTCACCGTCACGCCGTTGTCGTCGCCGACGTAGATTCCGGCGTCGTCGGTGCCGCTGACCTGGTTGTCGTCGATCGATCCGTGCGCGGAGCAGATCGGGAACGGGCCGTATTCCTCGTTGTCCACGTAGCGCCCGTGGGTCAGCCGGAATCCGTCGACGCCGATCAGGTGCACGCCCGTGTCGTCGGCATGCCGGATCGTCAGGCCGTCGATGGTGATGTCGCGCAAGCTGAGTGCGGGGCATAGCGGGTTGCCGTCGGGGCCGGTCGAGACCTCCCCGGTTCCCACCTCGATGCCGTACTCGTGCCCGGCCGCGTCGATGACGGCTGCCCGGCTGCCCCGGATC
>Ga0137376_10001139_pt1 | contig 14335 bp, 18 predicted proteins | sample SagtaG_23_FD_104814 | JGI IMG/M metagenome (GOLD analysis project Ga0137376, IMG submission 104814) | Vadose zone soil microbial communities from Sagehorn Ranch, Mendocino, California, USA - Sage2_L_20_16 metaG | ecosystem: Environmental > Terrestrial > Soil > Vadose zone | place: USA...
AATTGGCGCGAGGACAATTTGAGTAATGATGAACCATTTCCTCTTGTAGAACGGTACGCGTGCTCGTGTAGGCGGGGGGACTGGCTCTGAGTCCGCGCGATCGTCCATCGCGGAAGTTGGTTTGGCAGCGTCGACGCCAGTGGGCACACCTGCAGGAGTTGTAGTCGTAACACCAGCGGGAGCAACAGCGTGTCCTATTGTACCGGGTCGGTTTTCAACGTGGCGTGTCACGGAAACTTTAAAGTCACCTTTCAGGGATGCATTTGATGCTAAACTGGGTGGGCTGCCGTAAGTCGCATCATAGACGCCACTGCTGCGTCGGGCAGGGTTGGACTCTTCCATGTCGCGACCAATCAGCTGACGCGAAGAGGAGGAAAAAGACGAGGAAAAAAAGTGTGCAATATATAAGGGATAGGCATGTGATTACCCCACACCACAAAAGGTTAATAACATTCCTGAGATCGGAATTCCCGTAGCAGCATGACACGCCAGAAGGAGAGTTATTTTCGTTGGTCCATCACGCGACCCGAAGAGCATGCGTTCCAAAATGAACAACCGACTCACAGTTCCCAAATAGGACAAGAGGCGTAAGGCAATCTGAGCAGGTCGGTGCATTATTTTGGGGTTCTTTGGTAACTCTATTTCTACCAGTTGTGGAGTAACTGGAAAACATCTATCATCTTGGTGCTTAGCTCAGATACAGTGTGTGCAAACCTCATGGGTGCCCTGATCCATCTGCAACACTCACGTCACGTAATTGACGGGTCGAATTGCAAAGGATCCCGTATTTCGCTTCCTAGCGTACCTATATCGCTTCGGCACCAAGCCGCCCATGCGTCCGATATGGTTGTACTTGCCTACATTGGCACGTTTCGCGTCAGAATTGACATCAATGACATTGACAGGTCGTGGGGAGAGACGCGATCGGACGTGGGAGATCACCAGATCGATCATCCCTTGTCCCCAATGGGCATCAGGCTTCCTCGCTCAGTTCACCTTCTTCTCTATCTTCATATTTCTCGGTAGCAGTGTCGTGGGGGATTTCGTCAGAGGGTGTATGTTTGACGTTTGCAAAATCGTCCCGATGTGACGTTTGCATTTCCTTGGATGGCGCAACGCCAGGCGAGGGAGATGCGGATTCACTGGCATCCGAGGCCCGCTGTCTGGCCTGACCGCGTGAACGTAGTGGTCGCCTTTCTCCGTGCTGATCTTCCAATCCTCGTGTGATGATATCTACTCTCATCTCGTCATCTACGTGGTCCTCCGCGGATATTCTGGGTAGCCTTGCCCGTTTGGCAGGGTATGTCGCATCTCCATCGTCCATCTCTCTCCGCCTCCGCCTTGACCCTGCCATTCTGCGTTTCCGAGGACTAGGCCCACCTCTGACGGTGATCGCGACAACAGCAGTGGATATACTGTCAATATTAGAATCTTCTTCGTATCCCAGATCACGTAATTTCGGTGCTGGTCGCCTCGCACGATTGGCAGATTGTCGAATGGTATTCCCAGACCGTGGAAGCACTGGCAACCCTAGGGAAGATGGATCGAGGGGGGGTAACGAGAGTGCCAGATGACCAAATGGATGATAAAGAGGGAGAGGGAGCTCCAACGGATTTTTGGAATAATGACATAGTGGTGAATGAGGAGTGATCAATTCATCGCCATTGTGCCTTGCACATGAGGATATCGGCAGCGCGACTGTATGATCAGTCGGTAACCGCAAAGAGGGTAATTCTCCTACAGAGGGTGACTTGTACGTGATTTGGGGTTTACGCCTAGACTCGACAGTAGTTCTTTGTGCTGCCATGTGTATACGATGCTTTGATCTCGGAAGTTGATTAATACGAAAAGTCTTTTAGGAATCAGTCGAATAGCTGCTTGCATGATGGCATCTCAGAACACCGTCTTATCGTGGTAATACATTACGTAACCGATGTCTACTAGATCAACTCAAAAAGCTTAACAACATACTTCTGGGAAGTGGCAGAGAAGTAGAACTCATGCTCGGCATTGTGATCCTGCACTAGATTGTGCGCAATTTCATGTGCAAACGTAAAGTACCTGTGATAAAAAATCATATACCGCTTGTTATCAAGCAATGTGTAGACTAACCAAAATACGTAGGCGTCGGTTGTCTTCCCGGCCACAACATCGAAGTCGTCTAGTTACTCTGTGAGTTAACATGGTCATAAATTTACCAGACACCTACGCCATGCTTCATAAAAGCGGAGGTTAAAAAACAGACTTCCTTCTCTATTGAATGCAATATGTTGACTGGACAAGTCGAAAAATAGATGCAAACTTGTTGTAGGAAGTCTAAACAAGTTACCGAGATCCGCAACGATGGCGGCGAAGCGTTTCAAAACTGGGCGCTTGTTACTCATGAAGAGATGCGGTTGCGGTACCTCTATATAATCATCGGAATGGAGCGATGTGGGGAATTGGCGGCGTCTTACCATGTGCGAGATAAAATTTAAGCTGACTCTCTTCACCTGAACTAGCTTTAGTGCTCTTCACGTAGCAGATCGGACACTGCGTACCGATGAATCGAAGGGTATTCACTATCCCGCAGGTATCATGGTATTCCCTCTGTAGATTTTCTCTGACACTCTGCAAAACATCGAAGTTGGAATCTGATTCTGAATGACAGGCACGAATTGCCTTCTCAATAATTGATCCTGATGCCAGTTCATTAACTCAAGACACGCAGTATGACTCTAGTATTCACCTAGCCTAGCATTATTAGCGCGGCTCAATGGAGGGGGGCTAAACATTTCGGGGTGTTTGTCAACAAGAGTTGTGCTCTCTGACGATGCATTTTTGCCTGATTGCTTTGAGCCAGGCGTTCGGACAACCGCCGGTGAAGCAAGGTCACTATTTCCGACATTACCGGTCATCACCTGCTCCTCTTTGCTAGGCCTCGGACCCGATTCTACCTTCGTGACGTGTTGAGTTGCGTGCCTCTTTAAAATCCGTTCCACTAGGTAGTTGTGAGTGATAGACATTCCCCTGCATACAGAACGCACCATTGAAACCACGTTTCTTGAGCAGTCCTAGTTCCGTCGACAAGATAGTCGTAAGCAATAATGCATCGTTCGCCGTGGGCTTCTCCAAAAGTTGGCGGTTTAGAGCAATTGCCACTCTCCCTCAGTCAACAAACAGCGCGCTGCAACTGGAGATGGACGTACTCATACATATCCAGATCTGTAGTATTTGAGAGTCTCAGAAATACAGGACCGGCTGTAGATCGATAGGCAATGGCAGAAGCATCCTGTTTTTGGGTGCGCCGCGCGCCACCTAACACAAACGATTTGGTTATTAACAGCCCTCGAAAGGTCTTGACGACAAAGTTCTTTTCTGAATTTAGCCACTGAAATGAGAACCTTAGCTGGGTATCATTGCGTTCGTGAAGAAATAGTGGTAGCCGTTCCAACACCAGCGTCCGGATTTTGGCTGAGAGTGGAGAAGCGGTCACCTCTGCACCATTGCTGTATTCATCTTTGACAAGAGAACTCAACCGATATGCACCCAGCTTAAGGTAGAGATCTGACGATGATTAATAACATGTAATCAACCCAAAATGCAAGTTCCGAACCTTCTAGGATATCTTCTTGGGGAGCAGTGAAGAGGGTGTCGCCAAAGATGCGCAGACTATGTGTGTCGTCCGCGATGACGATCTCGTTGGGTTTTCGAAAGTGGTAAATAATTTCCCAGTTCTCATCTTCCAAGTCATCAACGTCAGCTCCTGTCCGCTGCGTCTTCCGGAGCTTGCGTTGCGCACCCAAAAGACAAGATGTGCGTCGCATCCTGTCAACTGTCCGACTGGACAATTGATGGTAATTCATTCCTATCTGTCTCAATTCGGTCAAAAAAATGATGAAAGTTAGACGCCTGATACCCAATTCGGGTAATTTAAATACTTTACGTGACACCCAGTCATTGCATAAAATCGGTCAGGATCCTCCAGTAAGATCTGCGCAATTTCGTCGACGCTTGGCTGGCGCTTGGCCCCGCAAACAGCCAAGAAAGAATTAGCCGTTACACCGAAGTCCACAAACACAAATAGTTTCGACAGATATCCAGATTTGTTTTCTTCACTGAAATAGCATTGCTTCGGAGGCAAATAGCCTGAAGACTGGCCACCATCGGTCTGGGTGTCGTAGGGGACTATGGGCATATGTGAAAGCTTAGTTCGGTCGGCTTCCGTAAGCTCTACGAAAACGCCAATCAGTTTGTATAGAATAAATGGCAATCCTTAATCCTCACCGCTGACGCGCCCGGGAAGAAGCTCGAACCAGTTACGAGCTTCGACCTTGTTCTTTGGTTGATTGTTCTCCAAAAATGATATTAATTGATGTACGTGTGGTCGCAATGCAATGGCGAGCCGGGGGGCTTCTTTCCGGTAGGCAACATCCAGGATTAAGAAGTTCATAGACGCCCATTCGCCTTCTACGAAGACCTATTGCATATTTAGTAATTCCAATACATGGGAAAATCATTGCGAACATTGTTTAGCGTTCCTAGGCAAGGTTTCCCATCCTTCACAGCAGGAATAAAAGCCACATGTTCACGGTCGAGGTCAGTTACTCCGCCATAGATTTTTTCCAAATTGTCCAACAGATACTTGAGAGCGACGCGTCGAACCTAGAAAAGGCTGAGCTGCGCTCGTCAGGTAATATAAGGCAGATGTATGACCTCTGATTCATTGCTAGCACAAAGATTCACGAGATCTTTAAGTGGTGGATACCGTCGTAGTCCAAGTTCGATTAGAAAATTTGCTAGCTTATCGTGAGATTGGAACAACTTGAAGAACTTCTAAATTGGTACCTTCTTTTGACGAACTTCGCCACTTCTTCTGCGTGCCCCACTCGATGATCGGTAATCTCATTTGCCTTAGAACGTCGTTGGGTTCATACAGTTGCCTGGCTTGAAATCGCTGGGGCTTCTCATTTCTAGACAGGACGCCTGCCTCTTCTTTGGAAAAAGCGGCTGTCACTTTCAGGCGGGACATTTCTTCGGGTGTTAGGTCCGACATAATTGAAACTAAATATCCGATAAGGTCAGCCACGGTCCACTCATTTGTTTTTACCATTCTAGCATTTGACGTTAATGTACCTTGTTACTTTCTAGAGTCTCCGCACACACCTGTTGAAAACAACCTGCAAATCTAAGTGTTTCTGAACACCGACCGCCTCCAACAATCGCTCAAGGGGGGTCTTTATCGCTCCAGATGATAGCACAACTACTGGAAGGTCATGGAATATGTCAGCGCTCGCGAAATAAGCGTTAATTGGCTTCTTCATGCCCTGCGATGTCGGGATGCAGGTCCTCTCCGCGAGCAGGGATTTAATCTCTTCTTTTGTTGTGGGCGGAAGACTTGGCCAAGCACGAGCAAGAACGGAAAGCACTCGCTCGGTCCACGGCGGTGATGTATCTAAGTTGAAAGAAGAACTCGACAATAGAACTGAAGGACTGCAGATCCATTTGACCCATTCAAGAATCGTAACTTCAGTCCAGTGAAGGCAATTAGACATGTCCATCGTTGTTAACTTTTTGCTCAAGGTGACCGGGAAAAGATGCTCTGGTAGTGGCCCATCAAGCGGTATTTGTTGGCTTGGGCCAGTTGGATTGATGAATGTCCTTATTTTGCTGAGCTGTATTAGTGTCTCCTTGTTTTCACCGTACGCAAGGACGGCAGCATCGATCAAGTCGCGGTGCAAGTTTGTGACCATTGCCTCGACGCCTGAGTGTGCTTTAGATGACTGTATCCACCACATCAAGCAGGCCAACATCTCTTGCTCGTCCAAAGGTCTTTCCCGGAGTTCACCAATCACATCCTCGAAGGAGATACCCTTAAGCATCCCTCTACTTCGCAGAGCAGAGACCATGCGCTGAGATCCTTCAAGTACACAGTCAGGAACGAGAGGGATACGCTTCATGAATGCGGTCATGGTAGCGTCGGGATACCGGACAGTGTAGGCATTCTGTATACCTCGTGTAGATACGATTGGAAAATGCTGCGATGCACAGGAAAAGAATGAATCTTCAAAAATGGCGGAAACCTCTTCTGATGGTGACGATTTGTAGAACGTGAAGAATTTGAGGGCATGTAAACCCCGATGTAGTAACCAAGTATCCATTTCATGGTCAATCGAATCGGTTTGTCCTTCATGTGAATTAGTCCAAATCTGATCAATGTTGCTGACTTCTTGCTCGTATGCGGAGCGAGAAATCAAGCCTCCTACGAAAAGAAGCTCTCTATTCCATACTTGGGGCTTCTGAGTAAAACATCACTTTGAAGACAAGGACTCACTCGCAACATTTGGATCCCTATGCGACCTTTAGTTACCCATTCTAGGCATCAAAGTGCAACTTACATAAGATCGATAGATTCCCTCTCGACGGTCGGGATGTATCGAGCAGCCATGTGCCCACCGATACCGGTTGTTTGCGCCGTAGCATGACCCTAGTCCGTCCATATATATATAGCCAAGGGACGAGAGAAGTGACTGACTATGAATATACGTGCTAAGCCGGACCTTGAATCACAGTTAAAGAAGATAACTAATTTGCCATCGGTAGAACATACCCTTCAAGATCTGCACGCAATCCGTGAAAAACGCTCATCGTTTTATCGTCGTATTCTTCATCTTCCTTCACAGCTCTATCATATTCGTCTTTGGAGGTCTAGGTAAATTGTCGTAAGATAGTATTCAATCACCAAGCTCCAGATTTTTTCACATAAATCATCTGATATTTGAGCTTCGTTGGTGGGTCTTTTAGCGTTGACCTGTGCAACGCTTTCACCAACTTCTGCTCCAGCTGAACGTCGACGTTGGCGGAGAAGATCGACAAGGATAGAGATGTAGTATTAATAGACAGTGGATCTCTCGGCTCTGGCTTGGCCTTCGCCGGTAATTCTGGCATCGTCCGCTTGGTGTTTCCCGATAATGCCGACATCAATGAAGAAAAGAATCCACCACTCTTCGCTCTGGAAGTGGTCGGTTCCGCAGCGAGACGAGGCTTCTCCGTCCACGTGGAGTACGTCAACCCGAGTACTTCAGCTTTGATTTGGACGGCTAGTTCGCATAATCAGCGACTTGAATGATAAAAAAAGGGCAGGTGGGTATACTTACGTACTAAGGTCAACCCGTTCACTCTCATTGCCTTCCGAGGGCTAACATTATTCAGACCCTTGGGTACTCCTAGTTCTCTGGGAATGCCGGACGTCCTGGTCAATCTTGCAAGACATTTGTTGTCAAAATGGATGGAGACTTCCGAGAGGCGAGACATAAAAACAATGGAGGACGAAATGAAGCGCGTGAGGTCAAATGCAGAAGGCATTGGTGCTGGTTCCCTGAGAACCAGTTCAAAGCTTGTCCAGTTCGAATTTGTTTCCGAAGGTAGATTACCACGTCGGGCGAATAACTGTCAACCTTCAATAACCGTTGTAGGATACCATCGTTCACGGTTACCTGATCTTTATTATCTTTCCAGTAAAAACCCATCCAGTGAGCTAATTTGTATCAGCGTCTTGCTCAGTGGCGCATATGTATGGAGACTTACGCCCTGAAGCCACAAAAGGCGTATCTGTCACCGAGAACACACTGTAGAACCCTGAATTGTGCTGTCAAGTGATACCTACATTAATCGACCACTGAAACGCACCCACGCCGAAAGCTCCAATCTTGTCCTCGTCTGGATTGCCCTCAGCTATACCGGTAAACGTAGCATGATCAGTCGCATTGAACTGCATGAATATATCATCACATTACCAATCTTCTTCAGACGGTTACAATCCTGCTCTTGAAACACGTTACCATCGTTTTTGAATACCCATTTGTGTACCTGTTGTAGGAGTGGATAAGGATTCGTTAACAGAGTTAACTAACGCCAAGGTATACATTAGCAGTCTTCAAATTCGGCAGATCAGACTCGGTGGACTGTCCGTTTCCTACGGTCTCCGTCTCGAAGCGTATCTCAACAGTCTTGGATTCAGCATCGTCCGAGTTTTGTAGCAGTTCACGAAAGACCGTAAACTCTCCCGAATAACGGGCCAATATCTTGTTGATTAAAGCGCGCTGGTTTACTTCCACCGACTCGTCAAACCCATTGGCCCACTGATGGACGAGTCAATTAAAGAGACACTCGACTCGTAACACCTCCATACCAATTCTCTCCGAGCCATGGATCGTTCGCGTAGTCTTCTTACTCCAACTGCCGCAGATTAGGTCTGGCTGAATGAATAGATGGCTACCAATCGTCAGCGTTGAACGTTCCAATGATGTCCAGCTGGTTTTCCACCCTAGATAACCTAAATAGTCGATTACAAGGGAGACTTATGTAATAATACACGAACAACCCATTGGTTGTCGAATCAAGAGGGTATGTACTCTAGTCCGTCCGCAACATTAGCAACGTGGGATATCAGATGACATATATACGAAATGCAGAGTCTTGAAGGAGGAGCACTCTAGCGCTCAGATTCTAGATGTTGGATCCAGAGGACCAAGTGGACCATAATGTCCCCTCTGGGCCCCTAAAGATGGTTGGCCTGAGACTGTCCTGGGTGATGTAGGTGACAGTGGATCTGTTGGTGTCATTGAATGAGGCGATGCTGACCTCGTCAGTGGTGCATAGCCATTCACAGCCAGGTTAGCGAGTTGAGTTGTGGAGCCATCTGCAAACTGATATGGGGCATAAACTGATGACGGAGGCGTTGGTTCATCATCAAAGCCAGCATCCAACATTGCCTTGAGTTCCGCTCCGCCAACCACCGCACCTCCGTGGATATCCGACGGTGGCAAAAGGCCCACTGGGGGTGGAGGATACTGCGCATGGTGTTCGTTGTAGCCACCAATCTGGGCTCCCCAATGGTCGTCATCTGACGAGGCAACAGATTGCGTGTCAGAGCCATCGTATTGACTCAGCACGTCAGGCGCCGTTAAAAGTTCTCCACCCGCGTAATACCCGGCTGGGTGCTTACGTCCGAACTCTTTTCTTCGTCGTTCTTCTCGCCGCAGTTTTCGAAGTCTTGATCTCTCCCAGTCTTCCCAGCGTCTCATGGGTATTGCAGCACCTCGATGAGTACCGCCACCATCTCCATGTCCTTCACCTTTGGCTTCACCTTCCACTTTTCTGTAGAATTATAGTTAATATCGTGTAAAAAAAGCGAAATGGTAAGATATCTTACCTAGTCTCGCCCCACGAAAAATCATCAAAGTGCCAAAAGGCATAAAGAGGTAATACCAGATTCCAGATTGGCAAAGCCAGAAGATAGATTAACATCCAGAAGACATAGACTACTTTCCTTGTCGTTATTAGAATCAGTACAGCGGGCAGACCGAGCACTGCTATTAAGAGCATGAGGGGAATTGCTTCATCAAAAGAGTGTGGGGGATGAAGGGCCATTCCAACAATCAGTGAGTAGGTTAACGCGATGGCAATTGGCAGAACGACCGTCCCAAGAAGATCCATGAATACGACGAATTGCATACTGAAGCAAAACGTTCCACAAGTATCACGTACAAGGACGAGCTCCATCAGATTGTGAACGGTCGAGTTGATCCACCGACGACGCTGTGAAAGTAGCACTTTGAATGTGTCAGGAACGATTGTCCTACACCGAGCCTGCGGCAAGAACATCATTTTCCTGTTTGGAAAAGTGCGAAGTAGAATCGTGGTCAAAAAACGATCTTCTCCTAGTAGCAATAGATTTTTCTGGTGTAGAGTTGTCACGACGCTCTGGCTGTATTCTTTTACGATTTCAGGTTTAAGAATGAGAGGTACCCAGTCGTCACCAGTGGCTTTCCTTGCCTTGAGTCTGAACATAGAGAAACAGCCCGGAAGACAGGAAACACCTCCAAAAACGGACTCGAAAGCCTTGGCAAGATGGTGGGAAATGAAATACTCGAAAACTTGGATCGCTGTCACCCATGACTGTCTCTTATTTGCTATGCGAGTTTCGCCGCACACGCCCATGATCATTTGATCGTGATGCATGCAGTTGACAAGGTAGCCAAGAGAATCCGGAAAGACTTTTGTATCGGCATCAACCTTGATGAAAATTTATTGAGGATGGGAATTTTAACAAGAATGAATTACAAACCATGAGACAGACTTCAAAAAAGTCAGGCGTCACCCCCATGAGAATATGAATTTTGCGAAAAAGGTCAAAGTCGAGAGGTGTCATGCGGTCGTTAAACGTAACGCGAGAAAAGAAATTCATCAAGATGAGCTGACTGTCTCGCTTCCCCCTGTTTCCAGGTTTCTTGTCATGTGCGGCCTCGGCTTCCGTACCACACTTGACGACGATTATAGTTGGCGTACGACGTCCTGCGACCGCTAGTCATTGACCGAAAGGTATCAGCTAGAATTTTGTGAAGTGGTAAGAGCTGCTTACTATAATGTCCGGCATATACCATTGCTCTATTTTGTGCTTTTGCACCTGCGCCTACGGCGCCATAACTCATAGGCATTGGATTTCCAAATCGAGGATCCGATTCCAATAGACTGACGCATATATCTGGAGTACTTCTTTTCTCTCCTGCACCAGTGATCATACCATCCGCAATGACGAACAGTAACTTTCTTGCGTCAGAATAGGTGGTCGATGAGATGGAATCCAGGGTGGTTCGCAGGGATTCTTCTCCTTCAGAATAGCATGTTACGAGACAAACCGCAAAGAGTTCAGAGCCGATTTGTGCTAGACTCATCACTGGAGTGTCGGAATTGGCACTTGAAGCTGATGCGCTGGATCGAGCGGATTTGTTGACTTTTTCAATCTTTTTGGTACCGCTACGAGCCCATGGTGCCGTCCCGTTCTTATTGTCTATGGAAACGTTTGCACCCCCCGGTAACACAGCAGGACTAATAGCAGAACGATTTAAATCCTGACTTGTCGGAGGTCCTGCCAGTCGTTCGGACAAGAACCAGTTGAACACGCAAGCCATGGCGAATCGAACCATAACCAGGCCAAGAATCACAACCAGACCGATGTAGAGAATCAAGCTCGAAATAAAGCAACCGGGGGTCACCTTATCGATGTTGCCGGCGGCGTAGCGTTGTTTGATGCAGGGGACGGCTGAGACGAGATCAGAATGACTGTAAAACAAGCGGGTGGCGTCGTTGCCGTAGGAGGTTAACCCGAGCTGGAACACTGTGCGAAGAGCAGCGTCAACACTATCTCCGTCCACGGGTTGTGGATGTAGTGTGGCGTATGGCCGCATGTCGAGCACCGCACCGTCTATTACGAAGTAGTATTGAAGTTGTGCAACCTGATTCCAGGTGTACCCAACAAGAGAACCCGTTGGAATCAATGAGAGGGAAGTGAACGTTGAAGAAGTATTGAGGGGAGGGAGGGGACATGGCGTAGCTGATGAGCAAGGTGAATCGACTGCGACACGAAATGACAGATCTTGACAGGCAGTGAATTGGGACACGTCCCTCTGAAAATAAGTGGTGATATCCTGCCCTGGAAGCTGCTGGGCCAAAGTGGTGAAATCGACTTTCGCGGTGGATTTCGCGTTGGTTACATTGTAGATTATGCCCTGGATGCCGAGAGTATTTGGGGTTGAACCGACGTCGATAAAGTTTCTGTTTCTGTTGGCGGACGGGGGACAGAGCAGGGTCTGAAAACCGACGGTCACGAAGCCTAGGGCAGTGCAAAGGATGGCGATTATAAAACAAAGAGCGACTTTTTCCCGCCAGGCCTGCCTGACCAAAGGGTCCTTCATACCGCCGAGGGAAGCGAGAAGAAAGTCTGGGACCCAGAAGGTGACTATGCGGGAGAAGATGCGCCAGGAAAGGGAGCCATCGTTGGAGGGATTGGTTGCAGAGGATGCGGGCCCAACGAGAGGAACGGGAGCGACACCGCGCTCTGGGCGAGTGAGGGTCTTGGCGCGACGGATGGTTGGGGCAGAGACGGAATGAGGGGGACGGGTGGTAGGTATTGGAACGTCGGAGGGGTGAAAATGAGGGGCCATGAAAAGGAAAGTGGTAGGAGGGAGAGGAAGAGTGCACGTGCGGCTATGCCTTTGCACCTTGATCAGGCAACCCGCCCCCCGCCCGCGTCGGCACCTCTCCTCGCCGCCCTCGCCTCCCAGCACCACCGCAGCGACTACAACCGCCTTAAGTTCGGCCCGAACGGTACGTCTCCCGTCCGCCGTTCTCCCCGTCCTCACATTCCACCTAAGGCGCTCCCGTCCCTTATAAGCCCCTCTCCCTCCACACCCCCGACCTCTTCAACCTTCTCCTACTCCGTCAAGCCCGCACACAACATATCCAGGCCTGGTGGCTGTACCAGTCCACCTCCTCTCTTCAATCCCATGTCCCCGTCTTTGGTCCCGCCGGTCCTCAGTCCCACGACGACCTCTCTGCTCTTCAGTCTCGCATCTCGGCTGCTATCCTTGAGCCTATGCGCGCCGGTCTTGCTCTTCATCCCTCCATCAAGACCTCTGTCTCTCATCCACTCAAGTAAGTTCTCCTCCCATGATACTCCCCGCTGACCGGCCCAATAGCATATCCTCCATTATACCACCTGACTTGATATCCCTCATCTCCTCGGTTCTCTCCTTGTCTACAACGCCGACTCTTTTCAGTATACCCCTTTCTTTCAGTCTAGACCATCTTTTGACATGCTATGGTCGTAGAGGTCGCCATTGTCTTCAGCCTGAACAACGTTATGTCAACCCTATGGACAGTGCCGCAAACCCCGTTTCTTTCCACTCGGGTCTCCTAGGCAATCTCTTCCTATCGTCTTGTCCTGGGAAAAAAGGTGGGCTTGCTCTGTCGAGGAAGCTGGTAACAATTAAATGCTCCAGCAGTGCGGCTAGAAGGATTTACAAGTGGCCGAAGTGGAGTATATAGAGATGTCGAAATAGACCTGAAGAGAATCAAAGATCTAGGGATAGGCTGTATTATCTGGTGCGTCTTCGCTATGCACCCATCCCCAGACCCCTCTCAACCAACTGCTAAGCTGTCTCGATGACGAAGAACTGTCCTTTCTAGGGATACCGTGGCCAAATTACCAAAGCTATGCGTGTGATATCGGCATTGACATCTCGAGGTCAGTTTTTCTAACCAATAGCCTTCTATGCTAAACCTTTACTAGGTTGCCAATGCCCGAGGGTCTTGCTCCACTTGACCCCGCCTTGCTAGATGATGTATTGTTGACCGCCATAAACAATTATACTTTACATGGAACTTCAGTCCTCGTCCACTGCCGCGGTGGTGTGGGTAGGGCTGGAGTGGTGGCTTGCTGTTGGCTCATCAGGCTTGGGCTTTGTGGGTGGATCCAAGAACAGTCTGAACAGACGGGCCAGGCCTTATGCGACGCCTGCCACGTGCCAGGCATGATATCGTCTGCGACAGAGAACACCAGACATATCCATCAAGTCGTACATTACTTGCGCCGAGTAATAGGGGTCGTTAGATCCCGAAGGAGCACAAAAGCTGTCGAGACGTATGAACAGGTAAAATTCTTAGTTGAATACGTCGAATATTTAAGGCAACGATGATAACCATTTAATGTAATACCAGTTAAGCGTTGGCGAAAGCCGAAGCGATTCCGAGAAGGGAGTGCAACTTTTATATATTGACATGATACTGTGTTACTACAGGGCAACTATATATATGCATTGTGTTGGCAATTTTGTTTAATTCTCTTGCAAGGTCCAGAGTCTGATAGACGAAGAATCTTGCACTTCTCTGGCAACGAGCGAGGCTCTTCCAATACGCGAAGAACAGGCAATCGCTCATTCATTCTTGTGAGCGATCGAGGTGGCGCACGGGGTAGTTGCATTGAATGGTTCTTCCTTTATCAGGCGGTCGGTGGTCGAATGTGAACGACCGAAGGAATGTATTCGACGGGGGCGTGGGCACAGCCGATTAGCCTCCGCGGAATGACCCACAGTCTTGCGCGGAACAATGGGCGACCCATAGTCTACCCGTCGCCCGTCTTTCACCTGTCGCCAGATTGAATCCCGGAAATTGAGAAGGCGAGGCTGTGAGAAGCCGTCAGCGCGGAATAAAAGAAAGAGACGAGAAGAACATACCGTCATCCCAGGAATGCTCTTGTCGTTGCCAGATAATCCAAACATGCTGTTCTTGGGGAGCGACGCGACGTCTAACTCCTGCAATTTCCGCATGGATAAAAGACGGGAGAGAGATAACTCATAGTCATTCGTAGAAAAGAGAACTGCTTTCTTCACGCGTGAGACGGGTTCGGCTCCGCAGCGGGTCGACCCGATCCGAGGCAAAGGAACGCGTGTGTGCCAATGGCAATAGTTGAACAAATACACCATATATATATACAATCGCCGAAGTCCGAAAAACC
>Ga0137376_10001145_pt1 | contig 14303 bp, 9 predicted proteins | sample SagtaG_23_FD_104814 | JGI IMG/M metagenome (GOLD analysis project Ga0137376, IMG submission 104814) | Vadose zone soil microbial communities from Sagehorn Ranch, Mendocino, California, USA - Sage2_L_20_16 metaG | ecosystem: Environmental > Terrestrial > Soil > Vadose zone | place: USA...
GGCCTGGAAATGGTGCCCGGCACCGGGCTGCTGGCGGCTTGCGTTCCCGGCACGTTCGAATCCTGGATGCTGCTGCTGCGCGACTACGGCACGCTGCGGCTGCGAGATGTCCTGGAGCCCGCCATCGCCTACGCCCGTGACGGTTATCCGCTGGTCGAGCGCGCTTCCGCGACGATCAAAACCGTCGAGCGGCTGTTCCGGAAATACTGGCCCACTTCGGCCGCGGTCTACCTGCCGAACAACGAAGTGCCAAAGCCCGGCACGCTTTTTACCAACAAGACGCTGGCCGAAACCTATAGCCGCATTTTGAACGAAGCCGAAAGCGCCGGCGGCGATCGCGTGGCGCAGATCGAAGGTGCGCGCAAGGCATGGTCGAAAGGCTTCGTCGCGGAAGCGATCGACAAATTCTGCCGTACCCAGGAGATCATGGACGTCAGCGGCTCGCCGCATCGCGGTGTGCTCTCCGCCGACGACATGGCGCGCTGGCAGCCGGGCGTCGAAGCGCCGCTCACTTACGACTATGGCCGTTACACCGTCTGCAAGCCCGGGGTCTGGAGCCAGGGTCCCGTGATGCTGCAGCAGCTCGCGCTGTTGAAGGGATTCGAACTCGACGGCCTCGATCCCGCTGGGCCCGAATTCATTCATCTGCAGGTCGAATGCGCAAAACTCGCCTTTGCCGACCGCGAGAAGTTCTATGGCGATCCAAACTTCACCGAAATCCCGATCGCGACGCTGTTGTCGGACGCATATAACGACAAGCGCCGCAAGCTGATCTCGGAAAAGGCCTCGCTGGATTTCGTCCCCGGCTCGGTCGAAGGTTTTGGCTCGGTGGTAAAACTGCGCCGGCAGGAGGGTCATCGCGAGGCGGTCGGCGCCATGGGCGCCGGCGAACCCACCGTCGGCCGGTTCGGCGAGGTGCGCGGCGACACCGTGCATTTCGACATTATCGACCAGGCCGGCAACATGATCTCGGCGACGCCGTCCGGCGGTTGGCTGCAATCCTCACCGGTTATACCAGAACTTGGTTTTTGCCTCGGCAGCCGCGCGCAAATGTTCTGGCTCGAGGAAAATCACCCCGCAGCACTGGCGCCGGGAAAGCGTCCGCGCACCACGCTCAGTCCGACCATGGCGCTGCGTGACGGCGAGCCGTATCTGGCCTGGGGCTCGCCGGGCGGCGATCAGCAGGATCAATGGACCACGCAATTTTTTCTGCGGCACGTTCATGCCAGGCTGAACCTGCAGGAAGCGATCGACGCGCCGGCGTGGCATTCCGAGCACTTTCCGATTTCATTCTGGCCGCGCACCGCGCGGCCCGGCGTGCTGGTGGTCGAGAACCGCGTGCCGAAGGGGAGCGTCGATAATCTCAGGAGCCGCGGTCACATCGTGGAGACCGGCCCCGACTGGTCGGAGGGCCGCCTCACCGCCGCCTCGAAGGTCGGCCGCCGGCGGCGCGCCGCTGCCAATCCGCGCGGCATGCAGGGCTACGCGGCCGGACGGTAGGCTGAGCTAGTTTGAAAGAACTGACATGACTTGGTCGATCATCGCCCGAGACAGCCCCACCGGCCAATTCGGTATCGCGGTCGCGACCCGGTTCTTCGCGGTCGGCGCCCGGGTGCCGCATATCGCCGCCGGCATTGGCGCGGTCGCAACGCAGGCGCTGGTCAATCCCTATTACGGTATCGACGGCTTAAAACTGCTGCGCCAAGGGCGTGCCCCCCGCGACGTCGTCGAGACGCTGATTGCAGGCGACAGCGGCCGCGAAAGCCGGCAACTTCATGTCATGGACGCAGGCGGTCGTATTGCCGCGCATACCGGGCGCGAATGCATCGGCTGGTGCGGGCATATCGAGGGCAACGGTTTTTCGATTGCCGGCAATATGCTTGCGGGCGCCGGCGTGCTGGACGATACAGCAAAAGCCTACGCCGCGAACGACAAGCTGCCGTTCGCGCAACGGCTGATCGCGGCGATGCGATCAGGCGAAGCCGCCGGCGGCGACAAGCGCGGCAGGCAATCGGCGGCACTTCTGATCTATGGCGAGGAGGAATGGTCTGATCTCGATCTGCGCGTCGATGACCACACCGATCCGCTTGGTGAGCTCGAACGCCTTGAACAGGTGAGCCGCGAGCGCTGGGTGCATTTCCGCCAGTTCCTCCCCACGCGCAGGAATCCGGCCGGCATTACCGATCGCGACATCATCGACGCCGGGATCGAAGCGGCCATTGCGGGCGAGAGATGACCGCAAGCCCCCTGATCGAAATCAAAGGCTTGCGGGTCACCTTCCATGGCGACGACGGCCGAACCACGCACGCCGTCGACCGCGTCGATCTCAGCGTCGCGAACGGCGCGACGCTCGGCCTCGTGGGCGAATCCGGCTGCGGCAAGAGCGTGACGTCGCTTGCGATCATGGGTCTGTTGTCGAAACATTCCGCCGAGGTCACCGGCTCGATCCGTTTCGACGGCTTCGACCTGCTCGACGTGCCCGACGAAGTCCTGCGGGATCTGCGCGGCAACCGCCTGGCGATGATCTTTCAGGAGCCGATGACCTCGCTTAATCCGAGTTTTACCATCGGCGAGCAGATCATCGAAACTATCCTGCGTCATCGCGGCGGATCGCGACGGATGGCGCGCCAGCGCACGATCGACCTGTTGCGCCGCGTCCACATTCCCTCACCGGAGCGGCGCATCGATGACTATCCGCACAAGCTCTCGGGCGGAATGCGCCAGCGCGTCATGATCGCGATGGCGCTGGCCTGCGATCCCATGCTGTTGATCGCGGACGAGCCCACCACCGCGCTCGACGTTACCTTGCAGGCGCAGATCCTCGATTTGATGCGCGAGCTGAAGGCCGCAAGCGGGGCTGCGATCATTCTGATCACCCACGACCTCGGCGTAGTCGCCGAAGTCTGCGACGAGGTCGCGGTGATGTATGCCGGCGAAATCGTCGAACGCGCTCCGGTCGACGAATTATTTGCATTTCCCCAGCATCCCTACACCGTCGGCCTGCTCGGCTCGATCCCGCGGCTCGACCGCCGCGCCTCGCATCTTGCGACCATCCAGGGCATGGTCCCGAACATGACCAGGCTGCCGGCCGGATGCCGCTTCGCCGCGCGTTGTCCTTTCGCCACTGAGCGTTGCGTCGCCGCGCCGCCGCCGATGGTCGCGTTAAGCCCCACGCACTGGTCGCGCTGCATCAAGGCGCCGCTGGAGAGGCTGGTATCATGACCGCCTCGCTTTCTCCGTTCGTTCCCCGGGCGCGGCGCAGCACAAGCGCAGCGCAGTGGTGCGGCGCTGAACCGGGGTCCACGCCAGTGCTCATCCGAGCTGGGTCCCGGTTCTGCAGCGCATCGTTGCACGCTGCGCAGCGCCCGGGACACGATAGCTTTCGCTTCTGGGAGCGGAGAAAATGACCGCCCTGCTCGAGGTCGAAAATCTGGTAAAACATTTCGTCGCCGGACGTTCGGTGTTCGGACGGCCGACCGCCTTCATCAAGGCCGTCGATGGCGTGAGTTTTAGCGTCGATGCCGGCAAGACGCTGGCGCTGGTCGGCGAATCCGGATGCGGCAAATCCACCGTGAGCCGGCTGGTGTTGCGGCTGATCGAGCCGGATTCAGGCCGCATCCGCTTCGAGGGCCGCGATCTGCTCGCGTTCAATGCCAACCAATTGCGCGCCTTCCGCCGCGACGCGCAGATCATCTTTCAGGATCCCTACGCGTCGCTGAACCCACGCATGACCGTGGGCCAGATCCTGACCGAACCGCTGGCGCTGCATGACCTGGTGCCGCCCGCGGGCCGTCGCGAACGCGTCGAACAATTGCTGCGTCTGGTTGGGCTCGAGCCGCGCTTTTCCCGCCGCTACCCGCACGAATTTTCCGGCGGCCAGCGCCAGCGCATCGCCATCGCCCGCGCGCTCGCGGTCGAGCCGAAGCTCATCATCTGCGACGAGCCGGTCTCGGCGCTCGACGTGTCGATCCGATCGCAAATCCTGAACCTGCTCCGCGATCTGCAGGACCGGCTTGGGCTCGCCTACATCTTCGTCTCGCATGACCTTGCAGTGGTAAAACACATCGCCGATCGCGTGGCCGTCATGAATCTCGGCGGCATCGTCGAGACCGCGGAGGCGGAGACGCTGTTCGCCTCGCCGCGTCACCCCTACAGCCGCGCGCTGCTGTCGGCGATCCCGGTGCCCAAGCCGCGGGCCAAGCGCAGCCGGATTGTGCTGCAGGGCGAGCTGCCGAGCGCGCTCAACCCGCCGTCGGGCTGCCGCTTTCATACCCGCTGTCCCTATGTAGTCGAGCGCTGCCGCATCGAGACGCCGCCATTGCTCGCCGATGCGGCGGGCCACTTCACCGCATGTCACCGCGTAGCTGAACTGCCGCCGGCCGACGCCGTCATTCCTGCCGACAGCCTTTCGCCGTCGCTGGAACGATTGGTGGCGGCTTTCAGCGCCGCTCGGGAAGTACCCGGTTCTTCCGGGGTTGATAGTGTCGAGTCCATGCCTTCAACGGGCCGATGAATAGGAGACCAGTCTCATGAAAATCCTGCGGTTGGCGATGTTTGCGGCGGCGTTGTTGCTATCGCTTCAAGCGGGAGTCCATGCCCAGACCACGCTGCGCATCGGGCTTGCCGAGGACCCCGACATCCTCGACCCCACCATGGCGCGCACCTATGTCGGCCGCATCGTGTTTGCATCGTTTTGCGACAAGCTGTTCGACATCGACGAAAAGCTCAACATCGTGCCGCAGCTCGCGCTCTCCCATGAGATCTCCGACGACGGCCAGGAGGTCACGATCAAGCTGCGGCCGGGCGTCAAATTCCACGATGGCGAGCCGTTCGATGCGGAGGCCGCGAAATTTTCGCTGGAGCGCCACCTGAACATGCAGGGCTCTTTCCGCAAACCGGAATTGGCGACCGTCGACCATGTCGAGGCGGTCGATCCCCTGACCATCAAGCTGGTGCTGAAGACACCGTTCTCGCCGCTGATCGCGCAGCTCACCGACCGCGCCGGCATGATGGTCTCGCCCAAGGCGGCGAAGGAAGCCGGCGACAAGTTCGGGCTGCATCCGGTTTGCGCCGGCCCCTACAAATTCGTCGAACGGGTGCAGCAGGACCGCATCGTATTCGAGAAGTTCGCCGACTATTGGAACAAGGACAACGTCTTCATCGACCGCGTGGTTTATCTTCCGATCGTCGATTCGACGGTGCGGCTTGCCAATCTTAAATCCGGCGCGCTCGACCTGATCGAACGGGTGCTGGCGACCGATATCAAGGACGTGCGCGCCGATTCGAGGCTCAAGCTATCCACCGCGCTGGAGCTCGGCTATTTTGGCCTGACCATCAATATCAACAACGACAAGAACAAAGGTCCGCTCAGCCAGTCAGAAAAGGTGCGCCAGGCGCTCGATCTCTCGATCGATCGTGAGGCGATCAACCAGGTGGTGTTCAATGGCGAATTCGTGCCCGGTAACCAGTGGGTCAGCCCGGAGCATCCTTACTATCAAAAGGCGTTTCCGATTCAAAAGCGCGATATCGCCAAAGCCAAGGCCCTGTTGAAGGAGTCGGGCGCCGCCCTGCCCGTCAGCGTCGACTTCATGGTGCCCAAGGGCCCGGAGACCGAAGCGGTGGCCCAGGTCCTTCAGTCGATGGCAGCGGAAGCGGGCTTCGACCTGAAAATTCGTCTCATCGAGTTCGCAACCTCTTTCAAGCAGGCCCAGGCGGGTGAATTCCAGATCTTCCAGATCGGCTGGAGCGGCCGCATCGATCCTGACGGCAATTCCTACGTGTTCCTGCACACCAACGCCCCGCAGAACGACGGCAAATATTCCAACGCCGACGCCGACAAGGCGCTCGAAGACGCGCGTCTCATCACCGATCCGGCGAAGCGCAAGGCGATCTACGAAAAACTGACCAGGATCGTGCTCAACGACGAACCCCTGATCTACCTCTATCACCGCAAGCTCTTGATCGCCCATACCACCAAGCTTGAAGGCTACAAGCAGATGCCGGACGGACTGGTGCGCGTGATCGGGTTGAAGCTGAAGTGAGGACGGGTCTCCCACCCAACTTCTCTGCTCCCTCCCCCCTTGTGGGGGAGGGTCGGGGTGGCGGGTGCCACGCGCACAGAATCCCGTTGGGTTACCCCCCTCCCTATCCCTCCCCCACAAGGGGGGAGGGAACGTCTACATCGACACCATTTTCAATCACACCTGACATTCCGGCGCGCCGGATCGTGAGGGCGCCATGCTGAATTTTCTCGGCAAGCGCATCCTGCAGCTGATCCCGACGCTGTTCTTCGTGTCGATCCTGATTTTTTCGCTGCAGCAATTGCTACCCGGCGATCCGGCGCTGGTGATGGCCGGCGAAGAGCGCGACCCCAATGTGATCGCGCAGATCCGCCAGCAATACCGGCTCGATCAGCCGATTCCGGTTCAATATGTCTACTGGGTCAAGGGCGTCGTGTCCGGGGACTTCGGCGAGTCGCTTCGCATCAAGGTGCCGGTGCGCGATCTGATCGCGCAAAAACTGCCGGTGACGATCCAGCTGGCGTCGATGGCGATCGTGATCGCGTTTCTGATCGGCATCCCGGCCGGGATCGTATCGGCGGTGAAGAAGGGCACGGCCTGGGACTACGGCGCGAACCTGTTCGCGCTCTGGGGTTTTTCGACGCCGAATTTCTGGCTCGGGATCATGCTGATCTTTCTGTTCTCGATCGAACTCGGCTGGCTGCCGGCGTCGGGCTACGTGCCGCTTTCCGAAAACTGGCGCGCGAGCCTCGCCTCCACCATTATGCCCGCCTTCGTGCTGGGCAACGCGATTGCGGCGATCCTGATGCGCCATACCCGCAGCGCCATGCTGCAGGTGCTGGAAAGCGACTACGTCCGCACCGCCCGCGCCAAGGGCCTTTCCGAACGCGCCGTCATCCTCAAGCACGCCATGCGCAACGCGCTGACGCCGGTCATCACCCTCGGCGCGCTCGAACTCGGCACGCTATTGTCGGGCGCGGTGCTGACGGAGCAGATTTTTTCGATTCCAGGCTTTGGCAAGCTGATCGTCGACGCCGTGTTCAATCGCGACTATGCCGTGGTGCAAGGCGTCGTGCTGGTGACGGCGACCATCTACATCACGCTGAACCTGATCGCCGATATCGCCTATATTCTCGTCAATCCGCGCTTGAGGGCTTGAGCAGCATGACCGACGCAGCGCTCGGCGCGATACCCGTCACCGACACCCGCGAGTTGGAAAGTCCGGCGCGGCGCGCGTTGCGGCGGCTGTTTCACCGCAAGGGCGCGGTGGTCGGGCTGGTGGTGATCACAACCTTCATCCTGCTCGCGCTGTTCGCGCCCATGATCGCGCCCTTTGATCCGACCGCGACCAGCTGGACGCTGGTGCGAAAAGCCCCCTCGGCGCTGCACTGGTTCGGCACCGACGACCTTGGCCGCGACATCGCAAGTCGCGTGATCTTCGGCGCCCGCGCCTCGCTGATGGCCGGTGCGATCTCGGTCGGGATTGCGCTCGGCATCGGCGTGCCGTTCGGACTTCTGTCGGGCTATCGCGGCGGTTTCATCGACGCCCTGATCAGCCGGATCACCGACGCCATGCTGGCCTGCCCGTTCCTGATCCTCGCCATTGCGCTGGCGGCGTTTCTCGGACCGAGCCTGGGCAATGCCATGATCGCGATCGGCATCACCACGACGCCGATCTTCGTGCGGCTGACGCGGGGCCAGGTGATGAGCGTCAAGGTCGAGGACTATGTCGAGGCCGCCCGCGCCATGGGCAATCCGGGCTGGCGCATCGCGCTGTTTCACATCCTGCCCAATATCATGCCGGCGCTGTTGGTGCAGGCGACGCTTTCGATCGCGGCGGCGATCATCGCCGAAGCGGCGCTGTCGTTCCTGGGGCTCGGGCAGCAGCCGCCCGCGCCGTCCTGGGGCAGCATGCTGAATTCAGCGCAACGCTTCCTGACCAGCGCGCCGTGGATGGCGCTGTGGCCCGGCTTCGCGATCTTTCTGGTGGTGCTGTCGTTCAACCTGGTCGGCGACGGCCTGCGCGACGCGCTCGATCCGCGCGAGCGGTAACAAGCGTCACCGTCATTGCGAACCAACGGGTCGGCGCAAAGCGCCGCCCGATGATAGCCTCCGCGAAGCAATCCATGCCGCGACAGAAAGAAAGCGTGGATTGCTTCGTCGCTTCGCTCCTCGCAATGACGAGAAACTAGATCACCGTCTCGCGCATCACCCGCCGGCAATCCATCTCGTATTCGAGATCGATCACCGGCGGCCGGGCAAAATGCCAGGTCAGGCCCGGGCGCGTGGCGCCCCGCCGGACCAACCCATCAGTCATGACCGGATGGAAGTCGTGCACGGTATAGGCCTGCACTGCGGTAGTGTCCTCCCAGCCGAATCCGAAAGTACCAAGGCGGCTTTCCATCGATCCGACAGTGAACCGGACTTTTTCCTTCAAGCCGTCCGGGCTGAGATCGCGATAGCGCACGATCCGCTCGGGATAGCTCCCGCTCCCCTCCCGCAATTCGGCGCCGCCGGCGATGACGAATGTCGGCGTTGGGCTTTGGCTCGGGCGCGTGAAGGAGAAGGCATAAAATGACGGCTCGGCCGGCGGATCGATCTCCGGGCAGACATTGCTGCGCGCCACCGGATTGACGGTGCCGTCGAACAGGCCCCATTCCGCAAGCGTCTTTACATAGTGCTCGTTGAAGCGCCGAAATCCCTCCTCGGTAAATGCCGCCGGCGAGCGCAGCTCGCAGGCGCAAAACGCCGTCAGCGGCCGTCCCGCAGTTCGGATATATTTCGCGGCTTGCGCAAATCCCTCGGCCAGCGGCAGCAGCGTATCGAAGCGCACGCGCTCGATCTCAAAGCCGGAGTGGGCCGCAGCGCCACTTGAATATTGAAACACCGCTGGGATGAAGGCGTAATTGCCGGCCGGAAAATCGTGCGTCATCTCTTGCTTCCCTGGATGGGTCTATTCGAGCTGCAAGCGGACGCCCTTGGCACCGTTGAGCAGCCGTCTCAGATGGAAGCCCGCCAGCGCATCGTCGGCATGCAGCCCGACCAGCGCGGCAAAGGCCGGCATCGCAGCCGCGTCACCGGCCTCCAACTTGGCGAAGGCTTGGGAATATTGCGTTGTCGCCGGCCCCTTAAATGCTGCTTCCGGCAACGGCTCGTAGGCCCGGAGCGGCTCGCTGCGCCCGCGCAGCATGAGATCGCCGACCGGCCGTCCCTTGAAATCCTCGGTGCCTGCGGCGACGGTGGCGCTGATGCAAATGCGCGTGCCGAGGAATTTGTTGGCGCCCTCCAGCCGCGCCGCGATGTTGATGGTGTCGCCATAGGCAGTGTAATCGAAGAAACGATTGCCGCCGAAATTCCCCACCATCGCAGGACCGGCGTGAACGCCGATGCGGGTAATCCCGAAATTCACGCCCTTTGACTTCCAGCGCTCGCGAAAGTTTTGGGACCAGGCATCGAGATCGTGCGCGCATGCGACGGCGCGCGCCGCATAGTCCGGCTGATCGCCGGGGGCATTGAAGAGAATCTGGATTCCGTCGCCGATGACTTTGGCAACCGTGCCTTCATGCGCGAAAACCACTTCCGTCATGCCGCCCACATACTCGTTGAGCAGCGGGCCGAACACCTCAGGTGCCGCGGTTTCCACCAGCGACGTGAAACTCGTGATGTCGGTGAAGATAACGGCGACCTCACGCCAGTGTACCGTCATGCCGTCGGCTTCGCCCTCGCAGGCGAGGCGGCTTGCGATCTGCGGCGAAAAATACCGCGATAGCGAGGCGTGGGCGCGCTCGGCTTCGGCCTGGCGGCGGCGCGCCTCGCGCATCATCTCGACGTGACGGATGGTCTTGTCGATGGTCATTTCGAGATCGCCGAAATCGATCGGCTTGGTCAAAAAATCGAACGCGCCGCGGTTCATCGCGGTACGGATGTTGCTCATGTCGCCATAGGCGGAGACGATGATGGTCGATTTCTTGTCCTCGGCCTCCTGCAGTTTCTGCAGCAACGACAGCCCATCCATCCGCGGCATGTTGATGTCGGACACCACCATGTCGACTTGCGGATGATCCTCGATCGACTGCAGCGCCTCGATGCCGTCATGGGCGAACATGAACTGCACCAGCCCGTCGCGAATCTGCCTGCGGAATTTCTGCAGCACCAGAGCCTCGAGATCGGGCTCATCGTCGACGAAGAGGATGGTTGAAGTCATGCGGCTTGCTCGAGCCTGGTGTCGATCTCGTGGCGCAGCAGCGCGAAATCGATCGGCTTGGTCAAAAGGTCCATCGCGCCGCGCTCGATCGCCTTGCGCCTTGTTTCAGCATCGCCATAGGCCGTGATCATGATGACGGGAACGTCGGGCCGTTCCGCCCGCACCTTCGGCAGCATTTCGAGCCCGCTCATGCCGGGCATGTTGATGTCGGACAGAATCAAGATCAGGGTGGGATCCCTGATTTCGGCGGCCCGAACCAGCGCCGCGGGTGCGGATGAAGCAAACTCCATCAGGAACCGTCCGGATTTTATATCTCGCCGAAACTGCTGACGAAACAAGGCTTCAACGTCGGGCTCGTCATCGACCACGAGTATGTAAACGCTCAATTTTTGCCTCCAACCTGTGCCTGTGCCGCCCCCGTGCGCGGAAGCGTAATAATGAATTCGGTAAATACGCCTGGCTTGGTATCGACGTCGATCTTGCCGCCATGTTGTTTCACCACGATGTCGTGGCTCATCGAAAGGCCGAGGCCGGTTCCCTCGCCGGCGGGTTTGGTGGTGAAAAAGGGATTGAACATCTTCTCCTTTACTTCCAGCGGGATCCCGATGCCGTTGTCGCGGATCCGGATTTCGACCTTGTTGCCAAAGCTTTTCGTGGACGCGCTCAGCGTCGGCTCAAAACTCTCCTCGCCTGCTTCCTTGCGCTTGGTGGCGGCGTAAAAACCATTTGCGATCAAATTGAGGAACACCCGCGTAATTTCCTGCGGGTAGAGGTCGATCAGGCCGGCCTCCGGATCGAGGTCGCGCTGCAGCGTGATATTGAACCCGGATTTCTCCGCACGCGCGCCGTGATAGGCAAGATTGAGACTTTCCTCGACGATCGCGTTGATATCGACGGGCCGGTGCTCGCCCGAACCTTCGCGCGAATGCAGCAGCATGTTCTTCACGATCGAATCGGCGCGCTTGCCGTGCTGCACCACTTTTTCGAGATTGCCTCTCAGCATCTCGGTCAGATCGTCGATCTCTTCCCGGACCTTGCCGTCGAGATCGGTCGATTTGAGCGCCTCATTCAGCTCGTCGATCAATTCCGCCGACAGCGCCGAGAAATTGTTGACGAAATTGAGCGGATTCTTGATTTCATGCGCGATGCCGGCGGTGAGCTGGCCGAGCGAGGCGAGTTTTTCGGTCTGGATCAGTCGATCCTGCGCGGTGCGCAACTCGTCAAGCGACTGCGACAATTCCCGCGTTCGCTCCTGAACCTGTTCGAACAAGCGCACATTGGATATGGCGATGACCGCCTGGTCGGCGAAGGTGGTGACCAGTTCGATCTGCTTTGGCGTGAACGCCTCTACGCGCTGGCGGGCAAGGACGATCACGCCTATCGGCTCGTTTTCGCGCAACAACGGAACGCCAAGCGCGGTGTGCTGGTTGGCCAATGAAATCGATTCCTTCATTGTATATTCGGGGTCGGTGGCGACATCGAGAATTTGCACGGCACGCCGTTCAAGCGCGACCCGGCCGGTAATCGTACCCCGATCAACAGAGATCGGTTGGCTCTGAAGGAACTTGATATACTCATTCGAGAAACCAACGGCGGCCCCCGCCATGTACACGTCCCCTTCGCGACGCAGGATGAATGCCATCTCCGCATCGCACAGTCGCGCCGCGGTCTGCACCAGCGTGTCCAGCACCGGCTGCAAGTCGAACGCCGAGCGGCTGATGACCTTGAGCACGTCGCCGACAGCGGTTTGCTGTTGAAGCGACTCGCCGAGATCGTCGGTGCGTTGACGCAATTCCTTCAGCAGCCGCGTGTTCTCGATGGCGATCACCGCCTGCTTTGTGAAATTCTCTAACAGTGCGATCTGCTTGTCTGTGAACGGCTTCACTTCCTGGCGGAAGATCGTAATTGTGCCGATCAGCTCGTTTTCCTTCAACATCGGCACGATGACGATGGTGCGAGCGCCGGCGACATCGGCGAGCCTGACAGCGTGGGGGGCACCGGCAAGGTAAGCCGGACCGTTTTTCAAATCATCAATATGTGCGACCTGATGGGTCCTGACGACGGTGGCGAGACTGCTTTCCGGATGAGGATGGAGCTGCACACCTTGCCGCAAGGCCGTGAAGGCCGGCGGCATGTTGTAATCCGCGGCGACATTGAAACTGTCCCCGTCCCACAGATGCATCACGCCGAAATTCGCCCCACAGACGCGCGTGGCGTTCTCGAGCATCTTCCGAAACACCGGTTCCAGTTCACCTGGAGATGAACTGATGACCTGCAACACTTCCGAGGTCGCGGTCTGCTGCTCCAGCGATTCGCTTAAGTCATCCGTGCGCTCGCGCAGTTCCTTGAGCAGACGCGTGTTCTCGATGGCAATGACGGCCTGGTTGGCAAAGCTGGCCACAAGCTCGATTTGCTTCTCAGTAAATGGCCGGACCTCCTGGCGATAAATAACAATCGCTCCGACCAGTTCCTTTTCCTTCAGCATCGGCACCGCGAGAAAGGTACGGGCTTGCAAGATCTGGGCTGTGGCTATTCGAAGAGGATCGCGTTCCACGCGGCCAGTCTCCGCCATGATGTCGGCAATGTGAACAACCTGTCTTGTTGCGACGATTCGACCGAGACCCGTATTTGGTCCGGGGACGACAGGTCCATTCGCGTAAATCTGTGCATAGGCTGCTGGCGCATTGTGCAGCTCCGCCGCCGTGAAACCCTTTCCATCGAACAGCAGCAAATTGCCAAACTTCGCCTCACAGATCCGCAAGGCGTTGCTGAGCATCGACTTGAATACCGGCTGCAGATCGCCGGGCGTGCTGCTGATGACCTGCAATACCTCCGAGGTGGCGGTCTGCTGCTCCAGCGACTCGCTCAACTCTGCCGTTCGCTGCTCGACCTTGTTCTCGAGGTCGGCATAGGATTCCTGCAGCCGCGCGCCCATGTCGTTGAATTGATCGGCGAGGCCTTCGAGCTCGTCCCCCGTCTTGATCGAAATGCGCTGGGCAAAATCGCCGCCGCCGATGCGTTCGGCGCCGGCGCGCAACGCCTGGATCGGCCCGACCATACGCCGCGCCAGGAATATCCCCGCCAGCACCGCGAACATCGACGCCGCCGTCAGCACGATCGCAAGCCGCTGTAATGCCGCATAGAGCGACGCGTAGGCCTCCTCCACCGGCAGTTCGACGAACATGATCCAGCCCAGCGGCGCGATCGGCGCCGATGCCGTCAGCACCTCCTGGCCCTGGATGTTCTTCGCGCCCTGCAAGGAATCTACGGCGGAGGTCGCGGCCCGCGGTGGCGGCGCTATCGGTGCCGGGGGTGGCGAGGTCGCCCGTGCCCCGGACGCGGCCTGCGCCGCTTGAGCCTGCGCGGCCAACGCTGCCTGAGCGGCCTGCTCCACCAAGGCGGCCTGCTCAGCCAGAGCCGCCTGCACCTGGACCAGCTTCGACATGTCGGTATTACGCAACACAAGACTGATGTCGGGATGCGCGATCAGCCGGCCTCCCGCGCCGACAACATAGGCGTGACCGCGCTCGCCGACCTTGATCTGCGATACCACGTCCCAGATCAGCTTGAGGTTGACCTCGGCAATGCTGACGCCGGCGTCCTTGCGGGTGCCGGCCAGCGACAACGTCATGTAGGGCTCAGACTCCCTGCGGAAATAAACCGGCCCGTAATAGACCTTGTGGGCGACGGCTTCGGTGAATTTCGGGTCCTTGGAAAGGTCGAGCCCTGAGTCGATGACGTCCATGGCGAGCCGCGACACTCTTAAGCGTTCCTTGCCGGTGGAATCGACCTGCGCCAGCTCGGTGATCGGGGGCTCGAGCCGCAGCAGCCGCAGGGCATCGAACCGGCGATTCTCGAGCGAACTCGCCGACCACGGCAACTGGGTGGTCCAGCCGAGCTGACTTTCAATTTCCTTGATGAACTGGCCGATCTTGGCCGCCGCCGCCTCGGCCTGCTCGCGCTGAACCCGGATCAGGGCCGCCTTGTGCTCGCGATAATAGAAGAAAACCTCGAAAATCCCGTTGGTTAGGAGCGCGACACCGACCACCGCGACGAACAGGGCGACATATTTGATGAAC
>Ga0137376_10001154_pt1 | contig 14281 bp, 8 predicted proteins | sample SagtaG_23_FD_104814 | JGI IMG/M metagenome (GOLD analysis project Ga0137376, IMG submission 104814) | Vadose zone soil microbial communities from Sagehorn Ranch, Mendocino, California, USA - Sage2_L_20_16 metaG | ecosystem: Environmental > Terrestrial > Soil > Vadose zone | place: USA...
AGCCCATGCTGCGGCGCCTGATCGGCGAGGACGTGCAGCTGGTCACGCGGCTCACGCCCGGCGTGGCCCCGCTCGAAGCCGATCCCGGCCAGCTCGGCCAGGTGATCGTGAACCTGGCCATCAACGCCCGCGATGCCATGCCGCAGGGCGGCAAGCTCGTCATCGACACCGCGAACACGACGCTCGACGCGGCGTTCGTCCGTGGCCACGCGGGCGCGGTGTCCGGCGCCTACGTGCGCCTGAGCGTGAGTGATACGGGGACCGGGATGGACGAGGAAACCCGGTCTCACTTGTTCGAGCCCTTCTTCACCACCAAAGAGGTGGGGAAAGGCACGGGGCTCGGGCTCGCGACCGTGTACGGTATCGTGAAGCGGAGCAACGGCTACATCTGGGTCGATACCGAGGCCGGCCGCGGCACCACGTTTCACATCTGCTTGCCACAGAGCGAGAGGGTTCCCGAGCCGACCGGGCCCGGCGACCGGCCGGTCGAGCTCGCGGGAGGCGCCGAGACCATCCTCCTCGTCGAGGACGAAGAAGCGGTCCGCACGCTCAGCCACCGGGTGCTCGCCGCCCTCGGCTACACCCTGATCGTCGCCGCGAGCGGACCCGACGCCCTGCGCGCGGTAGAGCGGCACGACGGGCCGATCCATCTGTTGCTGACCGACGTCGTGATGCCCGAAATGAGCGGGCGCGAGTTGTCGCGACGCCTCGCAGCGTCGCGCTCGGGCCTCAAGGTGCTGTACATCTCCGGTTACTCGGAGGAAGCGATCGCCCGTCACGGCGTGCTCGACCCGGGCACGGCGTTCCTGCAGAAGCCCTTCACCCCGGACGCGCTGGCATGGCGCGTGCGTGAAGTTCTTGGCGCGCCCGCTGCGGGGCTCGGCGCCGTCCCCTAGCTCCGGTGGGCCGTGGGTTGTGGCGGTGACGCGACAAGGCGCGTGTTCTTCACTTTTCGGAGGCAGCGTGGACGTGTAGGCTGTACGTCCTCATGACCGACCGTCCCCTCCAGATCCTCCTGCTCGAAGACAGCGCGGCCGACGCCGAGCTGATCCTGCAGGAGTTGCGTCGCGCCGGGATTGCGCATGCGTTGGAGCGCGTGGAGAACGAGGCCGCGTTCCTGCGCGCGCTCAAGACGTTCGCGCCCGACGTCATCCTCTCCGACCACGCGCTGGCCGACTTCGACGCGATGGCGGCATTGCAGGCAACGCGCACCCACCGCCCCGGGACGCCGGTCATCATCGTCACCGGAACGTTCAGCGAGTCCACGCGCGTGGCGATCGACTCGCTCAAGGCGGGCGCCGACGATCTGATTCTCAAGGCGAACCTCGCGCGTCTCGGCCCGGCGGTCGAGGCGGCCGTGGCGGTTCGCCGCCCGCTCCATGCCCTGAGCCCGCGACAGTTCGAGGTCCTGCGTCTCATCGCCCAGGGCCACAGCACCCGCGACATCGCGCGTCGTCTCAAGCTCGGCGTGAAAACGATCGAGACACACCGTGCCGCCGTGATGAAGCGGCTGAACATCCACGACGTCGCTGGCCTGGTGCGCTTCGCGATCCGCGTAGGCTTGATCCTTCCCGGACCCTGACGGACTAAGGGTTTGCCTGATGGTTACCGTCGCGACGATATTGTAGGGTAATGTAGAGGACTCGCCCCAACACCGATTCGGGCGGGCGAGGTAAGGCCATGCGATGTTCCGGCCGCAAGACTGCGCTGCCGCAAATCCCCCCACCGCTCCCGCAAAAGCGCCCTAAATCTGAGCACACTCTGACATTACCGTTGGCGTCATGCGCACACACGACGCCCGGGCTCCGGCCGAGACCGAGGGACGGACCGCACCCGTGACCAACGTGGCGGCCCGCCCCCGCTCGATCTCTCTGGTCGCAGCCGCCGCGGCAGGCCTGCTCGGCGCAGCCGGTTTACTCGGGTGGATTCTCGACATCGCCGCCTTGAGGAGCATCCTCCCCGGTCTCTCCACGATGAAAGCCAACACTGCCCTGGCGGTCGTTCTCGGCGCTGCGGCGCTAGGGCTCTCGCAATCAGCGTCATCCGATCCGTGGGTGCGTCGCTCGGGACAGGTGCTCGCGCTCGTCGTGGCGGCGGTCGGGCTGCTGACGCTGCTCGAGTACGTGGCCGGCTGGGACCTGGGAATCGATCAGCTGCTGTTCCGCGACCAGTCGAGCCCGCCCGGGACGCGCCACCCCGGTCGGATGGGCGTCAACACAGCGACGAGTTTCTTCCTGCTGGGCGTCGCGCTGCTGCTCCGGACCGTCCGGAGGCAGCGCCCCCAGGGCGTCGCCGAGGCGCTGGTGCTGTCCGCCTGCGCGATCGCCGTGCTCTCCCTCCTTGGTTACGCCTACCACGTCACGGGGCTGACGCGGGTCGTGTCGGACACGCAGATGGCCTTACACACGGCGCTCGCGATTGTGATGCTCTGCACCGGTGTGCTTTTCAGCCGCACCGACGGACCCATCACGGCGTTGACCCTGGCCGCCGGTCCGGGGGGGATGATCGTGCGGCGGCTCGTGCCGGCGACGTTCGTGATGCTCTTCCTCATCGGCGAGATACGCCTGCGTGGACAGCAGCTGGGTCTCTACGGCACGGAATTCGGCGTGGCGTTGACGGTGATCCTGAGCTGCGCGGCGGTCAGCACCGCGCTGCTGTGGGGCGCGGCGCAGCTGCACCGGGTGGACGCGGACCGCTCGACGGCTGAGATGCGGTTTCGGACGGTCGTGGAGTCCGCCCCTAGCGGCATGGTGATGGTGAATCGAGAGGGTAGGATCGTCCTCGTGAATCGAGAAATCGAGCGGCTGTTCGGGTACGCCCGCGAGGACCTGCTTGGCCAGGCCATCGAGCTGCTCGTTCCTCAGACGGTGCAGGGCCGCCACCCCCGCTTTCGCACCGACTTCTCTGCGCATCCGCAAGCGCGGGCGATGGGCGCAGGCCGCGATCTGTTCGGGCGCCGGAAGGACGGCAGCGAAGTTCCCGTCGAGATCGGCCTCAATCCGATCGAGACGGACGAGGGCCTGTTCGTGCTCGCCTCGGTCGTCGATATCAGCGCGCGCCAACGCGCCGAAGCGCGCTTCCGGGCTGCGGTCGAGTCTTCACCCAACGGCATGGTGATGGTGGAGAGCGGCGGCCAGATCGTGCTGGTGAACCGCGAGATCGAGCGGCTGTTCGGGTACACCCGCGAGGAGCTCCTGGGCCAACCGATCGAGTTGCTCGTCCCCCAGCAAGTGCACGCTCGCCACCCCGGGTTGCGCACGGACTTTTTTGCTCGCCCGCAGACGCGCGCGATGGGGGCGGGACGGGACCTGTTCGGGCGTCGGAAGGACGGCAGCGAAGTCCCCGTCGAGATCGGCCTCAACCCGATCGAGACGGACGAGGGCCTGTTCGTGCTCGCCTCGGTCGTGGATATCAGTGCGCGCAAGCGGGCGGAGCTGGACTTGCGCCGCTCCAACGCCGACCTCGAGCAATTCGCCTATGTCGCTTCCCACGACCTCCAGGAGCCGCTGCGCATGGTGGCGAGCTACACCCAGTTGCTCCGCAAACGTTACCGTGGCAAGCTCGACGCAGACGCGGACGAGTTCATCGGATACGCCGTGGACGGCGCCACCCGCATGCAGCAGCTCATCTCCGACCTCCTCACGTACTCCCGGGTCGGCACCCGGGCCCACCGCCTCGAGCCGACGGACTGCGACGCGCTGCTGAGCCGCGTGCTGGGCGATCTCCGGGTGGCGGTCGAGCAAAATGGCGCCGTCGTGACGCACGATCCTCTGCCCACGGTGCTGGGCGATGAGACGCAGCTCGGGCAGCTGTTTCAAAACCTGCTGTCCAACGCCTTGAAGTTTCGCGGCGCCGACCCCCCGCGCGTCCACGTCTCGGCCGAGCGGAACGGCAGCGAGGTCAAGGTCTCCGTACGGGACAACGGCATCGGCATCGCGCCCGAACACGTCGAGCGGATCTTCGTGATCTTTCAGCGCCTGCACACGACGGCCCAGTACCCCGGCACCGGCATCGGGCTCGCGGTGTGCAAAAAGATCGTGGAACGGCACGGCGGGCGGATCTGGGTGGAATCGCACCCCGGGCAGGGCGCCACGTTCTGTTTCACGTTGTCTCTTCTGCTAACCCGCGCGACGAGTGACCGCTCATGAGGGTGGATCACCAGACCCACCCCATTGACATTCTGCTTGTCGAGGACAATCCCGGCGACGTGCGGCTTACGCGCGAGCTCCTCAAGGAAAGCACGGTCAACAATCGCCTGGCTGCGGTGGAAAACGGCGCTGAAGCGATCGCCTACCTCAGACGACAAGGCAAGTACCGCGACGCGGAGCGTCCCGATCTGATCCTCCTGGATCTGAACCTCCCCCGCATGGACGGGCGTGAGGTGCTGGCCGAGATCAAGCGCGATCCCGACTTGCGACGCATTCCGGTCGTCATCCTCACGAGTTCCAGCGCTGATGCGGACGTGATCAAGACGTACGACCTGCACGCCAACTGCTACGTGACGAAACCGGTCGGGCTGGACCAGTTTGCCACGGTGGTGAAGTCGATCGAGGATTTCTGGCTTGCAATCGTGAGGCTACCGCCCGATGGCGCGTGATGCCTGAGGGTTCGCTCCCGCCGCAAAACCGCCCCCCGATGCCGCAAAAACGCCCTATGAAGACGTCCCGCGCGGAGGCATAAGTGTCTGTTATGCTTGTTACTAGCATCCGCACCCCGAGCCCCGCGCGGGCCCGCTGAGATGGCGGCCCAACGCGCCATCTCTGCCGCCCACCGCATCTTGCTCGTCGAGGACGTGCCGGGGGACGCCGAGCTCGTGGAGTACGAGCTGCGCCGCGCTGGCGTCGGCGCTACCACCCGCCGGGTGGACACGGAAGCCGATTTCGTCCGCGCTCTGCGCGAGTTCAAGCCGGACCTGATCCTGTCGGACCATTCGTTGCCGGCATTCAGGGCCTCCGAGGCGCTGCAACTCGCCGAGCGCGTGGCTCCCGGCGTGCCCGTGATCATCGTCACCGGAAGCCTCGACGAGGAAACGGCGGCGGACTACATCAAGGCGGGGGCGGCCGACTACATCGTCAAACATCATCTCGAGCGGCTTGGCTCCGCCGTGCTCCGCGCACTGGCCCTGAAACACGCCCATGAGGAGCGGGCGCGTGCGCAGGAGCAGCTGCGACAAAGCGAGGAGCGGTTCCGCACCCTGATCGAGGGCGTCCGCGATGTCATCTTCGCGCTCGGCCCCGATGGAACGATCACCTCCCTCAACCCGGCGTTCGAGACCACGCTCGGCTGGTCGCGCGACGAATGGCTCGGCAAGCCGCTCGAGCACCTCGTGCACCCCGACGACCTCCCGCTTGCCCTCGAGCTGCTCGGCAGCGCCGTCCGCAGCGAGCCGCGCGGGGTGCGCGTGCTGCGAGTGCGCACCCGCACCGGGGACTACCGCGTGGGTGAATTCTCCGCCACGCCGCAGTTCCGGGAGGGCAAGCTCGTCGGCATCCTCGGCACGGCGCGCGACGTGACCGAACGGTTGAGCCTCGAGCAGCAGCTACGCCAGGCCCAAAAGATGGAAGCGGTGGGGCGGCTGGCGGGCGGCGTCGCGCACGACTTCAACAACATCCTCACGGCGATCACGGGCTTCTCGGATCTGCTCCTCGAAGACCTCGCCGCCGACGACCCGAAACGCCAGGACTTGACGGAGATCCGCAAGGCCGCCGAGCGGGCGGCGGGACTCACGCGTCAGCTGCTCGCCTTCAGCCGGCAGCAAGTCATGCAGACGAGGGTGCTCGATCTCAACAGTCTGGTGTCGGACACCGAGAACATGCTCGGCCGGCTGCTGGGTGAGGACGTCACGCTCGCCACCCGGCTCGCGCCGGACTTGGGCCCGGTCCAGGCGGATCCCGGGCAACTCGAGCAGGTGATCATGAATCTCGCCGTGAACGCCCGCGACGCGATGCCGAACGGGGGCAAGCTCACGATCGAGACCGCGAACGTGGAGCTCGACCCGAGCTACACCCAGGAGCATTTCCCGGTCCGCCCGGGCTCCTACGTGATGCTCGCAGTCACCGACAGCGGCACCGGGATGGATGACGAGACGCAATCGCACATCTTCGAGCCGTTCTTCACGACCAAGGAGCGCGGCAAAGGCACCGGCCTGGGACTCGCCACCGTGTACGGGATCGTCAAGCAGAGCGACGGCTACATCTGGGTGTACACCGAGTTGGGTCACGGTACCACGTTCAAGGTCTACCTCCCCCGTGTCGCCGGGCTCCCGGGCGTACGCATTTCCGGCGCGTCCCTCGCCCCGCTCGTCGGCGGGAGTGAAACCGTGCTCGTGGCCGAGGATGAAGCGGGCGTACGCGCGGTGGCACGTCATGCCCTGGAACGCCAGGGCTACCGCGTGCTGGAGGCGCCGAGCGCCGAGGCAGCCCTCGACCTGGCGCAGCGGCACTCGGGCCCGATCCACCTGCTGCTGACCGACGTCGTCATGCCGGGCATGAACGGGCGGGACCTGGCGCGGCGCCTCGCGGAGCTGCGTCCGGAACTGCGCGTGATCTACATGTCGGGCTACACCGGCGAAGCGATCACCCGGCACGGGATGCTCGAGGCCGGTCTCACCTACGTCCAGAAGCCGTTCACTCCGGACACGCTCGCCCGAACGGTGCGGGAGGTGTTGGACCGGGAGACGCCGGGGGGCCTCCAACGTGGGGCGTAGGCTCCAGACGCCGCCTCGGGGATTTGCCGAGAGCCGCGGCGCGCGTCATGTTGCACGTAGACATTCAGGAAGGGTGAGACTGGGGGAGGGGTAGACCCGCACCAGAGGAGCGCGGCGTCGTGACGCCCGCCACCGCTACACGCAAGGGTCCGATCCGGGTCCTCCTCGTCGAGGACAATCCGGGGGACGCCCGCCTGATTCTCGAGATGCTGCGCGAGGTCCAAGGGGAGACCTTCGAGTTGCTCCAGGTAAATCGGCTCGAGCTGGCCCTCGAGCAGCTGAGCGCGGCCGGTGTGGATGTCGTGCTCCTCGACCTGGGACTCCCCGACAGCCAGGGTCTGGCCACGTTCGAGCGCACACTCCGCGGCACGACGACCGAACCGATCATCGTGATTTCGGGCCTCGACGACGAGCAGGTCGCCCTTGAGGCCGTGCGCGCCGGGGCCCAAGACTACCTCATCAAGAGCCGCATCGAAGGCCATCTGCTGTCCCGGGTAATTCGTTACGCGATCGAGCGTCAGCGCACCGACCGCACGCTTCGCGACCGCGAAGAGCGCTTCCGCCAGCTGGCGGAGAACATCAAGGAAGTCTTCTTCATAATGGACGCACAGTACAGGGAAACGGTGTACATCAACCCAGCGTACGAGCTGGCCTGGGGCCGCAGCTGCCAGAGTCTCTACGACAGTCCCCAATCGTTTCTCGATCCCATCCCGCCCGAGGACCAGTCGCGCCTGCTCGCCAGCATCGCCCGCAACCAGATGGGTGAGGACGCGGGCGACATCGACTTCCGCGTCATCCGACCAGACGGTGAGGTGCGCTGGATGCTGGCGCACGCGGTCCCCATTCACAACGAGCGCGGCGAGGTATATCGAATCGCGGGCGTGGCCCTGGACATCACCGAGCGGCGGCGTGCGGAGGAGGCCCTGCGCGAGAGCGAGCGGCGGCTGCGCACGCTGTTTGAAACGGTCAACCTCATCGTGCTGGGACTGGACGCGAACGGCGCCGTCGGATACGTGAATCCGTTCTTCCTCAAGCTCACGGGATACGGGAGCGACGAGATCCTTGGCAAGAGCTGGTTCCGCCTGCTGCCTGAGGAGGTGCGAACGACGATGCAGGATTTGTACAAGGACCTGCTGGAACACGAGAGATTCCACCCGCATTACGAGAGCCCGATCGTCACGAAAGCCGGCGAAGAGCGGATGATCGCGTGGAACAACACGATTCTGCGGGATGCCGGCGGCCGGCCGGCCGGCACCCTCAGCATCGGCGAGGACGTCACCCAGCGAAACCAGCTCGAGACACAGCTGCGGCAGGCGCAGAAGATGGAAGCGATCGGCCGCCTCGCGGGCGGCGTGGCGCACGACTTCAACAACGTCCTCACCGCGATCTTCGGATACGTCGACCTGCTGCGCGAGGACCTCCCTGCGGGAAGCGCGGCCCAGCAGGACCTCGGCGAGGTTCGCAAAGCCGCCGAGCGCGCCGCCGGCCTGACCCGCCAGCTGCTCGCGTTCAGTCGCCAGCAAGTGTTGGAGCCGATCGTCCTGAACGTCAACGACCTCGTGGAGGACTTCGAGAAGATGTTAGGACGAGTGATCGGCGAGGACGTGGAGCTGCGGCTGGCCCTCGGCAAGGACGTCGGCAACGTGCGCGCGGACCCGGGGCAGCTCGACCAGGTGATCATGAACCTGGTGGTCAACGCGCGCGACGCGATGCCCACGGGCGGAAAGCTGATCCTCGAGACGGCCAACGCGGAGCTGCCGGAGCAATACGCCGACCCGCACCAGCCAGTCGTCTCGGGCCCATACGTGATGCTGGCCGTCAGCGACACGGGCACCGGGATGACGCCTGAGGTCAAGGCAAGGATCTTCGAGCCCTTCTTCACCACGAAGGAGCGAGGCAAGGGCACGGGCCTGGGGCTCTCCACGGTGTACGGCATCGTGAAGCAGTCGGGCGGCTACGTCTGGGTGTACACCGAGCAGGGCCGTGGTACCACTTTCAAGATCTATTTGCCGCGCGTCGACGCGCCGGCGAAGCAGTTGCCGCGCGCGGCCGAGCCCGGTTCGGTGGCCGGCACGGAAACCGTGCTCATCGCCGAGGACGACGCGATTCTGCGCCCGCTCGTGCGGGCGCTGCTGGAGAAGCTGGGATATCGAGTGCTCGAGGGCGGGAATGCCGCCGAGGCGCTGGACAGCGCGCGGCGCCATCAAGGGCCTATTCATCTCCTCGTGGCGGATGTCGTGATGCCGGGGGCGAGCGGCCGCGACCTCGCACGGGAGCTCGCCCAGTCCCGACCGGCCACCAGGGTCCTCTACGTCTCGGGTTATACGGACGACGCAATCGTGCACCACGGCATGCTCGAGGAAGGGCTCAACTTCCTGCAGAAGCCCTTCACCCCCGGCGCGCTGGCGCGGAAGGTCCGGGAGGTGCTCGATGCGCAACCGCAATAGCCTCCGCATCGGCAGCGCCGTCGTGCTGATCGCCGCCGCCGCCGTCTGGCGTTTCGGGCTGGCTGGCCGGTGGACGCAGCGCCTCCCGCCTGGGTGGCGCGCAACCTCGCACTACAGTGGAACCGTCCGCTACGCCGACCCCCGCACCGGTCGCATCCCGGACGGCGATTCAATCGCCGACTACGATCGCGTCGAGCGCATCGTGGAGGAGACCGGCCGCCCGCGGTGGGTGCTCTTCGAAGAGCGCCAGGTCGTCCACGAGATCGGGACCGGCGCCGTGGTGTTCGAGTACGCAACTCGCGACACGGTCGATCCCCGGAGCGGGGGGCACCTGGCCGCCCGCTATCGCGGCGACGTGGTCGTGTTCCCACGCGAAGTCGAGCGCACCACCTATCGGCTCCGCAGCAACTACCTGAAGGGCATTCCCGTCACGTTTGAGCACGAGGACACATTGGAAGGCCTACGGACCTATGTCTTCAGCTACCACGGGCCCGCCGAGTCGACCGAGTCGTACGCTGGGACCAGCGACTTTCCGGGAGTCCGGGCGCCGGCCGGCCAGCAGATCCGGTGCGGTGACGACCGGTTCTACTATCGTACCTGGGTCGAGCCCAACACCGGCGAGCAGGTCAAGCTGGAGGAGGGCTGCCCGGCCGGGGACTACCTGGTCGACGTCGCCACCGGGCGTCGCGTCGCACCCGTGGCCCGCTGGACGGGCGTGACCGCGGGCGATGCCGTGATCGAGCGTCTCGCCGAGGTGCGCAGCCTGCGCACGCGCTACCTCTGGGCCAGCCGATACGCACCGGTCACGCTCGTCGGGGTCGGCGTGCTGCTGCTCGCGGCGGGCCTGCGAGGGAAAGGGTCCGATCGCGCGCCGTGAGACCGCTGCGGAGTTCGCTCGCCGCAAGAGCCCTCGCCGTGCAGCTCGCCGGCGTGCTGGCAATCGCCGGCGGCGTCGCGGCGGCCCGCTACTACGCCATCCGGACCGAGCTGCACCTGGAGGTCGAGAGGTCCGCCGGGAGCCTCGCCCAAGTGCTCGAGGATCTCCTGGCCGAGCATCCCGAGCTGCTGCAACGCCAGGCGCTCGAGGCCGTCGTGGATCGGTTCGCGCGTAAGTTGCCGGCCGTGGCACGCGTGAGCATCGTGGACGCCACGGGCGCGATCCTCGTCGATTCCCATCACGCCGCAGCTCCGCCCATCGATCGGCAGGCCCTGCGGCCCCTCCTCGGCGAGGCGGGCGAGCAACGCTCCTCGTTCGACGTAGCCGGGGATCGGTACTTGCGCGTGAGCCGCTCGCTGCGCGGCCGCTATGACCCGGTGCGACGGAGCGATGTCGTCGGCGCCGTCACGCTCGACATGCGCTTGGCGTTGACGGACGCCGCGGTGACACGCGACCTCGTTTCGGAGATGGCCCTGGTGCTGGCGCTCTGCATCCCGATCGGCGGCCTCCTGTATCTCCGCACACGCCGCAGTCTGGTGCGGCCCCTGGAGCAGCTGGCGGCCGCCGGCGCGCAGTTCACGCGCGGCGAGGTCCCGGCCCCGCTCACCTTCTCGGGCCGCGACGAGCTGGCGGGCGTGGCGCGCACCTTCAACGAGATGGTCGAGGCGCGGACGGCGGCGATGAAGCAGCGTGAGCGGCAGCTCGCGGAGGCGGAGGCGGAAGTCAAAGTGCTGCGCGGCATCCTGCCCATCTGCGCGCAGTGTAAGCGCATTCACACGGAGGAGGGGTCCTGGCAGCAGATCGAGTCGTACGTCCGTGACCACTCGCACGCCGAGTTCAGCCACGGCCTCTGCCCGGACTGCGCGAAAGCCACCTGGGGATGAGTTACTTCCGGTCGAGGATCTCCCGCACGCGTGCCAGCAGGTCGCCCGCCGTCCACGGCTTGTGCATGAGCGGCACGCCGAGGTCGGTGGGCGCGTTGCCACGCCCGTCGCCCGGCGAGTATCCGCTCGCGAACAGAAACGGCGTGCTCATCCCCTCGCGCCGCGCGGCGTCGTACAGCGCCCGGCCGCCCAGGCGCGGCATCACGAGGTCCGAGAGGATCAGCTGAATCGATCCGGGCTGGCGCAGTACATCGAGCGCTTCCTGCCCGTCCGCGGCAGTGAGCACCTGATACCCGGCCTGCTGCAGGATGCGCTTCGCCGCCCGCCGCACGTCGTCTTCGTCCTCGACCACGAGGATCGTTTCGGTGCCGCCCACCGCGTGATGCCCTCCGGAGTCCCGAGCGGCAGGGGCCGTCGCCGGGGTCGAGAGCGCCGGGAAGTACACCCGCACACGCGTGCCCAGCCCGGGCGCGCTGTCCACCTGGATCAGGCCCCCGTGCTGCTTCACCAGCCCGTACACCGTCGCCATGCCCAGCCCCGTCCCCTTGCCGCTGGGCTTGGTCGTGAAGAACGGCTCGAACATCCGCTCGCGCGTCGCGTCGTCCATGCCCACGCCGGTGTCCTCGACCGCCAGGCACACCCAGTTCGCGGCACCCGCCGCGCCCAGCGCCGCCCGTTGCTCTTCGGTGGGCTGGGCCCGGGTCGTCTCGATCCGCAGCACGCCGCCGTCGGGCATCGCGTCCCTGGCGTTGGTGACGAGATTGAAGAGGATCTGCTCCACGGCGTGGAGGTCCGCCTTCGCCTCCGGGAGCGCATCGTCGCCGCCCGCCACGATCTCGATGTCCGCCGGGAGGATGCGGCGCAGCATCCCGCCGAGATTCCCGACCACGCCGCTCAGGTCCAGCGCCTCGAGGTCGAGGCTGGAGCGCCGCGCGAAGCTGAGCAGCTCCTTCACCATCACGCGCCCGCGCAGCGCCGCGGAAATCAGGTCGCGGAGATCGGCGTGCTCGTCCACCCGGTCCGCGCCTATGGCTTTGCGGATCAGCTCGGCGTTGGCGAGAATGATCGTCAGCAGGTTGTTGAAGTCGTGTGCGATCCCGCCCGTGAGCTGGCCGAGCGCTTCGATCTTCTGGGACTGGCGCAGCTGCTCCTCGAGCACCCGCCGCTCGGTGATGTCCTCGGCCACCGTTTCAAAGCTGTCGATCGCGCCGTCCACCCGCCGCACCGCGCGCCCGCTGAGCCGCACCAGCACCCGTTTGCCGTCCTTGCGCTTCCATTCCACTTCCAGTCCCTGGACGCTGTCGGCCTCGCCGAACCGGGCGAGCGCCCGGGCGCGCTCCTCCGCGTCCGCGTACACGTCCCGCGACAGGTCCACCGCGAGCAGCGTGTCTTCCGAGTCGTACCCGAGCATGCGGACGAGGGCGGGATTGACGGACAGGAACCGGCCCCCGGGCGTGGAGCGGTAGATCCCGTACGTGGCGTGCTGCACCAGCGCGCGGTTGCTCTCCTCGGAGCGGCGCAGCGCCTCCTCGGCCCGCCGCCGCTCGCTGATGTCGGTCGCCACGCCGATCACGCCCAGGATCGGACCGTGCGCTTCGCGGATCGGCGAATACCAGGCCTCGAACACGAACCCGAACACTTCCACCGTCGAGGAGAACGACTCACCCGCGAGCGCGCGGCGCAGGTCCGCGAGCGCCTGCGGCAGATCCGCGTACACGGCGAACGCCGATTGCCCCACGAGTTGCGCCGGACGCACGCCGAGCGCCTCCAGCCCCTTGCCCTCGACCAGCGTGAAGACGCCCTCCTTGTCCAGCGCGAATAGCACGAGGGGCGCTCCGGCGACCACCGTGCGCAGCCGCTCCTTGCTGGCGCGCAGCGCACGGTCCTGCGCCAGTCGCTCGGTGATGTCGCGCGAGTTGACGACGAACGTACCGACGCCGTGCGCATCCACCCGCGCCTGGCCGACCGACTCGAGTACGCGCCACGAGCCGTCGCGGTGGCGGAAGCGGAACTCGGCCGACTGCGGGGTGCCCGGAGTCTGGATCGCGCGCCCCAGGGCGTCGGCCACGACCACCAGGTCGTCGGCGTGGACGAACTCGAAGGCGTTGCGCTCGAGCAGCTCGCTCGGTGGGAAGCCCAGCAGCCGCTGCACGGACGGGCTCGCGTACCGGAAGATCCCGTCCTCGCTCAGGATGGTGACGATGTCGGACGCGTTGTCGATGAGCGAGCGGAAGTGCTCTTCGCTCTTGCGGAGGGCGTCCTCGGTGTGGGCGCGGTCGATCGCCGTCGCCAGCACGTTCGCGACCGCCTGCACGAAATGCGCGTCGTGCACCGTGAACTCGCGCGCGGCGCGCGCGTGCGCGCCCAGGATCCCGTAGGGCCGCTCCTTGCCCTGCACCACGACGCTGAGCCCGCTCACGACGCCGTGCGTGGCGAGCAGCGGGGCGCTCCCGAAGCGCCGGTCCGAGGCCAGGTCCTCGACCACCACCGGCGTGGTGCACTTGAGCACGTACCCCGCGTACGTGTCGCCGTCCGACGGCAGGATGGTGCGTCCCACGGATCCGTCGCGCCACCCGACACCCGCCCGCATCAGCAGCGTGCGGCTCTCCGGCCGGGATTCAAGCAACGCGGCGTACTCGACGTCGAGGCCGCGGGCCAGCAGGGCCACCACGTCGTCCATCAACGCCGGCAGCGGAGCCCCAGCCAGCGCCAGCTGACCCAAATGCGCCACCGCCTCCTGCTGACGAGCGGTGACGCGGAGGGCTTCCTCCGCGCCATGCGGGCGCTCAGCGACCGCAGGCTCGGTCGTTCGAACCAGCTTGATCCGCCCGCTCAAATGCGTCCTCCCACCGGTGACATCCCCCCGTCGGCGTAGCCAATCCAACGCGCTAAGGTGGGGTCCGCGCTACAGGCTCTGCTATCACGTGGGGCACCCTTGGTTGGTGCTCCCGCTCACCGGCGTCACAAGCAAGGACTGGGCCTCGGCTGCTGCGTCGCCGCGACACATATCCGAACATTAACCGAAAGTTCCGCAAAATCAGCCCTCTTTCGGCGAGTGCGTGCTCGCTTTTATGCGTAACATATGGACATACATAGGTATAGACTGGCGCAAGCCCCAAAGATCAGCCTCAAGGCATTGTGCAACAACAACTTGCAGTCTGTGACACGGGGGTGATGCCTAGGCGCCACTAGATTCCCGCCATGCCTTTACGCCCTCTATACGGTCACGAGGGGACCCGAAACCGGCTGGCAGGCGCGTTCGCCTCCGGCCGGTTGCCACAAGCGTTGCTGTTTGAGGGACCGCGTG
>Ga0137376_10001159_pt1 | contig 14265 bp, 10 predicted proteins | sample SagtaG_23_FD_104814 | JGI IMG/M metagenome (GOLD analysis project Ga0137376, IMG submission 104814) | Vadose zone soil microbial communities from Sagehorn Ranch, Mendocino, California, USA - Sage2_L_20_16 metaG | ecosystem: Environmental > Terrestrial > Soil > Vadose zone | place: USA...
ACTCTCTGGGTTAATAACAATGCCGAGGGGCGAACAGACGGCAGCGTCACGCCGATCGATCCGCTCACCGGCAAGCCCGGCAAAAATATCCCCGTGGACGATCCTTATAATATGTATTTTACGCCGGACGGCAGCGCCGCTATCGTCGTCGCCGAAGCGCATAAGCGACTAGACTTTCGCGATCCCCACACCATGGCGCTCAAATATTCGATCGAGACTCCTAATTGCCGCGGCATCAACCACGCCGATTTTTCCATCGACGGGCGTTACGCGATTTTCACCTGTGAGTATGCCAAGAGCGTGGTCAAAATCGATCTTGTCGAGAAAAAAGTCGCCGGATATCTTAAGTTCTCGAAAGGCGGCATGCCGCAAGACGTGCGCATTTCGCCCGACGGCAAGGTTTTTTACGTCGCCGACATGAAGGCTGACGGCGTATTCCTAGTCGACGGCGACAAGTTCACGGAAATTGGCCACATCAAAACCGGCATCGGCACTCACGGTTTATACCCAAGTCGTGACGGAGCCAAACTTTACGTCGCCAATCGCGGCGTCGCCCGCGTCTATGGCCCACCGAAAGGCAAAGGCAGCGTCAGCGTGATCGACTTCGCAACCCGCAAGGTAGAAGCGACTTGGCCGATTCCCGGCGGCGGCAGCCCGGATATGGGCAATATCAGCATCGACGGCAAACAACTTTGGCTCTCCGGCCGCTACGACAACTCGGTTTATGTCATCGACACGACGAACGGAACCGTCAAAAGTATTGCTGTGAAAACCGAGCCCCACGGTCTCACCGTCTGGCCGCAACCGGGACGCTACTCGCTCGGTCACACAGGAAATTTGCGCTGAATTAATTTCGGTCGACCGAATATCGTTGCCAGCAAAAGCGTTTTCCGCCCATTCTTCGAACGTTCATTCATCACAATCGACCCGTTGCTAACAGTTACCCCGCGCCATCGCCGCGCACTGTGAATATCCGCTAGTCTGCTGGGCAAATCTTTAGCCAATTGAACAGCCCTCGAGTGGAAAATACCTGGCAACCGCGCGGCACAACGGATTCACCGGCGAATTCACAGAACGCAAAGCACTGGTTGAAAAAGGTAAAGAAAGAATAGATGAGCGCTGGTTATCGCCAGGAAATTACTTTGACGATATTAGAAAACTCGTCGGTCCACAATTCACCGCCCGATTGCCCATCCAAACGATGCCAGCGCTCGTCTTTAAGAAATGGTTCGACGGCCTTCTCGCCGCGCGCCAAAATAACCCAGCGGGATGATAATTTGCCTTCCTCCGCCTCCAGGGAACTGATGTGAGTATCATTTTGAATTAAAGCGACGAGTTTCAGATCAGTCGCGAGACGGGCTAGGACGGGTGCGAGATCCAGATATCGGTTCGAGATGTGAAACAAGAGCAAACCGTTGGCAGCGGTTTTGGTAAGATATAACTCGATGGCTTCACGCGTTAGCAAATGAGCCGGAATCACATCCGAGCTGAAAGCGTCCAGAATAAAAATGTCGTAGCGGCGATCCGGAGCTTTTATCAAGGAAACCCTGGCGTCGCCGATCACCACTTCAACGTGCGCTGGGCAATCGCGCAAATAAGTAAACAGATTCACATTTCTAGCGATCTTTTCCACCAAGGGATCGATTTCGTAAAATGTAAATGTCCGGGCCGGGGTCCCGTGACATGTCAAGGCGCCGCCCCCTAATCCGACGACCGCGACCTTATTGCTGGATTGAATTGTTGACGGTGCGAGAAGAACCTGACCGGCCGGACCGGTTCGATAATAATATGCCATCGGCATTTGCTGCATTTGCGGCTCTATGCTTTGCACGCCGTGAATCGTCGTTCCTTGGAATAGTACGTGCTTTTTCCTCGGTTGATCCAACGTCACCAAGTAGGCGCCAAAAAAACTCCGGTCCGCGTACAAAACGTTACCCAGTTCGCTCGGATACCACAGCGAAACCATCGTTAGCGCCAACAGACCAATACCGAAACGGACGGGCCGGTAAGCAAAGCTCAGACAGATCACTCCAGAACTCGCCCAGAGCAGCAGACGCTCGCTGAATGGCGAAAGGCCGTGATTCTGCTTGGTCGCGAGAGTGACCACGACCACCAAACACACCAACGCAGGCGGCAGTATCCAATCCAATCGCCGTTGCACCTTAGTCGCAACCTTTTCTCCCACGTAAGGACGGAGAAACGCGGCAGCCGCAATAGCCAGGGGATATTCCAATATGACTTTGAAGATGAGAGGCGCAATCAACGCGTTAAAGGCGCCGCCTAATACTCCGCCCAGTGATATCCAAAAGTAATAATCCGTCAGCTTCGATGGGTCGGGCCTGTCCTGCGCAAGTTGCCCATGGCAAATCAGCGCGGTCACGAAAAACGAGATCAGGTGTAAAGGGAGAACGATCCATAGCGGCTCGGTCGCGTGCATAAAAACGGTTATCGCCGAACCGAGAAGAAAGATTGCCTGTCGGCGTATCAAGAAGGGGCTCGTCGCCCAGGAAACACGCGCGAACGCTATAACGAAAGAGAGGAGGTACGCCGAGAGCGGTAAGACCCAGAGAAGCGGCATCGAAGCAATATCGGTCGTGACATAGGAGGTAACTCCCATGAGCAAGCTCGACGGAACAAAGGACCACACAACCCAACGCAGACGTCGCGCAAAATTAACACTCCCACGCGCAAGCAACCTTGCCTGTTCGTCCCCGAAGGGCGACGTCCCCGGCGCTTCTTCAGCACCGCGAGGGCGCAAAACATAAATTATGCAAACCGAGAACAGAACGATCAGTATCCAATATCCGCAAAACCAAAGATAATTCTGCTGACTCAAAGTAAGCTTTGGTTCCAACAGCAACGGGTAAGCGAGTAGACCGGCGATGCTGCCCGTGTTGCTCGCCGCGTATAAAAAATACGGGTCACGCGCCGCGCCAGGTTGACTGTGAGCGAACCATTTTTGCAGGAGCGGCGCGCCTCCAGACAATACAAAGAACGGAAAGCCGATCGTCACGGTCAAAACTGCGAGCATGAGGATAGCGGGGGTACGAGAGGGCGCCGCGAACCAAGGGATCGGAAGCTTTATCGGCAACAGTAAGAGCGCGACTACCAGGAGAATCAAATGAACTAGGGCGTGCCGGCGCGCTCCGAGCCATTGGCTGCCAAGATGGGCGTAGCCATAACCTGCCAAGAGGCAGGCTTGATAAAACACAAGGCTCGTATTCCAAACTGCAGGGCTTCCTCCGAGCCACGGCAAGATCATTTTGGCAACCATCGGCTGAATCGAAAACAGGAGGGCAGCGTTGAGAACAATCGCGAGCGAGAAAATAATTACCATTGGCTGCATCGATGGCTAGTTTGAGAAGAGTTTTTTCCGATTCATGGGGAGACTACGCGAAAATCTCGTTACCAATGGGTCTTTGGAGATCATCCATACCGATCGAACTGAAACATCGAGCCATCGACTGATTATTTTACCTTCTGGCAAAGTGAATTGACAACGGATATGCGTTGAGGCTGAAGTGGCATTCAAGTATGGATCGCCTAAGGATACGCGTTCGAGGTAAAACATGGCAAAAGAACTTAGGATTGAAGACTTCCGGGTATTCGCAGAAATAGTCGCATTGGCTCTTGACGATCAAGAAGCCACTGTGCTGCGGGTGCATACGCTTACGAGCACGCTTCAGAGGTCGACACTTTGGCCAAAGCTCCCAGATGAGAGCACGGCTTGACGATGACCTGACCGGTACGATATAGGCTCAATTACGCCGCCCGGAAATATTCGTATGGATCAAATCATTTTATTGGCGGGAACAGTTTTCGCTTCGTCGATAGGCTTGGCGCTGCTCGCATTGGTACTCGTAACCACAATCAGAAGTTCGCATAAGCAAGCCGCTTCACAGCCAGTTCAAACGCCGCATCTAGTCGATGAGGAAAACATTTTCCCACCGGCGGTCTCGGAACCGACGATTCGTGGCTACGACACACCGGAGCTTTGCGGGGAAGACAATCTCGCCAGATGGCGCCAGTCGACGGACGAGAAACATCTGCATTGAATCGCTCGCTCCGCGTTTGCTTGGATTATACTTTTTGCTGCGCAAAAACTCGAAAGTACATTTCGCTCAAGGCCGGCTCCGTTGTGCGTGCCGCGGCCAGTTCTCTTTGAATCGTTGGATCGAGTCTTAGTCGCGCTCGCTCGGCGAGCCGGAGCACTTCGTTTTCATCAATTTTTACGAGCCGGCCGCCTTGAACCACAACTTCGCCGTTGACCAGCACTGACTCGACCGAGCTGCCGTTCTCGCAAAACACCAGCTGGGCAAGCACGTCGTTGAGCGGTGTGAACGCCGGCGTATCCCGCCGCAACAAGACAATGTCGGCAAGCTTGCCCACCGCCAGCACCCCTGCGTCGAGGCCAAACGCCCTGGCACCGTTGCGCGTGGCCATGGCGAGCGCCTGCACCGGTGTAACCCAACCGTTAAAATCCGTCCCAGCCTGGTTATGAATCAGCGCGGCTAATCGACCTGCATCAAACATGTTCTGTCCGTCGTTGGATGCCGAGCCGTCCGTGCCCAATCCGACGTTCACGCCGGCGGCAAGAAATTGCCTGACTGGCGCGAGGCCGCTGCCGATACGGAGATTACTCGCCGGATTATGCACGGGTGTCGCGCCGCGCCGGGCGAACAATTCAACGTCATCATCATCGATCCAGATCGAATGGGCCAGCGACAGATTCGCATCCAAGACGCCGATTGCATCCAAGTGCTTGAGCAGCGACGTGCGGTAAATCTGCCGACCCATCACCGCTTGCGCTTTGGTCTCGGCGAGGTGGATGTGTATGGGCAGATTGCGCTTCCGTGCCAGCGCCGCCGATTGCGTTAGTAACTCGTCCGTGCACCGCTGTACCGCCGACGGGCCGGGGCAAGCGGTGGTTAATTTTTCGGGGGCGTGAAAAGTTTCGATGAAGGCATCGCACTCGTCGATCCAGGCTTGCGTCGCTTTGGCTTCGCTTGCGCTCATGCGCTTGACCTCGCTACCAAGCGCTGCTGCCGAATCGCCGAGTGGAATCGTTTCTTCGTAATTTTTATCGGCCAAGGTCAGGGAAACCACGTGGCGCAAACCGAGATCGCGCATCGCTTGAATCGCCGCGCCTGCACCCATAAAGCGGCAGGCTTGATTGCCAAAAAAATGATCGAGCACCATGGTCGCACCGTTCTTGAGCATCTCCATGCCGCCCAGGAGCGCGCTGGCGTAAAAATCCTCGTCGCGCATGCCACGCAGCGATGCTCGGTAATAAGCGCGCCAAATCTCCAACGGCTTGCTCGGCATCATGCCGCGCACGAGATTGGCCGGCGAGTGGCAGTGAGCGTTAATCATGCCCGGCATGGCAATTAATCGGTCGCCTTCTATCGTCCGGTCGAATTGGCCTGACGGCGGCGACTCCGCGGGCCCGATGTAAGCGATTCGATTGCCGTCGATGGCGATGGTACCCTTCTCGATTACCTCGTTCTGTTCGTTCATCGTGACGATCAGAGCATTACGAATCAAAGTCTTCATCGTCACCTCGCTCAATCATGGAAGAACCCGGCGCCAGAAACAGCAAGGGCACTGCGTGCCGTGCCCCTGCTAGCCGATAGGGTGACCGCCGCGCCACACGCATCTACACAAATTTCATTTTGCGACCCCAGTTTTCGGGATCGTTGAGGAACTCGACAATCTGATTGCTCGACTCCTCGCTAAAATAACTCTTGCTCAAGCCAGCGTCCAAGACATCGTCCCAATTGGCGAGCACGTGCAGCTCGATATCGTTTTTGGCTAAATTAATTTTTCCTTCGTGTTGGTTCAAGCGATCTGAAGCGTAATCAAAGACGCACAAACAATGCGTCATCTTGGCGCCCGCGCCCCGGATACCGATATTGAAACGTAGCTTGCTCAAGCCGTCCGTAATCAGATCCTCGACCAGCATGACGCGCTTACCCGGCTCCAGAATCCCTTCGATCTGCTTGGTACCGCCATAACCTTTGGGCTGCTTCCGAATATAGATCATTGGCTTTCTGATCAAGTGCGATACGAACGAGGCATACGGAATGCCCGCGGTTTCACCGCCGGCAACCACGTCAATTTTATCCAGGCCGATCTCGTTCTCCGCTTTTTTCGCCAGCGCTGTGACGATGTATTCGCGCTCCGCGGCGAATGATAGAAGCTTGCGGCAATCGATGTAGACTGGCGAGATGCGACCGGAGACAAAGACAAAGGGTTTGTCTTTGTAAACCGCGATCGACTCGGTCGAGAGCAGCATCTCGGCGACTTTTTTTGCAACTTCGCTCATGAGCAATACCTTTCAGATGGACGGAATACGCTGGCTATAACATAGCGGTATGAGGTTTCCAACAAAGCCGGCGGATTGGAAACAGATTTTCAGCCACGCGGGAAACTGGTAAGATGACGCTGAATGAAGCCTCGCCAAACAGTCACCATCCTCTCTTCAGCCATCGCACCGACCGTAAACAAACGGCGTCTGATGCGTGACCTCAACGCCGTTGGACGGATCGGCATCGGCGAACGCGGTGCAGTGACACGTTTAGTTTTTTCTATCAAGGAGCTGCGCAGCCGCCAGTTGTTGATTCACTTGATGCGTCAGGCCGAATTGGCAATTCGCATCGACCCCATCGGTAACATCTTCGGCCGTTTTGACAGCGCTAATACTAAAGCGCCGGCGGTTTTGGCGGGATCGCATCTCGATACCGTCATCCACGGCGGCAAATACGACGGCCCCGTCGGCGTGATCGGCGCCCTCGAAGCCGTCCGCACCATCCGCGAAAACCATATACCGATACACGCGCCGCTCGAAGTCGTTTGCTTTGTCGGCGAAGAATCGAGTCGTTTTGGCTTTTCAACCCTCGGCAGCAGCCTGGTTGCCGGCGAGGTGCATCCCAAGGATTTGACCAACGCGGTGGATCCGCAAGGCACGAAACTCGCCGACGTACTCTCCGGATTGGGCATCTCATCGCGAAATCTGCACCAACTGCAGCGTCCTTCGAAGAGTTTGAAAGCTTATCTGGAACTCCACATCGAGCAAGGGCCGATCCTCGAAGCCAAAGGAAAGCGCATCGGGCTCGTGACCTCGATTGCCGCGCCGAGTCGGTTTAGAATTGTTTTTAAAGGACGCGCCGACCATTCCGGCACGACGCCGATGGAGATGCGCAAAGATGCGCTGGTCGCATCGGCGCAATTGATCGAATATGTCGAGGAGATTTGCCGGCGTCACTCGGCGATGGAGCAAGGTCGCGTCGTGGGCACCGTCGGCGCGATGAAGATCGAGCCGGGCGTCATCAATGCCGTGCCCGGCAAAGTCGAGCTCGCGGTCGACATTCGCAGCACCTCAGCGCAATCGAAAGCGCGCGTCGTGCGCAGAGTCAAAGCACAAGCCCGCACCATCGCCCGCCGCCGCAGCATCGGCGTAGCAGTGCTCAATATTCGCGAGGAAAACCCCGTGCCGCTGGATAAACGGCTGCTGCGCGTCACCCGAGAGATCTGCGATGGCAAGAAAATCAACTACGAGATCATGCCGTCAGGCGCCGGCCATGATGCCATGCAGATGGCGAAGATCACGCGCGCCGGGATGATCTTCGTGCCGAGCCGTCGCGGTATCAGTCACAATCCGCTCGAGTGGACCGATCCCGACGATATCGCGCTCGGCGCGCAGTTACTGATGGAAACCATGGTTCGAGTCGCCAATGAAACCCCCTAAAAGCCCGAAAAAAAAGATTTTAAACGCGGCGCAGATCGATGCGATCTTCGAGCGCTTCAGCAAAGAAATGGCACGCTGCTACGGCAATCTTGACCAAGTGGTTTTTATCGGCGTGCGCACACGCGGTCCCGCCGTCGCCAAGCGCCTCGCGCAGATGATCAAAAAGCGTCACGGCAAAGAACTGCCTGTGGGCGAAATGGATATTACTTTGTATCGTGACGATTTAAATGCGCTTTTGCCGGGCGGCACCATTGACCACACGCGCATCCCGTTCGATATCGGTAACAAGGTCGTCGTGCTTTTCGATGATGTGCTGAATACCGGCCGAACTGTGCGCGCCGCGGTCGACCACTTGATCGACCTCGGCCGGCCGCGCATGATTCATCTCGCGGTGATGATCGATCGTGGTGGCCGGGAGCTGCCGATCGCGGCCAATTACGTCGGCAAGAAGCTGAATCTGCCCACCGGCAGCAACGTTCAAGTCCGGTTAAAGGAAATCGACAGCATCGACGAAGTCGTCGTCGAGTGAAGCGCGGTGCGGCCGGCGAGTTTGCCTCGGCGCAGGCGCAAAGAGGGCACGATGATCAACGAAACTACCGCACCGTCCAGCCGGCGAACCCGTTAGAGGTATGTATCAGCATCCGACCGGCACGCCGTACAAATTGAGAATCGAGATCGAAGCGCAGGACAGCCGGTTGGAGCTACAACAACGCGCACTCGCGCGCATCGCTCGTTGGTTCATCAACGGCAACGTCTGGTGCGATAACTCCGGGCTTAGATCATGGGAGCTTGCGAAGAATTCGCTCAAGGAAGGATTGCCAGCCGGTTTGCTGCCTCGTGGCTAACAAGATCTTTAAAACGTCAGGCACAGTTAGCAGCGCCGCTCCGTGTTTTACGGAGCGTGCTGCTCAATCGTGACAACGCGGCGCTTTACCAGCGTCATCACGTCGCAACCTTTGGATGGCCATCGATAAATCTCCGTAACGCGGTCAATTCGGCCCGCGAAAAATGGCGGTTACATCGCCCCATCAGGTCATCCACGACATCGGAAGAGAGTTCGCAATAACTCACGTTTTCGTCCGTCTCGGAATCCTCGCTTGCGCCCGCGCTGCATGGGTCGACGGCGCAAACGGATTCGCGGAACAAAGCGATAAAGAATGAGATCTGATCCTCGTTTAACGGAGCGGCGGGAGCCCAAGAGAAGTGTAGTTTCATTTCCTTGCTGATGGCATCCGCTTGGATTTCGAGGCTCGGCTCGGCTTGAAGCAGTCGCCCGTTTACAATCTCATAGTTAAACGGTTGCTCGATGCTCGACCGGTTTCGGCGTAGCAGGAGCGTCTCCTCGCCGTTGCCAACCTGGATATAAGCGACGCTCATCGGATCGTAGCCGGAGCCATCCGGGAAATAGTTATTACCTGTGGACGTCAGCGGCTCAAGCTTATGACCGGCATGTCGGGCCATAAAGTCCCGCCAATCGTTGGCGGGCAACTCTTGCGCTTCGCCGTTGCTGAAGCCGTAGATGGGGTAACGATCAAAAGGCGTAACGTGATGAATCGCGCCGCAATTCCGACACTAAATGTAACGGCCATTATCCATATTTTCGCTGCTCGACCGCCGAAACCGCAGTACCGTTCGTCTGCGACGGAAAGCGCATGACCACTCGCGTGCCCACTCCCAGCTTGCTGCTCACGGTCAATTTACCGCCGATCAACTCCGCCATCCGCCGCGCCACGGTGAGACCAAGTCCAAGCCCCGAATAGGCCCGCTGCAACGAAGTATCGGCCTGATGGAAGGGCTCGAAGATCGAGTCCACCTTGCTTTCTTCGATACCAACCCCCGTGTCGGCAATTTCAAATTCGACGCCGGTCTTGTCGGCCGTCGGCTCCACCCTCACGTTGATTTCACCTTGAGACGTAAACTTGACCGAGTTATTGAAGACATTCTGAAAAATGCGCTCAACTTTGGCTCGGTCGCTAACCAAAGCGAGGTCGCGGTCGGTCACGTGAACGTTGATTTGCAATCCCTTCTCGCGAATCATTTTTTCATGACGCTTCATCGTTTCGTTGACAATGTCGCGGGCATCGAATTTTTCCAGCGTTGCGTTTGCGTCCCCGGCGTTTAGCGAGGTCATCCAAAGTACGTTGTCGATCAACTCGAGCAGTTCTTCAGAGTTGCGGTAGACCGTTTCGAGCACCTTTTGCTGCTCCTCGGAAAGTTTGCCGATCACCTGATTGAGTAACAAATAAACGAATCCGACGACGACGCTGAGCGGCGTTCTGAGTTCGTGCGAGATGTTCGAGAGGAAGTCTGATTTGACTTGTCGAAGCTTCGCCTTCGCGTTGCGCCGCTCCAAGCCACGTCGAACCAATGACAGGATGTGATTGACATCGAAGGGTTTAGAAATATAGTCGAAGGCGCCGAGCCGAAGCCCTTCGATCGCAGTATCTAACGATCCGTAGCCAGTGATGATGATCGCTTCGATGTCCGGGTCATACTGTTTGACCTTTTCCAGCACATTGATGCCGCTGAAACCGGGCATCTTGAGATCCACGGTAACGAGATCCACCGGGACTTGTTTGAGCATCTCGACGGCCTGGGCACCGCGGTCGGCAGTGTGAACGTTATAGTAAGGGTTGAGAATCATCTTGAGTGATTCTCGCGGCCCCATTTCATCGTCAACCACTAAGATGTTGGGTTTGTTGGCATCCATGTGACTGAAAGTCAGCAAGTAATATGCCACTTCCACGACACAGGCAAGCTGCTAATTTAAAAGAGTAATTATATGAATTGAGAGCCAGCTAAGAGAGTTGCGGGAACAATTTTGGCCAGTTATGTCGATAATTTCACTTCAGCGTCCGAATCATTCGGATCATTGATCTTTAATTTTTCGATCCGGTACTTCAGAATGCGCCGGCTGGTACCCAATACAGACGCCGCTTTAGTCTGATTAAACCCCGTGCGCTGCAGAGCTTTGACGATCAATTCTCGCTCAAACTCATCGACGGCATCGCTCAAAGGACGCGACCCGCTCAGCACGTCCTCTTTAAGAGTTGCGGTCTGATCGGTGGAGCGCATACCGGTCGGGAGATCGCGCAGCATGATCGTTTCGTGGGGCGTCAGTATCGTCAACCGCTCAATCAGATTTTCCAGCTCGCGAATATTCCCTGGCCAAGGGTAGGACGTAAAAAAATCCACCACCTCAGGCGACAAGCTCTTGGTCGCAATGGAATGTTCCTGCGCCTTGAGCCGTAGAAAATGATCGAGCAAAACGGGGATATCGTCGCACCGCTCTCGCAGCGGCGGCAGAAAGAGCGCAATGACGTTGAGCCGGTAGAATAAGTCGGGACGAAACTCCGCGTTCTTTGCCATCTGCTCGAGATCGCGATTGCTCGCGGCGATTATACGCACGTCGACTTTAATTTCATCCGTTCCACCCAAGCGGGTAAAGGTTTCTTGCTCGATGGCACGCAAAAATTTGGCTTGGGTGCCGAGATTGAGCTCGCCGATCTCATCGAGAAAAAGCGTGCCGCCATGCGCCAGCTCGAATCGTCCGACTTTTTTTTGCGAAGCGTTGGTAAACGCGCCCCGCTCGTAACCGAAGAGTTCGCTTTCAATCAGCGTGTCGGGCAAAGCGGCGCAATTGACCACCACGAATGGCTTGGAGCGCCGATCGCTGTTGTAGTGAATCGCGCGCGCGATCAGTTCCTTACCCGTGCCGCTCTCTCCGGTAATTAGAACCGTGCTCTTTTTGGCAGCCACCATGCTCACGGCTTTGAACACATCGACGATCTGTTTGGACTTGCCGATCACGTAGTCGATGCCGTATTTACGGCCAACCTCTTCCTTCAGGCGCTCCAACTCGCGGGACAGTTGCACTTTTTCCAGCGCATGTTCGACACGCAAGCGAAGCTCTTCGACATCGAAAGGCTTGGTGACGTAATCAAATGCACCGGTGCCTTTCGCCGCAAAAGCCGTGCGCGCCGTGTTGAGGCCGGTAAGCATAATGACCTGGCAGTCGCCATTAGCGGATTTAATTTGCCTCAACACCGCGAGACCGTCTGTGCCCGGCATCATGATGTCTAACAGCACCACGTCGGGCGCGTCGTCAGACACTTTTTGAATGGCTTCATCGGCAGACGAAGCTTCCAGAACTCGGTACGACTTGTTAAAAACCAATTGCAAGGATTGGCGCACGCCCGGTTCGTCGTCGACGACCAATAGCAACGGTTGGCTCATGTCAGCTTTCTTATCGGTGCTCTGCAATCGGGAACTCCATTCTCACCGTTTCTCTGTCGTCCTCGGACGAATCAATGGCGAAACGACCGCCGTTTCTTTCCAATAAGTTTTTTGCCAGTAATATGCGGAGCGGAAGGATGTTCTCGTCGGGGCGCGGCGACACCTCGTCCAAATAATGAGCGATCGACACCACGCGCGCTCCCTCCCGTCGATAGCTGATGACCAGAGCGCCATGACGCGAAACGTCGAGCACTATCTCGCTCCCCATTTTTGTCTGCGACAGCGCCGCCAGCAGGACGTTCTTCAAGATATAGGCGAGATGCGATTCATCCGCTTGGATGATATGCGCGGCGCCGTTCTCCTTCCATTCGACCCGCGCCTGTCTCTTGGCACATTCACCGTGGATCTCCGCCAACGCGGCGCGGAGCTTTTCGTTTAGAGCGACATCGCCCCGGCGTGGCTGGGCAAAGTCAGCGAACTCGATCATCATCTCTAGCAGGTCATCCATGCGTTCAATGTCGCTGCCAACGACTTCTCGGAAACGTGTGCGGAAGTTCTCGTCTTGGTAGCGGTCACCGAGCAGCTGCGCAAAGGTCTTAATCGTGACCATCGGGTTTTTAAGCTCGTGAGCAAGCTCGTGAATGAGGACATTCAAATCCACTGATTTAACCTGCCCATTGCCCGACCCGTTTGCCCCCGTTGTGCCGCTATAGGGCTGAAGCTGCGGCCGCGCTAGTTTGAGATCCGCCCGTGCATCGCTGGGCACGAACTCCGCAAGATCTCCCATCTCATTCGTCGGCGTGCGGGCGTCACCAAAGTCAAAGATAAGATCCATCGCGTCAATGCTCACCTTGCGACGCAACGCGAGCGTTCGCGCGATTACGGCTTCCAATTCGCTAAGATTGCCAAACCAAAGATAATTGCTGAGGCGGCTATTCGCCTCCGGCGAAAGAGTCGGTTCAGGCAGTCCCAACGCTTTGGCATAACTTCGCGCGAACCATGCGGCTAAGATCGGAATGTCATCCTTGCGCTCCCTCAAAGGGAGCAGCTTCAACGTGAGCTTCGCCAACCTGTAATACAGCACTTCGAGAAACTCGTTACGGTAAACCTTTTCCAGCAAATCGCCGTTGGCGGTTGCCAAATAGCGGATCTCGTCGAACTTATCTTCCGCATCCTGAAGAAAGCTCAGGAGTAATGACTGAGCAGCAGGCGAACTCTTATCAAGGTTCTGTATGACCAGTGTCGTCGGCGCCGCTTTCAAACTTTCGTGCAATGAAAGCTGAAGAGTTTTCTGAGATAGATAATCCGGGCTCACGTCGACGGCGTTGATAGTCACTTGTAAACCACGCATCGCTTGAAGCTGATGAAGACCCGAAGTTACGCGCTCTTGACCGCAGCCAATTTCTCCGCTGACCAACAACGGCAATCGAGCCAGCGCCATTCGACTCACCAAAGTCGCCGCACTGCGGCTCAAATAGGGAAACTCCAGATAGCGCGCGGAGTCCCTTAACTCACGTCCAGGATTGATCGGTTTCGGGAAAGCCGCTCTCCGCGCCAACAGCTGCCCCACTTTTTCGTGGAGGTCGTAAGGATTGAACGGCTTTGTAAGGCAGGCAACCTGTGACTGGGGTTGTATCACACGGGCCGTGGATTTGGAATCGACAAGAAATAGAACTGCAAAAGGGAGTTGTGTGGCAAAGCGCATGAGACTCGCCGCTTCCAATCCGTACTGCGGCGAAATACCGAGAATCAGCAAGTCGACGTCGTTCTGGGTATCGGCCAGGGAAAACTCTTGAGTGCCGAGCGATCTCTTGGAAACTGCAAATTCGCGCCCGAGAATGAGCGCCAACGTCTCGCGGACGATTTCCGACTCGTCAATGATTAAGATTCGCTTCATTCACCTGAGCGCGGCCATTGGCGGCGGGACGAACCGGCTTGCCGACCGGGACATGAACGAAAAACGTGGTTCCCTTTCCGACCGTGCTTTCAACGGTGAGAAAACCGCCGTGCTCTTGTACGATTTGATGCGACACCGCCAACCCCAGTCCGCTACCCTCGTCCTTACTGGTAAAGAACGGATCAAAAATATGTTCCAAATTTTCTTCTGGAATGCCGACACCCGTATCGCGGATTTCAACTTGCACGCATTCTTTGATAAGTTCGTCATTATTCCTTGCCGAGATCCGGGTTGAGATTACAATCGAGCCACCACCTTTCATGGCCTGGATCGCATTCAAAATGAGGTTCATAAATACCTGCTTCATCTGTTCCTTGTCAATCCA
>Ga0137376_10001160_pt1 | contig 14257 bp, 13 predicted proteins | sample SagtaG_23_FD_104814 | JGI IMG/M metagenome (GOLD analysis project Ga0137376, IMG submission 104814) | Vadose zone soil microbial communities from Sagehorn Ranch, Mendocino, California, USA - Sage2_L_20_16 metaG | ecosystem: Environmental > Terrestrial > Soil > Vadose zone | place: USA...
CAGGTGCCGGGCGGCTAGGTGCCGGGTTCGCGGGGGAACGCGGTCGATGCGCGAACGGGTGCCCCGGGTTGCGCCGAGGTGGCCGACAGGTGATCGGTGCCGGCGTCATCGTCCGGCAACAGAACCGGGTCATCCGGTGGGGGAGCGGCCAGGTAGTCGCGGTGAAGGCGGAGGACCTCTTCGACCCGGTCGGGGGCGATCGGGTGCCCCGAATCGGTCAGGATCGTGGCGATCCAGCGCGCCTCGCCTGCCTGCTCGGCAGCGTCGACGTCCGCGTCGCGCCGGGTCAGGTCGGCCATGACGAGCCACGTGAGGGCGGCGCCGATGACGAGCCCGACGATGAGCAGCCACCAGTTGAACTCGGCGTTCATCGAGCCCGCGGTTGAGCCGGGAGGGATGAGGTCATGCGCGGGCCAGTATAGGCGGGCAGCCTCCGTCGGGCCGCCGGGCCGGCCACCGCGGGCGGCACGTACACTCCGTCCGACATGATCGACATCACCCCGGACCCGATCGCCTTCCAGATTGGGTCGCTCCCGATCCACTGGTACGGCATCTGCTATGCCCTCGGCCTCGCAGCGGTCTATCTCGTGCTGGTGCGAGAGGCCCGCCGGCGGGGCGAGGACGCCGACCTCGTCGGCAACGGCATGGTCGTCGTCGCGATCGCCGCGCTGGTCGGCGGCCGGATCTACCACCTCATCGACCAGTGGGCCCTCTACGCCCCTGACCCGATCACGGCGATCCTGCCGATCGCCCGCCAGGCAGACGGGTCGTACGCCTTCGCCGGGTTCTCGGGACTAGGAGTTCCGGGCGGGATCATCACGGGAACGATCGCGGCGTGGTACCTGACCCGTCGTCACAAGGTCAACTTCTGGACCTGGGCGGACATCGTGGCGCCTGCCCTCTTCATCATGCAGGCGGTCGGGCGGTTCGGGAACTTCTTCAACCAGGAGCTGTACGGCCCGCCGACAACGTTGCCGTGGGGGATCGCGATCGACTGCGCCCACCGCGTGGCGGCGTATCCGTGCGAACTCTTCCCGCTGGCGACCACGCACTTCCAACCGTTATTCCTGTACGAGTCCGTATCGGGCCTGATCGGCGCGGCGACGCTGCTGTGGCTCGCGAGACGCCGGACCGCGAGGCTCGTTCCCGGCGACCTGCTGCTGATCTTTTTCGTCTGGTACGGAACGACACGATTCGTGCTCGAGTTCATGCGGACCGGCAACTGGACCTTCTTCGGCATCCCGACGGCCCAGATCGTCACGATCGCCTTCGTCCTGGTCGGGCTGATCGGCCTGTGGTATCGACACGGGCCAGGTCGCCCGCGACCGACCGAAACGGATGACTCGGTCGACGCCGACGGTGTCGACGGGATCGACCACGACGCCGACGGGATCCACGAAGCCGACCCGGCAAGGGCTGACCGACCGGCAGCCGGGCTCGGCTCGCCACCGGCCTGAACCGGTGGCGCCGCCGGCGGAACGGGAGCCCGACCCGGAATCCGAGCCCGAGCGCCCGGCGGGACTGACCGGAACTCCCCGTCGCCGGCTGCCTCCCGGCCGGGTCTCACCACAGGCCCTCGCCGACGCTCGTGGTGGGGCGGTAGAGGGCCTCGACTGGCTCGGTCGCGTGCCCGAGTCGCGGGCATCGAACCTGTACAGGGTCGTCCGGGTGCTCGCCGAGGTCGTCCTTCGCCTCGTCTTTCGGTTTCGGATGACGACCTCCGGTCGGGAGCATTTGCCGGACGGTGGCTATCTCCTGGTTGCGGCGGCCCATCGGGGCTGGATGGATCCCATCCTGGTTCTTCATGCGCTGCCGGCCGAACCGCGCGTCTGGTTCCTCGGTAGCGCCCCGTCGACCTTCACCTCGCGCTGGCGCGAGCGTTTCGTCCACAGGATCGGCGGGCTCCTGCCTGTCTGGCGCGGCGGAGTGGGCGTCGAACCGCATGTCGCGTCCGCCAGGGCTGTCATCGCGAACGGCGGGGTCTTTGCCCAGATGCCGGAGGGCACCGTCAGCGGACCCGCCGGGCGGATCGGGCCGTTTCGGGTCGGCTGGGCGCTGATCGCCCTGCGGACCGGGGCACCCGTCGTTCCGTTCGCCATCGCCGGGACGGAGGAGCTCTATGTCGGCCGCCGGTTGGCATCGCGGATCCTGCCCGCCACATCGCCGGCCGCGCTCCTCGGCTCGGCCTGGGACGGCCGCCTGCCGGCCGAGGGGTCCCGCGAGGAGCTCGACCTCGCTCGCCGCCTGACCGAGCGCCTCGAGGCGGTCCTGGGTCCGGTCGTCGTCGAGCTCTACCCAGCAACCATCGATCCGCCCTCGCACCCGCGCCGGTTGCGCCGCCGCCTGACGTGGCTGCTTCTGCGGCCGGGACGGCTCGATCGGGAGATCTGAGGCCGCCGACGGCCACCTATACTCCGCGCGATGCAGTACGCCGAATCGATCCTCGATCTGGTCGGCAACACGCCGCTCGTACGCCTGAGCCGGGTCACCCGCGAGCTCGGCCCATTCGATCGCCAGCCGCTCCTCCTGGCCAAGCTCGAGATGCTCAATCCCGGCGGCTCGGTCAAGGACCGGATCGGCCTGCCGATGATCGAGGCGGCCGAGCGCGCCGGGCTCCTCAAGCCGGGCGGGACGATCATCGAGCCGACATCGGGTAATACCGGCCACGGGCTGGCGATCGCCGCCGCCCTCAAGGGCTATCGCTGCATCTTCGTCATGGCCGACAAGCAGTCGACCGAGAAGCAGGCGCTGCTTCGGGCATACGGCTCCGAGGTCGTTCTCTGCCCGACGAACGTTGCACCCGAATCGCCGGAGAGCTATTACTCCGTCGCCGCGCGGCTCGCCCGCGACATCCCGGGTGCGTTCAAGCCGGACCAGTACTGGAACGAGGAGAACCCGAAGGCCCACGAGCAAACGACCGGTCCCGAGATCTGGGAGCAGACGAGCGGCGAGCTGACCCATTTCGTGGCGAGCGTCGGAACGGGTGGGACGATCTCGGGGGCGACCCACTACCTCCGCGAGAAGAAGCCCGGGCTGGTCGTCGTCGGGGCGGATCCAGCGGGAAGCGTCCTGTCGGGCGACGTGGCTCGGCCGTACCTGACCGAAGGCGTCGGCGAGGACTTCTTTCCCGGGACGTTCGATCCGGCAACCGTCGATCGCTGGGTCCGCGTGTCGGACCGCGACGCGTTCGTGGCTGCTCGCCGGCTCACCCGCGAGGAGGGGATCCTTGCTGGCGGTTCATGCGGGACCGCACTGGTTGCCGCCCTCGAGGTCGTCCGCGAGCTGACCGTTGCGGGCGAAGGCGCCGGCAAGGTCGTCGTCGTGCTCCTGCCCGATGGTGGTCGGAACTACCTCTCGAAGGTCTATAACGACGAGTGGATGCGGGTCAACGGGCTGCTTCCGACGACCGGCGCCATCGTCCGCGTCGCCGAGCTGCTGGCCGGCCGCCACCATGACCCGGATCGGCCGCCGGTCGTCCTCGCCCGCACGACGGCCCGTGTCGGCGAGGCGATCGCGATCCTCCAGGAGTACGGCATCAGCCAGGTCCCCGTGTCCGAAGATACCGAGGGTGACGCGATCGTGGGGATCGTCGGGTCGATCCACGAGAAGAGCCTGCTGGACAAGGCGTTCCGAGACCCCTCGATCGTCGATCGGACCGTCGGCGAGGTGATGGACGCGCCGCTGCCGCTCGTCGACGCCTCGGCGACCCTCGATGAAGCCTTCGCCCTACTGTCCGGTGGCGTCCCGGCCCTCGTCGCCGTCCGTGGCGAGCAGCCGGCGGGTGTCCTCACGAAACTCGACCTGCTCGAGTACCTCGCCCACCTCGGCGATCGCCGCGGCTGAGATGTGATGATGCGGCCATGACGGATCCCGACGTCCAGTTCGACACGCTTGCCGTTCATGCCGGAGCGGAGCCGGACGAGTTGACCGGGGCCGTCTCGCCACCGATCTACCAGACCTCGACGTATGCACAGGAGGGCGTCGGGCGGCCGCGCAACGGTTATGAGTACGCGCGCTCGCAGAATCCGACGCGCGAGCGCCTCGAGCGTGCCGTCGCCGCTCTCGAGGGAGCCGCCCACGGGATCGCGTTTGCCAGTGGCTCGGCGGCGACAGCCGCGATCGCCCAGCTCGCGAGCTCTGGCGATGAGATCGTCGTCGGCGACGACGTCTACGGCGGGACGTTCCGCTACCTCGAGCGCGTCCATCGGCCGACGGGCGTCGACGCACGCTACGTGGACCTGGCATCTGGACCGGACGCCCTCTGGGAGGAGCTGACCGCTCGGACACGGCTCGTCTGGTTCGAGTCGCCGACGAACCCGAACCTGCGGCTGATCGACATCGCCGCAGCCGTCGAAGCTGTGCGCCGTCGCGGGCAGGAGCAGTCCGAGCCGCGGCCGCTCGTGGTCGTCGACAACACGTTCGCATCGCCGGCTCTACAGCGACCGATCACGCTCGGGGCGGACATCGTCTTCCACTCGGCGACGAAATACCTCGCCGGTCATTCGGACACGATCTGCGGGATCGTCGTCACGAACGACGACGCGATTGCCGAGCGGCTCCGCTTCCTCCAGAACGCGATGGGCGGCGTGCCCGGCCCGCTCGATTGCTTTCTCGTGCTGCGTGGCCTGCGGACGCTCCACCTGCGGGTCGAACGGCATGCCGCGAACGCTCTTGCCGTCGCTCGTTTCCTCGCCGGTCGAGATGACGTCGAGCGGGTCATTTATCCCGGGTTGGCGGACGGGCCGTCGGCCCATCCCCAGGCCGAGCTGGCGAGCCGCCAGATGCGTGCCGGCGGTGGGATGGTCTCGTTCGTTCCGCGGCCCGGAGGAAGTGGCGGACGCGACGCGCGGCAGCGGGCGGTCGCAATCTGCGAGGCGACCAGGATCTTCACCCTCGCCGAATCGCTCGGCGGCGTCGAATCGCTCGTCGAGCTGCCGGCGGTCATGACCCACCTGTCCGTCGCCGGATCGCCGCTCGAGGTCCATGCCGCGCTCATCAGGCTGTCGGTCGGGATCGAGGCCGCCGAAGATCTCATCGCCGACCTGCGGCGGGCACTCGACGAGGCCTGACGCGGCGGCCATCGTCCGCCGTCCGATTCTCGCCCCACGTGTACATGCGACAGGTTCGACCGGCTGGCCGGCCGGGAAATCACCCGAATCCGTCCATCTGACTCGCCCCACGAGAAGTTCCGACGAATCCAGGGACCAAACCACGTGTCGGACGTCGCAAGTACTCGTTCCGCGAGAATTTGAGAGCGAATGAGGTGTACCTGACATCAAGCTGCGAGACACCGGGACGATCGGCGCAAGGTTGCGATTGCACCGGCTCTGGTAGGATCGGCGCAACCGAACCGCAACCTGCACTGTGTAAGCCGACTCCCGGGTCCTGAACGGCCCGGCACGCGCGGCCGGTCAGGCGAAGCGCCCTGTGGCGGACCGAGTCCGCCCCACCGGAGGTGCCGCCATGGCCGCTGCCAAGATCCAGACGATGACCCACCCACCTGCCACCGAGATCGGTCGCCGGACGCGGTCGAACCTGTCGGTCGCCGAGCTCTATGAGGACGCCATCCGCGCCGGCGAGGGCATGCTCGCAGCCGCCGGCCCGCTCGTCGTTCGGACCGGCAAGCACACCGGCCGCTCGCCGGAGGACAAGTTCATCGTCGACGAGCCCTCGAGCCACGACAAGGTCTGGTGGGGCACGGTCAACCGGCCCATCTCCGAAGGAAACTACGACACGCTTCGGGCGCGCCTCGTCGACTATCTGACCAACCGCGACCTGTACGCGCAGGACTGCTTCATCGGCGCCCATCCCGCGCATCGCCGCTCGCTCCGGGTCTATACGGAGACCGCCTGGGCGAGCATCTTCGCCCGGAACCTGTTCCGGCGGCCGTCGGCCGTCGACCTGGCGACGTTCAAGCCGAACTTCACGATCATCAACGTGCCCTCGTTCAAGGCCGACCCGTCGACCGAGGGGACCCGCTCCGAGACCGCGATCCTCGTCCACCTCCGGCGCATGGAGATCATCATCGTCGGCACCGAGTACGCCGGCGAGATCAAGAAGGCCGCCTTCACGGTCATGAACTACCTCATGCCCGACGAGGGCGTGCTGCCAATGCACTCCGCGGTCAACGTCGGGCGCGATCGCGATTCGGTCGTCTTCTTCGGCCTGTCGGGGACGGGCAAGACGACCCTGTCGGCCGATCCGGAGCGGAGCCTGGTCGGCGACGACGAGCACGGCTGGGCCGACGACGGGGTCTTCAACTTCGAGGGCGGTTGCTACGCCAAGACGATCCGCCTCTCGCCGATGTACGAGCCAGACATCTTCCAGACGACGAAGCGGTTCGGGACCATTCTCGAGAACGTCGATCTCGACCCGAAGACCCGCGAGCTGGATCTCGATTCGGATCGCTTCACCGAGAACACCCGGGGCGCCTATCCGCTCGAATTCATCGGCAATGCCGATCCGACCGGCATGGCCGGCCAGCCACGGCATGTCGTGCTCCTGACTGCCGACGCGTTCGGCGTCATGCCGCCGATCTCGCGCCTGACCCACGATCAGGCCGCCTACCACTTCATCAGCGGCTACACGGCCAAGCTGGCCGGCACCGAGATCGGGGTGAAGGAGCCGAAGGCGACGTTCTCGACCTGCTTCGGGGCGCCGTTCATGCCGCGCCACCCCGGCGAATACGCCGCCATGCTCATCGAGCGGCTCGGTCGTTGGGACGTGCCCGTGTGGCTCGTGAACACCGGCTGGACCGGCGGCCCCTACGGCACGGGCGAACGGATGAACATCGATCACACCCGCTCGATGGTGCGAGCCGCCCTCAACGGCGAGCTCGACAATGTCCCCATGACGATCGATCCGATCTTCGGCATCGAGGTCCCGAGCAGCTGCCCCGACGTGCCCGCGGAGTTCCTCCAACCGCGCTCGACCTGGCAGGACCAGGACGCCTACGACGTCCAGGCTCGCAGGCTGGCCCGGATGTTCGCCGAGAACTTCGAAGGCTACGCCGGCGGCGTCCCGCCGGCGGTCCGCGAGGCTGGCCCCCGGATCGACTGAACCGGCGCCCGCGGCGCCGGGCGTGCCGGCCCCGCAGTAGGATGCCGGGGTAAGTCGGATGCCAGCCAGGAGTAGCGAATGGCCCGTTCTGCCCGCAACAAGGTCACGGTCATCGGTGCCGGCAACGTCGGCGCGACGACTGCCCAGCGGATCGCCGAGGCCGGTCTCGCCGACGTCGTCCTGATCGACATCGTCGAAGGCCTGCCCCAGGGCAAGGGGCTCGACCTGGCCGAGGCGGCTCCGGTCGTCGGTCACGACGCGCGGATCACGGGCACGAATGACTACGCGGACACTGCCGGGTCCGACATCGTCGTCGTCACGTCCGGCCTGGCTCGGCAGCCGGGGATGAGCCGCGACGACCTGCTGGCGAAGAACGCAGGGATCGTGCGGGCGGTCGTCACGGAGACAGCGAAGCAGTCACCAGACGCGATCCTCATCATCGTCACGAACCCGCTCGACGCGATGTGCCACGTCGCATTGGCCGCCTCCGGCTTCCCGCGCGAGCGCGTTCTCGGGATGGCCGGCGTGCTCGACTCGGCGCGATTCCGGACCTTCATCGCCCAGGAGCTGGACGTGTCGGTCGAAGACACGCACGCCTTCGTCCTGGGAGGCCACGGCGACACGATGGTCCCGCTGTCGCGCTACTCCACGGTCGCCGGCGTGCCGATCACGGAGCTCCTCCCGGCCGACCGGGTCAAGGCCCTCGAGGAACGGACGGCAAACGGCGGCGCGGAGGTGGTGGCCCTCCTCAAGACGGGCTCCGCCTTCTACGCGCCGGCCGCGTCGGCCTTCGAGATGGTCGAATCGATCCTGCTCGACCGCAAGCGCGTCCTGCCCTGCGCAGTCCTGCTCAAGGGCGAGTTCGGGACGCATGACCTGTTCGTGGGCGTGCCGGTCGTCCTTGGCGCAGCCGGAATGGAACGGGTCTTCGAGATCACGCTGACAGCCGACGAGCAGGCAGCGTTCGATCGTTCGGCGGCGGCCGTCAAGGAGCTCGTCACCAAGCTCGTCTGAGCCGCCATCCTCGGTGGCAAGGATGAGCCCAGCGTCGCGTCCGGCGTGCGGCCTCAGGCGGTTTGAACGAACACGCGAGCCGCGGAGCGACGCTCGAAGACGTGAGCCGAGGCGCGATCGGCGGACCGTTCGAGGACCCGCGCCAGCGCCAGGCCATAGGCCGCTTCGGTCTCGGGTAGCGGTGGAACGCCGAGCTCGGCCCGCAGGATCGAGCTGACCCGGCGGTACTGGCGGACGACCTGTGAGCGGCTGCCAGTCAAGCCGTAGGCGGCGATCAGGACAGCATGGGCCTCCTCGCGAAGCGAATCGCGGCTCAGGAGCAGCACGGCCGCCCGTCGTGCGGCCCGCAGATCGCCGGCGGCCAGCCGCTCCTCCGCAACCGCCGCGAGCGCGTCCTCGTACCGATCCGACAGGCGCTCTCGCTCGACGGCGAAGCACTCGTTTCCGAGCCCCTCGGCGAGATCGCCGCGATAGATGGCTAGGGCCGCCCTGGTCGCCTCCGGTCCATCGTCGAGGAGCGACTCGAAGCGCCACACGTCGAGCTCGACCCGCGCCGCCCTGTGAATCCCAAGCGTGTCCTGCTCTACGGCGAGGATGGCCTCGGGGTCGACGCCGGCATTGGCCAGGCCCGTCCGAACGAGCCACAGTGCCTGGCGCAGTGACGAGGCGGACGGGCCGGCACATTCGGGCCAGAGATCCGCCGCGATGGCATCGCGGAGGCGAGGACGCGGCTGCAGGATCAACAGTGCCGCAAGTGCCTGGGCGTGCCGTCCGGACAGTCGTACCGGCGCTCCGGCGATCTCGACTTCGAGTCGGCCGAGCAGGCGGACCGTGAGTGACGGTGCGGCAATCGGGATAGCGTGATCCATCGCATTCCCCGTGAGACGACCAAGCGCCCGGCCCGTCCCCCCAAGGGCCGGACGCCTGCGCCGTCGTGGATCGAGGTCCCCCCACGGGCCCCGATCACTCCCCCCAAGCTTTCCCCTCGGCGTGCCCCGCACGCCCGCGGCGCCCGCTCCCCAGAACGGTCGTCCGGACAAGATGATCGTCGCCGCCGTGACGAGCGGGTGAGCGCCGGAACGACATCAGAAGTGTCGGCCAATTGACAGGAAGGGGCCAGATGTCCACAGCGCTGCGCGCCGGTCGCGACGGTCGAGCATGTCGGGCTCGTGGCGATGGCGCACGTCCTTGCCATCCGCGCTCGTTACACTGTCGCCCGTGCCGACCGCCGTCATCGCGTTCGACTTCGATCCGTTCCTCCATGTCGGCGATGGCGTCGTCCGCTGGGAGACGCTGGGCATCGCCGCGGCAATCTTCGTGGCCCTCGTCATCGCCGTGATCGGCACCCGTTCGCTCGAGCTCCGGGCGGACGATCTGATCTTCGTCGTCCTCGGCATCGTGCCCGGAGCGGTCATCGGCGGGCGACTCGGGTATGTCGCGCTCCACCCCGCGTTTTTCGCGGCCAACCCGGGCGCGATCCTCGACCCAGGCGTCGGCAGCCTCCAGCTCTCGGTCGGCGTGATCGGCGGGAGCCTCACCGGCGGGGCCGTCGCGGCGCTCCTCGACGGATGGGCCGGACGCTGGTTCCACGTCGCGACCTTGCCGTTCCTGCTCGCGGCCGGGATGGGCAAGCTCGCGGGCGTCTTGGGTGGCGACGGCCAGGGCCAACCAACCGATGCGACGTCAGCCACCGCGTACCTGGGCCCCGGGCCGTGGGCCTCCCTCGGCGCCGACATCCCGTCGCATCCGTCGCAGGCGTACGAGGGCCTCGCCTGCTTCATCGTCCTCGCGCTGGTGATGGTTCTCCTCGCCGTCCCGGGCCTACGCCGACCCGATGGTCGGGCGTTCCTCCTCGCCCTGGGGTTGTGGGCGACGGGACGCGCCGTCGTTGCCGGTACCTGGCGGGATCCTGTCGTGGCGGGATCCTTCCGAGCTGAGCAGATCATCGACATCGCGATCGTCGTGGGTTCACTCATCGGGATCGTCGTGCTCATTCGCCGGGAACGTCCGCAGTCACCGGTCGCCACGACGGGGTAATCTGATCCTCTTTCGACGCGCCGGCCCATTCGGGCGATGAACTGACGACGAGGATGAGAGGCCAGACATGACGCAGGTCGCGGCGCCGGGTTCGACCCGGCCGGACGCGCCGCCGAGCAGCGAGCGAGTCCATCACTGGATCGGTGGCAAGCTGGTCGCCGGGACGTCGGGACGGACCGGTCCTGTCTACGACCCGGCCACGGGGCGGCTGGCCCGCGAGGTCGACTTCGCCTCTGCCGCGGACGTCGACGCAGCCGTCGCCGCAGCAAAGGCCGCGTTCCCCGGCTGGCGCGCGACGTCGTTGTCGCGCCGGACCGAGATCATGTTCCGTATCCGGAACCTCGTCGACCAGCATCGGACGGACCTGGCGGCCCACCTCACGGCCGAGCATGGCAAAGTACCGTCGGACGCCCTCGGTGAGATTGCCCGCGGTCTCGAGAACCTCGAGTTCGCGGCGGGGATCCCACACCTCCTCAAGGGCGGCTTCAGCGAGCAGGTCTCGGGCGGGGTCGACGTCTACCAGATTCGGCAGCCCCTGGGTGTCGTCGCCGGCATCACCCCGTTCAACTTTCCGGCCATGGTCCCGATGTGGATGTTCGCCAACGCGATCGCCTGCGGCAACACGTTCATCCTCAAGCCGTCCGAGAAGGACCCATCTGCCTCGCTCTACATCGCCGAGCTGCTGGCCGAGGCAGGCGTGCCCGACGGCGTCTTCAACGTCGTCCAGGGCGATCGGGTGGCCGTCGATCGGATCCTCGAGCACCCTGACATTCGCGCGGTCAGCTTCGTCGGCAGCACGCCGATCGCCCGCCACATCTACGAGACCGGGACGAAGAACGGCAAGCGGGTGCAGGCCCTCGGCGGCGCCAAGAACCACATGGTCGTCCTGCCGGACGCCGACATCGACATGGCGGCCGATGCGGCCGTCTCCGCCGCCTACGGCAGCGCCGGCGAGCGGTGCATGGCGATCAGCGTCGTCGTTGCCGTCGGTGACATCGCCGATCCGCTCGTGGAAGCGATTCGCAGCCGCCTGCCGAAGATCACCGTCGGCCCAGGCTCCGATCCGACCGCCCAGATGGGTCCGCTCGTCACCCGCGAGCACCGCGACAAGGTTGCCTCCTACCTCGACAAGGGCCGCGAGCAGGGTGCAACGGTTATCGTCGACGGGCGCGAACACCAGAGCTATGCGTCGGCTGGCTTCTTCCTCGGGCCATCCCTGATCTACAATGTGACGCCGGATATGGATTCGTATTGCAATGAGATCTTCGGCCCGGTCCTCGAGGTGGTCAGGGTCCCGACCTATACCGAGGCGGTCGGTCTCGTCAACGACAACCCGTACGGCAACGGCACGGCGATCTTCACCCGCGACGGTGGGGCAGCTCGGGCCTTCCAGTTCGAGGTCGAGACGGGCATGGTCGGAGTCAACGTCCCCATCCCGGTGCCCGTTGCCTATTACAGCTTCGGGGGCTGGAAGAGCTCGCTCTTCGGCGACATCCACATGTACGGACCCGAGGGAATCCAGTTCTACACGCGGGCCAAGGTCGTGACGAGCCGCTGGCCCGATCCGGGCACGTCAAAGGTCGACCTGGGCTTCCCGAGGACTCGCTGAGCGTTCCGCGACGTCGCGCCTGATACCTCCGCCCCATGGGCAGCGCGCACGAGAGTGGGCCAGTCGCAAGATGATTGATTCGGCGATGGGGCCGACCGGAACCGATCCTTCGCGCGCGATCTGCCAAGCTCCTGTGAGGTCGCTGGGGGGCGACTGGCTCACAACTCGCAGCAAGAGGCACGTCATGGGCCTGGTCAGCTGGATCATCCTCGGCCTGATCGCCGGGGTCATCGCCGAGTTCCTGATGGGCGGCGGCCTGGGGATCATCGGCTCGATCATTCTCGGGATCGTGGGCGCGATCGTCGGCGGCTTTGTCGCCTCGGCGCTCGGCGTCGGAACGGTCAACGGGCTGAACGTCGGCAGCATCGTGATCGCCGTGATCGGGGCCTGCCTCGTGCTGGCTCTCGTTCGAGCGAGCCGCGGGTCCCGCTCCCGCGCCTTCTGACAACAGGGGGGACAACCGGGCCGTGCGACAGGCGCGGCCCGGTTTTGGTGTGCGCCGATCTGCCCTCTGAGGCCACCTCGCCAGCCCGGCGCTGACGGGGCGCCTGGTCAGGCCAGCCGAGCGTGATCCGCAGCCGCCCGCTTGATGAACCGTCCGTAGCCACGCCGCCCTGTGAACTCGCCGTCGCGAACGATGACCGTGCCGCGCGACAGGACGATGTCCGAGCGACCCTGGACTGTCCGCCCCTCGTAGCACGAGTAGTCGACGTCCATGTGGTGCGTCTTGGCCGAGATGGTCCGCTTGGCCTGTGGGTCATAGACGACGATGTCTGCATCGGACCCGACGGCGATCGCCCCCTTCCGGGGATACATCCCGAACAGCTTCGCCGGAGCAGTCGAGACGATCTCGACCCAACGCTCCTTGCTGATCCGGCCTGCGACCACGCCACCGTCGTGGAGCAGGTCGAGGCGATCCTCGACGCCCGGCAGGCCGTTCGGGATCTTTCGGAAGTCGTCTTTTCCGAGCTCCTTCTGGCCGCGGAAGTCGAACGGGCAATGGTCGGTCGAGACGAGTTGCAGGTCATCCTTGACGAGCCCGCGCCAGAGCTCGTCCTGGTGGTCGGCCGGACGAAGAGGAGGGGAGCAGACGAATTTTGCCCCTTCGAATCCGTTGCCCATGTCATCGATTGACAGGAAGAGGTACTGCGGACAGGTCTCGGCGAACGTCATCGAGCCCCGGTCACGGGCGGCGCGGACCCCCTCGAGGGCGTCGCGGGCCGACAGGTGGACGATGTAGACGGGGACCCCGGCCGCTTCGGCCAGGCGAATCACCCGGTTCGTCGCCTCGCCCTCGAAGATCGGGTATCGGGCGACGCCATGGTAGTACGGGTCGCTGTGGCCGGCCGCGACCTCGTCGGCGGCGACCACGTCGATCGCCATCCCGTTTTCGGCGTGCATCATGATCAGCCCGCCGTTCCTCGCCGTCCGCTGCATGGCCCGGAAGATCGCGCCATCGTCGCTGTAGAACACACCCGGATACGCCGTGAAGAGCTTGAAGTCCGGGACGCCCTCGGCGACGAGCTGGTCCATCTCGGCGAGGGTGTCGTCGTTGACGTCGCTCATGATCATATGGAAGCCGTAGTCGGCGACGGCGTTGCCCTCGGCCTTGGTGTGCCAGGCATCGAGCCCTTCGCGAAGCGACTTCCCGCGCGACTGGACGGCGAAGTCGACGACCATCGTGGTTCCACCGAACGCCGCCGCCCGAGTTCCCGTCTCGAATGTGTCCTTGGCGAACGTCCCGCCGAACGGCAGTTCCATGTGGGTGTGGACGTCGATCCCGCCGGGGATCAGGTACCTGCCGGCGGCATCGATCGACTGATCGGCGGTCAGGCCGGTCGCTCCGAGATCGGACCCGATCGCGGCGATGATCTCGTCCTCGATGAGGACGTCGGCAGCGGTCGAGCCGTCGGCGCCGACGATGATCCCATTGGTGATGAGCGTCCGCATCCGGTCGATCCTCCCGGTTTCACGCACGGACGCCCCGTCGTCCGCGAACAGCGCAAGGAGGTGAGGATACGACCGGCGCCGAGACTCGGAGCGGCCGGAATGCACGCCGGCACGGACGTTTCGCGGACGAGTGGCGGCGACGGCGGCCCGCGACCCACGGCGGTGGCCCGCGACGACGCCGCTGGGCGAGCGCGGTCTCTAGCTCTCGGAGGTTGTCCGAATGCGGGCCGCGGCTGCGAGGACGCAGCTCACCAGCAGCAAGAGGAGGGCGACCGCGAGAATGGGCCTGAGGTTCCCGCTGGTGGTGATGAGCTGCGGATCGAAGGCAGGCAGCCGGGCGACGACAACGGCGATGAACAGGACGGCCAGAACGACCAGGCCTACGCGCAGGAAGCGTCTCTGAAATCGCGAGCGGCGGGCGGCCGAGCCGTCGAGATCCCAGAACGGATCGTGGCGGCGAAGGGTTCGGGACGGTCGTTGCATAGAAGCTCTCCCGTACTGGAGGCTCAACCATGACGCATCAGGGGTCCCGTCGACCAGCCCAACGGTCGGGCCAGGTACCGCGCCGGACCGCTCCGGACCGCACAG
>Ga0137376_10001164_pt1 | contig 14242 bp, 10 predicted proteins | sample SagtaG_23_FD_104814 | JGI IMG/M metagenome (GOLD analysis project Ga0137376, IMG submission 104814) | Vadose zone soil microbial communities from Sagehorn Ranch, Mendocino, California, USA - Sage2_L_20_16 metaG | ecosystem: Environmental > Terrestrial > Soil > Vadose zone | place: USA...
CCGATCACCACGTGCTGGGTGTTGTTCGGCTGGAACGCGAACGCGTGGAAGTCAGGGTGCAGGTCGTAGCCGAGGTTCTGCCAGGTCGCGCCGCCGTCCTTGGACCGGAAGATGCCGCCGGACTGCGGGGAGAAGTTGTAGCCGTAGGAGCCCTCGACGTAGACGACGTTCGGGTTGGTCGGATCCGGTTTGACCTCGTTGTCGTAGAAGCACTGCGTGCCGCAGTAATCAGATATCGAGTTGGTGCCGGTACCGACCGGCGTCGCCGCCCACGTCGCCCCGTCGTCGGTCGTCTTGTAGACCCGCGCCACGTGGCGGGCGTCGCTCAAGTCGAAGTAGTCGAAACCGGTGTAGACGGTCGCGTGGTCGGCGCCGGCCGGATGCGAGATGCCCAGCGAGAACCGGGTGCCACCTTCGAGGTAGTTACCCGGCGGCAGGTTGCCCAGCGCGCTCGTCCAGTGGGCGCCGCCGTCGACCGACCGGTAGATGCCGTCACCCCAGAACGAGGCCCACAGCACGTTGAAGTTCTGCGGGTCGGCGACCAGGTCGGTAGCACCGTGGATCTCGTTCGTCGTGCCCTTCTTCAACGTCCAGTGCGCGCCACCGTCCGTCGATTCCCAGACCCCGAACGGGTCCGCCGCCGGGTGGCTGGTGCGCCGGACGCCACCGCGTCCGCGCAGCGTGGAGATATACAGGTGGTTGGCGTTCGCCGGGTCGACCACGATGTCAGACGACGCCTGGCCGTCGAATCGATCACCGGACACCTGCTTCCAAGTCAAGCCACCGTCTGCCGACCGGTACACGCCGTGGCCGTAGTAACTGTCACCGGAGAGTGCGCCCTCGCCGGTACCGAGGTAGACGATGTTGTCGTTACTCGGGGCGATCGCCAGCGCGCCGACGGACTGCGTGTCGGTGTCGAGCGTGCGCGACGTCCAGGTCTGGGTCGCCTCGCTGTACGTCCACACGCCACCCTGCGCCGCGCCGAGGATGATCGAGCCGTCGTTGCGAACGGCCAGGGCGCCGATGCGCCCGGCGACGGCCTGGAACGCGTTGGACGTGCGCCCGTTCTGCACGATCGGATCGGGGCCGACGCTCGTCCACGCGCCGCCACGCGTCGCACCTGGCTGCGTGTCGGCGCTCATCTTGCCGGCCTGGGTGGACGCCTTGGCGCGCAGCGTGGCCGCCTGCTCCAGGGACAGCCCACCGTCGTCGCCAGCGAGCAGCCGCGACCAGTAGTAGGCGTCGCGCAGCTTGTCGAAGCTCGCCTCGTCGTCGCCGGTCTCGTGCTCGCCCTTCGGCGTCAGCAGCACCGGGGTGTCGTCGCCTGGCGGCGCCGGGGCCGCGGTTGCGTGCGATACGTAGGAGATCAGCGGGACGACCAGTGCGACAGCTGCCAGCAAGCCGAGCCGAGTTGATTTCATGCAAGTCCCCCAGGACCGGAGGCCGCGTTGTGTCGCGGCGAATGAACGCGCAGCAAACCTCGCGCAGTCTGTACTAACGCCCATGTCCGACACAAGACTTGCGGTGCGCGTGGCACTGGCATGACAGGGTGCGCAGAAGGGATGCACCTCGCGTACTGCCCAGCCGCTGCGGGCCGCGCTGACGGCGGCGGCGCCCCGCCGCGGATATGGTAGGAACCCCTGAGCATGTCTGCCGGTACGCCACCCCTGTACCAAAGGACAAGCCAGAATCGCCGGGTGTGCACGGTGCGGTGACCCCGTAAACCGTGCTCTGATGCGAGGAGCGTGTGCATGTCCGTTGCACCTGCCGTACCGGGCTCTGAGGCGCGCGAGGCGCGGGACGCGCTGCACGCCGTACATCCCGAGCCCGACATGGTCCAGCTGCTGACACCGGAGGGCGCTCGCGTCGCCCATCCCGACTATCCGCTCGACATCTCCGACGACGAGATCCGGTCGCTGTATCGCGACCTGGTGCTGGTCCGCCGTATCGACAGCGAGGCAATCGCCCTGCAGCGACAGGGCGAGCTCGGGTTGTGGGCGTCGCTACTGGGACAGGAAGGCGCTCAGGTCGGCGCCGGGCGCGCATTGCGTCCGCACGACATGGCGTTCCCGACCTACCGCGAGCACGGCGTGGCCTGGTGCCGCGACGTCGACCCACTCACATTGCTCGGGCTCTACCGAGGCACCAACCTCGGCGGATGGAACCCCGCCGACAACAACTTCAACCTGTACACGATCGTCATCGGCGCACAGACCCTGCACGCCGCCGGATACGCGATGGGCGTGGTGCGCGACGGCGCGGTCGGCACCGGCGACCCCAATCGCGACACCGCCGTCCTCGCGTTCTTCGGCGACGGCGCGTCCAGCCAGGGCGACGTGAACGAATCGTTCGTGTGGGCCGGCGCCGACAACCTGCCGATCGTCTACTTCTGCCAGAACAATCAGTGGGCCATCTCGGCGCCGGTCGCCACGCAGACGCGTCAGCCGCTGTACCGCCGGGCCAGCGGCTTCGGCTTCCCCGGCGTCCGCATCGACGGCAACGACGTGCTCGCCTCGCTCGCGGTCACCCGCAAGGCACTCGCCGACGCGCGCAGCGGTCAGGGGCCGACCCTGATCGAGGCGTTCACGTACCGGATGAACCCGCACACGACGTCGGACGACTCGACGCGTTACCGGCTCGGCGCCGAGCTCGAGACCTGGAAGCTGAAGGACCCGATCGCGCGCGTGCGGGCGTACCTGACCCGGCACGCCCAGGTGGGTCCCGAGTTCTTCGAGTCGATCGACCGCGAGTCCGAGGCGCTCGCCGAGCACATCCGCTCCGGCTGCCGGGCACTGCCCGATCCCGCTGCGCTGTCGGTGTTCGACCACGTGCACACCGAGCTGACCGACGAACTGCGCGAGCAGCGCGAGGGCTTCGCCACCTACCTCGCCTCGTTCGAGGAGGTGGGCGCATGAGTCCGATCACGATGGCCAAGGCGCTGAACGACGGGCTGCGCAAGACGCTCGAGGAAGATCCCAAGGTCATCGTCATGGGCGAGGACGTCGGCAAGCTGGGCGGCGTCTTCCGGGTGACCGACGGCCTGCAGAAGGACTTCGGCGAGTCGCGCGTCTTCGACACCCCGCTTGCGGAGTCCGGAATCATCGGGACGGCGGTCGGGCTGGCGATGCGCGGGTACCGACCGGTCTGCGAGATCCAGTTCGACGGCTTCGTCTACCCCGGCTTCGACCAGATCGTCAGCCAGGTCGCCAAGATGCACAACCGCTCGAACGGCAACCTGAGGATGCCGATCACGATCCGCATCCCGTTCGGCGGCGGCATCGGGGCGGTCGAGCATCACTCCGAGTCGCCCGAGGCCTACTTCGCACACACGGCCGGGTTGAAGGTCGTTTCGTGCTCGAACCCGTCCGATGCGTACTGGATGATCCAGCAGGCGGTGCGCGCCGACGACCCGGTGATCTTCTTCGAACCGAAACGCAGGTACTGGACGAAAGGCGAGCTCGACCTGACGCCGTATCCCCTGCACAAGGCGCGCATCGTCCGCCCGGGCCGCGACGTCACGATCGTCGCGTACGGACCGATGGTGGTAACCGCGCTGGAGTCTGCGGCTGCCGCGGCCGACGAAGGCCGCGAGCTCGAGGTCATCGACCTGCGCTCGATCTCACCGCTCGATACCGCCACCGTCGTCGAATCGGTGCGGCGGACGGGACGGCTGGTCGTCGTCCACGAAGCGGCGGTCAGTCACGGAGTCGGCGCCGAGATCGCCGCCCGCGTGCAGGAGAAGGCGTTCTACTCCCTCGAAGCGCCCGTGCTGCGCGTCTGCGGATTCGATACGCCGTACCCGCCGAGCCGACTCGAGGAAGACTGGCTCCCGAGCGTCGACCGGATCCTCGACGCCGTCGACCGTACGCTGGAGTACTGATGGCTGAGCTCAAACAGTTCAAGATGCCGGACGTCGGCGAGGGGCTGACCGAGGGCGACATCCTGACCTGGTCGGTGAAGCCCGGCGACACGGTCGTCGTCAACCAGATCCTGGTCGAGGTCGAGACCGCGAAGGCAGCCGTCGAGCTGCCCTCGCCCTACGCCGGCGTCGTCACCGAGCTGCACGCGGCCGAGGGCGAGACGGTCGAGGTCGGCCGCCCGATCATCACGATCGATGTCGGCGCCTCGGTCCCGTCAGCGGATCCGGCGCCGGAAGCCAACGTCAGCGCAGCGGAGCCCGACGCCGACGCCGACGCTAGCGCCGCAGCCCAGCCCGCCGAGGCTGCGCCGGGCGAGCGGCAGTCGGTGCTGGTCGGCTACGGGCCGCGGTCCGGGCCGGCCGGCCGCCGCCCGCGCAAGGCGGTCCAGCCGCCCGAGACGCCGTCGGCCAACCCCGCGTTCAACGTCGCGCCGACCCCACCGCCTGCCGACGCGCCTGAAACCCGCCACCGTGTGCTGGCCAAGCCGCCCGTCCGCAAGCTGGCCAAGGCGCTGGGCGTCGACCTGGCAAGCGTTGCGCCGACCGGCCCGAATGGCACCGTCTCCCGCGAGGACATCGAAGCGGCGGTCAACGGCGACGCGACGCCCGTACGCGCCGGTGCCCGCGAGACGCGCATCCCGATCAAGGGGGTGCGCAAGCACATGGCGGCCGCCATGGTCGCCTCGGCGTTCACGGCACCGCATGTCACCGAGTTCATCACCATCGACGTCACGCCGATGATGGATCTGCGCACCCGAGTCGCCGCGCGTCCGGAGTTCAGGGACGTCAAGGTCTCGCCGCTGGTCTTCGTCGCCAAGGCGGTCATCCTCGCCGCGAAGCGGACGCCGGAGATCAACGCGTCCTGGGACGACGCTGCCGGCGAAATCGTGCTCAAGCACTACGTGAACCTGGGCATCGCCGCGGCGACAGACCGCGGTCTGGTCGTACCCAACATCAAGGACGCCGACCAGCTGACCCTCGTCGAACTGGCCCTCGCGATCGGTGAGCTGACCGACACCGCACGCGCCGGCAAGACCGCGCCGGCCGACATGAGCGGAGGGACGATCACCATCACGAACGTCGGCGTGTTCGGCATCGACACCGGCACCCCGATCCTCAACCCGGGTGAGTCGGGCATCGTCGCGTTCGGGGCGGTGCGCAAGATGCCGTGGGTCGTCGACGATGAGATCGTGCCGCGGTGGGTGACTCAGCTCGCCGTGTCGTTCGACCACCGGTTCGTCGACGGTCAGCTTGGCTCGCAGTTCCTCGCCGACATGGCCGGCGTGCTCGCCGACCCGGGCCTGGCTCTGCTCTAAAGCAGGTTGGCCGCCCGGTAGATCGGGCGCGTCACCCGGGTCACCATGCCGTTCTCGCCCAGGAACCGCATGATCTTCTCGCCCATCCAGCGCACGGTCTGCCGGTGATGCGGGTTTGCCCGCGCGACGCGGCGCGCCACCGCAGGGTCGAGGCCCACCGACTCGTACACCGCTGGATCGATGAGCACGCTGGCGACGATCGCCGACACGAGCGCCGCCACCAGCCGGTGGTGTGCGCGCGCCAGCGGTGACAGCCGCGGCATCACCCGGCTGAGCTCCTCGCGGGCGAACCGCACGTGCCGCGCCTCCTCGACGACGTGGATGCGGTTGACCATCCGGACGAGCGGGTGGATGCCATCGTCGTTCATCGACTCGCGCTGCAGGCGGTCGGTGATCTCTTCCGTGACGAGCACCGGCCCGAACAGCATCGGCCCGCGCGCAGTCGCCTTGTACAGCCGCGCCAGGTGGTGGACGAACCTCGGCGGCCGGTATGCCGGCACGCCCATCCGGTCGAGCGCCTTCGCGAACATGATCACGTGACGCGTCTCGTCACCGATCTCGGTCAGCTCGTAATGCGTCCGCGGGTCGCGCGGGTCGCGGTGGTAGGCGTCGCGCACCAGCATCTGGATCAGGATCAGCTCGGTCCACAGCCCGACGCTGACGATGCTCGCCAGCTCGTGCTTGGACAGCTCGATGCGCTGCTCGGGACTCAGCTCGTCCCACAGCGGTGTGCCGTACAGCGAGAGGCGCTCGAACGGCATGAACGCGAAGCCCTCGGGCAGCGGCGCGTCCCAGTCGATGTCGAGCTGCGGGTCGTAGGAGTTCTTCGTGGACGAGCCGAGCAGCCGTTGCGCCGTGCCGGCCCGAGCCGTCTGTGCGGTCATGGCTCTCCAACCAGATTCTCTGCCACAGCATGTACCCGTTACTTGATGTACCAAGTTAGCGGGCTGATCCAAGATCGGCAAGTCCCTCGGCGATGCAGTCGACCACGATCTCGGCTGCCGATCCTTCCGGGTCGAGATCGGGGTCGTAGATGCCCACGTGCGCACCGACCGCTCTCGGTGCGAGCGCGCGCAACAGCGCGATCAACTCCGCTGGCAGTAGCCCGCCCGGCGACGGGCTGTCGACGGCGGGCATGACCGAGTCGTCGAGGACGTCGATGTCGACGTGCAGCCAGTAGCCGTCCAGGCCGGCCCGAGCCACGACGTCCAGGATCGGCGCGGCCTGAACGCCGTCGCGACGCACCTGCGACGCCGGCACGACCAGGCCGAGCAACCCACGCACCTCGTCGAGGGCTTCGTCGTCGTCGCGGCATCCGACGTGCACGACGTCCGCCGGATCGAAATGGCGCGAGCCGCCGAGCAGCGACACATCCGGCCAGTGCAGCCCGACCGCCGCCGCGAGATCCTCGCCCGCGAGGCTGGCGCACTGCGCCGAGTTGCCGGGATGACGAAAGTCGGTGTGCCCGTCGACGTGGACCAGCCCGTAGCGGCCCAGACGGCGCAGCGCGAGGCCCACTCCGAGCAGCAGGCTGCAGTCACCGCCCAACACGAGCGGCTGCCGGCCCGACTCGATCAGCCCACCGAGTCGGTCAGCGAGCCGAGTCGAGTAGTCGAGGATGGCGTCCTGGTTGCGCAGCCGGCCCGGCACGGCGTCATCGACATACCGCGGGCAGACCACGAGGCCCGCGTCGGCGGCGTCGAGCCGGGCATCGAGACCGGCCGCGCGCAGCACTTCGGGCGCCTTCGCGCAGCCCGGTGTCGCCGTCGCGACGGGTGGCCGGAGGCCGAGATTGGTCGGCGCGGAAAGTAGCGAGATCGGCATGGCCGAGACAGTATGCGGTGGTTCCGACCAGTGCTCGACGCCCGCTGAACAAATCGCTGCCACGAGGGTGTCTCCACCCGTGGTGCAATGGGTCACAGGCGGGCATTAAACCGCTACTTCGATAGTTCCGTAGACAGTGTGGTTAACGAATCAAGGCTCAGCTAGCTGGTTCTCTAACGAGGCCGACTAACCGCCCCGGTAACCACCGTCCAGGAAAGGGGCAGCACCAGATGATCACCAAGCTCAGTGACAAAATGCGTCGCCGGCGCCAGGCACTCGCCTTCGAGCGCGTCCTCAACTCGGCCTCGCCGAACATGCGCTCCGAGCTGGTCGCGATGGCGCAGCGACAGAACTACATCCGCTGACATCTCGACCGCACGAACGAGCCCGACCCGCCACCACGGGTCGGGCTCCTTGGTTTGCGGGTGGCACCACCCCGGGCGCAACGAACGCGCGTACCGTGCATCCGAGATCGCAGCACCGCACTACGCCGACGACACACCTCTGAAGAGGCAGGCCGTGCGCCATAGCAAGTCCAGTCGGGACGCCTCGCGCCCGAACGCGACGGCGGAGACGTCCGCTGGCGCGCGCGTCGCCGCACACAGCGAGATCCTGCGCCTGATCGCATCGCACACGCCGCTCCCGACGACCCTGCTCACGGTGTCCGAGTTGGTCGAGCGCGAGCTGCCGGGTGTGCGGGCGGCGATCCTGTTGCGTACGCCGGACGGCGAGCACCTCAGCGTGGCTGCTGCGCCGTCGCTGCCGGCCCAGTTCGTCGCCGCGATCGACGGGGACGAGATCGGCCCGCACGCCGGGCCGAGCGGTCTTGCGGCCCACGAGCGACGCGTCGAGATACGCACTGACATCGCGCGCGACCCCCAATGGCCGTCGGGACGGACCGCCGCCAAGGCGAGCGGGCTGGCATCCTGCTGGGCCACGCCGTTCGTCGGCGCACATGATGAGGTACTCGGCGCGTTCGCGGTCTACCTGACCGAATCGCGCGCGCCGACCACGGACGAGCTGACGCTACTGGGCGAGGCCGGGCAGCTGGCAGCCGTCGCCGTGCAGCAAGACGCCTCGCAGCGCAGACTCCGCGAGCTCATCCGTACGGACCCGCTGACGAATCTCGCCACCCGCGAGGTGCTCACCGACCGGCTGGGCGCTGCCCGGGTCCGGTCGGCGAACACCGGTCGATTCGTCGCGGTGATCGTGCTTGGTGTCGACGGCGTCTCGGCCGTCAACGAGTCCTTCGGGCACGCGGCCGGCGACGAACTCCTGCGGCTGGTCGCCCAACGGCTGCTGATCACCGCCGGTCCGTCGGCGACCGTCGTCCGGATGTGGGGCGACGAGTTCGGCGTCCTGATCGAGAACGTGCAGAGCATCGAGGAGGCAGGGGTGGTGGCCGCGCGGCTGCTTCGCGCCTTGGCCGCGCCCTTCGACGTCGACGGCCTCGACCTGTCGGCCAGCGCGGGGCTCGGTGTGGCGATGTTCGGCGGCGACGCTGACGAGTCCGACGCGCTGCGTGCGGCGGGTGCCGCATTGGAGCGGGCCAAGACGCTAGGCCGAGGCCAGGTCGTCATCCACGATCAGAGCGCGCCCGGACGCGACGACGTGGTGGCGCTCGCGCCCGCGCTGCGGCACGGTATCGCGGCGCAGGAGTTCGGGCTCGCCTACCAGCCGATCATGCGTCTGGCCTCCGAACACGTCGTGCGCTACGAGGCATTGCTGCGCTGGACGAGCGGTGACCACGAGGGCGTCCCGCCCGACACGTTCGTGCCGATGGCCGAGCGGATGGGCCTGGTCGGCGACCTGGGCCGGCACGCACTCACGGAGGCGTTGGGCGAACTGCACCGGCACACGAGCCCGAACACCACCCCGCAGATCGGCGTAGCGGTGAATGTCAGCGCCCACCAGCTCTCCGACGATTCGCTGCCCGGCACCGTCGAGGAGGCGCTGGCGAAGTACGCCATTCCGGCGCGCTGCCTTACCTTGGAAGTGACCGAGGGAGTGCTGCTTCGCAGCGGCGGAATCGGCTGGCGCATCCTGTCGGCGCTGCGCGACCTCGGCACGCGCATCGCCATCGACGACTTCGGCACCGGCTTCGGTCAGCTCTCTTATGTGCGCCAGTTCGCCTTCGACGAGATCAAGATCGACCGCTCGTTCATCTCGGACGTCGTCGATGACGCGCGGGCGCGCGCAATCGTGACGAACATCCTCTCGCTGGCGAACGCCCTCGACGCCGAGGTCGTGGCCGAAGGCATCGAACGGACCGACCAGCGAGACATGCTCGTCGACCTGGGCTGTGACTTCGGCCAGGGCTACCTGCTCGGAGCGCCCGGCCCGATGCGCTGAGGTCAGCTCGCGCGGGCCAGCGCGACCGGTGCGACGCGAACGGCGTTGCGGCCGTCGCCCTTCGCGGCATACAGGGCGCCGTCGGCTGCGCGGAGCAAGTCGTCGAGCGTGCTCGCGTGCGCGTTCGCCGAGGCGACGCCGATCGACGCGGTCAATCTGACCTGCGCGGTGCCCCCAGTGCGTGGCTCGACGCTCACTGCGAGCGAGGCGATGCGCTGCCGGATGCGCTCGCCGACGTTCGCCGCCGCTCGTGGGCCGACGCCAGGCAGGAGTGCCACGAACTCCTCGCCGCCGAACCGCCCGACGGCGTCATAGCCCCGCAACTCGTCGGCGAGCGATTCGGCGACCGCCTTGAGCGCAGTGTCGCCGGCAAGATGTCCGTACATGTCGTTGACGAGTTTGAAGCGGTCCATGTCGATGACCAGCACCGTCGTGGGTGTGCTCTCACGCTGCGCCCGCTCCAACTCGCGCTGGGCCAGCACGCGCCACGCGGACGCGTTGAGGAGCTCGGTCTTGGTGTCGATGGTGGCTGCCGCAACCAGCTGCTTGATCAGCGCGCGATACTGCAGCAGGAACACGGCGGGCAGGATCATCACTGCGAACCACGGCCCGTACAACACCGATGCGGCCGTAACGGCGCCAAGGACGAGCGTCGCGAACTCGAACGCGTTGTCTGCCAAGGAACCGAGCAGCGCAGTTGGCTTGGTGCCGCGGCCGCTGACCGCGAGGGCAAGACCGACCAGGCCACGATCCAGAACCATGAACAGGGCGATCGCCGTGACCACAACCGAAACGGCGCCCAGTCCGGTCAGACGCATGTCGCTGACATGCAGAGTTGCCGAGACGCCGATGCATGTAAGCACCACGGCCGCCGCGCTGTAGATGCCGCGGTAGGACTGCGCGCCGTCGACATGACGCCAGGAGCGAAGCCACGCGTGCAGGTAGATCAATGCGGCAAGCGATGCGGCCAACCCGATGGGCAACACCATCGCGCCAGCGACCGTCCACACAGAACTCACGTCTACGTGCGACGAATCGCCCGGAACAAGCAGTCGTCGGCGCAGCTCCACTTGCCTGGACGCCTCGAGGTATACGACGCTCAGTACGGCGAGCAGGCCGAACCTAAGGAGGTCGCTGGCCGTGATGGGACCGTGCCACAACGCAGCTACGCTGAGAATCACAGCTGTTGTATCGATAAACAGGACTAGCGCTACGACACGCACGGACGTCGACCACAACGCCCAGCGCTTAAGCACTTTGCACCCGTTTGTTCGATCGAGGCGACACGACTACCGCCACGCTCCCTCCTGGAACGTCCCCCGAATAGCTAGTGGAGAGGCTAGTCGATGGCTCTCCCGATGTCATTACCGGTCAGAGCTATTTGGTCGCGGAACGTGGCCGTACCACTAGCTATCGACCGCGACCGCGTCGATCGGAGGTGATCGCCATGAACTACGGAGTCATCTGGACCTGAGCCGTCATCAAGCCCGTCACGTCAACACCCAAAGGAGGCGATTCGCATGACCTACGGCGTCATCTGGACCTGAGCCCGTTCACCAAACCCGCCACGCCGACACCCGAAGGAGGCGATCCCCATGACCTACGGCGTCATCTGGACCTGACCATGCAAGGCCGACAATTGAGCTGTGTTCTCCGACATCGACATGAAGGGATTGACGGCCGCAGCGCGCCGACGACGGTGACGCTCGGCGTAGCGCCGCGAAGGACTGACGGCCATCCGACTTCGGAACATCAGCCACGGCAGGCAAGTTGTGCTGCCTTGTGACGACATCGATGTTTCGCGTTCGTGCACCCGAGTTGACCGGCCGCGGGGGCTGGCTGAACACGTCCGAGCCGCTGTCGCTGACACGGCTGCGCGGCAAGGTCGTGCTACTCGACTTCTGGACGTTCTGCTGCGCGAACTGCCTGCACGTGCTCGACGAGCTACGCCCGCTTGAGGAGAAATACCGCGACGTGCTCGTGGTCGTCGGCGTGCACTCACCTAAGTTCGCTCACGAGACCGAGCACGATGCGGTGGCCGCCGCCGTCGACCGCTACGAGGTTCACCATCCCGTTCTCGACGACCCTGACCTGGACCTGTGGCGCCAATACGCGGTGCGCGCCTGGCCGACGCTCGTCGTCATCGACCCAGAGGGCTACGTCGTCGCACAGGCTGCCGGCGAGGGCCAGACCGCCGCACTCGACCGCATCATCGGCGAACTCGTCGAGACCCATGACGCCAAAGGCACCCTGCATCGGGGCGCCGGGCCGTACACGCCGCCCGTGCCCGTCGCTGCCGACCTGCGCTTTCCGGCCAAGGCGATCGCCCTGCCGAACTCGCTACTCGTCGCGGACGCCGGCCACCATCAGCTCGTCGAGTTGGCGCTTGACGGCGAGACGGTGCTGCGCCGGATCGGCAGAGGCGTTCGTGGCCGCGTCGACGGCGACGCGGAGGTGGCCGAGTTCGCCGAGCCGAACGGGCTTGCGCTGCTTCCGGACGGCGTCGCCGACTTCGACCTGATCGTCGCCGACACCGCCAATCACGTGCTGCGGGGCGTGCGGCTGTCCGACGGCGCGGTCGTCCGGACGATCTCGCTGGCAACGGGTCTGCGTACCGTCACCGGCGAGGTGCCCGCCGTGCTCTCGCCGTGGGACGTCGCCTGGTGGCCGGCGCTCGGGCGAGTCGTCGTGGCCGCCGCCGGCGTCCACCTGCTGCTCGGCTGGGATCCGGCCACGGACACTGTCGAGATCCTCGCCGGGACGACCGTCGAGGGACTGCGCGACGGTCCGGCACTGGAGGGCTGGCTGGCCCAGCCGTCCGGGCTGGCGGTCGACGGCGAGCGGCTCTGGTTCGCCGACTCGGAGACGTCCGCGCTGCGGTATCTCGACGTCAAGGGAATCCTGCACACCGCGATCGGCGAGGGACTGTTCGACTTCGGGCACGTCGACGGACCTGCCGCGAAGGCTCGCCTGCAGCATCCGCTCGCGGCCACCGTCCTGCCGGACGGGTCCGTCGCGATCAGCGACACGTACAACGGAGCGTTGCGACGCTACGACCCGGCAACCGGCGAGGTGTCGACGCTCGCCAGCAGGCTCGCCGAGCCGAGCGGCGCCGTCGTGGTCGACGGCGAGATCGTAGTGGTCGAGTCCGCAGCGCATCGGCTGGTGCGCCCGGTCGCGGCGGGAACGCTCGTCCACGGCGACGCGCTGCAGACGCAGCGTCCGGTGACGGCTGTGGCAGCCGGACGCCTGACCCTCGACGTCGCATTCGCGCCGCCGCCCGGGCGCAAGCTGGACGAGCGGTACGGCCCGGCCACCCGGCTCACCGTCAGCGCGTCACCGCCCGAACTGCTCCGCGACGGCGCGGGCGCCGGCACCGACCTGCACCGCGAGCTGTTGCTGGGCGACGGCGACGTCCGCGAGGGAGTCCTGCACATCACCGCGCACGCCGCTGCCTGCGACGACGATCCGGCCGTCGAGCACCCGGCCTGCCATGTCGCCCGTCAGGACTGGGGCGTGCCGATCCGGGTGGCGCCGGGCGGCACGAACGAGCTGCGCCTCGTCCTACTCGGCCAGTAGCGCGGCACGCAGCGCGCTGTCGTCCGTATCGGTCCAGCCGTTCTTGCGCAGCCAGTTCGAGGTGCCGCCGTAGTCGTCGTCCAACCCGGACAGGAACGTCTCCATCGTCGCCGGTCGGGGCAGGTGCTGATCCTGCGGCACGCCCTCGAGGTCGTGCGCGTAGGTACGAGACGCCGCGAGCCGCTCCAGGATCGGGTGCATCCGGTCACCCGTCCGGACGTAGTCGTCGACGATGGCCGCGCGGTCCACGCCGACGGCATCGAGGGCCATCGCCACGACGACACCGGTGCGGTCCTTACCCGCCGCGCAGTGCACGACGGTCGCGCCGTGGGCGTGCGCGACGAGGCGGAGCGCAGCGACGATCGAGTCGGGACGGTCCTCGAGGTAGAGCCGGTAGAACTCCGCCGCGGATCGGCGCCCATGGTCGTCGCGCTTCTGCCACGGCAGGATCACCGGCCCGTCGTCGGAGTCGGCCGCGACCACGTCGGTGTTGTCACCGGCCTCCGGCAGCAGCGACAGGTGCTCGATGCGCACCCGCGGCTCGCGGGTGAGCGGCCCTGGTCCTTCGCTGGTGACCTCGGTCTGCGTACGCAGGTCGGCCACGGCGCGCACGTCGTGCCCGACGACCAATCGTTCGACGTCGGACGGCGTGAGCCCCTGCAGGTTGTCGGCCCGGATCAGCCGTCCGGGACGGATGCTCCTGCCGTCGCCTGCGGGAAGTCCGCCGAGATCACGGACGTTCGCCGCGCCGTCAAGGTCGATCCATCGGGGCTGCACGCTCACGATGACCAAGCCTAACGAGCGGTACCGACCAGCCACCTCATCCAATCGGTGCCCGGCGGCCCTGCGATCAGAACGAGTCCTCAGCGACGTCCATCAGCGAGTTGTCGGTCGACTCGACAACTGCCCGACGCGCGGCGAGTTCGGGCAGGACGGTCTGTGCGAAGAACCGTGCCACGGCCGGCTTGCCCGCGTAGAAGGCGCGGTCGCCGTCGGACAGGCCGTTGTCGTCGAGCTTGGTGAGCGCCACGGCGGCCTGGCGGAGCAGCAGGTACCCGACCATCAGGTCGCCGGCCGACAGCAGCAGTCGGGTGGTGTTCTGGCCGACCTTGTAGACGTTCGTCACGTCCTCCTGCGCGGCCATCAGCTGCTGGGTCATCGCACCGACCATTCCGCCGACGTTCTCCAGCGCACGCTGGACGGCCTCGCGCTCTTCCTTGAGCCGGCCCTCCTCGGCGATCGACTCGAGGAA
>Ga0137376_10001167_pt1 | contig 14235 bp, 13 predicted proteins | sample SagtaG_23_FD_104814 | JGI IMG/M metagenome (GOLD analysis project Ga0137376, IMG submission 104814) | Vadose zone soil microbial communities from Sagehorn Ranch, Mendocino, California, USA - Sage2_L_20_16 metaG | ecosystem: Environmental > Terrestrial > Soil > Vadose zone | place: USA...
CCCCGCGACAGCCGGATCGAGAAGGCGACCGACCTCGGCTCCGTCCAGGTCCTGAAGCACGGCAACCTGTTCATGCTCACGGACCAGTTCGGTGACGTCCACGCCGACTCGCGCGGTCTCGGGCTCTATCGCGACGACAGCCGACTCCTGTCCTGCTCCGTGCTGCGCGTCGGCGGGGCGAGACCCGTCGCCCTCCAGGGCTCGACCGGGGCGAACTATCGCGGTGTCATCCAGCTCACAAATCCGACCCTCGCTCGAAATCCTGACGACAAGATCAACCCGGGCCAGGGCCTCGTCGGCAAGAAGCTCGGCATCACCCGCGACCGGCTGTTGACGAACGATGCGCTCGAGGAGCGGGTCAGGGTCGTCAACTTCGCGGAGCACGACGAGACCGTCGACGTGGTCCTCGAGCTGGGTGACGACTCGGCCGACATTTTCGAGGTCCGCGGCTACGAGCGGGCTCGCGGCACCCTCCTGCCGATCGCGACGACCGACACGCGGGTGACGTTCCGCTACGACGGGCTCGATGAGCGGCAACGACGAACCCACGTTGCCTTTTCCGAACCGGCGACGATCGAGGCCGTCCGGCCCGGCGATCCGACCGACCAGGGCGGCACCATCCGCCTGCGCTGGGTCTGGCCGCTGGAGGCGGGTGGCGACCACGAGCTGACCTGGACGGTCTGGTCGAGCAAATCCGCCGTCCCCGAGGCGACGCCGGCAGGCACTGGGGCCGAGCTATTTCCGGAGATCCCGCGAGTGGCGGCCGACGAGGGCGCGGCCGCGTATCACGCGTGGACCCGCAGCACGACCGCGGTTGCGGCCGACCACGAGCTCTTCAACCTGACGATCGCCAGAAGCGTCGCGGACCTCCGCCTCCTCGTCAACGAGGGGCCGCGGGCCGGGGAGCGCTACATCGCCGCCGGTGTTCCATGGTTCACGACGCTCTTCGGCCGCGATTCGATCATCGTCGCGCTCCAGACCCTCGCCTTCCGGCCGCAGATCGCCGTCGAGACGCTCGACGTGCTCGCGGCCCTCCAGGCAACCGAGGTCGACGACTGGCGCGATGCAGAGCCGGGCAAGATCCTCCACGAGCTGCGGCAAGGGGAGACGGCGCTCGACGGCGAGTTGCCGCATTCGCCTTACTACGGCAGCGTCGATTCGACGCCGCTCTGGCTGATCCTCCTGGGGGCGACATACGACTGGACCGGCGACCTCTCCATCGTCGACCGGCTGTGGCCGAACGCCCTGGCTGCCCTCCGCTGGATCGACGAGTGGGGCGATCGCGACGGCGACGGCTTCGTCGAGTACGAGCGGCGCTCGCCGCGCGGCCTGCTCAATCAGGGCTGGAAGGACTCCGGCGACGCGATCCGCGACCGGAACGGCCAGCAGATGGTGGCCCCGATCGCCCTCGCCGAGGTCCAGGGCTACGTATTCGACGCGAAGCGGCGGATGGCGGCGCTGGCCCGGATCCGCTCCGAGGACGAGCTGGCGAACCGCCTCGAGGCCGACGCGGAGAAACTCCGGACCCGCTTCGAGGAGGCCTTCTGGGTCGAGGACCAGCGTTACTACGCGATGGCCCTCGACGGCGAGAAGCGCCAGGCCGACGCCATCGGCTCGAACGCCGGCCAGTGCCTGTGGACCGGGATCGTCTCGCCGCAGCGCGCCAGGGACGTGGCGGACCGGCTGCTTGGCCACTCGATGTTCTCCGGCTGGGGCGTCCGCACGTATGGCGCCGCTCAGCCCGGCTACACGCCGTTCGGCTATCACACCGGGACGGTCTGGCCGCACGACAATTCGATCATGGCCGCCGGGCTCAAGCGGTACGGTTTCCAGGACGAGGCCAACCGCATCGTCGGGACGGTGTTCGAAGCGGCTCAGCAGTTCAGCGATTTCCGCCTGCCGGAGCTCTTCTGCGGCTTCGATCGGGAGGGCTCGGCGATGCCGGTGCCGTATCCGGTTGCATGCTCGCCGCAGGCATGGTCCGCGGGCGCGGCGTTCATGTTCCTCGAGACGATGGTCGGCCTCAAGGCTCACGCGGATCGGCGCGAGCTGGAGCTTCTCCGGCCGCACCTGCCGGACTGGCTCGGCAAGGTGACGATCACGAACCTCCGGATCGGCGACGCGTCGGTGGACCTGTTGTTCCACCGCTGGCGTGGAACGACCAGCGCGGAGGTCCTCCGGAAGGTCGGCGACCTGTCGGTCACGATCAGGCTCTGAGCGGAGGCGTGACGAGCGTCGGCGAGCTCCTCTCGGGCGCTTCCGCACGCCTGCGCGAGGCAGGCTCAGAGACGCCGCGGCTCGATGCAGAGGTGCTCCTGGCGGACATTCTGCGGACCGATCGGACGCGATTGATCGCGCACCCGGAGACGCCGATCGGTGACGGCGCCGGCGAGCGCTTCGAGGCCGCGATCGATCGGCGGGCGAGGGGAGAACCTGTTGCCTATATCCGCGGGATCAAGGAGTTCTTCGGGCTCGCCTTCGCGACCGACGACCGGGCGCTCATCCCGCGACCGGAGACGGAGCGGTTGGTCGAGGCCGGTCGCGAGGAGGTCATGGACCGGCTTGCGGCTGCGGCCCGGCGACGCGGCCTGGATCCGAAGGCCGTTGCTCCGTTGATCCGATTGGCCGATGTCGGGACGGGGAGCGGGGCGGTGGCCGTGGCACTCGCCGTCGACCTGCGGCGGCACGGGGTGATCGTCGGCACCGACGTGACGATCCTCGCCACGGACGACTCGGCCGATGCGCTCGAGCTCGCCCGCGAGAATGCCGCCGGCCACGCCGCCGCCGAGGGGATGCGATTCGTCGAGGCGGACCTGCTGCCGCCGGTCCTGCCTGACGATGGGGCGCCGCTCGACATCCTCCTCGCCAACCTGCCCTACGTCCGAACCGGGGCGATCGACGGCCTGCCGGTTGCGGCGTCCTTCGAGCCAAGGTCCGCGCTGGACGGGGGCAGCGACGGCCTCGACGTCATTCGTCGCCTCCTCGCCCTCATGCCGGACGTCCTCGCAGCCGATGGCGTCGCCCTGCTCGAGATCGGAGCGGACCAGGGTTCGGCTGCGCAAGACGCGGTCGCCGCGGAGCTGCCGGGTTGGAGAGCATCTGTCGAGACGGATCTGGCCGGCCTGCCGCGGATCCTCCGGGTCTGCCGGGAACCGGCATGACGCAGCGGGTTCCCTCGAGAGTCGCGGGGCGGGGCGCCGCAGGGGGCGCCGTTCGGGCCGTTGGAGGCGCCGCTGGCCGCGGCGAACGACACAGCGCGCCGGCGCCGCGCTCCGTCGAGCCGCTGCTGCCGATCCGGCTGCTCGCCCTCGACCTCGACGGGACGCTCATCGACGACGACCTGGTCCTGCCCGAGAGAACTCGCAGCGCGATCGTCGCCGCGGTGGCGCAGGGCGTGTCCGTGTCGATCGCGACCGGTCGGATGGCCCGCAGCGCCCTCAAATACGCACGCCAGCTCGGCCTGACCGATCCGATCGTCGCCTACCAGGGCGCGCTCATCCGGGCGATGCCGACGACCGACGACGGGCGGGTCGGGCGGCTGCTGGTCCACCGACCGCTGGCTGCGGCCGTGACCCGCGAGGCGATCGAATGGACCCGGTCGATCGGGCTCGACCCGCACCTCAACCATCTCGAGCGGTTCATCATCCGCGCCGCCGACGCACGAGCGGAGGACTACTCGGCGTTCCTGGGTGGCCGGGCGGTCCTCGTAGACGACCTGCTCGCCTGGGTCACGCGGCCGATCTCGAAGGTGATCGCCGTGTCAGTGGAACCGATGGACGAATCAACCCTCCGGCTCGCCCGAGAGCGGTTCGCCGGCCGCGCCGACGTCACGATCAGCCATCCTCGCTTCCTCGAATTCCTTGCCCCCGGCGTGTCGAAGGGCGCCGCGGTTCGCTGGCTTGCGCGCCGGGCAAGCGTGCCGCTCGGGGCGGTCCTCGCGATCGGCGACCAGTTCAACGATCTCGAGATGCTCGCCACCGTCGGCCACGGAGCGGCCATGCCCGACGCGCCGCTCCCGGTCAGGGCCGCCGCCCGTTACATCGCCCCGCCGCTCGGTGAGGACGGGGCGGCCCAGCTCATCGAGCAGCTCGTCCTCGCCGGTCCGGAGGCTGCGAGGCGAGCCGTCGAGCGCCTCGCTGAAGCGGCCCGGAGAAACCGCGCGGCGGCGGACCTCTTCGCCGGCGTCGCATCCACGTCGGCTGACGGGTCCATCGAGCCCGGTGCGGCTCCTACCGCGGACCGGATGCCGGCACCCGCGTGACCGCGGCCGTCGTCCGCGATGACGACGCCGGTCGTGTCGCGGCGATCCGGATCCTCCGCGAAGGTGGCGTGGTCGCCATGCCGACCGATACGGTCTACGGGATCGGAGTCGATCTCTCCGTCGCCGGCGGGATCGAGCGCCTGTTCGAGGCAAAACGGCGGCCGGCGGACCGGGCGATCGTGCTGCTGCTCGCCGACGCCGGCCAGGCCGCGACCCTCGCCGAGTGGCCGCCGGCCGCGGCCGTTCTCGCCGAGGCGTTCTGGCCCGGCGGCCTGACGCTCGTGCTGCCCCGGCGCCCCGGGGTCGCCCTTCCACCCGAGCTGACCGGTGGTCGAGCCACGATTGGTCTCCGGGTGCCGGATCACCCTGCGCCGCGTGCCCTGGCTGCGGCCGTCGGACCGCTCCCGGTCACCTCCGCGAACATCTCCGGGCTACCCGAGGCGCGGACCGCCGACGAGATCCTGGCCCAGCTCGGGGACGCGATCGACCTCGTCCTCGACGGCGGCCCGAGCCGCGGCGGACCTCCATCGACCGTCGTCGACTGCGCGGGTGAGGTACCCCGGATCCTGCGCAGCGGAGCGATCGCCACGGCGGACGTTGCCGCGCGTCTCCGATCGGCGTCACTGCCGGAACCTATGTTCTCTAGGACCTCTGGGAGCTCAATGCGGCCGCGGAGAAATGCGAAATCGACCGGGCATAGAAGCGGAACATCATCTCGCTGACGAAACTCTGCACGGTCCGAGACTCGCCGCGACCGTCGCCGGTGCCTAATGGCGGTAATCGACGATCGTCCGCAAGCAACGAGGCCTTGGTGCGGACAATTGCCCGGCTTCCAGGGGCTGGGACTGACGAGATCCCCGCCCCTGGTGCTTGTCCTGACCTAAGCGCTCAACTAGGACACACCGATTTGAACACCGCCTTGAACGAGTTGTAATCGTCGTTGTAGCCGCCCGGGATGGATGCGAAATTGCCGTTTCCCCAAACGGTGAGTAGAGGCTGGTTGTAGTTGTAGTCGTAGTAGAAAGTGAAACCGTGGTGGCAATCCGAACCGGCGATCTTGAAGGAGCTGATGCAGCTGTACCACGTGTTCGGCCTGTCGATCCGCCACCAGCGGCTTGGGCAATCGCCTTGGTTTCCATTGCCGTACAGGACTGAGTGCAAGTCGGCTACGCTCGTCCATCCAAATACATGTGCCGTGTTGACCGGAAGGTAGTTTCCATCGCCATAGACCGTCAGGGTGATACTCGTCGCGCCGACTCCAGAGGTGAAGCCGGGGGCGAATGCCATTACGAGCAGCGCCACGCTGAGGATGGCGATCAGTTTCTTGCGCATTCCCTCTACCTCAATTCCCATGCAGGTTGAAGAGGTGACTATCGACGTCCGATTTCGGGGCCCCCCTTGCCACCTCCCTCGTGAGGGTCTTGCCGCGGTTGAGGTGCGCGCCCGTCCAGCAAACTGGCTGGTCGCGCCTGTCAAGTTATCATGTCCGGCGCGCTGTGCATATGTCAATCTTTGCTTGCCGACTCTCGGTCGCGTCATCCGGGCTGGCTATACACGCATGTTCGAATCCTTGGGTCGCCCAAGGCCCTGAAGGTTCTGGTCGGCGATTGGACCGCACCGTTCAGCGGGGCATCGGGACGATTTGGTCCCAAAGAGGAAAAGTCACCAATTCCGAGGGACAGGGCGAGCCTGCGATTACCGGACTTAGTGAAGTTCCCCGGAGAAGATGAGACTGGACTCAGGCGGCCAGGATCGCATCGAGTAGGACGGCGACGTTGGCGAGCGCCGGGACGCTCTCGAAGCGGCGGTCGGTGAAGGGCGTTCCATCGAACCGCTCGGCCGGTGTGTGCCAGTCGAGCTGGCCGTGGAGTCGGCGGTAGTTGTCGTACCCGGCGTAGGTGGTGACGGCGGCCTCAGCCGCAGCGAGATCGGTCAGCTGCTGGCGATCGAGGACCTCCGATTGGAGGGTCGCCCAGAACGCCTCGGCCCATATATCGTTCTGTGTAGAGCGAGTGGGACGGACGGCGCCGTGGCCGGCGAACGGGACGCGATGGTTGCGCTTCGATGTGCCGCCGACCAGCCGGTCGCATGGCCGTGGCAAGGAGTGCCAGCGATCGCCGGCCACGGGGCAGCCCGTCCCAAACGAGCCGGGTGAGACCCACCGACTGCCGGACGAGGGCCATGGCTCGATCGCTCGATCTGCGAGTGCGCTTGGCACAGGACTGCCGCTCCTCGTCAGTTGGTCGCGGTCACCTGATGGACATCTGCGGACGATCGCTCATATGGGTCAGGTGCGTGCCGCGGCTCGGCGTGTCGTGTGAGGCCCCAGGCCCGAAAGCGCGGAGGTGGGCGGGATGACAGAAAGCCTGATCGTCGGGATCGACCCAGGCCGGTACGGGCACGGAGTCGTTGTGCTCAGACCGGACGGCGAGGAGGCCCTGCGGGAGCGTGTCGCGAACGAGGCCGCCGCGATCGAGGCGCTGGTCGATCGGGTCGTGGAGCTGGCTGGCGGACCCGGCCGAGCACTGTGGGTCATCGAGGCCGACGGCGGCGACGGGGCAGTCCTCATCGGCGAGTTGCTCGCTCGCGACGAGCTCGTGGCCACGCTCACGCCGACTGAGGTGGCCGTGCGCCGAAAGGGCCGCCGCCAGATCCACAAGAGCGACCTCATCGACGCCGAGCTGTGCGCCCGGATCGGGCGCGAGGAGCAGGCGACGTTGCGGCGACTCGTCGCCGTACCCGAGGCGGTCGCCGAGGTCCGCGTGCTGGCGCGATACCAGGAGGGCCTGATCCGCGATCGGACGCGGCTCATCAACCGGCTGCGCTTCCTGCTCAGCCAGTACTGGCCCGAGTTCCTCGCGGCCCGCGCGTTCGCGGCGCTGGACGGCGATGCGGTGACGGCGCTGCTGGCCGAGCTCCCGACGCCGAGCGCGGTGCGGTCGAAGACCCCGCTCGAGCTGGCCCGCTTCCTGGCAGCCCAGCGATACCGGCGCCGCCCACTCGAGCGGGCGGAGCAGATCCTCGCGGCCGCCCAGGTTGGGACCCGGCCACAGGAGGCGGTGTACGGCCGGCTCGTCGCCGAGGTCGCGCACGAACTGCGGGCGCTCAAGTTGCGGATCGAGGCGCTCGATGTGGAGATCCGCGACCGTTTCTTGCTCCAGCCCGAGGCGCCGATCATCCTGAGCCTGCCCGGGATGAGCCACCGGACCGGACCGCGCTTCCTCGCTGAGGTCGGCGCGCTCGCCCGGTTCGGCTCGCCTGACGCGCTTGCGGCGTATGCCGGATTGACCCCGACGCTCTGGCAGTCCGGTCGGTCCTCGGGCACCCACTTCCTCAGCAGGCGCTGCAACCTCCACCTCCGCCAGGCGTGCTGGTCGGCGGCCCTCGGGAGCCTCAAGACGCCGGCGTCGCGACGCTTCTATGACCGGAAGCGGAGCGAGGGCAAGTCGCATCACCAGGCCGTCATCGCCCTCGCCCGCACCCAGCTCCGGGTGCTCTGGACGATGCTCCGGGCCGGCACGTTGTTCAGCGCCGAGCGGGCTCTGGAAGCCGCTTGACAAAGATGGACATCCTTGCCGTTCGTCCAGGGTGTGTCGATCTGCGTCCGGATGTGGCGGATCTCGAGCTCGGCCAACGTGCGCTGGAAGCGGTTGAGCATCGTCCGCACGCACAGCTCGATCGCCTCCTCGAGCAGGCCGAGGACCCAGACCGCCTCCTTGGTCGGGACGGCTCGGATCCCGGGCAGGAATCGGCTGTGGTCGTCGACCAGGGCGGCGAAGTGGCAGGTCCGCGCTCGACCGCTCGCGCCGAGGAGATAGAACGGGCCCTTGAGATCGATGTGCCACAGCTCGTTGGGGGCGGCCCGCTCGTAGCGCGGCCCCGGCGTCCGGACGTAGCTTGGACGGTGGCTGCCGTGGCGGGCGAGGATCCGGTCGACCTGGCCGTGGCTGAGCGGCCACACGGCGCGTCGGCGGAACGCGGCAGCGATCCGTCCGCTGTTCCAGTAGGTCAGCAGGCGGACGGTGAGGATGAGTCGCTCGAGGGCCGCCGGCAGCTCGCTCGCGCGGCCGACCCGCGGGCGATTGAGGAGCGCCTCGAGACCACCCTGCTCGAAGCGCGCACGCCAGCGGAACAGGTTCGCTCGGCTGCAGCCGAACTCTGCGCAGATCGAGGCCAACGGCTCACCGTCAGCCCACCGCCGGAGCGCGGCTCGGCGGCGCCGAAGGATGGCCGCTGGGCCAGGGCGGCGGACGTCGTCGGGGGGTCGCCCGCCCTGGGTCGCCACGAACAGGAAGTCCGGTCCCTCCTGGTCGTGGTTCCGACGCGGCAGCCGCCGCGGGTTCGCATACGTCCGGGACTGGACTTCCGGCATCCGCGCCCTCCTCGAAGGGCACGTTAGCCAGTCTCATCTTCTCCGGGGAACATCACGTAGCCGTGTCGTCCACGACCGCCTATCTCTGATGACGCGTCCGGCCATGTCGCCAGCTTTCCCTGACGAACGCCGCCGTCGAGAGCAGGGTCGTGGGAAGATAGATGGGACGTGATCGCCGCGAGTGAAGGAGTCGAGGGATGAGCATCTCCGAGCGGACCGACCTCGCCCGCGCCCCCATTTCCGAGGTCGATCCCGAGCTGTGGGCGGCGATGCTCGGCGAGCGCCGTCGCCAGCACGACAAGATCGAGCTGATCGCCAGCGAGAACTATGTCTCGGCGGCCGTGATGGAGGCCCAGGGCAGCTGGCTGACGAACAAGTACGCCGAGGGTCTGCCCGGCAAGCGGTACTACGGCGGCTGCGAATTCGTCGACATCGCGGAGACACTCGCCCAGCAACGCGCTCTCGCCCTGTTCCCGGGCGCCGAGCACGTCAACGTCCAGCCACATTCCGGCGCCCAGGCAAACATGGCCGCCTACTTCAGCGTCCTCGAGCCGGGCGATTCGATCCTCGGGATGAAGCTCGACCAGGGCGGCCACCTGACCCACGGAATGAAGCTCAACTTCAGCGGCAAGCTTTACGAGGTCCACGCCTACGGCGTCCGCCAGGACACGGAGCGGATCGACTACGACGCTCTCGAGGCGCAGGCCTCGGAGGTCCGTCCGAAGCTGATCGTGGCCGGCGCTTCGGCCTATCCGCGGATCATCGACTTCGAGCGCGTGGCGGCGATCGCCCACGGTGTCGGGGCGCTGCTCTTCGTCGACATGGCCCACATCGCGGGGCTGGTGGCGGCCGGGGTCCACCCGAGCCCGTTCCCCCACGCCGACATCGTGACGACGACGACCCACAAGACGCTCCGCGGCCCGCGTGGTGGGCTCATCTTCAGCCGCCTCGAGCTGCCGGCCAGCGTCGATCCTGCTCGTTATCCGTCGGTCAAGGGCTCCCTCGCCGCGACCGTCGACAAGACCGTCTTCCCCGGCGTCCAGGGCGGCCCGCTCATGCACGTCATCGCCGCCAAGGCGGTCGCGTTCCAGCTCGCCCTCGGCGAGACGTTCCGGCGAGACCAGCGCCGCACGGTCGAGAACGCCGCGACCTTGGCGGCGACCCTCTCGGATCGGGGGGTCCGGCTCGTTTCCGGGGGAACGGACAACCACCTCATGCTCGCCGACGTCACCCCGCTCGGGGTCACCGGGAAGGAGGCCGAGCATCTCCTCGACGAGATCGGGATCACCGTCAACAAGAACCAGATCCCGTTCGACAGCCAGCCGGCCAACACCTCGTCTGGGATCCGCGTCGGAACTCCCGCTGTGACGTCGCGCGGGATGGGTCCCGACGAGATGGCCGAAATCGGTGCTCTCATTGCGGATGCGATCGAGCGGCGCGACGATGCCGCTGAGCTAGACCGCCTGGCCGGTCGCGTCGGCGCGATCTCAGCCCGGTTCCCCGTTCCCGGGTTGGGCGCCGAAGCGTCACGGATGGGGCTGCCGACGGCGTGAAGTTCAGCGCGTTTGCCCAGGGGGCTGTCCCATACCTGCTGATCGCGTTCGTCGCGGCCGCGGTGCTCTCGTTCGTCCTGACCCCGATCGTTCGACGGGTCGCCATACGCTTCGATGCAGTCGACAAGCCCGACCAGCGACGGGTCAACGTCGTGCCAATCCCCCGCGGGGGCGGCGTCGCGGTGGCACTTTCGTTCATCGTCGTCGCGGTCGTCCTCGTCGCCGCCAACAACGCCCTGAGATTCTTCCCGGATCCGGTCGCATTCGACGTCGGGCGGGTCGTCGCTCTTCTTCTCGGCGGGGCACTGGCTGCCGCGATGGGCCTGCTCGACGACTACTTCGACCTGCGTGCTCGCTGGCAGTTCGCCGGCCAGCTCGGTCTCGCCGCGATCGCCATCGGGTTCGGGATCGTGATCGTCCGCGTCAACAACCCGGTTGGCCCAGACAACATCCTCCTCGACCAGCCGTTCGCCGTCGGTTTCACCGCCCTGTGGATCATCGGGATGATCAACAGCATTAACTTCATCGATGGCCTCGACGGCCTGTCGTCGGGGGTGACGTTGATCGCGGCGTTGACCCTCGGCACGCTCAGCCTGACCTTGCAGGTCGCCCCTCAGCCGTTCGTCGCGGTCCTGTGCTTTGCCCTGGCTGGCGCGCTGCTCGGATTCCTGAGGTGGAACTTCCAGCCGGCGTCCGTCTTCATCGGCACGAGCGGGGTCATGTTCGTGGGGTACACGCTTGCAATCCTGTCGATCCTCGGGACGGCCAAGGTCGCCGTTGCTCTCCTCGTCCTCGGCGTGCCGATCATCGACGCCTTCTGGATCATCGTTCGCCGTCTGGTCCAGGGTCGCTCGCCCTTCACACCGGATCGCGGCCATCTGCACCACCGCCTGCTCGACGTTGGCTTGTCGCATCGCCAGACGGTCCTCCTCATCTACGCCGTGTGCGTCGTCCTCGGCCTGCTCTCGCTGTTCCTCACCGGGGCGAGCCAGCTCCTGGCATTCATCGGCATCTTCGTCCTGATCGGCCTCCTCCTGTTCCTGCTGGCCCGGGTAAGCGTCGGTGGCAACGGAAAGGTCGGCGGCGGGAGACCGGATCCCGATCTCAAGGCGGCCCGCGAGGGGCATAGCGACTGAGCGGCTGAGCGGTTCGGTGGCGTCCGGCGCGGTCCATCCCGATGGGCGTGGAGTTGAGCCGATGCTAGGATCGCCACGAGGCCGGCATGGGGAACGCCCGGCCCGACCAAGGTGCCATGTCACTCCAGCTGCTCATCGTCCCGTTCGTCGTCATCGCCTTCGTGGCGATCGTCTGGCGGTTCCTGCCGCGGGCGGAGGACGGCTCGATCCGGCTACCGAGACTGATCGACGAGTCGGTCGGCATGTGGGTCATTCGGTCGGCTCTCGGCCGGGCGACCGACTCGGCGGATCCCGACGACATCATCCCCGAGCCGGCGGAGGACGAGATCGCCTACCGGATCGGCGTACCCGGAGCCCCGCCGCCAACGGTCCCGACTCGTGTCGTCGTTTCGCACGCGCCCTCGAAGGCCGAGCCGGTCCTGTCGCCATCGCCGCAGGGCGACGTGTCGGCTGGACGCCGCAGGACTCGCCCGACTGGGGCGCTCGCGGCCCAGCGACGATGGGCGGGAGCCGTTGCCCTCGCCGCCGTGGCGGTCGCCGTGACGACGTTGATCCTGGCGTCGCGCCAGCTCGATGGCGAAGTGCTCTCGGCGACCGGCACGCCTTCCGGATCGAGCGGTCAGGGCTTCGTGAGCGGCGCGGGCGGCGCTGCGCCGACGCCGACGGCGGAGCCAAGCGACACGCCGTCACCGTAGGGATCGGCGGCGACCTTTGGCCGTTCACATCCCCGTTCCGCGGTGGCGGTTGCGAGATGGCAGCTGCTATACTGCCGCCGCTTTGTCAGGTCGCCCATGATCGAGCCCAGCAGGGGCGGGGCATATCTCGCCCTCTTCGGAGAGATGGGCTTCGCTCTCCTGGTCACGACCCTGATTGGGGCGCTCGCCGGCCACTGGGTCGACGGGCAGATTGGGACCCCATTCCCGCTCTTCACGATCGGCGGATTTCTGGCCGGCGCGGGGTTGGGGGCGCGGGTCATGTACCAGCTGATGAATCGGTTCCTGGCGAAGATCGAATAGCGCCGCCATCCCGGCGGACCCGAGACCGAGCGCGGCAGAGGGCCGCGCTCCTGTGTGTGGAGCAAACCCGATCGTGACCGACGCGCAGGCGGCAACGCCAGCGGACGCCCAACCTCCGTCACGCCGCAATTTCTTCATCGGCCTCATCGTCGCCGTGATCGTCCTCGACATCGTGGCGGCCTTCGTCGTACCGCCATTTCCGAAGGACAATCCAGGTCAGCCGATCACCGGCATCGGCGACCTGATCAAGGCCAACCTCGAGCTGCCGGCTCCGTACGTCGTCTACGACTTCGCCCCGAATGACAGCGTCGGCCATGCCCTCGTGTTCAATCACCCCAGCATCTCGGCCCCCATCTTTACAACATGGTGGGTGATGCTGTTCCTGATCGCTGCGGCGATCCTGATGACCCGCGGACTCAAGCTACTGCCGGGTCGGGCCCAGAACACGATCGAATGGGCATACGAATCGCTCGAGAACTGGGCCGTGGCGCTTGGTGGCGACGCGGCCCGGAAACACGTCCCGCTGTTCGCCACGTTCTTCCTGTTCATCCTGTTCTCGAACTGGAGTGGCCTCCTGCCGTTCTTCGGGCGGATCGAGGCCTTCCGGGCACCGACGAGCGACGTCAACGTCACCCTCGGGTTGGCGCTCGTCGCGTTCGTCTACTTCCACTACCAGGGGTTCCGGGCCCTTGGCGTACGCGGCTATCTCGGCAAGTTCTTTGTCTTCTCGGGATTCAAGGAGGGGATCGGGGCAGGCGTCATCGGCCTCTTCGTGGGCTTGATCGAGTTCTTCCTCGAGTTCATCAAGCCCATCACGCTCTCGATGCGACTCTTCGGCAACATCTTCGGCGGCGAAGTCGCCCTCGGCGTGATCACCGCGCTGACGATCGCGTTGGTCCCGGTCGCAATGCTGGGGCTCGAGGTCCTGCTCAACTTCGTCCAGGCGCTGATCTTCTCGACGCTGACGCTCATGTACACGATCATTGCGATGGAGGGCCACAGCGAGGAGGCGCACGCGGCGCCGGCCTACGCCGACTATCCGGAAGGAAGCCTCGGTCCGCCGCTCGAGGCGGCCCCGGGCGGTTCGGCTCACTGACACCGGCATCAACAACCGGCATCAATCAAAGCGAACGAGCATCCGGGCACTCGCCCCGGAGCCCGAAGGAGGAAGGTCACATAATGGAACACATTGGCGCAGGTCTCGCGGCCCTCGGGGTCATCGGACCGGGCATTGGCATCGGCATCCTGACGGGTCTCGCCGCCCAGGCGATCGGGCGCAACCCCGACGCCGCCCCGACGATCCGGGCACAGTTCATCCTCGGTGCAGCGTTCGCCGAAGGACTCGGCGTTCTCGCGATCGTCGTGGCCATTCTCGCGATCGTCCTCTAGTCGGGGCCGTAACCGTGGACCTGCTTGCGATCGGCGGAATCGGACCCGGCGGCGCGATTGCCCTGTCGGCCGCCGAGACCGCCTCTGGCCTGCAGATCAACCTGTTCTGGATCATCGTCTCCGCGCTGAACTTCATCGTCCTGTTCGCCATCCTGGGGACCTTCGCGCTCGGGCCGCTCCGGCGGACGCTCGAGGAGCGACGGACGCGAATCGAGGAAGGGCTGCGCGACGCGGAGCAGGCTCGGCGTGACCGCGAGAGCGCCGAATCGGAGCGCGTCGCCGCGCTCCAGGAGGCGCGCCGCGAGGCGAACGAGATCCTGACCCGCGCCCAGAAGGTCGCCCAGGAGACACGCGACGCAGACATCGCCGCGACCAAGGCAGAGCTCGAACGGATGCGCGAGCGCGCGGCCGCCGAGATCGAGTCCGAGAAGGTCCGGGCCATCACCGAGGTCCGCAACGAGGTCGCCGACCTCGCCCTGCAGGCGGCCGGCAAGGTCGTCGGCGAGAC
>Ga0137376_10001168_pt1 | contig 14220 bp, 10 predicted proteins | sample SagtaG_23_FD_104814 | JGI IMG/M metagenome (GOLD analysis project Ga0137376, IMG submission 104814) | Vadose zone soil microbial communities from Sagehorn Ranch, Mendocino, California, USA - Sage2_L_20_16 metaG | ecosystem: Environmental > Terrestrial > Soil > Vadose zone | place: USA...
GTTTCCCGGAGGAGGCGCAACGTGGCTGCGAGCCGGCGCAATGCTGGCGGGTTATCTCACCGGACCGAAGGCGAGGGTGGCGCTCGCGCTGGGGCTGGGGGCCGGGCTCACCGGCAAGGGCCTGGCGGAGCTGCTGGCGGACCCTCCCGCCAATCCCGTTGTTGTCACTCGCGCCGATCCCATGGCCGACTCGCCGGATTGACCCGGGACTGGCGCGACGGTGGACTTGGACCTGATCGTCAGCGGGGAGGTCGCGACGCTGGCCGGGCGATCAGGGCTCGGGATGGTCGAGGCGATCGGCATCTCCAGAGGCCGCGTCGCTGCTGCCGGGAGCCGGCGAGACCTCGATGACCTGGCCGGGCCGGCGACCCGGCGCCTCCGTCTGGCGCCGGATCTCATCGCGCTCCCGGGGCTGACCGATGCCCACATGCACTTGGCGGACGCGGCTCTCGCCGCGACCCAGGTGGACCTGACCGACTCTCGGACCCTCGAGGATGGCCTGCGGCGGATCGCGGCGGCCCACGCCGCACAGCGAGATGAGGATGCCTGGCTGGAAGGCCATGGCTGGGACGCGGAGCGATGGGGCGGCTGGCCCGAGGTCGCCGACCTCCAGCGCGCGGCTCCCGGTCGGAAGGCCGCCTTCTGGGCTCACGATCACCACGCGATGTGGGCCAGCGACGCGGCACTGATGGCTGCGGGCGTCGATGCAGGGACGGCCGACCCGGCCGGCGGGGTCATCCGCAGAACGGCGCATGGCGATCCCGCCGGGACCCTGCACGAGGCGGCGACAAGTCTCGTGTCGGCGATCATCCGGCGGGCCACGAGCGACGGCATTGAAGCGGCAATCGAACGCTTCATCCCAGGAGTCCGGGCGCGCGGCGTGATCGCGGTCCATGATCCCGGCGATATCAAGGCGGATGCGGCGCTCGACGGTGGGTTCGCCGCGTACCGGCGCCTCGCGGCGGAGGGTCGCCTCGGCGTCCGGGTCCACGCCTGCCTGCGCCAGGAAGCACTCGCCCTCGCGGAGGACAGGGAGCTCCGCAGCGGGCAGCTGCTGGGGCCCGATCCGCTGGCGCGGGCCCACGTCGGCTGGCTGAAGCTGTTCGCCGACGGCACGGTCGGCTCCCGGACGGCCGCGATGCTCGAGCCGTTCGATAGGGAACCGCATCGCCCGAGTCCGCCCGGCGGGCCACTCGGCCTGTTCGTCACGCCGCCCGAGTTGCTCCGCGAGCTCGCCGTGCAGGCGGGGGCGGGGGGAATCGCCACGACGATTCATGCGATCGGCGATCGCGCCGTCCGAATCGCGCTCGACGCGCTGGCCCCGACCGTTGGCCTCTCCGCGCTCGTGCCCAGGATCGAGCACGCCCAGCTCGTCGATCCTGCCGACGTGGAGCGCTTCCGTGCCCTCGGCGTCGCGGCCTCGATGCAGCCGATTCATCTCCACAGCGATCACGCGTCTGCGCAGCGTGCCTGGGGCGCGCGGCTGCCCTCGCGCGCGTACCCGTGGTGGCTCCTTGCGCGTGCCGGGGCACTCCTGCCGTTCGGGACTGATGCGCCGGTCGAACCGATCGATCCCTGGCCCGGAATCGTCATGGCGCGCACGCCCCGCCCGATCCAGCTTCCCGGCGAGGAGCGACCGCGGATGCGCTCCCTCAGCCTTGGCCGGGTCCTGCGCTCGGCATGTCTCGACCCGGCGATTTCGGCGGGTGAGCGCGATCGAGGCCGGCTCGTTCGAGGCCAGCGAGCGGACGTCGTCGTGATCCCGAGAGCTGACCTGGATTGCCGATTGGAACCCGGGCAGGGTCGGCCACTCGTTCAGCCACAGCTGGTGTTGATGGACGGCGAGGAGGTCTTCTCCGCCTGATCGCGGGGCGGCCCGGTCGCACTATGCGGAGCTGGCCTGTGGCATGGGCATGTGACCGGCGTCACGTGGGTCGCTCATTTCCTCGTCGGCGAGCTTCTTGGCTGCGGCATTGAACAGGCCATTGAAGACGCGCGACGTCGAGGGGAAGGCGTGGATCGTGTCCGCGAGGACCTCGATCGGAACCCGAGCCTTGATCGCCAGCACGCATTCGTGGATCGCGGCCGACGCGTCCGGTGTCGCCATGGCCGCACCGACCAGTCCGTGGGCGTCCCGATCCACCACGATCGTCACGTGCCCGAAGGCCGCCTCGACCGAGTAACCCTTTGCGGTGGTCGGGAAATCGGCCACCTGCTCGAAGGCATCGAGGCCGCGCTCCTTGGCCCCTTCGAGAGTCAACCCGACTGATGCCAGCTCCGGGTCGGTGTAGGTCGCGCGGGGCAGCGCCCGGTAGTCGGGCGTCACGTCGTCCCCAAGGGCCATTCGAACGGCGATCTCGCCCTGGTAGTGGCCCTGGTGGGTGTGCAGCTCCGGTCCCGCCGGGTCGCCGATCACGTACAGGCCGTCGCGGATCCGGAGCCGGCCGTCCCTCGGGATCGCATCCCGGTCATGGACGTCGATACCCACGTTCTCGAGGCCAAGCCCATCGAGCGGGAACGAGCGCCCGACCGCCAGGAGCACGGCGTGACCTTGCGCGGTCGAGCCGTCGTCCAGATCGATGATGTCTGCGCCGTCGGAACCCGCCCCGGCTCGGGCACGCACCGCGCGCACACGCAGGCGGATCTTCACACCATCGCGCTCGAGCGCCTTGAGAGCCGCCTCGGAGTTGCGTGGATGGTCGGTCGGCAGCAGGCGTTCGCCAGATTGGACGACCGTGGTCGGCACGCCGAAGCGGGCGTACACCTCGGCCATCTCGACCCCGGTCGGGCCGCCGCCCAGGACGAGCAGGCTGCGTGGCAGCTCGCGAGCACCGGTCGCTTCCTTGTTGGTCCACACGTGCACGCTCTCGATGCCGTCGACCGGCGGGACCTTTGTCGTCGAGCCAACCGCAATCACGATGTTGCGAGCCGCCAGCTCCTGTGCCCTGCCGCCCTCCGTCACGTCGACCCGTCCCCGGGCCGTGATCCGGGCCGTGCCCCGAACGACGGTCGCGCCCGCGGCCTCGAGACCCTTCACATGGCCCGAATCGTCGGGGTAGGGGATGCCCTCGCGATTGATCATGTAATCGCGGCGCGCAGACGCCCGTTCCCAGGAGTAGTCGTCGCCGCACGCACGCCGAGCCGCCGCATTCAGCAACGACTTGGAGGGGATACAGCCCCAGAACGGACACGAGCCGCCGAACAGGTCGCGGTCCGCAATCGCCACGCTCGCGCCTCGTGCGCGGGCCTTGTAAGCAGCCGCCTCACCGGCGGGGCCGGCTCCGATGATCACGAAATCGAAGCGATTCATGGCGCTCCTCAGCGGCGTATCCAGGGTGTGGTCACGATAGTTGACGAGCGCATCGGCGGCGTTAGATCGACCTTTCCTGGAGACCCCGCTGGCGGGTCGCCTCGTAGAGCAGGACGGCGGCGGTGGTGGACACGTTGAGGCTGTCTGCAGCGCCGTGCATCGGCAGGTGCGCCGCCGTGACGTCATCGCCCCGCCACGAATCGCTCAGGCCATGGGCCTCGCTGCCCAGCACGATGGCCAGCGGCCCGCGCAGGTCGAGATCGGAATAGAGCGCGGCGGCATCCACCCGGGCGGTCACGATCCCAAGGCCGTGTTCACGAAGCCAGGCGATGGTTTCGGGCGTCGAGCCGCTCGCGACGGGCACGCTGAACACGGTGCCGAGGCTCGCCCGAATCACGTTGGGATTGAAGATGTCGGTGCGGGCATCGGCAGCCACCAGGCCAGCCGCTCCGACCGCGTCGGCGCTGCGCAGGACGGCGCCCAGGTTGCCCGGCTTCTCGACGGATTCGATGACGACCACGAGCGCGTTCTCGGGCAGCGAGATCCGATCGAGCGCGAGGTCGGGAACGCGCGCGACGCCGACGACTCCTTCCGCGCGCTCGCCGAACGCGACGCGCTCCAGAACCGGTCGGCTCACCGTGACGATTTCGGCTCCGCGCGCCTTGGCCTCTCGACGCACGGCCTCGAGGGCGCCGTCCCGCCCGTCATAGGGGCTGTTCGGGCCGTCCGTGCCGTTTTCCAACACGTACAGGGTTTCCACCTCCGCGCCCGACTGCAGGGCGCGCAGGAGCTCACGCGTGCCGTCGATGAGGGTCAGGCCGGTGCGCTCGCGCTGGCGTCGCTCGCGCAGGCGCGAAACCTCGACGATGCGTGGATTGGACCGGCTGGTGATCGTCGGTGAGCCCGGACTCATCGAGCCGAACATACGGGCCTCGGCCCTGCCCCCCGGTCGAGGACGCGCATTCAGCCGAACCTCGCAAATCCGCCGAGCCGGAGGAGTGCGCCGTCGCGAGCCTCGATGCTCATGTCCCCGGCCTCGACCGGGCGAGCCTGCGCCTCGTCCGCGCCCGGCGGCCACGCCCCTTCAAGCAGCGTCCCCAGGCGCCCGGGCCCATATCCCGGCGTGTGCGATGTCAGGAGGACGAAGCCCCGGCCGCCATCGGCCAGGCGGACGCAGTCGGCAAGCAGCTCGGGGAGGTCGTGCTCGAGGCGCCACGGCTGGCCTCGGGCCCCGTGACCGTAGGTCGGCGGATCCAGGATGACGCCGTCGTATCGGTTGCCCCGGCGAAGCTCTCGCCGCACGAAGGCGGCCGCATCGTCGACGATCCAGCGGATCGGAGCCTCGGCGAGGCCAGACAGGCCGGCATTCCGGCGCGCCCAGGACACGGCCGCCTTCGAGGCGTCGAGGTGGACGACGCCTGCGCCTGCGCGTGCCGCCGCGAGGCTGCTGCCACCTGTGTAGCCGAACAGGTTGAGGACGCTAGGTGCTCCTGCCGACCCGCTCCGACCTAAGACCTGGCGCGCGATCCACGACCAGACCTCGGCTTGCTCGGGAAAGAGGCCCACCTGGCCGGTCTCGGTGAGCCCCAATTCGAAGGTCAGGTTGCCTAGAACCACCGTCCATGGCTCCTCAGGCACATTCGGACCGGACCAGCGGTAGCCGGCGGCTGGCTCGGGAGCGTAGGTCGCATCGACTGCATCGAATCCGTCGAATGCGATCTCGGTGCCGCGGTCCGGCCCTTGGCAGGCCTGGCATGGCCGATCAAGCACGAACGCCCCGAAGCGTTCGATCCGCCGGCCGCCACGGGCATGGAGCAGCTCGTAGGTCGTGGCGCTCATCGGGGGCGCACTGGGCGCGGTCGTGAACTCATGGGTCAACGACATCATCATGCAGCCCAGTCTGCCGGGTGGTATCCGGAGCGGAACTCCTGACCTAGCGAGTGGCTGGTCGCGGCCCCGATGCCATGGCCTTGTCGTCCAACGTGATCCAGCCTTGACGGACCGCGTAGGTTACCGCCTGAGTTCGATTTGGGGCGCCGAGCGTGTGCATGATCTTCGTCAGATGGTTCTTGACGGTGTGTTCGCTGACGGACAGCTGATCGGCGATCTCACGGTTTCGCAGCCCATCCGCAACGTAGCTCAGGACCTCGAGCTCGCGCGCCGTCAGCACAGGAGCCGCGTGCTCCTCCTGCAGGGCGTAGCCCTCCCGAAAGGCGTCGATGATCTTCTCAACAAGATCGGGCCTGCCCGCAAGCTCGTCCGTGAGCAGGTCTTCGCCGTCTGCGACGCGGCGGATCGTGGCAACCAGTTCTGCCGGTTCGGCGATCTGTGAGACGTGGGCTGCGGCTCCGACCTCGACCGCCTCGAGAATGCTGGCATCGTCATCTCCGCCGCCAACGACCACGATCGCCGACGCAGGAGCGTCGCGTCTCAGCCGACGGGTTGCGTTGGTGGCCGTGGCTCCCTGAAGGTCAACGTCGAGGAGGACCACATCCGGGGCTGTTTCCTCGACCAGCGTGAGCGCGTCATCGGCCGAGCGGACTTCCCCGACGATCTCCATGTCGGGCTCGCGGTCGACGACTTCGCGAACACCAACGCCAAGCAGAGCGCGGGGCTCCACGAGGACCAGGCGGATGTTCTCGTGGCCGGGAGGCGCCGTCCCAGACCCGCGTCGTCGGCCCATCGGACCACCTCCCTGCCTGCGTGCGCGGGCTCGTTGCCGCGATGCTAGGGAGAAGGGCCCCGCGGCGCATGACCCGATCGGCCTGTTCGCGGACCGTCTTTTCGTCCTGGGCCGGCCCGAGCCGGCTGCCTTACGCTGGACGCCGGCGGGGAGGCGTGCGCTAGAATCATCCGGCGGCGCGACGGAACCGCGTCGCACCCAGGGGCGGCTAGCTCAGCTGGTTAGAGCACTTGCTTGACATGCAAGAGGTCACTGGTTCGAGTCCAGTGTCGCCCACCAAGTCCGGGCCCACCTCAAAACTGACCGCAGATTGCTATGTGTTGCCTGCAGCCGCTTGACTAGGTCGGGTCGCGACCGGGGAAAGTCATCGCCGTGCTGCGGTAGCAGGGCCCGACGCAGGCGAGGGAGCTTCGAGGTCGCCGTTCGCCGTGGCGCGGACGCGCTCGCTCATCCGCCTGATGGCGCGGATGTGGGGCAGCCGCGAAGGAGAGACTCGAGCCATGGCTCGTCGTGGGTTGGTTCCTGGGTTGGTCCCTGGGTTGGTCCCTGCGTTCGGCGGTCCGAGGGCCGTCCGGACCCTGTTCGTCATCGTGCCCGTGGTCGCCCTGGGCATCGCGCTCATTATGACGACCGCGGGGGTTTCCAGGGCTTCCACGCCAGATACGAGTAGTGTCAGCGTGCCCACGACCGTGCCCCAGACCGTCACGGACAACTGGTCGGGCACGATCCCAGCTGGGTCAAATCCTTCAAGCAACTGCGCCCCGCTGGCAGGAACAGCGCAGGCTGACGAGCACGATGTGACCGTGAACGTCCCGGCGGGCATCTACGACACCCTGCAGGCCAATTTCACGTTAAGCATCAGCTGGGCCGACGCATCCAATGACGAAATCCTCACAGTCATTGGGCCCAATGGTGCGGTCGTGGGCTCCAGCGATGGCGGCCAACCGAATGAGACGGTACGCGGCACGAACCTGGCCGCGGGCACCTACAAGGTGGTGGCCTGCGCCTTTCTCAGCACTTCGGCGCAGGCCTACGCCGGCAAGCTGACCATCGAGACCGTGGCGCTGCCGCCTCCCCCTCCGCCCCCCGGGCCATCCCGTGGCATCACCTTCGACCACGCCAACTGGAACGATCCGATCCGGATGGTCGGTGAGCCTGACGTTGTGATCGACAACCACGGAGGGAACTACGTCAGCGGCCCGGGTGGCAGCACCACCCAGGCGTCGTGGTTCTGGAAGTCCGACGACAACGGCATTCAATGGCACCTGGTCGGCTGCCCGGCCAAGTCGAACTGTCAGAACGGCGGGGGCGATACCGAGATCACGATCGCAAACAACCGCGACGTATTTGCGTCAGACCTGCAGACGCTCCAGTGCAACAGCACCTTCCGCTCGTATGACGAGGGCAAGACCTTCACCCCCGGCGAGGGTTGCTTCCCAGAGACAGATCGCCAGTGGATGGCGATCTATGACCCAAACTCCAGCGCGACAGGGCGGCGCATCTATCTGGGCGCCAACCACGTGGCCGGGCCTGAGGGTTGCTACATCCTGGTCTCGACGGACAACGGGGTCACGTACCTTCCTCCGGATCCGACCAACAACCCAACCGCCGACATCGGGCCGGGTTGCATAGGACGCTTTGCGGTCGACCCGGCCAACGGTGACATCTTCGTGCCCGCGGACGGGGGCACGACCATGGTCTCGACCAACGGCGGGATCAGCTGGCAGGCACGAGGCTCGAATGGAGCACAGGGCAACTTCTTCGCGCCGATCCAGATCGATACGGCACGGAATCTCTGGCAGGCATGGACGGAGGGCAGCAAGACCTACCTCTCCTATTCAACGGACCGCGGATTCCACTGGCACGCAAAGATGCAGGTCAGCACCGGTCCAGGCAGCCCGATCGGCGGAGGTCCTGGTCTTCGGCAGGTGCTCTTCCCCTGGCTGACCGTAGGCGATCCCGGTCGCGTTGCCGTCGTTTTCTACGGCACTACCGACAATGGCAATACAGGTGGATTCCCGGGTAGTCCCCAGGCACTCTGGCACGCCTATGCGACGTTCAGCACGAACGCGATGGACGCGAGCCCCACCTTCACCCAGGTCCAGGCCACGGAGCACGTGATGCACCGTGGGGCTATCTGCACGGGCGGTTTCCCCGGCTGCCTGCTCGCGAACTCCGACCGATCGATGGCCGACTTCTTCATGGTGGACAAGGATCCAGACGGCCGGGTCTTCATTGCCTACAACGAGAACGGCGACCTGTCCAACGTGATCGTCGATCCGAACACAGGGCAGTCCGAGTACATCGGCAAGCCGATCAACGCCGTCCTTCGGCTCCGGACCGGCCCCAGCCTGTTCGCCGCAAAAGGGAACCTGCTGCCCGATCCGACGCCGCCGAACGTCACGATCGGGTCGGTGACGCGAAGCGGGACGACGCTAGCGGTTGGCGGCACGCACGGCCTGCCGCCCGGCAACTGGTCATCGGACCCCGCGGGAGATGCCCGGTTTCCGGTGGTACCGATCGCGAGCGCCAACCACCCGGCCCTCGACATCCTGCAGGCATCTGCAGGAGACAACGGGACGAACCTCACGTTCAAGATGAAGCTCGCCGACCTCTCAGCCGCCGCCCTTGCCGACGCGGCGACTGCTGGTGGGACACCCTCGTGGATGGTCGTCTGGTGGCAGGGAAAGGGCGGTATCGGGCCACCGACCATGACCCCGCCATACCAATCGCACTGGTACGTGAAGTGGAGGGGCGGGACGACCTTCGAATACGGCAGGGTGAGCAGCGTCGACGCGCCCGCCCTCGGGGCGCCCACGCCCAAGGTCCTCACCTATGTCCCATCGGGCAGCGCCAGCGGGACCGTGAATGGCAATGACGTGACGATCAACGTGCCCCTCGCCAGCCTGGGTGGTCTGACGGCGGGCGACAAGATCGACCACGTGATCGCGTACTCGCTGGTCGAGCATGGCAGCACCACGCTGAACGACTGGGCCGACCAGGCGAAGAGCTTCTCGTATGTCATCGGCACGCCGGCCGCCGCTCAGCACCAGGCCGATGGCTACGTGGAGGTCTCGACCGACCCGAACTTCACGAGCTCGACGCGTGCCGTCCTGAACCCGGCCGACAACACGTGGACCGCTGCCCTCACCGGCACACCGATCGCCGGCACGGTCTTCGCGCGCCAGATCCTCGCCAAGGATCTTTACACGCCTCTCTGGGACAACGTACAGGCGGGGCCGGTTGCGGAATACCTCTACAACTTCGGAGCCGATCTCAAGGTCACCAAGAGCGCCGACCAGGCGACCGCCCACCTTGGACAGCCGGTGACCTTTACCGTCACGGTGACCAACGTCGGGCCATCCGCAGCGCAGGGACTGACCCTGACTGAGACGTTCTCCAAGAACGCGGGTTACGTGTCGGTCACGGTCACGAAGGGGGCATGGAGCTGTTCCGCGAAACCTGCGAAGGGGACCGTGACCTGTACGCTCAGTAGCCTCGCGGCCAACGACTACGGGGTCGTGAACATCGTCCTCAAACCCACGGCGAAGGGAACACTGACGAATACGGCGACGGTCAACGCGACCTCGCCAGGAGACCCCAACACGACCAACAACACCGCCACCGTCAGCATTCCGGTGACTCCCTAGGATCCCTCGGGTGCGCTGGGCTATAGTGGCGGCCCAAATAGGCAACGCATCGATCGGGACAAGGCCTTCGCGAGCGCCTCCAGAGAGTTGGGCCACTGGCTGAAAGCCCAACGACGATTTGCGAACGTCAACCACCCGTGAGCGACCGGTGAACCGGCCCGGGATCCGCCCGTTAGCGCGGCACGAGCGCGCTGCCGGTTAGGCCTTCGGGAGCCAGGCCGGCGGTGAAGGCGGGTGGAACCGCGGGAGTTCGATCGAATCGACCTCTCGTCCTGTCGTAGGACGAGAGGTCTTGCGTTTTCAGGAGGTCGACTGTGGTCGAGGCGAAGGTTGGCGGCGACGCGATCGGCGCGGAGCAGGAGGACCTGTTCGAGGCGCCCGAGCGGGGGTCTGCGGACGAGCTGCTCGATGCCGGTGCGCACAGCGATCTGGACGCCATGCGCCATTCCGCCGCCCACGTGATGGCGGAGGCGGTCATGGACCTGTTCCCCGGCACCAGGCTTGGGATCGGGCCGGCAATTGCCGACGGCTTCTACTACGACTTCCAGCTGCCTCGCCCGCTCACTCCCGACGACCTCGCGGCGGTCCACGTGCGGATGGCCGAGAGCATCAAGGCCGACCATCCGTTCGTGCGGCGTGAACTGCCGCCGGCGGAAGGCCGAGCGTTCTTCGCGGGGCGCGATCAGCCGTTCAAGGTCGAGATCCTCGACGACCTGGCGGCGAAGGCTGCTGCAGATGGCTCGCCGATGCCACCGACATCCGTCTACGAACACGGTTCATTCGTCGACCTGTGCAAGGGCCCGCACGTCGCGAGCACGGGGGCGATCGGGCCGTTCAAGCTCTTGTCGGTGGCCGGCGCCTACTGGCGCGGCGACGAGAAGCGGCCGATGCTCCAGCGTATCTACGGCACGGTCTGGCCGACCCAGGAGGAGCTCGAGCGGTTCCTGTGGCGCCGCGAAGAAGCGCGCAAGCGCGACCACCGACGGCTCGGCGTCCAGCTCGACCTGTACAGCTTCCACGACGTGTCGCCCGGCGCGGCATTCTGGCATCCGAAGGGCTGGACGCTCTATCGGACGCTCGAGAACGCGATGCGCGAGCTCCAGGCGCGGCGCGGCTACCAGGAGATCTATACACCGCCGCTCGTGGCGCGAAAGCTCTGGGAGCAGTCCGGCCACTGGGACCTGTACCGGGAGCACATGTTCCTCTTCGAGTCCGAGGGCCAGACGTTCAGCCTCAAGCCTATGAATTGCCCGGAGTCGACGTATGTCTACCGCAGCCGGGTGCGCTCGTACCGGGACCTTCCGCTGCGGCTTGCCGAATACGGCAAGCTTCACCGCAACGAGCTGTCGGGCACGCTTTCCGGCCTGACCCGGGTCCGGCATTTCGTCACCGACGACGCCCACATCTACCTGCGACCTGACCAGATCGGGTCAGAGATCGAGGCGCTGCTGGGCGAGGTCCGCGAGTCCTACTCCTGGGTCGGGCTCTCACCGAAGCTGACGTTCGGGACGCGCCCGGACAAGGCGCTCGGCGATCCCGCGCTATGGGAGCGGGCCGAGGGCCTGATTCGGGAGGCGCTCGATCGATCGGGCGCCGAATACCGGGTCAAGCCCAAAGACGGCGCCTTCTACGCACCGAAGATCGACATCCAGGTGGAGGACGCGCTCGGTCGCGAGTGGCAGACGGCCACGATCCAGGTCGACCTCGTGATGCTGCCGGAGCGCTTCGATCTCTGGTACATCGACGAGCACGGCCAGCAGCAACGGCCCGTCGCCATCCACCGGGCGATCTACGGCTCGCTGGAACGGTTCATCGGGGTCATCACAGAGCACTTCGCCGGTGCGTTTCCCTTGTGGCTCGCGCCCGTCCAGGCCGTGATCATTCCGATTGCGGATCGACACGCCGACGCCGCCGACGAGCTCGCGGGTGTCCTCCGCGAGCGCGGCTTGCGCGTCGAGGTGGACCATTCGGACAACCGGATGCAGAACAAGATCCGGCTGGCCCAGGAACAGAAGGTCCCGTACATGCCGGTGCTGGGCGACCGAGAGGTGGAGGCTCGGGTCGCGGCTGTGCGCAAGCGATCGGGCGAGCAGGAGCAGGGTGTCGGCTGGGATGACCTGGCCGCGCGGCTGGCCGCCGAGGCGGCGGAGCGCCGCGTCGACTGAGGGCTCAGTCTCCACGCGACTGTTGGGGCTGGGGCAATCGCCAATTCCCGACGCTCATGCACCCCCGGACTCTTGTTGGAGAAAGGGGCCACCGTCGAGCCGCGGAACCTCCCGCCGCCAGCGTGGGTTAGCGTGATGGAACCGGCTGGAAGAGCGATTCGAGTGCCTGCTTTCGGATAAGAGTCACTGCAGGAATGAGCGTCGGAATCCGGCACTCGGCCGTCGGTTCGGGCCGCTCCGAACCGCAATTGTCCCCCCGAAAGACCCTGTGCTACCATCCGCGGACGGTCGCGCCCGACCGGATCCGAGCGCGCTCGAACCGCCTCGCAAAGCGCTCAATTTCGTCAAGGGGATCAACCATCAGTCGAGACCTGCGCGTCAACCAGATGATCCGCATCCCACAGGTGCGGGTGGTCGATGAAGAGGGAGCCCAGCTGGGGGTGATGCCCACGGCTCAAGCCCTCGCGATGGCGCAGGAACGGGGATACGACCTCGTCGAGGTCGCCCCCATGGCGGCGCCCCCGGTGGTCAAGTTCCTCGACTTCGGTCAGTACAAGTACGAGCTGACCAAGAAGGAGAAGGAGGCCAAGCGGCGCCAGCGCTCGGTCACCTTCAAGGAAGTCCGCCTGAAGCCCAAGATCGGCCAGGGCGACTTCGACACGAAGGTGCGGCGGGCGATCGACTTCCTGGAGGACGGCGACCGGATCAAGGTGGCGGTCCAGTTCCGGGGACGCGAGCTCACCCATCCCGAGATCGGTCGAAACCTGCTCACGCGCTTCACGGAGCAGATCAAGGACCACGGAATGGTCGAGCGTCAGCCGCTGCTGGAAGGCAAGTCGATGCACGTGACCGTGGCGTCGACCCACAAGCCGAAGGCTCCGGAGATGCCGGCAGCAGGCCAGCCGCGTCAGGCCCGCCCGTCCGACGGTGGAGAGGCGGAGCCGGCGGCCGTCGCATCGGCGGCGGAATCGACGAAGGTTCCGGCAGCCGGACCGACACAGACGAAAGCGACACAGCCGGCAACGGCAAAACCGGCGGCGGCCAAACCGGCAGCCGAAGAGGCAGCCGTCAAACCGGCCGAAGAGGCACCGGCGCAGCCGGTGGCCAAAGCGGCAGGACCCGCCCAACCGGCGACCTCGGCGCCTGCAAAACGGACGGCGGCCCCGACGCGATCGGCGCCGACAGCCACGGCAGAGCCGGCAGCGGTCCAGGCAAAGAAGGAGTCAACGGCACAACCATCTCAGCGCAAGGCAGAAGCAAATCGACCGAATGGAGCCGAACCCGAACCAGTGCCGGCGGGTCGCCCCACCTCGGCACGAGGCTCCACCGACAGGACGCGAAACCAGACGCCGCCACCAGCGGCAGCGACGGGAGAGTGAGGCCGGAGTGCCAAAGATCAAGAGCCACAAGGCAGCCCAGAAGCGACTCGGAGTGACCGGCAGCGGCAAGGTCTACCGGGTCAAGTCCTGGCGCGGCCATCACCTCGAGATCAAGTCTTCGCGCCGGACACGTCGCTATGCCGGTAAGGCGCTGGTCGGGAAAGAGCACCTCAAGCAGGTTCGCCGCCTGCTGCCGTACCTGTAGGAGCGCCGCACACCCATGTCACGAGTCAAGCGAGGCGTCACCGCCCACAAGCGCCACAAGCGGCTGCTTAATGCCGCGGAGGGCCGCAAAGGCACCCGCTCGCGCCTCGTCAAGCCCGCCCGCGAGGCGCTCCTCCATGCGATGGCGTACGCGACGCGCGACCGTAAGCAGCGCAAGCGTCAGCTGCGCCAGCTCTGGATCATCCGAATCAACGCGGCCGCGCGGCAGCAGGGCGTGACCTACGGCGCCCTGGTGGCGGGCCTGCGGAAGGCGGAGGTTGGCCTGGATCGCAAGATCCTGGCCGATCTGGCGGTCCGCGACAGCGCAACGTTCGGGCAGATCGTCGAGGTCGCACGAGGCGGCTGACGCCTCGGACCCGGCTCAATCGCCGCACCAGATCCTGACCGTCGCCGAGGGAGGCCGTGGACCTCGAGTCGCTGCGCGCCGACCTTGAGCAGTTGCGCGAGCGCGCCCTCGAACGAATAGCCGCGAGCACGCAGCCCGACCAGATCGAGCAGCTCACGGTCGACCTCCTCGGCAAGAAAGGCGAGCTGACGCTCGTCCTGCGCGGCATCGGGGCGCTGCCCGCCGAGGACCGGCCGCGCGTGGGCGCCATCGCCAACCAGGTTCGCCAGGCCATCGAGGCCGCACTGGACGAACGGGGGCGCGAGCTTCGAAAGGGCGCAGTCGCCGACCGGCTCAGGGCCGAAGCCCTCGACGTCACGACCCCCGGCCGGCCAATCCCCCGGGGCGCCTACCACCCGATCGCCCAGACCCTCGCCAGGATCGCGGATGTCTTCGGACAGTTCGGCTTCGTGGTGTACGAGA
>Ga0137376_10001176_pt1 | contig 14184 bp, 20 predicted proteins | sample SagtaG_23_FD_104814 | JGI IMG/M metagenome (GOLD analysis project Ga0137376, IMG submission 104814) | Vadose zone soil microbial communities from Sagehorn Ranch, Mendocino, California, USA - Sage2_L_20_16 metaG | ecosystem: Environmental > Terrestrial > Soil > Vadose zone | place: USA...
TATCCTTGAGCTTTTCAGAGACCGTGTATTGGCCACCGAAGTCCTTGCGCAAATCATCGATCTGCTTGCGCATTTCCATTATGCTCTCTTTGATTTGGTCCCAGTGCGTGACGTGCTCGGCTCTCGTCACCTGGTTGTCGCGCAGAAAGGCGACGTCAGATCTGCCAGAGGCAATTTCTTGCTGCAAGTTTTCGACCGACTTATCGGTTCGCAGTTTGAATTCAGCATGCTCATCTTTCGACAGCTTTTTATCCAGCTGGGTGATCGTAAAGTCACCCATCTTTTCTAAGTTCTGCGTGTCTGTAGCAGCTGTCGCCCCTATGGACGTCTGCAGATCCCGCAACTGCTCATGAAGAGGCATGATAACGCCGGCATAAATTGCGGATAGGGCAACGCCGACGACGGTTAGCGTCTGCAGTATGTTTCCATACCTGCCGGACCAGTTATACCCGTTTGTCTGCTCTGCCACTGGCGTCTCCGATACGAGCGTCAACAGATAACGCCCACAGCCAGCCAGCGACAAATGCCCAGGAAATTTCGGATCTAATGCCCGATTGTTGCGCGTTTAGCGATGCGCTTGGCAATTTTCTTCACTTCTGTCACGGGGATGCAGATGACGTTCTTTCTTCCAAGCGCAATCTCTCCGTGCTCTTTAAGCCCGGCGCCATATAGTTCATCGCGGATCATGTCCAGCAAGTCTGGTTTCATGATTCTGAGTTGCGTCTTAACCTTGATTTTCTTTGGCTCTTTCGCAGTCACGCTCGGCTACTCGTCATCGCCCCATCCGAGGATGCCCCCAGGAACCGCCAGAGCTGCACGCGGAACCTCCAAAGCGGCCTCAGGAACGTCTAGGGCTGCCCTAGGTACCGCCATGATCGCGCTAATAGGGTTCCACCTGTGGTCAGCATAGGAATACTGATAATATCTCGGCGCATGTGGCGCATACCCATAATGGCGAGGGCAGTAATGCGCAGATGCCGGGGTGATTGCGGCCGCAGCCACAGTCGCCATTAGTCCAAAAGCTACGCTCTTCAACATTGGTTTACTCCTTCGGCTACCCATCTTTCTTCCGCTTCAGAAAGGCGACGCATTCAACAAATGTGGCTACAACTAGTGCGCTTTGCGCGAACAGATTGTACGGGTGCGGCGCCCAAAGACAAAGTGCGAAGATAAACCCAACCCAAATATGGGCGAATGCTTCATACGTCCCCGCCCACGTTAATCCGTGGCCTGGTATCATTGCGCGTCCGATGATAACGAGGACTGTCGATATGAGGATGAATGTCGCCATCGCTGATTGCCTGCAATAGCATTTCTTCGATACGATCGACCCTGACAAGCATCTTCTCGATTTGATGCTCTACAAGCAGTAAACGGATGTCGGCCTTAACATCAGCGTCAATCATGGTCGAAGCTTTGTTCCCACGCTTCGTAGCACCCTGTACCCTGCGGGCATGCGGCTGGCGCATCGGTCGCAAGGAACATGCGGAAGGCGGCGATAGCGAACGCTAATAGAGCAAACCATAGCAAGTCACTAGGGCGAGGGGCGCGAATCATCATAGCTTTAGCCAATGCGCCCCGATAAAGACACCAAGGCCGCCAGCTAGAGACACCAATATTTGTAAGTGCTTTTGAACGAAGTCGGCCAGATCAGCTATGTGGCTTAAGATAGCGTCCATGCGACGCCCCCAGCATTAGATCCTGCATTTCGCTTTGGCGGAGGCGGCCTTAAATTCCGACTGCATTTGCACCAGCGTAAGGTCCCAAAAGCCCCAGCCCCAGAGGATGAGTTCCTTTTCAGTTTGCGGCGCGCGCATACCCATTACCCCCAGCGATGCCTAGTATGGTGTGCGCGCAATCCATGCCAGATGGTGCTGGAATACCCTCCGTGCGCGTTGCCCCATCGCCGCATGAAGCCGATTTGTGAGCCAACAGTTTTTGGATTTCTAGCGTTCAGTCCAGTTTGGTGACGGAACACATCCGCCATACCATCGAAATGTAACTGGAATGGCCCAAACGATGACCCATGATCGCCGACGTAGCAGTTGAGACCCTCGCTTTTATACACCCTAATCATAGCGGGGCCTTGGCGGCCGGCTCCCGCTTTAATCTCTTCCACATACGAGTGTGCCTTAACGTGGCACTTCTTCACCTTTGCTATCGCCTTGAGTGTAACCGCTTGCGCATCTGATGTCGCCAACGGCGTGCAAGCACACGCAGCTATCAATATAAGGAACCATCGCGCATGATTCATTTCAATACCCCGTGCGGCCTTACCGTGCGAAGAAGTTAAACCCCGCCATTGCGTCGATGTACCGCAACGGATTAAATTTTACGCTTGGCATAGGATTTGAGAACGGCACGCCAGCAGACAATGGCAGTGGCTCGACTGGGTAGTTGCGTTTCACTGGGACTGGTATGCTGCAATCAGACATTTGCAACAGGCCGGCTTCGATTTCAGTGTCGCCTAGGAATGCGCTATAATTGTACCACCTGATCGGGATATGTTGGGTATCGGACTTACGGATGTTGACTTCGAGATACCATTGGCCAGTGACAAACGAGATGATCCTGGCGTATGCGCTATTGGTGTTGCGCTCGAAGACATTTTGGCCGTTTAGAGAAACGTCGAACCAGCCGAGATCGAACGGCGGCTGCAGCCAATTGCCAAACGCGTCTTGGATGGCAATTCGGATAGTCTGATCTTGTCCGACGCAGAGCGAGACAATGTTGACCGCCGCACGCGGGCACCAGACTTCTTCCTGATATCCATGAACGTCGAACGGAACAGTCAGCCACGGATTGAAGAACGGGAAGCCAACTGTTCGCGGTGGGTAGAATGTTGGATTCGGGACGATAACGAATGTGTCCCGGTAGCTGAGCGGCCGGAAGGGCGCGCCGAGCGTCGACGAGACTGGCCCTTGAATTGCGCGCGGCAGAAATGGATTCGGCGGATATTTCGCAGAATCACGATAGCCCTTGCTGTCGAACGGAGCGCCTAGCTGATACCCCACCGACGGCTGTGTGACGCGCGGCTGGAATGGCTGGAATTCCGAAGTGTCATTGTACCGCCTGGAATCAAACGGGACGAACGGGGGTTGATTGACAAATGGCGGCGCGGATGGCTGGTATAGCCCCGTGCTGCGGTCGAATACGTAGCTATCCTTGTAAGAACCAGAATTGAACGGCGCACCGAAGTACGCCGCGACTTCGCCTTGGATCGTACTCGGCAGAAATGCGTTGATCGAGATCCTAGCGTCTCGATATGATCCGGCGTTGAACGGCGCCCCAAAATAGGCCTGAACTTGCCCCTGGATAATCGAGGGCAGGAAGGCGCTCTTGAGATCGGCCGAAGTGTCCGTGTACCATTTGGCATCAAACGGTACGCGCGGATAAGGATTAACGAATGGCGTGCCAGAGGGTGGTGGAAATAATTCTGGCAGGCGCTCGAAGACATATCTATCGAAATACGACTGTGGATTAAACGGCGCAGCGTTCTGCTCGATGAAGCTTGCGAATGGCGTGCCAAACGGTGGCGGATAGAGATTAACGTTCCGCAGCGGTATAGAGTAATCGCGATAAGACTGCGGATTGAATGCTGCCGGGCTGATGTTGAAAAATGGCGTCGATGGCGCTTGCAGCACCGTCGGCAGAAAAGCGTTGGCGTCAAAAGAATTATCGCGATATGATAGCGCGCTAAATGGCGCCCCGAGGTAGGCCGAGACTTGCCCTTGGATCGTATTAGGTAGAAACGCGTTGCCGTCGAAGAACGTGTCGCGGTACGATTGCGGGTTGAATTGGCCGCCTAGATAAGACCCGACTTCTCCCTGGATGATGTTCGGTAAGAACGCGTTGCTTTTTAAGAAACTATCGCGATAGCTACCGCTGTTAAACGGGATGGGGAAAGACGCTGCGAAGAACGCCGGAACCGCTGGCGGGAAGAGATTAGCGTTTGCAGAAGGAAGATACGAATCCCGATAGCTTAGGGTGTTGAATGGAATCGCCGGCAGCGGCAGCGAGAACGGATTCGCTACGACCGACGGTGGATATAGTCCAACGTTGAGCGGCGCTACAAAGCTATCGCGATAGCTCCATGCATTGAATGGGGTACCAAGGTTGGATTGAACCGGCCCCTGGATCGTATTCGGCAGGAACGGATGTGGGCCGCGTCCTGTGTTAGGCGGATCCCGATAGTTTGCCGGATTGAACGGCGCCCCTAGATTGGATTGGATCTGCCCTTGAATGATATTCGGCAAAAATGCCGAACTATCGAATAGACGATCTAGATAGATCTTACTGTCGAATGGCGCGCCAAAGGTCGACTGCACTGCACACTGAACGATATTGGGCAATATCGCAGCGCCGTCGAAAAATCTGTCCCTGTAACTTAAGTCGTTAAACGGCCCCCCAAGATACGATTGAATTGCACCTTGGATGATAGATGGAAGAAACGCGTTGCTATCAAACTGGCTATCGCGGTAGGCAAGCGTATTGAATGGCGCCGGGCTTGCAAGTCCAAAAAACGGACTCGCTGCTGGCGGCGGTGCATACAGGCTGAGATTTAACGGCGGTATAAATAAGTCACGGAAGCTATTGGCCGTGACAGATGAGATGTTTAGCCCAGCGCCATATTCGACGGCCGCCGGCATCTCCGTGAGGTCGACCTCCATTACCCAGGAGAAAAAGGTGTCTCCGGTATAAGCGCCGGTCGGAGCCGTCACGCTAGTCTGGTTTGCGGCGTTTAGCTGGTAATTATTTGTGTTCGCGCCAAGAGAGGTGGTTGCGGATGCAGCCGTGCAAGTTGTGCCAGTGAAGAATAGCGATATGACTAGCGGCTTAGTGGGGTCGTAGTTAAATATCGCCGTAAGGTCGGACGCCGTATAGGTCTGTGCCCCGCTTAGAGCTAGGCTAGCTGACCCGCTCCATTTTACTTGAGCCTGATCTCCTTGGAAATTGACGTTGTTGGTGCCGCCGCCGCTACTCCCTATATAGGCGCCGGCCAGCGTTCCGCTTGTGCCAGTTTGCGATTTTATAATGATGCTGGCCTGGACAGGGCCGCTATAGACGCTGTTGAGACTCGCTACCGGAATGACTTCGCGGACATCGCAGCCGGGCGTTTGCCCACCGTATCCGCTGTTCGTATTTAACATCGTATTAGAGAATGCAACAAACGTCGTCATGCTGCATTCCCGCTCTGGCGCGCACTCACCTTATCTGCAATGGCAACCACATATTAGCGCATGGATATCCGCTGTGGTGTTTAGCTAGTCTCGACAGAATCATTATAGATAAGCTGAAATGTCATCGTTGCTAATTCTGGACTCGCCCCAGCCAACTGCTGACCAAAATCGATTGTGACTATCCAGCCATGCAGCGTTACAACTGAAGTCGAATCCCTAGTAAAAACGATGGAATCTGGCTTGCTTGCAACAAAATTACGAAGGTCGACATCAAAAAACCGAAGGCCGCCAGGAGGGAAGACAAGGTCTGGACGAGCGAGATCTAGCTCTATTGATATCGCGGCAGAAGACTTAGCCATTAGGTCACCTTATTTGTATCAGCCACAGGTTGACGAACGGATTTGGCGCAGGTTGCACAACTGGCAGAATGCCATTGGCGTCGAAGTAACTGTCTCGGTAGCCGTTAGTATTAAATGATACTGGCAGCGACAGTCCGAAGAATGGGATAGGCGAAGGTGCCTGGAATAGATTTTGGTTTCGCGGCTGTATAAACCTATCTAGGTAATTTCCACTAGCCCAGTAAGTAATATTTACCGAACTGCCATATTCTAGAAGCGGATCTTCTAGTGGGATGTTTGGAATTGGCGGATCTGGGACACCCCACCCACCGCCTGGTTGGATATAAACGTCCGTGCCGAGCTGAAACCACCCAGTATATCGCTGTAGCGTAAATTGGCTAAACGCCCAGAAGCTCATAATTGCGCTCCTGTGACGCTATTGCTGCCCACCATATATATTGCCAGTGAACGTCGTCGCTGAGTTTGCCGAGACTGGTAATTGAAGAAGCGCGAGGCACGCGCCATCCATAATGCGCGGCGCTAGACTGCGATTGGTAAGCCAGTCAAATGGGTAGACGAAATTTGCAAGCGGGAACGACATGATCCCGATAGGGTGGCCGACGTTAAATGTCGCATTGCCCGTGACAGTGGCCACTGAGCACTGAGTCTGCGTCAATTGCAGGACGCCAGTATCCCCGCTGACCAACGGCGCAAACCATTGGCCTGCTGGCATGTCCAACGCATCGGCCACGCATCCACTTGTGCCCGTGATGCTAGGAAAGCTTTGCGCTGCTGTGTTCGCTTGGTTCGTGTACTGACACACCGTCCAGTTGTGCGACACGGCTCCAAGAGTGGACTGCGCCGAAATAAACATGAAGTTGCCGCCAGCGTAATTCATCTGGCCTTGTGTCGTCGAGTTGTATCGCGTTTGCACCCCAGTCACCGCATGCGTAGTGCTGGACGACGCGGTTTGCAGGACAGAAAAAAGGCGATCGTAAAGCATGACCGACATCGCCGCGACGGACGACTGCATATCGGCGCCGATCAGCATCGTAAATTGGTTAGTTGGCGCTGGCGAATTGAAATTCATCGCGCCAGTTGTGGCGTTTGTCGGCACAGTGCCACCAGGCACGGCAGCTGGCGCCGCTCCAGCGCCTGGATTATTGCCGACATAGAATAGGTCGACGCAGTCGCCGACGGCGCCAGGAGCAATCCCAACCTTCTGGATATTGCCGCCAGCAAAGAGCTGACCACTGCCACCGCTCAGGGAGCTTAGGGCATTCGATATCGAAGTGAACCCGCCCATTTGCAAGGTGGCGGGATCAAGCCGCATAGCGCCGAACCTGCGAGTTAGCCTCTTAGCATGGACTTCGAGCGTATCCATCGCCGACATAAACGCGCCGCGCTCGAATGTGCCGCTGAAATCACCATCTCCGTTTACGCGTACGCCACCAGGAATATCAAGTAAGACAACAGGCGGTCCATACCAGCCGCGGAAGTTAGACGAGAGCGCTTCAACACGTTCTTTGCCAAGCCATCGCTCAAGGCGCGCAGAATGGATTGGCTTATTCATCTTGAGATCCAAATACTAACGAACGGATTTGCAGGCTGAGACGGCGGGGGTATGAACTCAATTAATTTTACGGCGGTAATAAAACCACCGCCGTCGGTAAACGTCCCGGTCGGCGCACTCGCCCCTTCTTGACCGGCTGCCATGAGCTGATATCGCAAGTCAAACGGGCTACCTAAATCGGCAGTCCTTACGAGATTGCCGCCCGTCCCGGATATATGTATGGCAAAAACTATGCTGACGGCATTAATAAAATCGAAAGTGAGCGGGACAAAGTCAGTCACAACTGATGTATTTGGGCCTACACCATTGATGAACGTCGCACCGCTGAATGTCAGTTGGACTTGGCTGCCGTCGAAATCATAGTTAGGACTTGCAATTCCAGCCCCAATCCATGCGGCGTCAAAATTGGTGGATCCAGCAGTGGCATCTGTAGTAACTGTACACCGAATTAGGCCGGAATTAAACCCAGGGTTTGTTAGTGCTGTAGTTGGGATAACGTTACGAAATTGATACCCAGTCCAGCCATCCGATACAATCGTAGAGGCGGAACTCCAAACGGTAGCCATCCCTGTCTCCACACCGAGTTAATACAGAGATGCCGCATATGCTCTGTCCTACAGCCCTTGGCTCGGCAGGTTCACCGGTAGCAACGCCTGCCTGAGCGCATAGGCCCCGTTTAATAATTATATCGTCTCGTAGACGATATGGGCCCCGACAAGACCTGCCGTAGTACCGGTAAACCCAGACAACGACGCCTCGCCATTCGATGCGGTATTTCCAAGAAGCTTGAAATACTCGTTGGGATCCATCGCAGTCCATCTGGTAATGCCGCCGAACGCATTAAACGTGAGGTTAATTCTGGACAGCGTCGCAGAGTTAGATCTCTGAGGCTGGGTGCCGCCTGTTACGGCGCCTACCGCGGGAGCAGCAAGAGCAGCCGCTGCTGGATCAAGGGGGCCGTTAGCCGCCGAGCCTGCAGAAAGCGCGGTCGGCGTAGCCACCACGGTTGAGTCGCGCGCAAGAACCATATACTGAGGCGCAGACGAAGTCGCCTGTCCGCCAATATACACTTCGCTGATATCATTGCGTTGGGTCGCGGAGCCGCCGTTTAGTGCCATATAGGTAAGGGTCGTAAGGGCTGCGGCGTCAGCAGTAGCGGCGGTCGTGAAGCTGTTCACCATGAAGGAATATTTAGTCATTGGTCAGGCTCTCCTTAAGCATTGAAGCAGGCTACTGCCCTTTCAGTAGCGGGGATACGGAGTGGAGCAAGGGCAGCAGGTTATATCCGGCTTCTTTCCGGAACGCCTGCTCTTGAAAGTGATCCAGACTTTTATCTACGGGTGTGCACTCTTGGTTACACTCGGGTTTATCGCAGATAAATTTATTGCATTTGCGGCAGTGGCCGCGTGGCCGAACCCGATTCGGATTCATAATAACGACGTCGTTGCAATGGGCACATGTTTTAGTTTGGGCCTCGAGGATCTTGCCTTCCGGCACGGCCATTGATGGATCTAGGCCGGCCCTCATCAGATCTTCCGCCGTTATCCCCGGGCTCGCGCGATGATCGACGAGAAGATGGCCCTCGCTGGGTCTCAGCCTCATTTCTTCCTCTTTTTGGCTGCCGCCTCGCGTGCGGATCTTGTACGTTCCATCTGAATAGATTCCGCTACCGAGCGCGCGATGTGCGGCTTTTTGTATCGTAGGGCAATCTTGCGGCTTGCCGCCTTACGCTGAGCGGCGCTCATTTGTTAGCACGCATGGGGTTGTGATGGCGCCGTGCCCGTTTGCGGAAGCACGTAATTCGGCGGCCCCCATCCGCGGCTTAGATCCGTGAAGTTCACTGGGCTTGCAAATACGGGGCTGCCGGCCGTGACTTGGTAAGTATAACAATTCAGCAGCGGATTGCTGCCTGTGACAGGGCTGCTATCGCCCGAAGTGCTTAGCGTGCCGCTGCCATAGTTCCAGTAAATATTCTTATGCGTCGAGTCGGTTGGGATCGTCACGGCACCGCTGGTTCCGTTATAGCCGCCGGCAGCGCCATTGCTAATGACGATACTCGAGCCGAAACTGTTGCCCGTTATCGTGGGACAGCTAGACGTTTGTAAGCGCAAGATCGGCTGGCCTTGCGTCGCTAGATCGACAATGTTGCTCTTGAAGACGTCATTACTGCCGCCGTGAATAAACAGATTGTTGCTGCCGCTCTGGCTTCGGATGACGTTGTGATCAATCGTCCAGTTAGAAGCGCAGTCGTCGAGATATATGGCGGAACCCCACCCTCCGGATCCAGTGCCACACCCAGAGAATGTGCAGCCGTCCCAGATGTAATTGTTTGTCATTCTCTGGTTAGTGGATTTAGTCGTGCCAAGATCTTGCGTGTACAGCGCGCCGCAATCTCGGATTTGGGTACAGGTATTGTATAGAACGTTGCTATCATATAGTAAATTGTTTGTTCCACCACCAGAGATACTTATGCCAAGGGACGCCATGTCGTGGACAGCATTATGTGAAACAGTAGCATTTGCGCAACCATAACACATAACGGCTGCGGCATTCTGTGCGCCAGACAGTGATGCGTCTCCGATAATCCCGAAACCGTTATACATAAGGCTATTGGTTACGGTTAGCCCAGACCCGCCACCGCTTTGGACAGCGGCAAAGTTAAAGTTATGCATTTTGAGGCCGTTGAATGTAACGTTCGTAGCCCCGCCGGTAAAGAAAATCGCCCAGAGGCCATTGCCTGATGCTGTCGAGCCGCCTGTGATATCAGCCGTATTCACGCCGTCCGGAGGATAATATGACCAGGTTTCACCATTGTCGGCGGTCGTAAGGCCAACTGCGCAGTTGCCGCGAGAGTTACATGCATTAAGGCCAGCGGGGGCGTATGTTCCGGCCCGGATATAGCATAATTTTGTGCTACTGGTGTTCATCGCGCTTTGGCATTTTGGCAGCGTTAGGAATGGCGCGGCTAGTGTGCCTGGGTTACTGTCACTACCTGCGGGTGACGCTGTTGCTGGGGCTACATAGAACGCCGGCGGAAAGCAGCTTCCAGTACAAGGCTGAAACGTAGCGTATGCGCCTAGCTGGAAAGCGGACGCATCCAAATGTGCCGGGCTAAGGAATGTCGTTTGCAGCGTTGTCTCGCTGTCGTTATCGCCATATAAGTTAAACCCAGTATGTGCGTCAGCTAACGTTGGGCTACTGGCTGTGTCGATAGCCCCCATAAAAATGCTGGCCCCGCTTGTAATTACCGGGTTAGTCGTTGTCGCGACCGTGTTCCAACCGGCTACCGGCGTGAATTGGGCTGATGCAGCGAGAAGCGTCCCTGGCTGGCTGGACGATATCGCCGAATAGACGCCGCATTGCATTTGACCAGACGGCCCTGAGGCAAGCCAAACCGAACAAGATTGGATGGTCCCGCTTTGGGGCATCGTATAAGGGCCATTGGCAAAGTTGTACCCCGCCGTGTAGCTATTGCCGGAGCCAGCGGTAGGAGTAGTCGTATAGCCCACAGTAAAACTGTTTTGCTGGCAGAGTGGCACAGTGACTTGCGTATACCCCACCGCGCATTCGGCAAACGCCGGGGACGCGAACCCAATGGCTAGCGCCGCGAGGATAACTTTCATATAAGCGATCCTCATGGCGTAACTTCAACAGTAGCAATTGTACTTGTATATCCGGCGGAGGCGCTGCTCCAAGTTCCGCTGGGGGCTGTTTGCGCCTCTGTTCCAACTGCCTGCCCTAACCAATAATACGTACCCGAGCCCCCAGGGTTCGAATAGCCGGTATCAAAATGAGTACCGCTATAGTGGGTGGAAACAAGTAGGCTAACAGCTGTACTAAAATTAAAAGTAAATGGAACAAAGTCCGAGACAATCGTTTGAGCGCCATTTATCCCAGTAACGCTCGTTTGTCCGCCATTGAATGTTAATTGCACAGGAGTCGCGGCAAAATCATACGCAGGGCTAGCAATGCCAGTGCCGACATAAGCAGCATCAATAGACCCTCCAACTGTCGTAGAGGCGATTGTGAATGAAACCCTTACCTTTCCGATGGTAAACCCTGGATTTGTAAGGAGCGCAGTTGGGATTGGCATGCGCTCAGATTGTCCTTGCCACCCCGGCTCGGCATGCGAATTAGTCACGCTAAAAATAGCGGTCCCGGTAGACTGGCAAGCAAACACATTGCTAAGTTGGGTATAGCCAGTCGCACACTGCGCATGAGCCGCAACTGGAAAGGCAAGCATTGCTGCTACTGCTAACAACAGTTTGGTCATAACTTTTTCCTATGCTGTAATATTTCGTGAGTAGAAGTGTATTGACTTTCGGGGGCATTTGCCCTAGGTTAGTTTGTATGGAAGGGAGGTAACATGGCAAAAGACATCACGGACCTCGTCGAGCAGTTTATAATTGCCGTTCGCCCTAGAAGCAGACGGAAGCGCGCGGTTATCGTTTGGAAGGTGATGAAGGCCTTAAATATAAACACGCTAGATGTCAGTGGCATCGAGCACGAAAACTGGATGAAATATAGCGACCATCTACACATGCCAATGTTCTAAGAACCCGCGGCGAAGCGCGGCGGCCTGGAAGCGAGGTCAACGAGGCAGCATTGGTTGCCCAAACACTCAGCCAGGCCACTCAACTAGGGAGGTTATGACGTGCCTACTATCGACATTTCGAATGAAGAACTGGATATGTTAGTTGCGGCAATGGAAGCTTACCCGCAACACTACGATACAGATCCAGATTACGACATCGATCCGGACACGCTCCTCGCGAAACTTAATGGAGTATTGTACGACCCCGAGGAGCTGAGCGAGGAAGACAAAGTGCAGCCAGGCGAACCTGAGTACGAACTAATCCAACGGCTCGACGCGAGGATCCGTCAACTCACCGAGGAGTTTGAAACGCGAGTTACAAAGCTTCGTGGCGAGTTCGGGCTTGATTGCATGGTAGCCAAGGGCGAGATCGACGCTTCACTGCGGAAGGCCCTCGCACACACTAAACCACTAACGCTTGTTACCTGACGTTTCGGTTTGCGGCGTCCTATGGTGCAATCTCCAACCGCCGCAACGCGAAGCGCCATGCCCAGTGTCGATTTGACAGCCAAAAGGCCGGTGGCACAGCCGCTTCACTACGAATACGGCCGGACCGACGCGACACGCGGACAACGCAGTAGCAATGCTAGCCGCATCGCGCCGATCCGATAAACTAAAGGAGGGCTAGCGATGACAGAGCTTATCTCCAGTAACGACATTTTGCGTGGTTGGGAATGGTATGGTCGGCATAAAGATCATGTGCTGAAAATGCTAACCGATGGTGAAGTGTCAATGTATGCGCCATCTGGCGGCGATATAATTCATCCTGAATTATGGACGCCTAGTCATTGGCGTTGGTTCGTAAGTGAGTATGGCGATACATACCTAAATCATAAAAGAGGAACATAACATGGCAAAACAAGTTGCAACCGTAACTCACGCTGCCGGGCTCGCAGGACGCGCTATCGCACGCCTAGAGGCCGCTGCGGAGGCCGTACACGCCCAGGCCAATGGCGGCCGAGGCTTCCAAGCGATATCGAGCAAGGAGGGCTTTGCGGCGACTATCAAGCATGGCAAGACGCTGATCGAGATCCAGAATGACAGCTTTGCTGTCAGGCAGATAGATTGATGAGTTTCGGCTAGCCGCGTACGCGCGGCTAAGCGAAGCTCATTGTTAGCTTTACGTTTAAGTAAGCCGAAAGTTGGCCCCCGAGGGCGGGTGTTGGCAGCGCCAATGCGCCGATAGTTTACCCCGTTCCCTCGGGGTTAGTCATCAGCACACCCAAACCCAACGGTATCCATTCCACTCGCGGCATCTGTCACCGTAGCCCCGCCCATGGTGCCAGCCATGGTGCCAGCCGTGATCCCCCCATCCCCCACCATGCCATTCGTGGCCCCAGCCTCCCCCGTGCCAGCCATGGTCCCAGCCGCCGCCACCATGGAAACTACCTCCGCCTCCGTGAAAACCGCCGCCCTCACCCATTCCATTAAATCCACCAGCGGCATGCTCGCCACCTCCGCCGCCGCCGCCGACGTGCGCGCCGCCTCCGACACTCACACCACTGTGCTCTCCGCCTCCACCGTGGCCACCACCGCCACCGTGCTCTTCGGCGTATGCGCCGACTGGCGCTAAAGCCAGTCCCGCAGCAAAGACGAGTGCGGCAACTGAGGTTTTCATGTCATTCTCCTGTTTGGATGGCGGCAATCCCTCGTCCTGCGAAACGAGGGACTGGCCCGCGTAGCCCATTACTGGGTCACCATCAACCACCAGAGCAAAGTTAGCGTCGGACGCTCACGACGTCGTGTCTAGTTTCCTAGACCGCAGATTGGCGCGGCCGCCGGGTAGCTACTCCGGACTGCAATATGGCGAAGCCAAGAGTAGCTTGGCTGACACGGCCTTGCCGGACTTCGCTATTGCTGTGCTAGCTCACACTACAGCCGCAAATGCTATTCAGCGCTCATCATGTTCGGCGTCGTGTTTCTTCTGCCACCAATGGTGATGGTGCTCCTTACCCCACCAGCCAGGATAGCTCTTATGATGCGCAGGCATCATATGCATTTCCTTGTCGCGCTTGCCGATGCCGTCCTTTTTTGCAGTGTCTTGGAGGACGGACATGTCGCCCTTCTCTTTTGCGGCCGGCGCAGATTTTAGCGGCATTTTCTGTTCGGGGATCGATGGCTTGTCAAGCTCATGCGCAAACGCCGGCATTGCAAACAATAGAGCGGCACTAACAAACCAGACGAAAGATAGGCTGCTTTTACTCATGTTTAATCACCCTATAAGATCGTGTGCGAAATAGCCGACTACGACGCCAATGACGAATACGATCATGCCTTCGAACATTTAATTACTCACTACAGCGACATACTTGACTGCCATTGCGCGTGGAAACTGAGTTGCCGAGTTAGGCACATTGCCGTTCCAGTTGACGGTTGTGCCCATCGTATTGTTGTTCAGAACCATGAACATCGGTTCGTTAGGCACATTGTTGCCAGTAACCGTTCCTACAACAGCGCCATCTAAGCGAAATTCGAGCAGCTTCCCAGGCGTCCAGTTGA
>Ga0137376_10001178_pt1 | contig 14170 bp, 9 predicted proteins | sample SagtaG_23_FD_104814 | JGI IMG/M metagenome (GOLD analysis project Ga0137376, IMG submission 104814) | Vadose zone soil microbial communities from Sagehorn Ranch, Mendocino, California, USA - Sage2_L_20_16 metaG | ecosystem: Environmental > Terrestrial > Soil > Vadose zone | place: USA...
ATCATCAACGAGCAGGGCTTCGCCCGCTTCTAGGCCTACACGGGCCCGGCGGTGCATTACCAGCACACCGGCTCTGTCATACCGTCCTGCGCGGTCGACCCTCCTGCCGTTCCGGCCAACCCGTGCATTCCTACCGACCAGGGCGGCGGCCTGCTGACCAACCAGCTCATGCTGGAAGGTCACCGCGCCACCGTCGACTGGGGCAAGCGTGACTACCCAGCCGGCACACCGGGCCAGATCGTCGGCATCACGTACTTCTCCACGACCCGCAACGAGTTCGACGCCCGGTTCCAGGCACACGAGGACTACGAGCCGGCCATTCCCGACGTGACCGTGTACCTGGAGGGCCCCGGCCCCGACGGGCAGCCGAACACCGCCGACGACGTGATACTCAACAAGTACGTCACCGATCACTGGCAGCAGCCGAACGCCAGCCAGGATCCGCAGCAACCGGCCGGCAACACGTTCACCCAGAATTGCAGCCCGATCAGAGACTTCGGCGGAGCCGATATCAGCTCCCAGTTCAACCCGAACATCGGGCCGAACTGCCTGGAGGTCCCGCTCGCCGGCCAGAACACCAAGGACGGCGCCTTCGACGGCGGCTACGCCTTCGCCGACTACTGCCCGAACGGCTACGACCTGGCCGCGGACGACGGCACGTGTGTCGGCGGGTCGGACCCGGTGGCGCTCGTCGCCGGCACCTACGTCACGCACGCGGTCATGCCCAAGGACGCCGCCGACACGCGTGACTGCAACGCCACGTCGGTCCCCGGTGACCTGAACGTGAGCACAGCGAAGGGTGCGATCCCTGGCGGCGGCCAGGGCTGCCTGTACCGCCCGGTCAAGGAGGAGGACGTCAACGTCGACCTCGGCAACAACTTCACGCCCGCCCTCCCGCCGCCGCCCTGCACCGGAGACGACCACGTCATCGACCAGTCGTCACTGGTTCAGCGCAGCATCTACTTCGGCGTCTCGGGCGCCCACGCCCCGCTGTGCGACAAGCGCCTGGTGGTCCTGCAGAACGGGCAGAACGCCAACGCCGACTTCAACATGATGACGAACTTCCGCACTGACCCGAACGGCGCGGACGCCACTGACACCAGGACCGGGGACGTCCCGGAGCCCGGCCGCATCGTCGGGCAGGTCTTCAACGACATCTACTTCGAGCGCAACCAGGCGTCCCCGTGGTACGGCGAGCCCCGGCCGATCGCCGGCATCCCGGTCGGCATCTACGCCCGGGTGGACACCGTGCCGAACGTCAACCAGCCCTACAGCCCCGACAACTGGCGGCTGATGACCACGGTCTACACCGGCCCTGACGGCGCCTACGAGGCACTGCTGCCCTCGACCGAGACGTTCAACTGTCCGATCCCGCAGGGGCCCTGCCCGGGCATGTACCTGGTCAAGGTGGACGACCCCGGGACCACGACCGCCCCCAACGCCGGCTACAACCCGAACCTGCTGATCGCCACAACGCCAGCAGAGGTCTGGCCGGGCCTGACCGACCAGCTCGACACGCCGGTCGACCCGATCTCGGGCACCGGGTGCGAGGACCCGGCAGTTCCCGCGCGCCCCGAACTGCTGCAGGTCTCGACCCCGGTCGTGCCCGCGACCGGTAGCCGGCAGGTCACCGTCCAGGCCGACTTCATCGGCACCACCGGCACCGCAACCGGCATCACCGGCGTACGGGCGACCCTGACCGATGACCGCAGCGGTCAGGTCCAGACGCTCACCCGGGCCAACGGCGGCATCGTCAGCTGGACGCCTGGAAGCGGGAGTACGCCCGACACGATCGTGCTCAACGTGCCTGCCCTCGCGTCGAATGCCGCGGCGAACCTGCTCCCGAACGCGACGTTCCGGCCGGGTCCGCATCAGCTCACGATCACCACGGCGGACGTGAACGGTGGCGTGTCCAGTGTCAACGGGATCACCCTGCACGTGATGGGCTCGAACGGCACCGGCACGAACACGGTCGCCTACAACCCGCCGGTGGTGAGCGTGCCGCCGCCGGCCTTCACCGGGCCTAACGCGCATGCCATCCAGAACGCGATCAACAGTGCCGCGGCCGGCAGCCTGCTCGTGCTGTCGCCCGGTGTCTACAACGAGAACGTCCTCGCCTGGAAGCCGGTGAAGATCCAGGGCCGGGGCCCCGGTGGCATCATCGGCGCCCACGAACTGCAGGCGCGCGACCCTGAGGACCCGCGCTTCCACGTCGTCGGCTCCGTCATCGACGGCCGCTACTTCCAGCAGAACGCCGCGACCTACGACGCCACCGTGGCGGCGCACGCGCCGTACGCCGGGGTCGACGCGGATCACCCGGTGCTGCGTGCTGCCGACCTCACCCAGGTCGCCCAGTCCACGAGCGCCTACAACCTCGGCACCGGCATCACCGCCAGCTTCGCCCAGGCACGCGTCGACGGCCTCGGCCTGATGACCGGGCAAGGCGAGGGGGCCGGCGGCATCCAGTTGCAGGCCTACGCCAACAACACCCAGCTCACCAACAACGTGCTGGAGAACAACGCCGGCATCTTCGCCGGCGGCATCGGGATCGGCGCCCCGTACAGCGACACGAACCCGGCCACCGGTGTCAGCAACCACATCGGCGCCCACAACTACAACGTCAAGGTCGCCAACGACCGCATGCTCGGCAACGGCGGCCTGACCCGCTCCGGCGGCCTCGGCATCTTCTACGGCTCCAACAACTACGAGGTCGCGAACAGCATCCTGTGCGCGAACTTCGGGGTGGAGTACGGCGCCGGCATCTCCCACTGGGGCCTGAGCCCCGGCGGCAAGATCCACGACAACCAGATCTACTACAACGACGCGGTCGACTCCGGCGCCGGGATCTCGATCCAGACCCAGCTGCCGGTGGGTGCCGCCAGCCTGGGCGACGGCTCCGGCGCCGTCGACGTCGACCGCAACGTGCTCGCCGGCAACTACAGCGGCGACGACGGTGGCGGGATCTTCGTCCTCGACGCCCTCGACCAGGTGATCAACATCCGGAACAACATCATCGCCGACAACGGGTCAGCCGACCTCGGCGGGGCCATCATGCTCGACGACTCCGCCAGGGTGCGCATCGTCAACAACACCGTCGCCAACAACGTCTCCACCAGCTCCTCTGAGAACTCCGACGGTCTACCGCACGGAGCCGGCCTGACGTCGGAGGGCAATGACCAGGCGCTGTGGCAGAACGACCCGCGCTACGTGGCGCAGTACCCGAACGCAGCCACTCGTCCGGACTTCTCCAACCCGGTGGCGCTGTTCAACAACATCTTCTGGGACAACAACGCCTTCACCCTGAGCCAGCCGGGCCCGGGTGCGACGCTGGTCGACCAGGGTTTCATCGACTTCGAGATCCACGGGACGACCAACAACGCCGACACCTTCACCCCGCGCTACTCCGACCTCACCAACGGTCAGATCCAGGGACCGAATGGGGTGCTGCACGCGCTGCCGGCAGGCCAGGGCAACATCAGCGCTGACCCCGCGTTCGTCAACCCGATCGGGGTCGCGGCGGAACTCACGGTGTCGGGATCGCGGCTCGACCCGCAGGTGGCGGCGGTGACGCTCACCGGCGGTGACCCGCCGGTCGGGCTCACCAGCGACTACCACATCCTGCCCGGATCGCCGGCGATCGACCGGGGCGTGCGCTGCTCGAACACCCCGGTCCCGGCGAACCTCAACTCCTGCAGCGCCACGGCGGTCGCCGCACCGGCCGGGATCCCGGGGGACGTCGACGGGCAGTTCCGCCCCATGCTGCGGACCCTGCGCGTCAACACGCCGTGGGACCAGGGTGCGGACGAACTGGTCGGCGTGCCGGTACTGCTGCCCGCGCTCGCCGCGGCGCCGGCGCCACGGACACTGCCCCGCCAGCCGGTGCCACTGTGAGTGATGAGAGGCAACGGGATGTCCGCTAACGCCTCCAGGGAGGACACAATGGACGGTCGCCAGCAGGGCACCGGGACAGGTCCCAACCGCAGGGACTTTCTCAAGGCCGCGGGCCTCGGCGCTCTGTTCACGGTGACCGCCGGGGGCATGGTGACGGCGCTGGGGCGGGGACTGCTGACCCCCGCCTCGGCGGCCACCACCTCGCTGTCGCTGGTCGCCACCGACGGGTACATCAGCGTTCCCGGCCGGGAGGGCAACCCGCTCTACGTCTTCGGCTTCGTCCCGGTCGACGCGTCGCTCTCGATCGCGCAGCTGGTCTCGACCTACAAGGGCCATGCCAAGCACACGGCCCCGACCCTCAACTTCCTGCAGAACGACGACATCAAGATCACGCTGACCAACCTCGGCCTGGTCCAGCGGCCGGACCTGACCGACTCGCACACGATCCACTGGCACGGCTTCGACGTCCCGTCGCCGCTCAACGACGGCGTCCCCGAGGTGTCGGTCGCGGTGCCGATCGCCAAGCAGCTCACCTACTTCTACCGCCCGCACCGCGAGGGCACCTACATGTACCACTGCCACTTCGAGGACGTGGAGCACGTCCAGATGGGCATGACCGGGATCGTCTTCGTGCGGCCGCTGCAGGACGGCACCTCGATCGGCGGGTTCACCAGGTTCGCCTACAACGACGGCGACGGCTCGACCGGCTACCACCGGCACTTCGCGATCCTGCTGAACGAGCTGTGGAAGAACTTCCACGACGGCGACCGGGACATCCAGGAGTCGATCGCGACCGACTACGACCCGCAGTGGTTCACCCTGAACGGCCGGGCCTGGCCGCAGACGGTGCTGCCGAACGACGACCCCAGCCTGCCGGCGGCGCTGCGGATCCCCACCCCGAACCCGAACTACGACGACGCGGTGGATTACAGCCAGCCCAACTCGGCGCTGATCCAGGTGAACCCGGGCGAAAGGGTGTTGCTCCGGCTGGCCAACCTCGGCTACCAGCAGCACGCGATGCAGTTGCCCGGCATCCCGATGCACGTCATCGGCCAGGATGCCTCGCTGCTGCGCAACGGCAGCGTGGACACCTCGTACTGGACGAACACCCTCTACATCGGACCGGGCGAGGCGCGCGACGTGCTCTTCGCCGCGCCGGCGTTCGACGCCGGCCTGCCCTCGGGCGCGGACGGCCGGGGCACCTACAACGTCTACTACTTCAGGAACCGGGACTGGCGGCGGCTGTCCAACTTCGGGGCGCCGCCGGGGCCCGGCGGGATGATGACCGAGGTGCGGGTGTACCAGACCCCGTTGCCCCCCCAGACCGTCGTGAGTCAGACCTATGTCTAGGGCCTGTCCCGTAGATCTTCGGCGGCGCGGGCGACGCCCAGCCGCCGACCGGCAGCGTTGTCGTCGTCGACGATACAACACCGGTATCGGCTCCTCCTCCGCCTTGCCGGACGACGCCTGGACGCCGCCCGCATCCACCAAGATCCACGGGACAGACCCTAGGAGGGTGACCACGATGACGCAGCGAACTCGGCGACTGGGTCTCGTCGCGGCGCTCGCGGCCGGGTCGGCGTTGCTGGTCCCGGTGCACGCAGCGGCGCTGCCGGTAGGCGCAGCCAAGATCGGCATGATATGTACCCCGGGAGCCCTCGCCGGCACCACCCGGACGTTCAACCTGGTGGCGAACACCGGCTACATCGAAACGCCGGACGGCAACAGCGTCTTCATGTGGAGCTACGCGAACGCCGACACCCCTGACAACGGCCACTTCCAGAGCCCCGGCCCGGTGCTGTGCGCCAACCAGAACGAGACCGTCGTCGTCAACCTGACCAACACCCTGCCGGAGCCATCGTCCATCGTGTTCCCGGGTCAGGACGCACAGGTGACCGCGACGGGCGGCGCCGCTGGGCTGCTCACGACCGAGGCAGCGGCGACCGGCGGGACCGTGAGCTACAGCTTCCTCGCCGGGAACGCCGGGACGTACCTCTACGAGAGCGGCTCCGACGTCTCCAAGCAGGTCGAGATGGGCCTGTACGGCGCGCTGGTGGTGCGCCCGAGCACCGGCGCCAACTTCGCCTACGACTCCACCGCGACCCAGTTCGACCCGTCCCGGGAGTATCTGCTGCTGCTCAACGAGATCGACCCGGACCTGCACCACGCGGTGGAGACCGGCGGAACGTACGACCTCAACGCGCTGCACAACCGCTACTTCGCGATCAACGGGCGGGAGTTCCCGGACACCGTCCAGGACAACGGCTCGCTGCTGCTGCCCAACCAGCCGTACGGGGCGCTGGTGCGCATCCAGCCGAACACCCCGACCAACAACCAGCCGGCGCTACTCCGCATGATCAACGCCGGGGTGGACAACCACCCGTTCCACCCGCACGGCAACCACACTCGCGAGATCGCCCAGGATGGCCGGTTGGTCGCGTCGACCGAGCACTTCGGCGAGACGATCGGCTCCGGCCAGACCCTGGACTACCTGCTGCGGTGGGACGACCAGGACAACTGGAACCCGAACGGCAACCCCCTGCCGGTGGCCCCACCCAACTACCGCAACGTGTTCTTCAAGGACGGCAACACCTACTACAGCGGTAGCCCCTACCTGGGCTACAGCGGCACGCTGCCCACCGGGACCGTCTCGCAGAACGTCTGCGGCGAGTGGTACTTCCCGCTGCACAGCCACGCCCTCAACGAGTTCACGAACTTCGACCAGGGCTTCGGTGGCATGGGCACCCTGCTGCGGGTCGACCCGGCCGGCGGCTGCTTCGCCTCGGCGACGTCGGCGGCCATCGTCGGCGGCACCCTCAAGAGCGGGTCTGTCACCGCCCTCGGGTTGGACGACACCACCTACTACCAGGTGAACCCGAAGACGACGACCCGGACGTCGACCACCACCGCCGGGCAGACGACGATCACGGTCGCGTCGGCCGCCGGCTTCCCCACCGCGGGCAGCTACTACGTCCGGATCGACAACGAGGTCATGTCAGTCACCGGCGGGCAGGGGACGACCACCTGGACAGTGCTGCGCGGGCAACTCGGGTCGGCAGCGGCGACCCATGCGGCCGGGGCGACCGTGACGGCGCTGGCCAACGACTGGTACGCGGGCTTCTCCGGCGCGCCGGTGGGTGCCCAGAACCTCAAGGTGACCTACAAGGGCCAGAACTGTGGAAACACCACCGGCACGTCGTGCACGGCCATGCCCACCAACCTGCCACAGCAGACGGTCAAGATCTGCAACTGGACGGTTGCGGGCGCGGCCGGGTGCTCGACCTCGACGTCGGCCGGGTGGGTGACCCTCCCGGCGCCGCCGGCTCAGCCCCAGAGCGTTGGCTCGCCCGATGCGACGTCGACCTGGACGCTACCGGGCCTGGCGAACGCCTACATCGGCACGGGGGCGAACAACGGGCAGGTCCGGGTGCTGGTCCACACGCAACGGTGGACAGCCCCGTCGCCCACCGCCTTCTCGACCTGGGGCAACTTCATGAAGATCGTCTACGACGCACCATGAGCACATACGAGCAGAAAGGGAGTCTGGCGATGCGTGCACTCGCACTCAAGAAGACCAGGGCGCTGCTCGTGCTTGCCATGGCCTCGGCCGGCTTCGCCGTGACGAGCTCGACGGCCTCGGCCGCCCCGGTCGCCATCGACCTGTGTGCCAGCAACGGTCAGATCACGATGCCGGACACCACCGTCGTTCCTGTGTGGGGCTTCGTCCAGACCGCCTCGTGCGCGGCCAACCTCGTCAACGACACCAATTTTCCCGGCGCGCCGCTGGTCGTGAACGAGGGTGACGTAGTGACGATCAACGTCACGAACGCCCTTCCGCCGGATCCCGCGCCCGCAACGGATCCCCCGGACCACACGGTCAGGTTCGAGATTCCCGGGATCACGTTCGACCCCGGTGGCACCGACGCGGCGGTCGGTGCGACGGTGAGTCGAACCTTCACGGCCAGCGCACCAGGAACCTACGAATTCCAGAGTGCCGGTGACGCCGGGCGCCAGGAGGCGATGGGGCTGTACGGCGCGTTGATCGTACGGTCGGCGACCGCGAACCAGGCCTACGACGTGCCCAGCACCGGGTACGACGTCGAAGCCACGCTGGTGCTCAGCGCGATCGACCCGAACTTCAACGCCGCTCCAGACACCTTCGACCTGCACGGCTACCGGGCCACCTACTGGCTGATCAACGGCAAGGCCTACCCGGACACGGCGGGCATCGTCGCGACGGCCGGGCAGCGGGTGCTGCTGCGGTACGTCAACGGCGGGTTCGACAACACCACGATGCTGCTGCTCGGCATGCACGAGCGCGTGCTCGCCCGGGATGCCCGGCTGCTGAACAACCCGTTCGACGCGGACGCCGAGACCCTTCCGGCCGGCGCCACCGAGGACGCGATAGCCACCGTTCCGTCCACCGCACCGCCGAGCACGAGCGGCTTCCCCCTGTACAACCGGCAGTTGCACGTCACCAACGGGACCGCCCCGAACCCGGCGTACGCGCCGGGCGGCATGCTGACCTTCATCCACCCGTGACGCGAGCGGCAGCATGACCGACCAGGCAACCCTCGACCCCGCCCCGGCGGCGCCACCGCCGCCGGGGCGGCGCTGGGGGGGCCGCCGCGTCCGCCTCGTCGGGGCGCTCACCGGCGGCGTCGTGGCCGTCGCGGTGGCGGCGCTGGCGCTGTGGCTGGCGCACCCGTCCGGCCGCGGCGAGCAGGCGACCGCGGCCAAGGTCCCGGTCGCCTGGGGCAGGCCGGCGGTCAGCGCGGAGGGTCTCGCCCAGCGCAGCGGCGTGAAGATCACCCAGGTGGCGGTGAGCGGGGCTGGGGGTCTGCTGGACCTCCGGTTCAGGGTGTTCGACCCGGCCAAGGCACACGCCCTGCACGACCCGGCGACGCCACCTGCCATCGTGGACGAACGGACCGGCCTGGTCCTCAACCAGCTCCTGATGAACCACTCCCACTCCGGGGAGTACACCCCGGCCGTCACGTACTACCTGGTTTTCGAGAACTCCGGAAACTGGGTCCATCGCGGCAGCAGGGTCACCGTGCTGCTGGGGAACGCTCAGGTCGAGCATGTGGTCGTGGCCTGACCGCGGCCGCGCCGTGCTCGGCGTGGCGGCGACCGCCGGCCTGGGCATCCTCCTTGTCGTCGGTGCCGGTCCAGCCCCCGGGATCGCATCGACCCCCGGATCCGCGTCGGGGGTGGAGCCCCTCCCACCCCCGACGCGGCTCGTCAGCGTCTCGGTGGCCGACCTGGTCGTGTCGGTGTCGGTGACCCCCAACCGGCCCGGACCGAACGGGTTCACCGTGCAGGCGACGAGTTCGCGCCGCCCGCCGCCGGCACCGGTCGACGCCGTGCTGCTCCGGATCGGCGCCGGCACCGGCACCGGCACCGGCGCCGGCACGGTGCGGCTGGACCGGACCTCGCCCGGGGTCTACTTCGGAGTCGGCCAGCTGGACCGGTCCGGCACCGTCCGGATCACCGCGGTGTTGAGCCGGGCCGGCCGGCGGATCGCCGTGCCGGTCAGCTGGACGGTCGACCCGGCCGCACCGCCGGCGGCGGCCGGACCGGCCGGGCCGCCGGATCCCGGCCCCGGCGTCGGCTCCGTCCTGGTCATCCTGCTGCCGCCACTGCTGGGTGCGCTCGCCCTCGGCCTCCGCCGCCTGGTCCGGTCACGGTCGCGGCGCACCGCCGAGCTCTCCGAGGCGACGCCGGACAGACTGTTGGAGGGCGTGTCATGAAGCGCATCGTCGTGCCCGCCTTCGGCCTGGCCGTCGTGCTGGCCGGGAGTACCGGCGTCGCCTCGGCCGGCACCGGCGTCGGCCGGGCGGTCGCCGTGCCGCAGCAGCGGATGGTCGACGTCGTCGTGGTCATGACGGCGCAGGCGGACCTGAGCGGGATCAGGACCCCGAGCAGGCCGGCCCGGCTCGCCGCGGTCGAGCAGGCGCTGCGGGGGAAGGCCGCGAGCACCCAGGGCGGCGCGCTCGCCCTCCTCGCCCGGCGGCGATCGCAACACCTGGTCGGCGCGGTCACTCCACTCTGGATCGTCAACGGCATCGCGGTGCGAGCCGCGCCGTCGGTGGTCAGGGAGCTCGCCGCCCGGCCGGACGTCCGCGAGGTCCGTCCGGATGTGACCATCCAGGCGCCGCCGCCCCAGCCGGTCACCGGCCCGCGGGCCTCCACCGCCGCCGCGCCGGAGGACAACGTGGCCAGGGTCAACGCCCCGGCGCTGTGGGACCTCGGGTACCGCGGCCAGGGGACCGTCGTGGCCACCATGGACACCGGCGTGGACGCCACCCACCCGGACCTGGTCGGCCGCTGGCGGGGCGGCAGCAACAGCTGGTACGACCCGAACGGGCAGCATCCCAGCACGCCGACCGACGTGAACGGGCACGGCACCCAGACGATGGGGGTCATCGTCGGCGGGGACGCAGGAGGCAGCTCGATCGGCGTCGCCCCGGACGCGAAATGGATCGCCGTGAAGATCTTCAACGATCGCGGCAGCACCACCTCGACGACGATCCACCGGGGATTCCAGTGGCTGCTGGACCCGGACGGGAACCCGGCCACCGCGGACGCACCCGACGTCGTCAACGACTCCTGGACGATGTCCGCCGGCGGCTGCAACCTCGACTTCCAGCCCGACCTCGGCAACCTGCGGGCGGCCGGGATCCTGCCGGTGTTCGCCGCCGGCAACTTCGGCCCGACCGCCGGCACCGTGTTCAGCCCGGCCAACCTGCCGGAGGCGTTCGCCGTCGGCGGCACCGACGACGCGGACGCGATCGATCCGTCCAGCAGTCGCGGACCGTCGGCCTGCGCGCAGTCGGTCGCCCCGAAGCTCACCGCCCCCGGAGTCGGCATCCACACCAGCGACCTGTACGGCTCCTACCTCGACGACACCGGCACGTCGGTGGCCGCGCCGCACGTGGCCGGCGCGCTGGCGTTGCTGCTCAGCGCCTTCCCCGGACTGGCGGCCGACCGGCAGGAGGCCGCCCTGCAGAGCGGGGCAGTCGACCTGGGCCCGACCGGAGCGGACAATGACTACGGCTACGGCCGGCTGGACGCGCTGGCCGCGTACCAGTGGCTGGCCACCGCGCCGGACTTCACCGTCACCGCCTCGCCGTCCTCGGTGACCGTCGCACCCGGGGACACCGCGACGTACACGGTCGATGTCGCCGGCAGCAACGGCTTCGCCGGCGACGTCTCGCTGTCCGTCGCCGGGCTGCCCGGATCGTCGGCCAGCGCCACCTTCACGCCACCGGTCGTCGCCGGGGGCAGCGGGACCGCGCAGCTGACGGTCGCCACCGCCGCCGGCATCGCGCCCGGCAGCTACCCGCTGACCATCAGCGGCAGCAGCGGCGCGACCACCCGCACCGCGACCGCGACGCTGCTGGTCCCCCCGCCGCCGGACTTCGGGATCACGGTCACCCCGTCCTCGCTCACCGTCGTCGCCGGCACCGCCGGCACCGGCACCGTCGGGGTCAGCTCGCTGAACGGCTTCACCGGCGACGTCTCGCTGAGCCTGACCGGGCTGCCGCCCGCGGTCGGCACCGCCGCGTTCGCCCCCGCGGTGGTCTCCGGAGCGGGCACCGCACAGCTGTCGATCAGCACGCTGGCGAGCGCGCCGGCCGGCAGCTACCCGCTCACGGTCACCGGCACCAGCGGGGCCACCAGCCACTCGGCTGCCCTGACCCTGGTCGTGCCGGCCGGCGACTTCGCGCTGTCGGTCAGTCCGGCGACCCGGACGATCTACCGTGGACAGTCCACTACGTACACCGTGACCGTCTCGTCGGTGAACGGGTTCGCCGGCGCCGTCACGCTCTCGGTCACCGGCAAGCCGTCCGGCTCGACCGCGACGCTGTCCCGTAACCCGGTCGCCGCGCCCGGCACATCGACGCTGACGATCCGGACGACGTTCTCGACGACCAGGGGGACCTTCACGATCCGGGTCACCGGCAGCAGCGGATCGCTGACCCACCAGGCCACCGCGACCCTCACGGTCCGTTGAGGGGTGTCCGGTAGGCCTACGGCGGCGCCTGCCAGCGCAACGCGCAGGCGAACGGGTCGATCGTGTCGGTGAACTCGGCGCCGGGGAAGGCCTCCCGGTAGCGGCGGTGGAACTCCGGGCGGGTGAGCGGATGGTTGGTCCGGGCGTGCTGCATCCACACCGGGTGCTGGCGCAGCCGCAGCACGGCCCACGCGTCGGCCGCCGACCGGCGGCGGGCGAGCGTCCGCCGTGCGTCCTGCACGCCCCACCACCGGTGCCGCAGCGGTGACGCGGCACCGCGGGGGGAGCCGGAGACGATGTCGACCAGCACCACCCAGCCGCCGGGCCGGACCAGGCTGCGCACGTGCGGCAGGACCCGGTCGTGGTCCCGGACGTGGAACAGCGCGTTCACGCTGAACACCAGGTCGAACTGGCCGTCCCCGTCCGGGGTGACGTCCAGCATGCTGCGCACCTGGTAGTCCACGGTCGGCCGGCCGCGCCGGCCGCGGGCGATGGAGATCTCCCGTTCGGCGATGTCCACCGCCAGCACCTGCCGGTACCGGTCGGCCAGCAGGCCCTCGAACCGGCCCGAGCCGCAGCCGAGGTCGACGGCCCGCTCGCGCGGGCCGTCGACCGGTAGCGCCGCGGCGAGCCACGGCCGGTAGATCTCGTCGTTGATCTCGGCGTACCGCTCGTACAGCTCGGCGAGCGGGTCGAACAGGACCGTCATTTCGCGCTGAGGGCCGGGTCCACGAACTCGTTGGTGACCAGGTCCTCCGGCTTGAGCCCGTCCTTCACCGGTTTCTTCTGCCCGGCGAAGATGGGCTTGACGATGTCGATGATGCGCTGCACCCGGGCCAGGTCGAAGTCGCCGACGGTCCGGTTGGTGCCGTTGCCGGCGATGCCGTTGTCCTTCATCGCGGTCACCGCGTACCGGGCCCGTTCCGAGGAGTACGCGAAGGCGTTGTACTCCTTGACCAGCTGCACGAGGAGGTCGTTCGTCGGGTTCGGGTCGGTCAGGTAGCCGGCGGTGGCGCGCTGCAGGATCGGCACCAGCTTGTGCAGGCAGTTCGACAGTTCGGCCTTGCGGCTGGGCCGGATCGCCAGCGTCTCCGGGTAGGTCGGGAAGCCGGAGTCGGACACCAGCTGCCAGGCCACCCGCTTCTTCCACTGGCTGATCTCATGCTCGTAGGCGTACACCTCGTTCGTCAGGTAGCCCTGCTGGACCACCTCCCCGCGGGACGTCACGAACTGCTGCGGCTGGCCGTCGTAGGACGGATCGATCTGGTTCTGCCGGAGGATTCCGGACCCGGTCAGGTAGCTCATATAGGTGGAGCCCTGGAAATACAGCACTTTGGTGTCGGTCTGGCCGATGTCGGAGATCGTGTTGAACTGCGGGTGCGCCGTCGGGTCCCACATCAGCACCAGCGGGCTCAGATCCAATGGTGCGAACACCGACAGGGTCGGCTTGTCGGCGCTGAGCTGGGCACCCTGGTCCAGGTCGACGCCGCCGAGGATCACCGTGCTGTCGGTGTAGAGCAGCGCCGCGGACGGGGTGAAGTTGTTGGCCGGGCCGCCGGCCCGGATCTCGACCCGGACGCCGGTGTCCACGCCGTTGTCGACCAGGGTGCCGGTGACCTTCTTCTTGTTCTTGTCGATGGCCGGCTTCTCACCCAACAGCCGGTAGACCGCGCCGTACTCGGCCTGCGGCCACCAGTTGGTCTGGATCACCACGGTGTCGGGGCAGACGCCCTTCAGCGCGGCCGGGGCACCGGCCGCCGCGGCCTGCTGCACCGGCTGGCCCCCCTGGCTGGTGCCGGAGTCGCTCGAGCAGGCCGTCGTGGCGACCGCCGCGGCGGCCACCGCCGCGGCGAGCCCCGCCGATCTGGCCGACATGAACCCTCGCATCGCTCTCCCATTCTTCCGCTGTGGTGGGTCGCTCCCGTGGTGGCGGCCCGATCGGATCTGCGCTGGGGGACCCACGCAGCTCAACACGATGTGCCGAAGCCGGCATTCTCTTGTCACTCCTGGTGACGAGGATTTCCATGCGTTCCCCCATCTGGCCTATATCGGCGTGCACGCGGCCGATCGGCCGCGCATACCGTAGTCCGATGTCACCGCCAATGGCTACCACCGGGTCGGTCTGATCATTGTCGTGCACTTAGGCGCCAACCATCGTTGTCTGTATCCGGCTACGGTCGTCTCGGCCGGACTGGGCGGCTTGCCGCCGTTGACGGTCCCGCACACCGGGCCGAAGACTGCACTGCACAGCTGCCGGGA
>Ga0137376_10001179_pt1 | contig 14155 bp, 17 predicted proteins | sample SagtaG_23_FD_104814 | JGI IMG/M metagenome (GOLD analysis project Ga0137376, IMG submission 104814) | Vadose zone soil microbial communities from Sagehorn Ranch, Mendocino, California, USA - Sage2_L_20_16 metaG | ecosystem: Environmental > Terrestrial > Soil > Vadose zone | place: USA...
GAGATCGAGCTGCGGCAGGAAGTAGGCCTCCGAGCGCATGGTGTAGAGCTCCTCGCCCGTGTACTCGTCTCGCTGGGAGTGCAGCGGCACGCCAAGAGCGATCAGCTCGGCCCGGTCGGAGTAGAAGCGGCGCGCGAACGCCTCGTCCGACATCTCCTGGTAGCCCTCGACGTTCCCCTTGATGTCGCGTGCGGTGACGGCTCGCCGCTCCGCCATCAGGAAGGCGACGAGCGAGAGCTGCCTGATCAGCTTGTCGGTGTCATGGGACACGCGCGCCCGAGACTACCGCGTGAAGCCTGTGGAGAACCCGCGATCGCTTTCGGTGGGGAGCTGGCATTGCGTGACGGCAACGTCCCTTAGCCGGGTTTAGACGGCCGCGGCGGAAAGCCGCCCCGGCCTCCAAGCGGCATCGCAAGCGCCGCCTTGGGCCGTGCGGAGCTGGCGGCAAAACCGCGCCGGCCTACAAGCGGCATCGCAAGCGACGCCTTAGGCCGCGACGCGAGAGCGAGTCTCGAGATGCTGGTGCGACGGGCAGTAGTCGCGATCCGGTAGCGGCGTCCGCTGGCACGGCTTGCCCTTGCGGGTCGTCGCCCGGCAGCGGGAGACGCCGCCGTCGAAGGCGCCGGCCTCGATCTGCGATTCGATGAATGCGCACGCCGCGGTGACTCCCTCGCTCACCGCCCATGCGACCTGCGCCTGCGCGGTGATCGGGAAGTAGCGGCGGATGTCCTGGAAGAGAGCGCGGTCGGGCTTCGCGAAGTAGAGCGGGTCGGTCGCCAGACGCTCCATCGTCTGCTCGCAAGCGTCCAGTACTTGGCGGCGGTATTCGATGCCGGTCGCGGTGTCGACGTATGGATCTACGAGATCCTTGATCGAGCGATAGATCGCCCGCGAATACTGATACATACAGGCCTGAATCTGCACCATTCGCTCGTCGGAAATCAGTATCTCGTCCAGCCTATTAACTCCCCGCAAAGCTTTGTTAAGTACCGATTAATCCCTGCGTCAGGTTCTCCGAACGCGTGAAAGCTTAAACGGTTCGCGGCATGTCACAAAGTCCGCGTGGGGTTTTCTTGTGAGCAAACGCGCTAACCCACCCGCTAGCGAGTGATTCGCTTCGGGTAGGCGCGCGGATATCCGTGCGAGCGCGCTTCCGTGACGCCCGTGTTCGCATCGTCGAACGAGGTGTAAACGCCGCTGAAGAGGACGTAATAGCCGGGATGGAGGCTCGAGTACTTTGACGAGTCGATGATGCCGACGTCCTGAAGGCCGCTGTGCTCGGCGGCGCGCGCCTGCGCGATGGCGAAGGCGCGCCCATTCGTGGTCGTCGGCAGCGACTGGAGAACGACCGTCCAGCCGTCCCGGCCCCCGGGCCACTCCTTCAGCGCCTGGTTAGGAGCAGGCGTCTGCTGGGGCGGCGAGGGTTGAGTGCCTGTCTGTGTCGGGATGCCCGGCGCCGTCGTGGGGTGCTCCGCCGCCGTGATCGTCGACGTTACCGCCTCGAACGGACTCGTCGCGGTCACGTAGCCGGCGCGCTTCTCGTCGTGCGAGACGAATGCCGCTGCGCCGATGCCGGCGACCGCCGCGATCAGCAAAGCCAGCAGGGAAGGCCAGACCCAGTCGCCCGGATACCAGCCGAGCCGGCTTCGCCAAGCCCCGCTCAGTCTCGGGACGAGGCCGCTCGCTTCGACCGGTAGCCGCAGGCCGCATTCGAGGCAGTACTCCTGGTTGGGCTCGTGAGGCGTTCCGCAGCGAGGACACTCCGCGCGGTCCGCGGCGACGACCCTCTGCGGCGCGTCGGCAGCTTCGGGAGCTTCGCCGCCCTCCGGAGGCGAGACGCTCACCGCCTAGTCCTCCCAGCGATCGGGCTTCGGGCTTCCTTCCCCATCCGCGCCGACCTCGGCCGACCCGATTACAGCCTCTCGATCGCCGTCGCCGTTGGCCGCAGGCTCGGCAGCTTTCCCGCAGCTGGGGCAGAAGCCCGCGTCGGCGGGCAGCGGGTGGCCGCACTGGGTGCACGTGACAACCGCCTGCTCGCCGACGGGGCGCCCGCAGTTCGCGCAGAAATGCGAGCCCCAGATAATCGGGGCGCCGCACTCGCAGCGGCTTGCCGTCGTCCGCCGCCCCGCCGCGGCGGCGGCGAGCATCGAGTCGAGCTCGTGTAGGCGGGCTTCGAGGTTGGCGATGTCGCGTGCGTGCTCGGTGAGCAGGTCTTCGCGGAACTGCTCTCGCCGGTACATCTCCATCGCAAGACCGCCGAGATCGCGGAGCAGCTCCTCACGGGCTTTCAGGATCGCCCGCCGCTCCCGCCGGAGGGCGCCGGGAGAGCTTGCGCGCCGAATCGGGCGCTGCGGCGCAGCATCGCGCTCCTTCTGGCCGCGCTGCCGCCGAAGGCGTCCAGGCAGAGGAAACCGCGGCACGGGCGCCGACTTTAGCAAGCTGCTCGGGCGTTTCTAGAAACGGTGGGGCTGCGTGCTATCTGCGCTGCGGCCGAGCCCGAAGAGGAAGGCGACGAGCAGGAGAAGCCCGACGATTCCGACGACCACGCCGGCATAGGTGAAAAAGAAGAGCATGACGATTCCGGCAACGATCAGAACGATTGCGAGTGCCAACATGGGCGGGTCATTCCCGGGGGCAGTGGTCCAAAACTACAGATCGACGACGACGAGCCGTTCTTCGGTCATCGCACGAACCGCGTAGGCGGGGCCCTCACGCGTATTGCCGGAATCCTTGACGCCGCCGTAGGGCATCTGGTCGGCGCGAAACGTGGGCGCCTCGTTGACCGTAACGCCGCCGAATTCGAGCTCCTGAGCGGCGCGGAGCGCCGTCTCGAGCTTGCTGGTGAAGATTCCGGCCTGGAGGCCGTAGCGCGTGCCGTTGGCGAGCTCCATCGCCTCGTCGAGCGAGCCGACCGAGTTGACCGTGCAAACCGGGCCGAACACCTCCTCGCAGCTGACCCTGAGCTCCGGAGCCGCGTCCGCGATCACGGTCGGCCGGATCAGCTCTCCATCGAGCTCTCCGCCGGTGAGCAGGCGCGCGCCGTTCGCCCGGGCCTCTTCGATCCAGTCGAGAATGCGCTCTCGCGCGTCGTCGTCGATCACCGGCCCCACGTCGGTTTCCTCATCTGCCGGGTCCCCCAGCTTCAGCTGCTCGACCCTCGGGAGGAACTGCTCGACGAAGCGGTCGTATGCCGGTGTCTCGACGTAGATCCGCTGGACGGAGATGCAGCTCTGGCCCGCAAACGAGAAGGCATTCGCGGCCATCGCCTCGGCTGCCGCGTCGATGTCGGCGTCCGAGGTGACGATGACCGGCGTTGCGTTGCCGAGCTCGAGGCTGACTCGCTTCTTGGGGGCGCGCTCGGCCAGCTTCCAACCGACCGCTCCCGAGCCGGTGAAGGTGAGCGCCTTGACGCGCTCGTCCTCGACCAGGACGTCGCCGATCTCGGAGGCAGGGCCGACGAGCACGTTCACCCAGCCGGGTGGGAGTCCCGCCTCGGTCTCGAGCTCGGCGAGCAGCAGCGCCGAGAGGGGCGTCTGGCTCGCCGGCTTCAGCACGACCGCGCAGCCCGCCGCGAGCGCCGGCGCGAGCTTGTGTGCGACGAGGTTGAGCGGAAAGTTGAAGGGCGAGATCGCGCCGACGACGCCGATCGGCCGCCGCAGCGTGAACGCGAGCTTCCCTTCGCCGGCCTGCGAGGCGTCCATCGGCACCATCTCGCCGGCGAGCTTGCGAGCCTCGACGGCCGCGAAGGTGTAGGTGGACATCGCGCGCCGCGCCTCGACGCGCGCGGCTTTCATCGGCTTGCCCGCCTCGTCCGAAATATTTTTCGCAACTTCGTCGTGGCGCTTGCCGAGATACCCAGCGACACGGACGAGGATCTCGGCCCGCTTGTGGGCCGGCAGCGGCTCGCGCATCGCCGCCTCGGCGGCGTCGATCGCCTGGCGCACTTCCGGCGCGCTTGCCTTCGCCACGCGGCCGACGGTTTCGCCTGAGTATGGCGAGGCGACGTCGATCCAGTCGCCGGTGTCGATCCACTCGCCGCCGATCAGAAGCTTGCGTTCGGTCAGCGTCGTGGCCACGAAACAAGTCTAGTGGGACACTTTTGGCGTGGAGATCCCGGACGTCCGCTATGCAAAGAGCGGTGATGTCGCGATCGCGTACCAGGTCGTTGGTGACGGCCCGGTCGACATCGTCTTCGTCAGAGGCTTTGCCGGGGACCTGCTCTCCGTCTGGGAGCAGCCTTTGCTGGCGCGATTCGTCCGCGAGCTGGCCGGTTTCGCCCGCCTGCTCATGCTCGACAAGCGCGGCACCGGTCTCTCTGATCGCGTGCGCGAAGTTCCGACCCTCGAGACCCGCATGAACGACCTGCGCGCGGTCATGGACGCGGAGGGCTCCGAGCGCGCGATTCTCTGGACGGCCCAGGAAGGGGCGCGGCTGGCGGCTCTATTCGCGGCCACGGACCCGGAACGAGTGGCGGGGCTCGTCCTCTTCATCCCCACGGCCAAGAGCCGGCCGGCGCCCGACTATCCCTGGGCGCTAGACGACCGTGCCTGGGAAAGTCAACTCGCCGAGATCCGTGAGCGCTGGGGAACCACGGCCTACCTGGACGAGCGCCTGGCGGAATGGGCGCCGACCAAGCGCGATGACACGCAGTTTCGGGCTTGGTTCCACGCGCACATGCGGAGGGGCCTCAGCCCCGGCTCCGCGCTCGCCTTCTTCGCGATGGTGCGAGAGTCCGACGTCAGCGACGTCCTGCCATCGGTTCGCGTTCCCACGATCGTGCTGGCGACCCCCTCCGAGCGGGACGCCTCGGCCTACGTCGCGGAGCGGATCCCTGGCGCGCGCCTCGTCGACCTCCCGCGTGACTGCGGCATCTACCACTGGGTCGACGAGGACGCGGCGGCGATCGCGATGCGCGAGACGCGGACGCTCTCAGTTGCAGCGGGCGGCACGGTCGCGCCCGACCGCGTGCTTGCGACGGTCCTCTTTACCGACATCGTCGACTCGACCGACCGCGCCGCCCGGCTCGGAGACCGGGCCTGGAGAGACCTGCTGACCGGACACGACCTTTGATCCGGCAACGGCTCAACGAGTTCGGCGGCCGCGAGCTGGATTCTGCCGGCGATGGGGTCTTCGCGACCTTCGACGGCCCCGCCCGCGCGATCCAGTGCGCGCAGGGGATCGTCCATGGCGCGAAGGGGTTCGGGCTCGAGCTCCGCGCCGGCTTACACACGGGGGAGTGCGAGCTGCACGGGGACAAGCTCGCGGGCATCGCGGTTCACACGGGGGCTCGTGTGGCCGGGCTGGCGGCGCCCGCCGAGGTGCTCGTCTCGCAGACAGTCAAAGATCTGGTGGCCGGTTCCGGGATCGAGTTCGACGACCGTGGCGTCCACGAGCTCAGAGGCGTGCCGGGAGAGTGGCGCTTGTATCGGGTCGCGGGGTCGTCATGACGCACTGGCTGCTCGTTCGCGGCCGCGGCGAAAAGCCGCTGGATCGTCATGTGGTTCCGGCCGAGATCCGGGCGCACTCGTCCTCGAAGCGGCCCTCGGTCGAGCCGGGCGAAAGCGCGGTTCTCTACGCCGCCGTCTGGCAGGCGATCTTCGGCGTCGTCGAAGTCACGGGTGAGCCGGAGCATGACCCTGCGCGTCGGCGCTGGGCGTGGCGGTTTCCGATCCGGCCGCTCGCCGTTGTCGAGGACCTGCACGACGCGCCGCCGGTCGAGGCCGCCGGCGTCTTTCCGCAAAGTCTGTGGCGGCACTCCCACATCCGTCTCAGCCAGGAGCAGTTCGAGTCTGCGCGTGGGCTGATCGGGGCCGCTCTGGCAAGATCGTCCGCTTGATGGCTGAGCGGATCCGCAAGGTCGGCGTCGTCGGGCTCGGGACGATGGGGGCCGGCATCGCGCAGGTGAGCGTGCAGGCGGGCCACGAGACGATCGGGCGCGAGATCAGCCTCGACTTCGCCGAGCGCGGCCGGGCCACAATCGACCATTACCTGACGCGCGCCGTCGAGAAGGGGCGTTTGACCCAGGCGGAGAAGGACGCGGCCATCGGGCGCTTGACCCTAACGACCGAGCTTGCCGACCTCGCCGATTGCGACCTCGTGATCGAGGCCGTGCTCGAGGAGCTGCCGCTCAAGCGCGAGGTCTTCGCCGAGCTCGACGGGGTCACGCGGCCCGAGGCGGTCTTGGCCACGAATACGTCCGCGCTCTCGGTCGCCGAGATCGCGGCGGCGACCGACCGGCCCGAGCGGGTCGTCGGCATGCACTTCTTCAATCCCGCGCCCGTCCTGCCGCTCGTCGAGATCGTTCGCGCGCCGGAAAGCTCCGACGGCGCGGTGCGCGCCGCCTACGAGTGGGCGGAGCGCGCAGGCAAGCAGCCGGTCAACTGCAACGACACGCCCGGCTTCATCGTCAACCGAATCCTGATCCCGCTCCTGAACGACTGCGTCCGCGTGCTCGACGAGGCCGCGGTCACGCCTGAAGACCTCGACAAGGCGATGACGAATGGCGCCGGTTGGCCCATGGGCCCGTGCGCCCTCGTCGATCTCGTCGGGATCGACGTCCACGTTCACGCTTCCGAAGCCCTCCACGACAAGCTCGGCGAGGAGCGGATGGCGCCGCCCGAGCGGCTCCTCCGGCTCCAGCGGGAAGGCCACCTCGGCCGCAAGACCGGCCGCGGCTTCTTTGAATACACAGGAGGGCTTGGCGAAACGTAATCTGAGCAGCCGGGCCGCGCTGCTCGCCGCGAGGGCGGCGTCCTCAGTCGCGCCCGTAGCCTCCGGCTACGAACGCTCCCCTCGGAACGACCATCGCACCCGGCGACGAGCGACGTTCCGCCAAGCCCTCCTACCTAGCCCTCGAACCCCGCGGCGCGGCGCTTGCGTTCGGGTGTAGCGAGCCATTCGAGCACGGCCGTACGGGAGAAGCGCCAGTGGCGGCCGAGCTTGCGGCCCGGCAGGTCGCCCTTCGCGGCGAGCGAGCGCACCGTCTTCTCGTCGACCTGGAGCAGCTCAGCAAGCTGCTCGACTGTCAGCACGTCCGGCTCGCGCATCTGCGTCGAGGCGCGGCCGATCGCCACGTCCTCGGCGCCGAGATAGCGGTCGACGAGGTCGGCGACAAGCTCCCGCTTGGGCGTCTTCAGCTCGAATGCGGCGCGGCTGAGCTTCTCCGCCGACGCCGCCGGCAGCCGCACGAACAGGGGAGAGGTGGGTTCGCCCGCCATCTGATATCAGAATATCAAGCTGCTATCGTCGCGCCCGTGGCGCGGCGCGCGTTTCTCCTCGGCGGCAGCGGCCAGACGGGACGCGCGCTGATTCCGCGGCTGCGGGAGCGTGGGTGGGACGTTGTCGTCGGCAGCCGCGGCGAGCGCGAGATCCCGCCGGGCGTCGAGCACGTCCAGGTCGACCGCGGCGACGAAGCCGCGCTGCGGACGGCTCTCGGGGCGGGCGCCGACGTGCTCGTCGACTTCGTCGCCTTCGAACGCGAGCATGCCGAGCAGCTTCTCTCGCTCCGCGGCCTTGTCGGCTCGCTGGTCGTCCTCTCCAGTGCGTCGGTCTACACCGACGAGAGCGGGCGCACTTTCGACGAGGCGACGACGCCCGAACAGTTCCCCTCCTTCCCGGTGCCGATCCGCGAGCGCGATCAGCCCACGGTCGCACCCGGGGAGGAGAGCTACTCGACGAAGAAGGCCGCGATCGAACAGCTTCTGTCCGGCCAGGAGGCTCTTCCCGCGACCCTGATTCGCGCGGGTGCGATCTACGGCCCTGGCGGAAGCGTCCGCGAGTGGTATTTCGTCAAGCGCGTGCTCGACGGACGGCGGTACGTGCTGCTCGGGAACCGCGGGGAGAGCCGGTTCCACCCCGTCGCGACCGACAATCTCGCCGAGTTGATCTGGCTCGCCGCGGAGCGGCCGGGGCGACGCGTCCTGAACGCCGGCGACCCGGGCCCGCCGACGCTGCTCGAGATCTCGCGCGCTATCGCGGCGGCGCTGGATCACGAGTGGACCGAGGTGCTACTGCCGACCCTTGCCGAGCCCTGCGAGACACCGTGGACGGGGCCGAAGCCCGTCGTGCTCGACATGAGCGAGGCCGCTTTCGAGGTCGGCTACCGCCCGGTCACGACGTACGAGCAGGCCGTGCGAGCAACGTGCGAATGGCTGGTAGAGGCGACAAAGGAACGGCCCTGGCAGGAGCTGATGCCGCGCATGGCGGAGTACATGGAAGAGTCATTCGATTACGCGGCTGAGGACGAGCTCCTGCGCGGACTCGCTACGGGTGGCTGAGCCGCGTCCAGACGTTGTCGAGCAGCCGTGCCACGGCCGGCTCGTCGATCGAGGTGGCGAAGTTGAGCGCGCCCGCGGCGAAGACCTTGGCCCCGCGGGCGTTTTCGTAGTAGGTCATCTCGGCCGTCCGCCCGGGACCCATCAGGTCAGGGATCGACGCCAAGAGCACCGTGCCGGGCGGGCTGGCCGGCGAGCGCATGTCGATCTCATAGCCGTAGCGGCCGAAGCGATCGCCGGCGGCCAGGCCAGTGCCCGCGAAGGCCCAGGGCGCACCGCCCGTGTCAGCTACGTACGGTGCTTGTTGCGCCCCGTAATTGCTCGCGACGTACTGCACGCCGACGACGCCGGCTTCGGGACGCCCGAGATTCCGCCACTCCGCGAGGCGGCGCATCTTGCGCCCGTGAAAGACGACCTTCCAGAAGAGGTTGTTCGCGGAGAGGAACATCAGGTTGCCGCCCAGGTCGCGGTAGCGTCTGACCAGGTCGTACTCGTGCGCCGTCACATACTCCTCGTGACCGGGGAAGACGACCAGGTCGTAGTCACGGGCGAGTACATCGCCGTCCGCGATGTGCGCGAGGTCCAGGTCCGACAAGAAGTCCAGGTTCCCGCGCGAGCTGAGCCAGCCGATGATCGCGGTGTCAAAATCGCGAAAGCGCCACGGGACACCGGCGTCCAGGTACGGGCGGCGGATGTCGATTGTGCGCCGGGCGCCGTTGACGTACCAGCTGTCCCCCCAGCCGTCGCCGTCCGCGTCGGCGAAGTTGTAGGCCTGCCACGTGTTCGTCGGCAGAACCACCGCGATCCGGCTCGTGCCGAGCGAACGAGGACGCACGATGAAGGGTGCATAACCCACGCGGTGGCCGCCGGAGGTGATGCGGACGAAGTACAGGCCGCTCGGCCAGTCGCCGATCCGGATGCGAACGGAACCGGGCGCGTTCCGATGCCCTCGCCAGGCAAGGGCGACCGGCAGGGCCATCGGCCTCGCTGTGGTCTTCGCGTCCTGCGTTCCGCTCCCGTTGCGGAAGGAGAGGATGTCGAGGTCGAGCCGGCGCGCATCCGTCGCGACCGAGACGACCGCCGTCTGGCCCGGCGCGTACCTCGGGCCGAGCGACACCTCGACCCGCTGGATGCGGACGACGGGAGCCGAGACGCGTACGTGCCCGCCGACGGGAAAGTCGTTGTAGATTCGCCGCCGACCGAGGGCGTCGGTCACCGTCAGCTCGAGCACATACGTGCCGTTGGCGATAGTCCGCTCCGGCGTCCAGGCCAGCCGGTGCCGGCCGCGGCGAAACGCGTACCGCGCCGACCAGATCGTTCGCACGCTGCTCCTTCCGCGCTTCACGTTCAGCGTCTGGAGCACGTCCAGCTCCACGGTTGAATCGGCGTTGAGCACGAAGCTGACGATGGCTCGATCGCGAAATCCGTCTCCGTTCGGACTGACGGTTGTGAGCAGGCGGCCATCGCCCGCGAACGGGGTCGAGCCGTTGCCCACGCGCAGGTCGAGCAGACGCGGCACGGGCTCGACCGCGGCAGCGGGGACCGCCGCCGGCGACAGCGAGACCGCGACCAGGGCGACCAGGGCGGCGCGAGTTGCCACGCGGCAAGTTATCCCTGCATTCGCCACGCTTACGGACCCCTTACAATCCCCTCATCGAGGGCACACCTGCGGCACCGATACTTCGCCGGTCGATGAGGCGTCTCGTCTGGATCACCGTGCTCGCATTCTTCCTCGCCGCGCCTGCGGCGGGTTTCGCGCTGACCGGCGACGACGACGGCACCCTCTCGGTCAAGGCAGGCATCGGCAAGGTGTACCTCAACTTCAACGGCTCGGCTGTCGGCCGCGTGCACAATGGAGTCATCCGCGTGACCGATCCGGTGGCGAGCGACGGGCTCGGGTTCGACTTCTCGGGTTGCGATCAAGAGCACGACAGGGGCACTTCGACCACGATCTGTCGGGGCAAGGACCTCCGCTTCCGGGCGATCGGCGGCAAGTACCAGATCGGGCTCAAGGGCGCAGGGATCTACCTCTCCGCGGTTGGGCACGGTTACGCTGTTCTCAACGGAGCGGGTGACGACCCGAACATCGACGTCGACGGGACGTACTCGCTGAACGATGGGCCGTACAGATCCCTGCCCGACTTTCTGGCGACGGTTCTCCTCGTCGCGCCGGCCGCAGGCTGACGGACTGAGATACTGAGCCCCTGGCAGCGTCACAGGCCCAGACAGTGCTGATCGTCGAAGACGAGGCCTCGATCGCTTCGTTCGTCTCGCTGTACCTGAAGAAGGCGGGCTACGGCGTCAAGGCGGTCGGGTCCGGAGGAGATGCTCTCGCGCAGGTCGAAGCCGAACAGCCCGCCTTGATCGTGCTCGACCTGATGCTTCCGGACATGGATGGCATCGAGGTGTGCCGGCGGATCCGCCAGCGCCGGGACATTCCGATCCTGATGCTGACGGCCCGCGACGAGGACATCGATAAGATCATCGGGCTCGAGGTCGGGGCCGACGACTACCTGACGAAGCCGTTCAATCCCCGCGAGCTCGTCGCCCGGGTGAAGTCGATCCTGCGACGTTCGGCGCCCGCGCGGCGCAACTCGGAATCGGCAGAGATCACCCACGGCGACCTCCACGTGGACGCCGGGCGCCGCGAGGTTCACGTCGGCGACGAGGAGATCCAGCTCGCGCCGAAGGAGTTCGACCTGCTCTGGGAGCTCCTCGACCACCGGGGCCTGGTGCTGACGCGCGACCAGCTGCTCGAGCGGGTCTGGGGCTACACGTTCGCGGGCGACACGCGAACCGTCGACGTCCACGTGCGCCAGGTCCGCCGGAAGCTCGGCGATGCTTCGCCGATCGTGACTGTCTGGGGGGTCGGGTACAAGGTCGCTCCCGCGCGGGATTCGGTGAACGCCTAGCGAAGAGGCGAACGTGTTCCGCTCGCTTCGCTTCCGGCTTCCGGCGCTTTTCCTCGCGGCGATCGTGCTGGCGGGGCTGGTGTCGACTGCGGTCGCGGTCAGTGTCTCGAAGCGGTACGCGCAGAACACCCTCAGGAAACAGGCGTTCCGGGAGCTCACGCAGGAGGCGCGCGGAATCGACCAGATCTACAGAGAGCACGCCGGCGGCAATGCGCCGCCGTCGAGCGAGATCGAGCGCGCCTCCGGCGACCAGGTCTTCTACATGCGGCCCGCAAAAGGCATCGATGTTTTCCCCGGCCCGACACGCGCCTATACGCTCCTGCCGCGCCGGTTAATCGACTTTAGCCGCATCCTTGCCGGACAGACGGTTCGGTTCGAATTCACACCTCCGGGCCGAAACACGCGGCTGCTCGCAGTCGCCAGGCCCGTCAAGCTCGGGGGCAAGGTCTTCGGCGCGGTCATCCTCGCGAGACCGAAGACTCTCCTGAAGCAGAGCTGGCTCCCGCTCATTTGGCGCCTCTTCCACGCGTTTTTCGCCGGGATTCTTGTGGCCGGCGCCCTCGGCTGGTATCTCTCGCGGCGGCTCACGACGCCCGTGCTCGCGCTCTCGGAAGCCGCCGACGCGGTCGCGACCGGACGGTACGACATCGCTGTCCCAGAGGTCTCCGGACGCGATGAGATCAGCCATCTCGCCGGGCGCTTCCGGGAGATGGCTTCCGAGCTCCAGGAAGCCGAGGCGCTCGAGCGCAACTTCCTGATGACCGTCTCGCACGAGCTGCGGACGCCGTTGACCGCGATTCGCGGCCACGTCGAGGCCCTGCTCGAGGGCGTCGTGGAGGACGAGGAGGCGAGGGGCTACTCCCTCGAGGTGATCAGCCTCGAGGCGGAACGTCTCGAGCGCCTGGTCGGCGACGTGCTCGACCTCGCGAAGCTGGACACGCACCGCTTTGCCTTGCGGCGCGAGGAGGTCGACATGGAACGACTCGTCGACCGTGCCTACTCGGCCTTCGGCGAGGAGGCGCGGCGCCGTGGGATCGACTACCGGCGTTCGATCGCTGCGAAGCCGATCCTCGAGACCGACGGCGACCGTGTGCTGCAGGTTATCTCGAACCTGCTTTCGAACGCGTTTCGCTGGACGCCGGACGGTGGACGGGTCGGCCTCGCTCTGAAGCAGGCGGACGGCACGATCCGCGTCACCGTGGACGACAGCGGGCCCGGTATCCCGCCGGACGAGCAGGAGCGGATCTTCAGGCCCTTCTGGTCGCGGGACGGCCACGGCACCGGCCTCGGCCTCGCAATCGCGAGGGAGCTGGCGACGGCGCTCGGCGGCCAGATCGAGTTGCGGACCGAAGCCGGCAAGGGAAGCCGCTTCGAGCTCGTCCTGCCAGCAGCGGAGAGCTAGGTTCCTGTGCGGCGGTCTTCGATGCGGTAGACGATCGCGCCTTCGTCGGCTCCGAGCACGCGCTCAAGGCGGGCCAGTCGGTCGTCGACTCCCTTCCAGCCGGAGGCGATCAGATCGATCAGAAGCGCCAGGTCGTCGACGCGCGCGTGCCGCTCGGCAAGCAGGTCGCCTTCGAGCCGCTCGAGGCGGCGCACGATGTTGGCGGACAGTCCACGAACCTCGGCTAGATGCTTCGCGACCGGTACGACTTCCTGGCGGAGGCCGGTCTGGACGGCTTCGCCGACCCTGTCCGGGAGCGTGGCCTCAAGCTGCGCCGCGGTTTCGGCGAGCGACTCCACTTGGTAGCGGGCCCGCTCCAGGGCGGCCTCCACGACCGCCGGCTCGGTTCTGCCTTCGGCGGCCTGCTTCAGCCGCTCGTTCGCCCGCTCGATCGTGCCTGGGTTCATGTCCGGCAACGCTAGCGTTCGCATCGGATGAAGCTGTCCGAGCTCGACTACTCGCTGCCGGCGGAGCTGATCGCGCAGCGTCCGCTCGAACGGCGCGACGACTCGCGCCTGCTCGTCTACGAGCGCGCGAGCGGCGCAGTCCGCCACCGGCGCTTCTCGGAGCTGCCGGAAGAGCTTGGGCGCGACGAGCTCGTAGTCGTCAATGACTCCCGCGTGATTCCGGCGCGGATTCGAATCGAGCGGCCTCGCGGCGAGGTCTTGCTCCTGGAGCGCAGGGACGACAACGGGTTCTGGGAGGGGCTCGCGCGGCCGACCAGGCGGCTCCGGGCGGGGAGACGCTACGGGCCGGTCGAGCTCGTTGAGCACCTCGGCGGCGGTCGCTGGCTGCTCCGCCTCGACGGCGAGCCCGGGGGCGAGATGCCGCTGCCGCCGTACATCACCGAGGCTCTGGTGGACCCTGAGCGCTACCAGACGATCTACGCCGAGGCCGAAGGCTCGGCGGCGGCGCCGACGGCAGGGCTCCATTTCACTCCAGAGCTGCTGGCGCGACTCGAGGTCGAGCGCGTGACGCTGCACGTCGGCCTCGACACCTTCCGCCCCGTCACCGCCGAGGAGCTGGAGCGGCACGAGCTGCACAGCGAGCGCTACGAGGTGTCCCCGGCGGCCTGGGGGCGGATCCGCGCCGCGCGACGGGTGCTCGCGGTGGGCACGACGACGGTGCGGGTACTCGAATCGCTGGCCCGCGGGTCGCCGCTCGCCGGCCGAACCGATCTCTTCGTCACGCCGGGGTTCGAGTTCCGGCGCGTCGACTCGCTGCTGACGAACTTCCACCTGCCGCGCTCGACGCTGCTCGCGTTGGTGATGGCGTTCTGCGGGGTCGAGGAAACGCGCCGCCTCTACCGCTTGGCGATCGACGAGCGCTACAGGTTCTACTCGTTCGGCGATGCGATGCTTGTCCGCTGAGGCCGGTCCTGTGGAGAAAAAGTCACACATTCGACACGAAGGACACGGCTTGCCGCGCCAGTTCGTGGGGACAGTCCTCGGATGAGCTCGCCGCCGACGTTCCGCGTGACCGCCGCCAACGGCGCGGCTCGCGCCGGGGTGCTGACGACCGCCCACGGC
>Ga0137376_10001182_pt1 | contig 14147 bp, 15 predicted proteins | sample SagtaG_23_FD_104814 | JGI IMG/M metagenome (GOLD analysis project Ga0137376, IMG submission 104814) | Vadose zone soil microbial communities from Sagehorn Ranch, Mendocino, California, USA - Sage2_L_20_16 metaG | ecosystem: Environmental > Terrestrial > Soil > Vadose zone | place: USA...
CGCCGAACTGCTCGGTCTGGACGCGCGGGGGGTGGCCGACCTGGCCCGAGCGGCCGTCCGCGCCTCGTTCCTCGACGACACGGGCAAGACGGCCTTGCTGGCCGAAATCGACGACTACGCGTCGCTCGCCATGGCGGGCTGAGCCTGCGGGCTCGGCGCGGACGACATGCGCTGACGGTAGGAAACACTAGGCTCGACGGCGTGCCTGATCCGTCCACGTACCGCCCCGCCCCAGGCACGATCCCGGTCGGGCCAGGGGTGTACCGGTTCCGCGACGAGCATCGCCGGGTCATCTATGTCGGCAAGGCGAAGAGCCTTCGCCAGCGCCTGAACTCCTACTTCGCCGACCTCTCGCTGCTGCATGCGCGCACCCGGCAGATGGTCACCACGGCAGCCAGTGTCGAGTGGACGGTCGTGCGAACCGAGGTCGAGGCGCTGCAGCTCGAGTACTCGTGGATCAAGGAGTTCGATCCGCGCTTCAACGTCCGGTACCGCGACGACAAGTCCTACCCGTCCCTGGCCGTCACGCTGTACGAGGAGTTCCCGCGGCTGCAGGTCATGCGCGGCGCCAAGCGCAAGGGCGTGCGCTACTTCGGCCCTTACTCGCACGCGTGGGCCATCCGCGAGACGCTCGACCTGCTGCTTCGCGTCTTCCCCGCCCGGACGTGCTCGGCCGGCGTGTTCAAGCGAGCGGGCCAGATCGGCCGCCCGTGCCTGCTCGGCTACATCGGCAAGTGCAGCGCCCCGTGCGTGGGCCGGGTGTCGGCCGACGAGCATCGCCGGATCGTCGATGACTTCTGCGACTTCATGGCCGGCAAGACCGATCAGCTCATCAAGCGCCTGGACCGCGAGATGGCCCAGGCGAGTCGCGAGCTGGAGTTCGAGCGTGCCGCGCGGCTGCGCGACGACGTCGAGGCGCTGCGCCGCGCGATGGAGAAGCAGGCCGTCGTGTTCGGCGACGGCACCGACGCTGATGTCGTGGCGTTCGCCCAGGACGATCTCGAGGCCGCGGTGCAGGTGTTCCATGTGCGCGGCGGGCGGGTGCGCGGCCAGCGTGGCTGGGTGATCGACAGAGCCGCCAGTGTCGACGGTGTCGCCACCACACAGGATCTCGTCGAGCACTTCGTCAGCCAGTTCTACGGTTCGGACGAGGATTCTGCGGCGATCCCGCGAGAGATTCTCGTGCCCGAGCTGCCCGAGAACGCCGGCGTATTGGCCGACTGGCTGAGCATGCGGCGGGGCAGCCACGTGTCGCTTCGGGTGCCGCAGCGCGGCGACAAGCGCGCGCTGCTCGAAACAGTCGGGCGCAACGCCGCGCAGGCGTTCACCCAGCACAAGCTCAAGCGGGCCTCGGACCTGACCGCGCGCTCGCAGGCGCTTGCCGAGCTGCAGGACGCGCTCACGCTGCCCGCCGCCCCGCTGCGGATCGAGTGCTTCGATGTCAGCCACGTGCAGGGCACGAACGTGGTGGCCAGCATGGTCGTCTTCGAGGACGGGCTGGCCCGCAAGAGCGAGTACCGGCGATTCGCGATGCGCGAGAGCGGTGGCGACACGGACTGGATCGCCGAGGCTGTCCGCCGGCGGTTCGCGCGCTACCTCGACGAGCGGGTGGCGACCGGCGAGGCGGGTGTCGACGGCGTCGAGCCCGACGACGCCCGGCCCGGCGTCGACCCGGCGACCGGCCGCCCGAAGAAGTTCGTCTACCCGCCGAACCTGCTCGTCGTCGACGGCGGCGCGCCGCAGGTGGCGGCCGCGCAGACCGTACTCGACGAGCTCGGGATCGACGACGTCTCCCTGGTCGGACTGGCCAAACGGCTCGAAGAGGTGTGGCTGCCCGGCGAGTCCTACCCGGTGATCCTGCCGCGGACGTCCGAGGGTCTCTACCTGCTGCAGCGAGTGCGCGACGAGGCGCACCGCTTCGCGATCACATTCCATCGGCAGAAGCGGTCACGGGCCATGACGACCTCGGTTCTCGACGGGATCGCCGGGCTTGGCGAGACACGGCGTAAGGCGTTGCTGGCCCACTTCGGCTCGATCAAGCGGCTGCGCCAGGCCGGTGTGGACGATGTCGAGGCGGTGCCCGGTATCGGCCACAAGACGGCCGAGGCGATCGTCGCGGCGCTCGCCGACACCGCGCGCGGCAGCACGCCCGCGGTCAACGTCACGACTGGCGAGGTACTCGACGGTGCCGGTCGTTAGACGATGAACCCGCCAGCCAGGCAGGAGCCGAACGTGTCCCTGACTTCCGACGCGCCGCCGCCTTCGGAGCGCGGCGCGCTCGAGACAGTGGTGGTGTCTGGCCTGTCCGGTGCCGGGCGCAGCACGGCCGCCAAGTGCCTGGAAGATCTGGGCTTCTTCGTCGTCGACAACCTGCCGCCCGAGCTGATCGCCACCATGGTCGAGCTCGGCAGCCGCACGCAGGGCGCGATAACGCGCATCGCGGTCGTGATGGACGTCCGCAGCCGGGCGTTCTCCTCCGACCTGCGTGCCGTGATCCGCGACCTCGCCGAGCGGGGCCTGAGCCCGCACGTGCTGTTCCTCGAAGCACGTGACGAGGTCCTGGTGCGGCGCTTCGAGAGCGTCCGCCGAGCCCACCCGTTGCAGGGTGACGGCCGGCTGATCGACGGGATCACCGCCGAGCGGATCCTGCTCGAGGGGCTGCGCGGCGAGGCCGACCTGGTCGTTGACACGAGCGACCGGTCGATCCACCAGTTGCGCGCCGAGATCGAGCGCGCCTTCGCCCTCGGCGGCGACATGGAAGGCCGCCCGCTGCTGCGCGCGACCATCGTGTCGTTCGGCTACAAGTACGGGCTGCCCGTCGACGCCGACCTCGTGGTCGACGTGCGCTTCCTGCCGAACCCGTTCTGGATCCCGGAGCTGCGCGAGCAGACCGGCGAGGCCGGCGAGGTGCGCGACTACGTGCTGTCGCAGCAAGGCGCCGTCGAGTTCCTCGACCGGTACACCGAGATCCTGGAGATCATCGGGGCGGGGTACACCCGCGAGGGCAAGCACTACCTGACGCTCGCGATCGGCTGCACCGGCGGCAAGCACCGATCGGTGGTGATGGCACGCGAGCTGGCCAACCGCCTCACCGCGATGGGGGTGCGCGCCACCGTCGTGAACCGGGACCTCGGACGTGAGTGAGACGCTGCGGGCAGTTGCCCTCGGCGGCGGTCACGGCCTGTACGCGTCGCTGTCGGCGTTGCGGCTGCTGACGACTGAGCTCACTGCCGTGGTCACGGTTGCCGACGACGGCGGCTCGTCAGGCCGCATCCGCCGCGAGCTCGGCGTGCTGCCGCCCGGTGACCTGCGCATGGCACTGGCCGCCCTGGCCGGCGCCGACCCGGACGACACGCTGTAGGCCCAGGCGCTGCAGCACCGCTTCGGCGGCACCGGCGCGCTGGCCGGGCACCCGGTCGGCAACCTGCTGCTCGCGGGCCTGATGGACCGCTTCGGCGATCCGGTCGACGCGCTCGCCCGCGTCGGCGACATGGTCGGCGCCGTCGGCCGGGTGCTGCCGATGAGCCCCGTGCCTCTGGACCTGATCGCCGAGGTCGACCGCTTCGATCCGGACGACCCGGTACGCACGCGGCGCATCCACGGCCAGTCCTCGATCGCGGCCACGCCGGGGCGGGTGCGCAATGTCCGGCTGCTTCCCCCGGGAGCTCCCGCCTGCGCCCACGCGGCCGACGCGGTACGCGAGGCGGACGTCGTCGTGCTCGGTCCCGGCTCGTGGTTCACCAGCGTCATCCCGCACCTGCTCGTGCACGAGCTGGGCCACGCGCTGGCGTCGACCAAGGCGACCGTCGTCGTCACGGTCAACCTCGTGCCGCAGGCGGGCGAGACCGACGACTTCTCGCCTGAGGAGCTGCTGCGAGCCCTCGGCGAGCACGCGGAACGCCACGGCGGCCTGTTCGTCGACGCGATCGTGGCCGACTCCGGATCGGTCTTCGACCACCAGTCTCTGCGGGCTTACGCGCGCGACATCGGCGCGCGTCTCGTACTGTCAAGGGTCGCCGCAGACGACAGCCCGGAGCGGCACGACCCGGCACGTCTTGCTGGTGCATACCAGCTGGCACTCGACGGGGCCGAGCAGTGAAGGAGGGACGCCTGTGGCGATGACCGCTGCGGTCAAGGACGAGCTGAGCCGGGTTCCGGTGTCGCGGGCGAGCTCGCGACGTGCCGAGGTCGCGACCGTGTTGCGGTTCGCCGGAGCGCTGCACCTGATCGGCGGGCACATCGTCATCGAGGCAGAGCTCGATACCGGCTCGGTTGCTCGCCGCCTGCGCAAGGAGATCGCCGAGGTGTTCGGGCACGGCTCCGAGGTGCAGATCCTCGCCGGCGGCGGCCTGCGCAAGGGCAGCCGGTACCTGGTGCGAGTGACCAAGGACGGTGAGGGGCTGGCCCGCCAGGCCGGGCTGGTCGACCTGCGCGGCCGTCCGGTGCGGGGCCTGCCGCATCACGTGGTGTCCGGCGGCCTCGCCGATGCCGAGGCCGCCTGGCGCGGCGCCTTCCTGGCGCACGGGTCGCTGACCGAACCGGGACGCGCCTGCTCGCTGGAGATCACCTGCCCGTCGACGGAGGCAGCGCTGGCCCTGGTCGGCGTGGGCCGGCGCCTCGGCGTCCCGTCGAAGGCGCGGGAGGTACGCGGCTCGGATCGGGTCGTCGTCCGCGACGGCGATGCGATCGGTGCGCTGCTCACTCGGATCGGGGCGCACGAGAGCGTCCTGGCCTGGGAAGAGCGGCGGATGCGCCGCGAGGTGCGCGCCACCGCCAACCGGCTGGCCAACTTCGACGACGCGAACCTGCGCAGGTCGGCGCGGGCGGCGGTGGCCGCCGGCGCCCGGGTGGAGCGCGCCATGCAGATCCTCGGCGACGAGGCGCCCGATCACCTGCTGCAGGCGGGGCGGCTCCGCCTGGAGCACAAGCAGGCCTCGCTCGAGGAGTTGGGCGGGCTGTCTGACCCGCCGATGACCAAGGACGCGGTAGCCGGGCGGATCCGGCGGCTGCTCGCCATGGCCGACAAGCGAGCCGCCGACATCGGCGTCCCCGACACCGAATCCGCCGTGACGCCGGAGATGCTCGCGCCGTAGAGATGCTGCACCACCATGTGGTGCGCAATGTGGTGTAGAGTCCGGTGCATGACGAAGCGATTGAGCATCACGCTCGAGCCCGAGGACGAGCGAGCGGTGGAGTCATTCGGCACGAGGGGGACGCGCGAGCACGAGGCGCTGCTTGCCTGGGCGGCTCAGCGTGGGCTCGAGGTCACCGGCAGCACCGCAGAGGCGGCGCTGCTTCGCCTGCTCCTGCGCGCCGGGGTCGAGTCGTTGCGCACGTCTGCGCTCGACGTCGCGTACGCCGAGCTCGCGGTCTCGATGACCGACGCGGAAAGTGCTGATTCGCGGGCCGCTCGCGACCGCTACGTGAAACGTGCAGAGGGCAAGCGGGCTCGATGACCGCTCCGTTGCGCGGCCAGGTCTACCGCGTCGACCTCGGCCACGGGCCGAAGCCGTGGCTCGTCGTCAGCAACAACGCGCGAAATCGCAATCTCGACTCGGTACTCGCGGCGCGGATCACGACGACGGGCAAGCATGCCGTCGTGCCCACCGTCGTCGCGTTGACGTCGGCTGACCCGCTCGTCGGGTACGTGCTGTGCGACGACCTGGTCCAGCTCTATCGCGACGAGTTCGTGAAGCGGGTGGGCGCCGTGAGCCCGTCGACCATTCGGGCGGTCGCCGACGGGCTGCGGATCGCGCTCGGTCTGTCCTAGCGCGACCGGGGCGCAGCAGCTGCGCTCGGCGACCAGCTAGGGTTTCTGAGGGGACGGGTCGGCGAAGACCCGCAAACTCAGCTGACGACAATCGGGCATCGGCACGTATCAATACGAGGAGCTAGCGCAGTGACCGTTCGTGTGGGCATCAACGGCTTCGGCCGGATCGGCCGCAACCTCTTCCGCGCCGCCGTCGCGTCCGGCGCCGACATCGAGGTCGTGGCAGCAAACGACCTCGGCGACGTCGCGACCATGGCGCACCTGCTCAAGTACGACACCATTCTCGGCCGCTTCCCCGCCGAGATCGAGTCGGGCCCCGACGGCATCCGGGTCGGCGGTCACACGATCAAGATGCTCGCCGAGCGCGACCCCGGTCAGCTGCCCTGGGGCGAGCTCGGCGCGGACGTCGTCATCGAGTCGACGGGCTTTTTCACCGACGCCGAGAAGGCGAAGGCGCACATTGCCGGTGGTGCGAAGAAGGTCATCATCTCCGCGCCGGCCAAGAACGAGGATCTGACCGTCGTGCTGGGCGTCAACGACGGCGACTACGACCCGGCGAAGCACACGATCATCTCGAACGCCTCGTGCACGACGAACTGCCTTGCGCCGCTGGCCAAGATCCTCGACGACGCGATCGGCATCGAGCGCGGCCTGATGACGACGATCCACGCATACACGCAGGACCAGAACCTGCAGGACGGCCCGCACAAGGATCTGCGCCGTGCCCGGGCGGCTGCGCTGAACATCGTCCCGACCACGTCGGGTGCCGCCAAGGCAATCGGCCTGGTGCTGCCGAAGCTCAACGGCAAGCTCGACGGCTACGCGCTGCGCGTCCCGATCGCCACCGGCTCGGCCACCGACCTCACCGTGACGGTGAGCCGCGAGACGACCGTGGACGAGGTGAAGGCCGCGTACCAGGCGGCTGCCGACGGGCCGTTCAAGGGGATCGTCAGCTACACCGAGGACCCCATCGTCTCCTCTGACATCGTCACCGACCCCGCGTCGTGCATCTTCGACGCAGGGTTGACCAAGGTCATCGGCGACCAGGTGAAGGTCGTCGGCTGGTACGACAACGAGTGGGGCTTCTCGAACCGGCTTGTGGATCTGGCCGTGCTGGTCGGCGCCTCGCTGTAGGGGGCGGCGATGCGCACCCTCGACAGCCTGATCAAGCACGGTGTCTCGGGTCGGCGCATCCTCGTCCGCTCCGATCTGAACGTCCCGTTGTCGAAGGGATCGCTACCGAAGGTCGCCGACGACGGCCGCATCCGCGCGTCGCTTCCGGTGGTGACCAAGCTGCTCGATCACGGGGCGCGGGTGATCGTCGCGGCGCACCTCGGCCGGCCCAAGGGTGCGCCCGATCCGCAGTACTCGCTCAGTCCGGTCGCCGACCGTCTGGCGCAACTACTCGGGCGGCCGATCGAGTTCGCGCTCGACACCGTCGGCGAGAGCGCCCGGCTGCTCGCGAGCGATCTCAAGGACGGCGAGCTGCTGCTGCTCGAGAACGTGCGCTTCAACCCGGGCGAGACGAGCAAGGACGACGCCGAACGCGCGAGCTTCGCCAAGTGCCTCGCCTTCCTGACCGGTGGCGACGACGACGGTGGCGCTTTCGTCGAGGACGCGTTCGGCGCGGTGCATCGCAAGCACGCGTCGGTCTACGACGTGGCCAAACTGCTGCCGCACTACTGCGGGGACCTGGTGCGGGACGAGGTCGCTGTGCTGCGCGAGCTCACCGGCGATCCGAAGCGTCCCTACGTCGTCGTGCTGGGCGGCAGCAAGGTCAGCGACAAGCTCGGGGTGATCAGCTCGCTGCTCCCCAAGGTCGACAAGCTGCTGGTCGGCGGCGGGATGTGCTTCACCTTCCTCAAGGCGCAGGGACATGAGGTCGGCGACTCGCTGCTCGAGGCCGATCAGCTCGATGCCTGCCGGACGCTGCTCGCCGAGAGCGGCGACAAGATCGTCTTGCCGGCCGACGTCGTGGTCGCGGCCGAGGCCACCGACGACGCAGAGGCGCAGACCGTTGCGGCTGAGGCGATCCCGCCGGGCACGAAGGGTCTCGACATCGGGCCGCGAACGGTCGAGGCGTTTGCGGCCGAGCTTGCCGAGGCGCAGACCGTGTTCTGGAACGGGCCGATGGGCGTCTTCGAGGTGAAGCCGTTCGCCGTCGGGACGAAGGGCATCGCCCAGGCGGTATCCGTTGCCCCCGGCCTGACGGTCGTCGGCGGCGGTGACTCGGCGGCTGCGGTGCGCGCGCTCGGCATGAACAAGCACGCCTTCGGGCACATCTCGACGGGCGGCGGCGCGTCGCTTGAGTATCTCGAGGGCAAGACATTGCCCGGTGTCGCCGTGCTCGAGGAGATCTAGGTGGCGCCACAGCGCAAACCGTTGATCGCCGGCAACTGGAAGATGAACCTGAACCACCTCGAAGCCATCGCGCTCACCCAGAAGATCGCGTTCAGCCTCAAGGAGGAGCACCTCACCGCCGTCGAGGCCGTCGTGCTGCCGCCGTTCGTCGACCTGCGTAGCGTGCAGACCCTGGTCGACGGCGACCGGCTGCTGATCGGCTACGGGGCACAGGACGTCTCGCCGCACGAGTCCGGGGCGTACACCGGTGACATCAGCGCAGCAATGCTCGCCAAGCTGGGTTGCAGCTACGTCGTGGTGGGCCACTCCGAGCGGCGCGAGCACCACGCCGAGGACGACGCGCTCGTGAACGCCAAGGTCAAGGCGGCCTACCGGCACGAGATCGTGCCGATCCTGTGCATCGGCGAGACGCTGGACGTGCGTGAGGTGGAGGGTCATATCGCGCACTGCATATCGCAGCTTGACGGCGCGCTGGCCGGCGTCACGGCCGAGCAGGCAGCGAGCATCGTGATCGCCTACGAGCCGGTCTGGGCGATCGGCACGGGCAAGGTGGCCACGCCTGCTGACGCACAGGAGGTTTGCGCGGCGATCCGCACGCAGCTCGGCGTCCGGTACACGGCGGAGCTCGCGGCAGGCGTGCGGATCCTCTACGGCGGCTCGGTGAAGGCGAGCAACGCCGCCGAGATCGTCGCGCAGCCCGATGTCGACGGTGCCCTCGTCGGCGGCGCCAGCCTGGACGGACCCGAGTTCGCAACCATCGTGCTGGCCGCACGGCCGGGGCGCACCACGTGACACCTCAGCGCAACAGGTACGCTATGCGGGCAACTTTGACGCATCCAAACTAAGGCCGGTCAATGATCTTCGCGCTTTCGATCGTGCTGGTTCTCGTGAGCCTGCTGCTCATCGTGCTCGTCCTGCTCCACCGTGGAAAGGGTGGCGGACTGTCGTCGATGCTCGGCGGGTCCTTCTACTCGAACCTGTCCGGCTCATCCGTCGTCGAGCGCAACCTCGACCGGCTGACCGTCATCGCCGGCGTCGTCTGGGCGATCTGCATCATCGGGCTGGGCCTGCTGTACAAGAACAGCTGAACCCGGTACCTGTCCGTTGCTAAACCCTGCGTCATCCCGAGGAGAACAAACGTGGCCGGTGGCAGTGCGATCCGCGGAAGTAGGGTCGGAGCTGGCCCGATGGGCGAGAAGGAACGTGGCGAATCGGCGCCGAGGCAGCGCGTCTCGTTCTTCTGCGCCAACGGGCACGAAGTGCGGCCCGCATTCGCCATCGAGGCGGTGCTGCCCGACACCTGGGACTGCCCGCGCTGCGGCTTCCCGGCCGGCCGTGAGTCGGCCGCTCCGCCGAACGCTCCGCGCAACGAGCCGTACAAGACGCACCTGGCTTACGTGAAGGAGCGCCGCAGCGACGAGGACGGCGCCGCGATCCTTGAGGAAGCGCTGCAGCGCCTGCGGACTCGTCGCGGCGAGGCCTGATCCCGGCCGCCGCGCCGGCACACCGCGTTTTCGCTACGCCCCGTGACCGGTCTGGCGTGCCCCGTCCGGTTACGCGATGGATGGCCTACTAGCACCTAGCTCGGCTAGAGTCGTCGGCTGACTGCTGGTTCGCCCGCGAATGTCGATACACACACGATGCCTTCTCGCCGGTCAGCTGAAGGCTCGCGCGGTGGCTCGGCTGCCCATCGCGGCACTCGGCGAGGAGATCCGATGATCAGACGGCCACACTTCCTCCAGATCACCCTGCCGGCCCGGCTCCGCACGCGCTGGGCAAGGCTGCTGCTCGCGTTGGCGGTGGCCGCCGCGCTGGCGGTAACGGCCGTCAGCGTCACCGCCGGCACCGGCAAGGACTCCGGTCGGCACGATGCGGACCGCACAGGTCAGGACCGCGACAAGGACGCGCAGGGCTCCGAGCAGGGCGAAGAGTCCCAGGAGGGCGAGGACGACGGTGGCCCGGTGGCGCCGGCCGAGTACCTCACGCAGAAGTTCACGTCCGGGCAGAACGTCAGCCAGGCCCAGATCGAGCACGCGATCGACCAGGCGAGGGCACTGCCGACCGGCGGCGGCACGTGGAGCCTGGTCGGCCCGTCGAACGTGGGCGGCCGGATGACAGATCTCGTCGTCGACCCACGCCATGCCGACACGCTCTACGTCGCGGCGTCCGGCGGCGGCGTCTGGAAGAGCACGGACGCCGGAGCCACGTTCCAGGCGGTCTGGCCGACCGAGTTCACCCAGACGCTGGGCGCGCTAGCAATGGGCTCGGACGGCACACTGTGGGCGGGAACCGGCGAGGCGAATCCGTCCGGTGGCGGCCTGACGTTCTTCGGCAACGGCGTCTACAAGTCGACCGACGGGGGAGCGCACTGGCAGCAGTGGGGCCTGCCCGATGCCGGCGCGATCGGCCGCATCGTCGTCGATCCAGCGGACCCGCGCCGCGTGTACGTCGCGGCGGCCGGCAACCTGTCGGGCACCGCCGGTCAACGCGGCATCTTCCGCCTGGTCGGTCCGGGGCAGAACTGGAAGCTCGTGTTGCCGACACCGAACAACACGACCGGGGGCATCGACCTGGCGATCGACCCGTCCGATCACAACCGGGTCTTCGCGACGCTGTGGGACCACAAGCGCAACAACGGAGCGCGGGTGTACGGCGGCGTGGGCTCGGGCCTGTTCCGGTCGGGCGACGGCGGCGATACCTGGACGCGACTGGAAAACGTGACCGGCGTGGCAACGACCGACGCCGCGGGCACCGGCCTGACGAGCGACGCGAGCCTGGGCCGCATCGGCGTCGCGATCGCACCCGGCGATCCGAACCGCGTGTACGTCGTGTCCGGCACGCAGTACGGCCTGGACAAGGGCTTCTACGTCTCCAATGACGGAGGCGACTCGTTCGTGCCGAGCGGGCGGGCCGGCGGCAACAGCGGGTACGAGTGGTGGTTCGGCCGCCTCTGGGTCGACCCCGCGAACAAGGACCACGTGTTCAACGCCGACGTCAGCCTGCGCGAGTCGAACGACGGCGGCGCGACCTGGCACACGTCGAGCGGCGTGCACGCAGACCAACACGCGATGCAGTGGGATCCGAACAGCGCGCACCGCGTCTACGTCGGCAACGACGGCGGTATCTACCGGTCGCAGTCCGACGGGTCGACAGGTAGCTGGGTTCACGCGACCTACGAGCCGTTCAACCAGTCCTATCACCTGGCGGTCGCGGCCGACGATCCGAGCCGGCTGGCGACCGGGTTGCAGGACAACGGCAGTGTGCGCACCTGGACCGCCACGTCGCCACCGTCGGATCTGACGCAATGGAACGCGTACGGCGGCGGTGACGGGCACGAGGTGCTGATCGACCCGACGGATCACAACACGTTCTACGAGTGCTCGCAGGTCGGATCCTGCCGGCGGCACGTTGACTCGGGCGGCACCACGCAGTCGATCGGCTTCGGCGCGCGGCATTCGACACGCACGACCACCGACGCGCCGCTCGTGCTGGACCCGAGCAACCACAACGTCGTCTACTTCGGCGGCAACGTGCTCGACCGCTCGACCGACCAGGGCGTCACGTTCACCCAGATCAGCCCACCCGGCGACTACCTGACCGGACCGGTACCGCCCGACGAGAACGACCAGGGGCCGTTCTACGCCAACGAGTACGCGACGATCACCTGGATCGCTCCGGCGAAGACCGATCCGAACACGATCTATCTCGGCACCGACACCGGCAGGCTGTGGAAGACCACCGACCTCGGCGCGACCTGGACCGAGTTCGCCGGCAAGGGCCTTCCGGTGCGTTGGGTGAACTCGATCGTGGTCGACCCGACCAACGCCGACCACGTGTTCGTCGCGTACTCCGGCTACCGGGAAGGTGACCTGTCCTCGAACGTGTGGGAGACGACCGACGGCGGTCAGAGCTGGGCGAACATCAGCGGCACGCTGCCCAACGGGCCGGTCGAGATGCTCGCGTACGACCAGGCCCGGCAGCAGCTCTACGCGGCGACTGACCTCGGCGTCTTCTACGACAAGAACAGCAACAAGAACTGGAAGCGACTGGGCCACGCACTGCCCGCATCGCCCGTGCTCGACATCAAGATCACCGGCGACGGGACCACCATGTACGCAGCCACGTTCGGTCGCAGCGTCTGGCGGATGCCGCTGCCGTCGAGCTGAGTGCGCGGCCGCCGGTCAGGACACCGGCGGCCGGTAGAGATTGGCCGGCAGCTTCGCGGCCGCCGCGCGGTCGAGCAGCCACAGCGTGCGATGCCGCCCGTGCGGTCCGGCCGCGGGCACCTGCACGCGGCCCGCGCCGCCGAGCGCGAGCGCTACGGCGCGCGCCTTCGACTCGCCCGCAGCGACGAACCAGATCTCGTTGGCCGCTTCGAGGCCGCGGAATGTCAGCGAGATCCGGGTCGGCGGCGACTTCGGCGAGTTGCGCACCGCGATGACCGCGGCGTCCTCCTCGTACACGCCGGGATGCTCGGGGAACAGCGACGCGCAGTGCCCGTCCGGGCCGATGCCGAGCAGCACGGCGTCGAAGTGCGGCACGTCGCCGTCGTGCTGTTCGAGCACCGCGGCGGCGAGCTCGGTGGCGTAGGCGTCGGCCGCGGCCTCGGCGTCGTCGCCGAACTCGGCGCCGGCAGCGGGCATCCGGTGCACGTTGGCCGGGTCGAGGGGGAGCGCGTCGAGCAACGCCGCGTAGGCGGCCCGGTCGTTGCGATCGGCAGAGTCGGCGGCCACGAAGCGCTCGTCGCCCCACCAGACGCTGACCCGGCGCCAGTCGACGGAGTCGCGCGCCGGCAGCGTGCGCAGTGCCGCCATCGTCTGTTCGAGAATGCCCCCGCCGGTGACGACGAGGAACGCGAGCGGCCGCACGCTCAGTGCCGATACCAGGGTGGCGACCAGGCGGGCCGCGACATCGTCGGCGAGCTGATCGGCGGTCGGCTCGACGACGATCTCCGGCACGGCGCCCATCGGCTTAGCTCACCGCGCCGGCCGCGTCATCGGCGAGCGCAGGGTCCTTCCAGATGTGGACGCGCTGTCTCGGCCGGTCGGCCAGCCCGCTCAGATCGGTGACCGCCCCGAGCGCGCGAGCGAAGATCTCGTCGTCGTCGAGGCGGCGCAGCTCCTCGGCGAGCAGCTCGCCCAGTGAGCGGTCGGGGAACGGCGCGATGGAGTCGCGCTGGCCCTGGCGCCGCAGGACGAGCTTGCCGCCGTCGGCGTCCGCGGTGATGCCGGCGCCGTCGGCGAACTCGATGCTGACCTTGTCGATGCCCTCGTCCGCGCCCACGTTCACCGGGACGTGGAAGCCCAGCCGCGACGACAGCCAGCCGGCCAGCAGCAGCGCGGACGGTTCGGACTCGTCGCCGTGGACCGTCGCGGACACCGGGGCGTCCTGGCGGCCGTCAAGCGCGGACGCCAGCGCGGCACGCCAGCCGGTGATGCGCGTCCAGGAAAGGTCGGTGTCGCCCGGTGCGAAGTCGACCGCCCGCTGGCGCAGCGCGCCGACGCGATCGTCGGCCCGCGCCACGTCGGTGATCCGCCGGTCGGCGAACACGCCGAGCGGGTCGTAGGAGATCCGGTCCGGCGGCGCGCCGTTCCACCACGTGACGACCGGCGCATCCGGCGCGAGTAGTGGCAGCGTGACCGACTCGGCGTGCAACGCCAGCCGGCCGTACATCCGCAGGACGACCGCCTCACCCGGCCCGAGTCGACCGCTGAGCAGCACCTCGGCGTCCAGGCGGGGGACCGGCGCGTCGATCTGGCGGCGGATCACCATCAGCAGACGCATCGGGTGCTTGCTTGCGGCGATCGTCGCGGCCTCTTCGGCTTCGGCGACATCGCGCTCGTCGACGACCACGACGAGGGTGAGCGCGATCCCACTGGTGACGGCGCCGCCTGTGCGCCGCTCGGCGGCGAGCGCCTTGACGACGGCGGTGCCCGTCGTGTCCCAGAGCGTTGTCATGCCCCACTCCTCATGGCCGGCGCCACTGACGGCCGTCTCGGGCCAGCATCTCGTCGGA
>Ga0137376_10001184_pt1 | contig 14132 bp, 11 predicted proteins | sample SagtaG_23_FD_104814 | JGI IMG/M metagenome (GOLD analysis project Ga0137376, IMG submission 104814) | Vadose zone soil microbial communities from Sagehorn Ranch, Mendocino, California, USA - Sage2_L_20_16 metaG | ecosystem: Environmental > Terrestrial > Soil > Vadose zone | place: USA...
AAAACTCTCACTTCCGGAGCATGTCCTTCATCCGGTCCGGTCACGACAACGGGCTGCTGGGCCATGGTGTTCGCCGGCAGCGCCACCATCAGTAATGTGACTGACAAGCAAAAGGCGCAACGTAAAACCAATTTTCTGAGCATGATTGTTCTCTCCAAAACCGCTGAACTTGCTGCGTGACCACCATTCTCACGGAAGCAGAAGAGCGACCAGCAGGCTCTCAACTTGTCCCGTCGGCGTGTCAATGATTTGTACGGTTACTCGCGCATCCTGGCTGTTGCTTAAAACGATTCCCCTTCCATACGTACTCGCCAGCAGGTCCTGTGATGCAGCTTCGCCCGGCGCCAGTGTTATCCCATCAGATGTGGTTTGCGATGAGATTGTAAGTTTGCAAACGCCCTCGGGATTGCAGGAGTCCTGCATGTATTCGATCTGTCTAAAGCGCACAGTAAGCCCAGTATTCCCCAGCGGGGTTACCGTGATGCGCACTTTCTGATGCGGACCCGGAATGATGAGCCCGGTTTCAGCAGTGAATCTTTGCGGCGGCGCCGCTAGCGCCGCCGAAGGAAAACACACCAGCGAGAGCAGCACGATGCTCAACACCAGTGCGAGTGACAAGGCTATTCTGCTTTTCATATTTCCTTTCAATAATCGTCGGTCGGGTCGCTGGCTACGGACAGGCGAGGATGGTCGTGACCAGGACGCCGGCGTTGTCAATCGTGAGCTTGGCGCACGTCGCGCCGTTCGGTGATTTCAGAATGAGACCGTTGGCCCCCATAGCGGGATTGCCGCCGATGAAGATGTTGCCGACCACATGCAGCTTCTCCTTCGGCGCGCTGGCGCCGACGCCCACATTCGCGTCGCTGCCGAGCACGAGCGAATCGCTCTGCGTGACAGAGGCGTTCGCGCCGATGGCGGTAGCATTGGTAATACCCAACGCGCCGTTCGAGTTCGCCCCAATGAAGGTATTGGAAGACTCAGTAGTGTTAGATTGCCCGGAGTTGTAGCCGACAAACGTGTTGCTTGCGCCCTCGGTGTTAAGCTGCCCGGCATTTCTCCCAAAGAAAGAGTTGGTACCCCCTTCGGTGTTTCCATGCCCGGCATTGAGGCCGAAGAAGGAGTTGTCGTTGCCGGTGGCGTTAAGTTGGCCGGCAAAGCTGCCGAAGAAGGAGTTTGAACTGCCCGTCGTCGTATGTTCACCTGCCTGAATGCCGAAGAAGGAGTTGTTCCCACCCGTCGTGTTATTGGCGCCGGTATTCCTGCCGAAGAATGAATTGCCTGCTCCCGCTGTGTTACTTAGTCCCGCAATAACGCCGAAGAAGGAATTGTCGCCGCCGGTCGTATTAGCGTTCCCGGCTTCCTCGCCGAAGAAGGCGTTATTATTGCCCGTCGTATTAGCTTGCCCAGCCGTGGCGCCGAAAAACGAGTTGCTTGCACCCGTTGTATTGGCGGCTCCGGCTGCCTGGCCGAAGAATGAATTGTTGACGGCCGTGGTATTAGCGGCGCCGGCGTCTTTGCCAAAAAAGGAATTCCTGGCTCCGGTGGTATTGGCGCCGCCGGCGCTCTTGCCGAAAAAGGAGTTCTCAGTGCCCGTCGAGTTAAGCGTTCCCGCAGCGTTTCCAAAAAATGAATTGTTGCTGCCTGTAGTGTTACCGGCCCCGGCGGCCCTGCCAAAGAAGGAATTGTTACTGCCCGTCGTGTTCGAGACTCCGGCCGTCTCTCCGAAGAAAGCATTAAGGTTGCCGGACGTGTTGGCGGCGCCGGCACTGCTACCGAAAAAGGCATTACTTGAGGCCGCATTATTTTGGCCGGCAAAGTGGCCGAAGAACGAGTTATTGCTGCCTGTTGTGTTACCGGAGCCAGCACTACGGCCGAAGAAGGAATTCATTGACCCTGTCGTGTTAGCCTGGCCGGCGGCCCCGCCGAAGAAGGAGTTACTTGTGCCCGTCGTGTTGCCGGGGCCGGAGTTGAAACCGGCGAAAGTGTTGCTTGTCCCCGTAGTGTTTGCGTTTCCGGAATTAAGACCGATGAACGTGTTGTTGGTGCCGGGAATACTGAAGAGCCGATTGCCGCCGATGTTGTACTGCGTCGTGGTGTTGATATCACCGGCCACGTCGAGCTTCGTCCCGGGACTGGTCGTGTTGATACCGACATTGCCATTGGTGGCCAGGTACAACTGACCGTTGTTGGTCGTGTTGTCTGTCAGGAAGCCTGACGCCAGCATGAACGGCCGATTCACTCCGGTGCCCAATCTGCCGGTGCCGAAGACGAAGTCGGTGTCTCGAGCACGCAGTGCGGCAAACTCATAGTTATTTGGATCAGCGATGAGGTCCGTCCGGAAGACCGAGATCTGGGCCCGGTTGTTCGCCGCGCCATTCCCGCGCGGGATAGCCGAAAAGGACATGTTGGTGTTTGGCCCAGCGGATGGATAGAAGGTGAATTGCGAAAAGCCCGGAACATTGTTCGGATTAGTAAAAGTGGGGTTAACACCACTGCCAGAGAGGGCGCGCAACTCGATAGTGTTGCCGCTTTCGTTCAGTAGCGAATCACCGAGCGTGCCGACAGTGTCGATCCACTTCGCCACCCGATTAGTAGAACCGGTACCGGCCACAGCAGGGACGATGTTGCCGTCTTTGTCCTTCCGACCGCTCAAGCCGGTCGTCTGCACTGTGCCGTCGGCGAATTCAAATCCCTTGCCGGCGCGAATCGTTCCCGCCACGTCAAGTGTCGCCTGGGGATTGTCAGTGCCAATGCCCAGTCGACCGTCTTCAGTCAGTCGCATCTGCTCTTTATCTTTGCCGGAGAAGAAGTCTCCCAGCCGAAAACTAAGTGCACCACGGCTTCTGCCAATCTCAGCGTTAGTGCCATCATGCGCCATAGTGGTCACAGCATCCGGCTCACCTTCACTCACTAGTGTCAACGCCGAGGCATCTTCCAACGAACCGACGGCTTGTGCCTGGTCACTGGCAGCTAACGATTGCGACAGGGCTTCTGACTGTCGAGGTGTCAGTTGTGATGGGCCGATTGCTTGCACCACGAGCTGCTTTTCATGAACTACGAAAATACCCAGCTTCTGATTGACCTTTCCGGAGAGATTCTTGACTGTCACGACACACAGATAGCTGCCATCGCCAAGACGATCTGCCCGAGCGTCGTGCAACGGCCAGTCGAAAACGTTGCCGGCGTGCTCAGCGGAATCAAACAATCTTTCACCTTCGTCGGAATAAACTTCCACACGCATGGCAGTCGTGTTGCCTGGCGCGGTAAACCGTACGAACTCTGGCGACGCGGTTACCGTCACCGTTGGTGCGGAAGCCCGACTGGACTTGACGGACGCTTCTTGCGCAAAGCTGACGCTGATCACAGACACGAATACCGCGATGCAGCTCGTTAACCGCGTGAAACTATTGATCGGGGTTCTCCTTGGCATTTCGTGCCCTCCGGAATCCTTTCGTGTTTACTTCACTATTTGCTTAGATAGACTGCCAACTTCGTGTCATCCGACTCAGACTTCGCCAGGATGCGCACCGTACTCACGTGGCGACCATCGGCGAAATCCAGCAGCTTGTAGATTCCTGTTCCGTGCGTCTGCTCGTTGAAATCCACCACCTGCACGTTGCCGTTGGCAAAAGTGATCTCGGCGAAGTTAAGTTTCGCCTTGCCGTCAATATCAAGAAACAGTGCGTCACCCGAGGCGTCGATGCCAAAGTTGGTTTCGACCCATTCTTCCTCCTGCGAGATCGTTTCACTGTCTTGCCACACGAGCCGATCACGCGCCGGCAACGCGACCACGCTTGGTCTCCATGTCAGGCCAGGCAGGAAAACCAGTGGGGCTCCAACGACGACCGCCCGGCGCGCCGGCCGGAGGACGACCGTGGCCGGCAAGACTCGGCGGATAGGGTAACCGCGGTGAACGACCAGCCTTGTATGAACGAATGGACGCCGGACCACGAGCGGACGGCGCGCCACGACCGGTCGGCGAACCACTACCGCGCGGCGCTGGCCAAGTGCTGCATTGGGAGTGAGCAGCGCCGTGATGACGACGACAAAGCCCAGGACTTGAAGAACTAATCTTTTCATTATTGGCCTCCTCTCAAAGCACGTGTTGTTTACGCTATCAGGGCATGATGACTTGGCAACTTCAGTTGTTCTTAATCACCCTCGGTGTTGGCCATGATGACGTGTGAAACCACTTCGCCTGTTGCAAGGTTGATTATTTCGGCGGTCGCGCGGACGCGGCCGGCAGCCGGCTGATTGGCGGTGTCCACGCGTATAATCACTCTGGCTCCAGCGCCGGTTCCCTGAACGTCGAACGAAGCCGCCTCACCTGGGTCGAGTGTTACCGGCGAAGTTGCGCCCTGAGAAACAACCTGGTGACGGCACACACCATCGTTATTGCAAGCTGCCGGCATATATTTCATCCAGGCAAAGCGTGCGGTGAGCCTGTCGGTTCCGTTACCCGCCCCGATTGTTATTCGCAGGATCTGACCCAGGCCGGGCGTGACCCCACCGGTATCGGCTCTAAATCTCGTAGGCGGTTGTTGTGCCTGCGCTGAAGCAGCGAAAGTGGCCAGCCAGAGAAGCACACCCAGGGTGACGACGATTGTTGTAAGTTTGCCTTTCATAGAGTTTCTCCCTGCTACCAAATGGTTTGTTTGTCTGGGCCAATGTGTGACCGTCGACATTTTCTGTTCTTTGGTGGCCCTTGTTGCATTCCCAAGTCACCAAATTTGAGCTTGTCGATACATAGTGCGGAAGGTGGCGAAAATGTATCAGTGGGCCGACCCTTTTTTTGATGATTGCCCTCGGACTTTTGCAGGCTTAGAATCGCTGCCTATGCGGCAGAGTGTCCCCCTTGCTGACAGCGACCTGGTCTCGAGTGTCGAGCAAGGCGATAAGCTCGCCGAAGCCGCGCTCTACGAAAAGTATTCAGACCGTTTATATTTCCTCGCTCTCAGCGAACTCCACTCCCGGGAAGATGCTGAAGATGTGCGCGCGGAAAGCTTCATCAGGATTATTCAGGCTCTGCGTCAGGGAAAATTGCGCAAGCCTGAGTCGCTCTCTTCATTCATAGTCGGCATCGCTTTGAATGTGATTCGTGAGTTTAGGAGACAGAGGCTGGGAACCGAATCGCTCGAGGATAATGAGCTGAAAGGCGCCGGCGACGCGTCGCCTGAAGAGGTTTTTCTGGACCAGGAAGTTAGCAGGTCCATCACGGAGACAGTCAAACATCTCAACCCAAGAGAAAGGGCATTCCTAAGAATGTATTACTACGAAGAGCTGACGGTGCGGGAGATTGCTCGCGCACTGGGAATCAAGGAAGAGCGTTTGCGGCTGGTCAAATCACGCACGCTGAAGAAGTTTCGCAAGCTTTACAGAAATCGTAATGTTGAGTGATACAGAACGGCTTCGCTAAGCACTATGTGGATGGGGGCATGACACACCAGCAAATACAGGACAACGAAGTCATTGAGCGATACGTGCGTCAAACGTTGACGCCTGCTGAACGACAAGAGTTCCAGGAGCATTTCTTCGAGTGTGATGAGTGCTTTGAGCAGACCCAGCTAACAGCGCACTTCATCGCCGGCGTGCGCGAGGCTTCTGAGTCGGGAGTTTTGGCTGCTGTTCAAACAGAGAGTATTCCAGTGGCGACTCGAGCTGCTGCCTTTAATCAATGGTGGGCACGAAGTTGGCTGATGCCAGCCCTGGCCGCCTGCCTGCTGTTAGCGCTTACGCTGATTGGTCTTTGGAATCTATCGCTGCGACGTGAGAACCAGTTGTTGGCCCAGCGGACCGGCGCAGGGAGTGCCGCGTCAGAGCGACTGCAGGTTTTGGAAGCAAGAATTCGAGAACTTGATGCCAGCAACAGCGCGTCGCAAGAGCAGAAGGAATCGCTGCGGCAGGAAATCAACCGGCTTAAAGAGCAACTCGCGGCAACCGAGCGGCAGCGCGAGACTCAGGTGGCCCAGCTCCGGCAACCAGATGTCAATGTTCCCGTCAGAAACATTTATCCCGTTGGCGATGTCCAACGTTCTGGCGGGACCGGTGAGGTCAATCAACTTCACGTGCCTCGTGGGACCAGGACATTTGTCTTAATCCTTGGTGGCTACAAACCCGGCTACGCAAACTATCGCCTTGAAGTCAGGGATCCATCCGGAGGCGTGGTGGCCAGCCGTGCAGGACTGAAACCGGATCAGAACGGTGAGCTGAGCGTGCTGCTGAATCGGACTGGGTTGAATCGGGGCAAATACAGGCTGAAACTCTTCGGGCAGGGGCAGCCAATTGCAGAATATCTCGTGCAGATTGAGTGATGATCCTCGGTTGTGTGGACGAAGTCATTTTCCATATATCATTTGACATTTTTATTTGTCATTGCCGGAAATCATCATTGTCGGGACCAACGAAAAAGGGCCTAGCAAAACGCGAATCGTTTAGAAAGCGGACTTGTCCGCCTCGCGCGGCGGTACACAAGTGTCCTTTCTAAACGGGGCGGTGAGAGAATGAAAGTGGACTGCTCCCGGTTCTGATGCTGAGGGCAGAAGCAGGGACCGGTCCCCTGTTTCAAGTGGTCCTTAGCATGTGCTCTTCCAACATGAAATCTGCGAATCACAAGAGGAAAGATGGATTGAACTTCACTTCGGATCGCCGACGAGCACGAATGGCGCCCAGTAGTAGGGATGTGCGTAGCGGTTGTCCTGGATCAGTTTTAGCTTCGCCTGTCGCAACGCTTCCGTCTTACCTGGAGCGCGTTCCAGTTGTCGATAGAAGTTGACCATGAGATCTGCAGTCGAGCGGTCCTGCACCTTCCAAAGACTTACCATCACCGACGGTGTCCCCGCGTAGAAGAATGCATTCGTCAATCCGATTAGTCCTTCACCTTTTACTTCCTTGCCCAGGCCGGTCTCACAGGCCGAGAGGACAACCAGATCGGCATTGAGCTTCAAGTTGAAAACTTCATAGACTTGCAACAAGCCATCTTCCGATTGCGGGCGGGCATTCAGGCTCGATGTTCCATCTTTGGCTTCTTCATTGCTGGTAGTGTTTCGCGAAACACCGTTGGCTGTCGGCCCGCGTAATGCCAGTGGTTGGCTTGCAGGTGTCTGAGTTCGGGCGGAATCGGTAAGGCTCAAAATGAGACCGGAATAAGGCGGCCTGGCTTCATTTAGTAATCCGTGGGTGGCAAAGTGAACATAACGATAATCATTCAACCGTCCGGCAGTTTTCGCGTTCTCTTCACTCGCTTGTTCTCCCATCAACAGGGACACCTTGTCTTTTGGATAAAGGTGCGCAATCTGTTCGACCTCGCGCCGGGTTTCTGCCAAAGGCTCCAACTTCCACGAGCGCTCATTACCAAACGCTCCGCGCAGGCTCGACCCGACAAGATTTGCTTCCATCACAGTATCGTTAACATAGACGGGATCGGCGAAGGCAAGGAAAGTCTTCCTGCGAACCGGGATCGCTTCGGCACGATTTCGCAGACTTGCAAGCACGCCGGCGGAAGGAACGTAACTGATTGAATAGTCCCGCACCAGATAAGGCCAACGGCTTGGACTGCTCGTCGCGAGGGTTCTCTCCTCGCCTGATGACAGCAACACCTCGAAGGGCAGGTAATGCAGGATACCCGAGGGAACGATGATCAGTTTCCGTTTGCCTGACAAAAGTTTTCCGGCGGGTTCGATCAATTCCTGGTACAACTTCCGCGAATGTTCGACCTGTTTTCCGAAGTTACTTCGCTGCGGCCGCTCGGTGAGCAGCGTTCGCAGCGCCTCAACCTGATCGGCGATGGACTTACCGGAGGAAAGACGCGCAACCACAAAATCGTTGCTCGTCACGGCGAATAAGAACGAATTGTCATTGCCAAGAGCATACTCGAGCAAGAGCGTTTGCGCATCGAGCAGAGATTGAATGGTTTTCAGTTCGGGCGGCGGCGGGTATTGAAGGTCAGCGTAGCGTGGATGCTTCTGCCGAATTTCCATGCTCAGTTTCTCGCGCTCTGCATCCACATTCTTCAGTTCTTCTTCCAGCGGCGCTATCTTGCCTTGATCCGGTTTCTCCTGAGAATAGGCAGCAATCAACCGCTTTTGTATCCAAGCCAGGCGGCTGTTGATAACGCGCTCGCGTTGTTTCAACTCAGGCGCTATGCCTTGTTCAATGTCGACCTTTGCTTCCGCGAGGAGTTCCAGCAAACTGCGGGCATGGTCGCGCTCGCTGGACTGAAGCGCTGCGATGTCGTGTCCTTTTGCCGGCTCACGTTGATGTAAACGCATCAACAAATCGGTATAGAATTCGTAGTAGTCCTGTTTCTGGGCCAGGAAAGTCGCCCGCAAATCCTGGCTCGCTACCTTGCCTCGCATCGACTCGATGATGTTGAGCGATTCCTCCATCCGTGATTGGGCGTCCGCCAGATTACCCCGGTCACGTTCCAGCTGGGCCAGGCCGTAGAGTGTGATTGCTTGCCCACCGCGACTTTCCGTTGCCCGCTCAAGGCTCAACGCCTGGTTAAAATAGTCGAACGATTTATCGAGTTCCCGTAAGGAGAAATAAGCCGCCCCCATGTTATTCAGCGAGAGACCCTCGCCGAGCCGGTCGCCCACCGTTCGTCTGATCTCCAGCGCCTGGCGGTGATAGTCCAGCGCCTTCCGAGGGTCCTTCATTTTGTTATAGATGAAGCCAATGTTGTCGAGCTCGGAGGCTTCCTGGATTCGCTGTCCCAGGGCGCGTCTTATTTCCAGCGCCTTTTGGTGGTACTCGAGGCCCGTTTGCGGTTCTCCCAGCGTATTGGTGTGAAAGGCGCCGATATTGTTGAGCGTGCTGGCTTCTCCGTTTCGATCACCGCTCGCTCGAAAAAGATCCAGCGCCTGTTTGTAGTATTCCAACGCCTTTTGCTTCTCGCCCAATGAGTCGTAGACAATGCCGATATTGTTGATTGATGCGGCTTGCTCCGACGGATTCCCCAGGGTCTGTCTGAGCTCGAGCGCGTGGCGGTTGTAATCCAACGACTTCTGAAAGTCCCCCAGAAGATCATAGACACGAGCGATGTTGTTCAGTGCCATGGCCTCCTGACGATGCTGTCCCAGGGCCCGTCTCATCTCGAGCGCCTGACCGAAATACTCCAGCGCCTTGCGGTAGTCGGCCCAGCTCATGTAAACGCCGCCGATGTTATTGAGTGTGTTCGCTATTCCCGGGCGCTCGTTCAGTTCTCGGGATAGCGCCAGAGATTGATTGAAGTAGTCGAGCGCCTTCACCAACTCGCCAGCGGTCAGATAAGACATACCGATATTGCCGAGGGTATTGGCGATTCCGGGGCGGTCACCGGCAGCGCGACGGAGAGGAAGCGCCTGCAAGTAGGAGTCCAGCGACTTCTGTTCCTGGCCCAGCGAGCTGTACACGACGCCCATGTTGTTGAGGGCCTCGGCCTCGTTCAGGGTATCTCCCAGTGCTCGCCTGAGCTGTAGTTCCTGTTGGAAGGCGTCGAGCGCCTTTTGCCGCTGATCCAAAAAGTAGTAAACCGCACCCATGTGATCCAGCGTTTCACCTTCGGCTGCGCGGTCCTTGAGAGATCGCCAGAGTCCCAGGGCCTTTTCGTAGTTCTCAAGGGCCTTTCGGAGCGAGTCGGCGGTCCCTTGCGACTCAAATTGTTTTCCGTCCGCGAGGGCTTTCTGGGCAAGTTGTTTTTGATCTTCTTGAGTGACGCTTTCCGGGATCAGACTACCGTTGGCGGGTTGCGATTGCGCCGTTCGGTTGCGCGGCAATTCATCGCTTGCCCAACAGAAAGATCCACTACTTCCTACGGCAAACAATATTAAGATTGCCTTATAGAAGGGCATGGGGGCGGTGCTCCTGTGGATCAGAGACTGAACCTATTCGGTCAACAGTGTATTAGACGACCCGGCGGCCAACAAGGCTGGGATATCTTTGTCGGATTCCGTTTGAGAAGCCCTTTGATTACCCTGGATTCGCCGCGCTCTGAGCTAGCAGGGGCGTGCGGGACAACCCTTAAGTTCATTAATTCAGCAGCGCCTGCATGCGATGAAGTCCACTGGCTGCTTCAGTAAATCCCGGCTGTTGTTCGAGTGCCTTGCCGTAATGTCTGGCTGCATCCAGGTATTTCCGGCGCGTTTCGTAAATCCTGCCGAGGTTGAAATGCGGAAAGGCGTAAGACTCGTAACGCGGCGCATAAAGCGCGCGTTTGAACCAGCGAACGCTGCTATAAGGATCGCCCTTGGCCAGGAGGTAACTACCGATATCGTTGTAAGGATTTCCCAGCGTCTCATCGACGCGAATTGCTTCCAGACATTCCTCAATCGCTTCATCGTAGCGGTTCTGAAAGCTATATACCCAGCCGAGAAACGTGTGCGCTTCGGCGGTCGGATAGGTTTCGATCGAGCGCTTGTAAAGCTCTATCGCTTCTTCATAGTTCTCGCCGAGCTGGGCCTGATAGGCTTCCTGGAAAAGCTGCTTCGCTTCATACTTTGCAGCCGGCGAAGCATCGTCTTCGTAAATGTTGTCTTTCATCAGTTATTACTTGCAATCAGTCTTCTGTTTCTGGTCTTTGTCCAGACGATTGATGCGGCCTTCAACCTTTGGCGCAATCACTTTCTTTGCGATTATCGCCGATTGCAAGACCTCGGAGTCAAACTGCGCCCGCTCTCGAGGAGTCAGCAATCGCGCGCCTTTGAACATCGCGTAACCGTCTCCACCGTCAATCGCGACGTAATCAGTTGCTGCGAGGGTATAGTTTTTCTTTTCGTCCAAAGGCTTACCGTTAACTGTCAGACTTACTATTCGCGATCCTGCCGGCCGTGTTGCATCAAAGGCGAATTTTATCCCCGATACTTGCGGAAAGCGGCCGGGTTCCGCATCTTCCGCGCTGCGAGCCACGCCGTGTTCCAGCACCTGCCGTAGTGTGGCGCCGCTTACCTCCACTTTTACCACTTTGTTTTTGAACGGAAGCATCGATAACACGTCCCTCTTTGTTAAGGTGCCGGCGCGGATTATCTCATCGGCGCGAATCGAGCCGCCATTCATCAGGCCAACATCTGCGCCGGTGGCCAGGCGAAATGAATCTGCTATGAAATCCCCGATATTCGTTTCCTGAGTCCGATTAATTGCACTTCTGGCGTCCAGATCCACGGCTGTGCGTCCCACAATCAGGGAAAGCTCTTTCAGCAAAACTCCGTATTTCCGATCGAGGGCAGCGAATTGTGGATCATCTTTCGTTTTGTCGGTTACCTGGATAACTTTCCAATCGATGCTTTGAACCGCCCCGGTAGTCTTCAAAATGTTCAGGTCAATTTGTCCCAGCTCGCGGGCGTCTGAGGTCATCTTGAAAATAGGAGCGCCTCCCGAAGCCGACTCCAGCAGCGTGTGCTCATGACCGCCGATGATTACGTCAACGCCGGAGCAACGAGCCACTTCCTTATCTTCGCTCATCGAGAGATGCGTCAGGGCGACCACAGTTTTTACCCCGCGCGCGTGAATCTCAGAAACCATCTTCCGAGCCGTTTCACAAGGATTGAGAAACTCAACATCCGGCCCAGGTTTGGAAGTAATCTTTGTCTCCTCCAGCGTTAGTCCGAAGATACCTATCTTTACGCCATCAAACTCGCGGACCACATAAGCGGGTGCATCGCCAAATGGCCGGCCCGTTTTTTTGTCAATCACGTTGGCAACGATCCACTTGAATTTGGATTCCTTCATACGCTGGCGCAGCACGTCGGGACCAAAGTCGAACTCATGATTGCCAAAGGTTGAGTAATCGAGGCCGGCGGTGTTCCAGGCATCGATCATTTGCGCGCCCTTGTAGGTAATGGACTCAACTGAAGGCGAAATCGTATCCCCGGAAAGCAGAAAGAGGGTGTTTGGCGACTGCTTCTCAATCTCCTTTTTCAAAGTCAAGACTCGGGCCAGGCCGCCGCGAGTTCCGAGATCGACGGGGGCGAATTGATACACGTCGTTCACTTGCAAAAGCGTCACCCGGACCGTACAGTCCGGCTTTTGTTGCGCAGACAGCGGAACAATGACTGCAAAGACAAGGAGTAGGAGCAGGGTTGCCTGCTTGCGCGTTGCCAGGTACTTGTTCATCTTGTTTCCTATCATTTTCTGCGCCGTGGAACATGGATATAGACGCTGGTTATGTTGGTTTCGAGGGGCTGAATTATACTCGGCGCGTCCAGGCGAAGCGAAAGGGCTAATGAATTAGTTCCGTCATGCTAAGTTTTGAAAGCACCGCTCAAGCTCTTCACTGGGACCGCGGGCGGCTCGCCCGCCGTGAGCGCGGAGCGCGAACAGAACCGCGGAAACTGAGTACTTTGCGAGATCATCGCACCTTGCGGTACTCGTGCGGGCGGGACGCCCGCGGTCCCAGTGAAGAGCTTGTGTGGTAATTCGCAAATCTATGTCAGCGGAAGAAACAATTTTTTTAACGGGCTTTCCCGGCTTCATTGCGGGCCGCCTGCTGCGGCGCCTCGCAAAAGAAGGCGGGCGCTTCCTATTGCTCGTGCAACCGGCTTTTGCAGAGCGTGCGCAGAGAGAACTCGTCAGTGTTGCTGAACACGCCGGGAGATCTATCTCCGACTTTGCACTGTTGCCGGGCGACATCACCGAGCCGGAGCTTGGGATGTCGGCTGCAGATTTGGAAAGAGCTCGTTCCGAGTCGACCATCCTCTTTCATCTGGCGGCCCTCTATGACCTGACGGTTGCTCGCGACCTGGGGCTACGCGTGAACGTCGACGGCACGCGCAACGTCAACAACTTTGCCCGTTCGTTGCCGGCTCTGCGTAACTATCATTACGTCTCCACTTGCTACGTCGCTGGAAAACGCACTGGCCGGATTTTGGAGAGTGAGCTGGGGCACGCAGCCGGCTTTCGCAATTATTACGAAGAAACCAAATATCTGGCTGAGCTGGAAGTAGACGCCTTGAAATCAGAATTGCCGGTCACCATTCATCGTCCCTCGGTTGTTTGCGGTGATTCTCACTCAGGCGAAACTGCCAAGTACGACGGCATCTACTATTTGATCCGATATCTGCTGAAGTGGCCATCTGTGCTTTCGGCCTTCAACATCGGCAACCGGGAAGTGGCGCTCAATCTTGTTCCGGTCGACTTCGTGGTGGAAGCCATGGCAAAGCTCGCTCAAGATCAACGTTCCGTGGGAAAGACTGTGCAGTTAGCAGATCCAGAACCAGCAACAACTCGGGAACTCTTTAACACGATCGCGCGCTGCATTGGCGGCAGGGAATCGCGGGTCACGCTACCGGCCTCGCTGGTGCATTTCTCTTTAATGCTCCCGCTGGCGCCAAAAATTACCGGCTTGCCACATTCCGGAGTTCCTTATTTCTTCCTGAAGCAGACCTACGACACTGCCCAGGCCAGCGAACTACTCAAACCTCACGGCATCTTTTGCCCCCCATTTGAAAGCTATGCCTGTACGATAGTGGACTACGCCGCTCGCCACCCAGTTTTAAACCCCTAATCAAGCAAGCTTCTATCCCATTAGCGGGCAAGCCCGCCTTCCCAACCTGAGAGCCTCCTGACTCGCGCGATCGATTCCACCCGGAAGGCCTTTCAAGGCGAGGATTAGAACTCAACGCTGATCATCTCGAGGTAAGGAAGGTGGGCCTGCCCCCGCTGGTTAGGCATCACTTGACAAATGCTTAAATTAGAATTAGTCTAAGTTCATCCTATGGTGACAGGGACACAAAACCGTAATACTGAGGAAAAGCTGACGCGTCAGCGGGAGGCTGTGCTTCAGGTTATCCGTTCCAGAGAAGACCACCCGACTGCAAACGAGATTTTCCAGGCGGCGCGTCTACAGTTGCCGACGATTAGTTATGCGACTGTTTACAACTCCCTGCGGTTTTTGAAAGAGGCGCGGTTGGTACATGAGATCAAGTTTGGCGACGGCGCCAGCCGTTACGATAGGGAAACTGAGCGGCATGATCATGCCATCTGCAATGAATGCGGAAAGCTGGTCGACTTCGATTTGCCACAGGCAGCCGAACTAATTCAGGCGGCGGCACGAAAGTCGAAGTTTAAACCTGAGTCGGTTCACTTGACCCTCAGAGGTGTTTGCCCGGATTGCCGCAAGGCATAGCCGGCAAAAAGAGTTTAGGTTCCACAATATTAGAATT
>Ga0137376_10001191_pt1 | contig 14089 bp, 14 predicted proteins | sample SagtaG_23_FD_104814 | JGI IMG/M metagenome (GOLD analysis project Ga0137376, IMG submission 104814) | Vadose zone soil microbial communities from Sagehorn Ranch, Mendocino, California, USA - Sage2_L_20_16 metaG | ecosystem: Environmental > Terrestrial > Soil > Vadose zone | place: USA...
CACCCTCCTCGGCTGGGAAGGGCGGTACAAGTATCGGCCCGACGGCTGGCTCCACCCGCTCGTGACGGTGACAGGAGAAGCCATCTATTCGCTGCGTCGCGTGCTCGTGGGTGTGGACACCGACGGCGACGGCCTGACCGATCTCATCAAGAAGCGCGAGCGCGACCGCTTCGGGTGGTACACGAGCGCGGAGGTTCAGCCCTTCCGCCGCTGGGCCGCCGGCGTGCGGTACGACTGGTCGGAATTCCCAGCGAACCCTGGGAAGGAGCGATCCGTCGAGCCCTACATTACGTTCTGGCCGTCGGAGTTCCTCCGCTTCCGCCTCGCGTACAAGAACACCGATCGTACCCACCGGGAGAGCCTCGACGCGAACGACGGGAGCGCGAAGAAGGTCGACGAAGTGCTCTTCCAGGGCACGTTCATCCTGGGCGCCCACCCCGCCCACCCATTCTAAGGCGCGCAAGGAGGATTGATCATGCGACGTCTCATGCTCATCGTCGGCGCGACGCTCGTCGCGCTGAGTCTGCTCCTCCCGAGCGCCCAGGCGGCCCGGAAGCTCCGCGTGGTCGCCACGATCCCCGACCTGAAATCGCTCGTCGAGGCTGTGGGTGGCGATCTGGTCGAGGTCGACTCGCTCACGCGCGGCACACAGAACTTCCACGAGGCCGAGGTGCGGCCGAGCATGATGCTGAAGCTCAGGCGGGCCGACGCCCTCGTCGAGAACGGCGCGGACCTCGACGCGTGGGCCGACGTGGCCGTGCTGGGCGCGAACAACTCCAACATCGTCCGCGGCGCCGCGGGCCGTATCGAGATCTCGCGCGGCATCCCGCTGCTGGAAGTCCCCTCCGTCCGGGTGGACCGCTCGATGGGCGACGTCCATCCTCTCGGCAATCCCCACTTCTCGCTCGACCCGGGGCTCGCGCCGATCATCACCCAGAACATCGTGGACGGGCTCGCGCGTATCTCCGCCGACGACCGCCAGGCGTTCGAGCGTAATCGACAGGCGTTTCTCGCACGGCTCGACCGTGAGATGGAGCGCTGGATGAAGCTCATGGAGCCCGTCAGGGGCGCCAAGGTGGTCGCGTACCATCCGGACGTGATCTACTTCCTCACGCGCTTCGGTCTCGTCCAGGTCGCGACGCTGGAGGACCGGCCCGGGATCCCGCCCTCGCCCCAGCACCTCGTTCAGATCATTCGTCTGATGAAGGCCGACGGGGTTAAGGTGATCCTGGTGGAGCCCTGGAACGATTTCAAGCTGGCCCAGCGCGTCGCGGACGAAGCAGGCGCCAAGGCGCTCGTCTTCGCGACCGCGGTGGGCGCCGTCAAGGGCGCGGACAACTACATCGCGACGATCGACTACAACGTGAACACCCTTTCTCAGGTGCTCAAGTAAGGTGGCCGGTGAGCTCCTCGCGCTCCTGTGGGCGCCGTTCCTCATGTGCCTGGTGCTCACCGGCATCCACGCCTATCTCGGCGTCCACGTCCTCTCGCGCGAGGTCGTCTTCGTGGACATCGCGCTCGCGCAGATCGCCGCCCTCGGCGCGACGGCGGCGTTCCTGCTCGGCTGGGAGGCCGACACCTGGGAGTCGTACGCGTTCGGCCTCTCCGCCACGTTCGTCGGGGCGCTGGTGCTCGCGCTGACGCGCAGCCGGCGGCGTCACGTGTCCCAGGAGGCCGTGATCGGCGTCGTCTACGCCGTCTCGTCCGCGGCCGCCGTGCTCCTCGCGGATCGCGCGGCGCACGGCGCCGAGCACGTGCGCGCGATGCTCGTCGGCAACCTCCTCGCGGTCCAGGGGCCCGAGGTGGTCGAGGTCGCCGCGCTCTATGCGGTGATCGGCGTCTTCCATTGGCTCTGTCGCCGCCCGTTCTTCCTGATCTCGACCGATCCGGACACGGCCTACCGCGAGGGCTGGCGCGTCCGGCTGTGGGACTTCCTCTTCTACGCGTCGTTCGGCGTGGTGGTGACCAGCTCCGTGAGGATCGCGGGCGTCCTGCTCGTGTTCTCGTACCTGATCGTGCCGGCGCTCGCCGGCATCATGCTCGGGCGCACGATACCGGCCAAGCTCCTCATCGGCTGGGCCTTCGGCACGCTCGTCAGCGTGATCGGCATGACCGCCTCGGCCGCGTTCGACCTGCCGACCGGCGCGACGGTCGTCTGCGCCTTCGGGCTCACGCTGGTCGTCCTCTGGGTCGTGTTCCTCTCGCTCAAGCCGGCGCCCGAGCACCTCACCCCCTCCGCGTGACCGCGCGCTCCCGCCGCGCCGTCCTCGTCCTCGCGCTGCTCGCCGCCGGCTGCGCGGGCATGACGGCCTCGACGCCGATCGACGGACCCGCGAGCCTCGCGGGGACCTGGCGCGGCAGGATGTCGGGGCCCATGGGACAGGCACCGGTCCTCCTCACGATCGAGGAGGACGGCTCCTACCGCGGAATCCTCTATGTCGAGCCGGTCTATCGAGACGTGGCCGGCGTGATCAGCGTGATCGCGCGGGGTCGAGTCCGGTACGAGGGCACCGACGGTAACGGCCGGGTCACGCTGCACGACGAGGGCGGCCGGCGCGTGCTGAGGCTCGTCCGGGACGGCGGTGGCGGAGGCGCCGAGCTCACACCCGCGAGGTAAGGCTCAGCCGCGAAGATCGAGCAATAGCGCCGCGTGGTCGCTCAACGTCGCGGCGCGCGGCCGGGCTCGGCTCCCCCAGGCATAGCGGACGTCGCGGAGACGCGACACGAGCTCCTGATTGAGGAACGCCTGATCGATCCGAAAACCATTCCCCTTGTTCGGCGAGTACCACGTGTAGGCGCGCGCCGGGCCGCGCAAGAGCCGGAACGCGTCGAGCCATCCGAGCCGCCCCAGGGTCTCGAGCCAGGCCGCTTCCCTCGGTCCGAACGCCGGGGCCTCCTCGTCGATGCCCGGCAGGCCGGAGTTCGTGTCGCCGAGCAGCAGCGCCGGGCCGCGGCGCCAGCGGCGCAGCAGGCCGAGCACGCCCGCGTAGAACGCGTCCTTCCGGCCGGTCACGCGGTTCGGGACGTGGACCGCGCCCAGCATGAGCGGGTGGGGCGCGTCGATGGCGGCGAGCAGCCAGCGTCCCGGCTCGGCCGGCTCCGCGCGCGAGCGCAGCCGGCGCAGCGGCCAGCGCGCCGCGAGGAGGAGCCGGTTGGCGCTCGGGTCGGCGCGATCGGCCGTCGTGCACTGATGCGCGAGTCCGAACGCGGCCAACGCGCGGGCGAGCTCGCAGCTGGGCGGCGTCGCCCGAAACTCGCACAGCGCCACCACGTCCGGCGCCCAGCGCCCGAGCTGGCGGGCGAGGCCATCGACACGGGCGCCGCCGCCGGCCCGGATGTTCCAGAACACGATGCGCATGGGGGACGCGATCCAGGATCCGCGCGTCAGGCGGACGTCAGTAGCTCTTCGGCAGGCCGAGCACGTGCTCAGACAGATAGTTGAGCACCATCTGCTGGGAGACCGGCGCGATCTTGTAGAGCCGGACCTCGCGCCAGAGCCGCTCGACGTAGAACTCCTTGGCGTAGCCGTAGCCACCGTGGGTCTGGAGCGCGACGTCGCACGCCTCGAAGCCCGCCTCGGCGGCCAGGAGCTTCGCGGTGTTGGCCTCCGCGCCGCAGGGCTTGCCGTGATCGAAGAGCCACGCCGCCTTCAGGCACATGAGCTCCGCGCTCTCGAGCTTGGCCCACGCGAGCGCGAGCGGGTGGGCGATCGCCTGGTTCTGACCGATCGGCCGGTCGAAGACGACGCGCTCCTTCGCGTACTGGACGCCACGCTCGAGCGCGGCGCGGCCGATGCCGACCGCCTCGATCCCCGTGAAGATCCGCTCGGGGTTCAACGAGTCGAGGAGGTGGTAGAAGCCCCGGCCCGGCTGGCCGACCACGTCCGCCTCGGGCACCTCGAGACCGTCGATGAAGATCTCGTTCGAGTCCACCGCGGCGCGGCCGAGCTTCTCGATCTCGCGCACGGTGATCCTCGAGCGGTCGAACTCGGTGAAGAAGAGCGTCATGCCCGCGAAGGGCTTGGCGGCGTCGCGCGGCGCGGTGCGGGCGAGCAACAGCATGTGGGTCGCCTGGCGCGCGTTCGTGTTCCACACCTTGCGGCCGTTGACGACGTAGCGGCCGCCCCGGAGCTCGGCCTTGGTCTGGATGCGCGAGGTGTCGGTCCCCGCGTTCGGCTCGGTGACGCCGAACGACATGGTGATCTCGCCCGTGGCGATCCGCGGCAGGTACGTCCGCTTGAGCGCCTCGGCGCCGTGCTTCATGACCGGCAGCGGCGGGAACAGGTAGAAATGGATCGGCGACGCGCCCGTGGTCCCGGCGCCCGCGGCGCAGATCTCGTGAAGCATCAGCGTGGCCTCGGTGACGCCGAGCCCGGACCCACCGTACTCCTCCGGGATGAGCATCCCGAGCCAGCCCGCCTGGGCGAACTTCTTGACCCAGTCCCAGGGATACTCGGCCTTCCTGTCCTTCTCGAGCCAGTAGTCCAGGGAGAACGAGCGCGCGAGCGCGGCCACCTCCTTGCGGATCAGCTCCTGCTGCTCCGTCAGCTGGAAGTCCATGGGCGCCATTCTAGCCCATGCCCGCCGTCGGCGGGGCCCGGCGGGCTCGCCTTCCGAGACCCGTAGCTTCTGGGGGTTGGCCGGACGAAGAGCTTCCGGGAACACCCTCGCCGGTAACGGATAGCGTGGTCGAGGAAGGCGAGCCCGGTGGGCCCCCGCCGAACACGACGCTCATGATGCTAGAATGTCGCGCCATGAGTGTCCGCGAGCTCCACGCGCTGCAGAACGGCTTCATGGGCTTCGAGCGTTCCGGCCTCTTCTACGGCGAGCGCTCGAGCGAGCGCGTGCAGATTCCCATCGCTTGCTGGCTCATCCGCACGTCGGACGCGGTCGTGCTGTTCGACACGGGGCTCTCGCCGCGCGCCGTGCCGGGCCTCATGCGCAACGACCCGATGGCGCGCTTCACCGAGGACGACCTCCTGGTCCACCGGCTCGACGCGCTCGGGCTCGAGCCCGACGGCGTGGACCTCGTCGTCATCTCCCACCTCCACTACGATCACGCCGGCGGCGCGCAGCTCTTCCCGAAGTCCGAGCTGATCGTCCAGAAGGACGAGTACGCGTACGCCCAGTACCCCGCGTCGTTCTTCGAGAGCTTCTACTACCGGAAGAACTTCGACCTGCCCGGCTACCGCTGGCGGCTGCTCGACGGCGACACCGAGCTCCTGCCCGGCGTCACCGCGCTCCGCACGGACGGGCACACGCCGGGCCACCAGTCGCTCCTCGTCGAGCTGCCCGAGACGGGCCCGGTCATCCTGGCCGCGGACTCGTGCTACTGGCTGGAGCACGCCGACAAGGAACGCGTGCCCGGCGTCGTCTGGAACCCGACGCAGGCGCTCCACTCGATCAAGCGGCTCAAGACGCTCGCCCGCCTGACCGGGGGCCGCATCTTCCCCGGCCACGACCCGAGCTTCTGGGAAACGGTCAAGCAGTCTCCCGACGCCTACCGCTGAGGCCTCTTCGGCTTCGTCAGGTAGACGGGGGCGCCGGTCGCCGCCCGACGGCGACGAGGACCAGCAGAAGATAGGCCAGGCCGCCGACGAATCCCCCGACGGCGTCGCTCGCCCAGTGGGCTCGCAGGTAGACCCGGCTGTACGCGACGCCGAGGACGGCGAGCACCGAGAGCGCGGTACCCACCAAGCGCCAGACGCGCGGGATCGGACTCGTCCAGAGCAGGTAGATGACGCCGCCGAAGAAGATCGTGGCCCCGAGAGTGTGGCCGCTCGGAAAGCCGTAGTCCCTGCCGCGCGGGCGCGGCCGCGAGACGAGCCACTTGGTGACCGCGCCGAAGAGGAAGGCGCCGACGACGGTCGCCGGCAGATAGCGCGCCAGCCGATGACCGGTGCGGCGAAGCCAGACGTAGCCGACCGCGCACAAGGGGGCGAGCAGCCAGCCCGAGCCGAGGTGCGTCACCGCGCGCATCGGCGACTCGAGGGCCGGATGCCGTCCACCCTGAACCCAGGCCTGGATCGTATAGTCATAGGGGAACACGTACTGCCATGAGGCGATCAGGCCCAGGACGATGAAGGCGGCGGCGGACAGGACGGCGAGGAGCGCCAGCGCGCGCGGAGGCTTCACCGACGCCGATTATGGCACGGGCTCGGCCGGCTCCATCCAGGCCCGCTTGGCGGCCCTCGACTGGAAGGCGATCGAGGAGTCGCTGTGGCGCTTCGGTTACGCCAAGGCCGGGCCGGTCCTGACGCCCGCGGAGTGCGCCGAGCTGATCGCGACGTACGCCGACGCCGGGCGTTTCCGGAGCCGCGTGGACATGGCGCGCTTCAAGTTCGGCGTAGGCGACTACCAATACTTCGCGGCCCCGCTGCCACCACTGGTCCAGGCGCTCCGGACCCACGCCTACCCGCCGCTCGCCGCGATCGCCAACCAGTGGGAGGCGGCGCTCGGCACGGCCTTGCTACACCCGCCCGACCTCGCGGCGCTCCAGGCGCTCTGCCGGCGGCGCGGGCAGACCAAGCCGACGCCGCTTCTGCTCCACTACGAGGCCGGAGGCTACAACTGCCTCCACCAGGACCTCTACGGCGACGTCGTGTTTCCGCTCCAGCTGACGTGCTTCCTCTCGCGCCGCGGCGTGGACTACACGGGCGGCGATTTCCTGCTCGTCGAGCAGCGGCCGCGCGCCCAATCGCGCGGTGAGGCCATCGCCACCGAGCAGGGCGAAATCGTGATCTTCACCACGCGCTACCGGCCGGCCGAGGGCGCCCGCGGCTTCTACCGCGCGACCGTCCGCCACGGGGTGAGCCGCGTGCTCTCCGGCTCGCGCTACACGCTCGGCGTCATCTTCCACGACGCGAAATGAGGACGCGCCCGTTATTTCGGGCGTCGAGGATTCGCGATCGCCTTCCTACACGGGTTTCGGGGCTTCAAGTCTCAGACGGCCGCCAAAGGCCACTTCAGCGTTGAAGCGGGTCAGCTGGACATAGCGCATGGTCGCTCGACCCGGCGTAAAACGATCACGAAACTCCCAAGCAAACACAGTGTCAAGGCGAAAAAGACAATCCCTCCTTGGAGGTGTAGTTTGCCTGTGAGCCACGCAGGATCAACATACGCGGCGAGCAGTGTGAGGGTCGCGATCCGCACGCCATTTTTCACAATCGCCAAGGGGACGAGCAACGCGAGCATGATCGCGCGAGTCCACCACGCGCGCAACGCCCAATGGCCCACGAGGGCGCCGACCCCGATCAGCACCGCGGCCGAGCGGAGGCCGCTACATTCCGGGGCGACTTCGATGGTCAGCCCCGGCACCGTGATGAAGACGCCATCGCGGACCACGGGCAGGCCGAGAAGTAGCAAGAGGCCATAGCTGACGTCGGCAGAGCGTGCGGTAAGCCACGCCTGGATCACGAGGCTCTCCTATCGTCGACGGGAGAACCACCGCGCTGCGCCGAGTCCGGCCCCGCCGAGACCGAGGAGCGTGAGCAAGCCGGGTTCGGGAACACTCGTCGGCTGCCCGGTCTGCTCAAGACTGGTCACCGAGGATGATGCCTGCCTCGCTTGTGGCCGACAGGCGGCCATGAGGGCGATCAATACGATGATGAGCAGTAAGCCTCTCATGATCTCGTCACCCTGGGAGGGTCGACGGCGCAGGCCTTGAGTCTGTTTCGCTCATCTCTCAGGCACGTGCCCTAACAGAGTGCAGACACGATGCCAAAGCGCACGGGAGGACGATTTTCGTGCTGCGACCGAGATTTACCGTAGTCGCTTCATTTCCAGATAGGCAATTCTCTGGCGCACCGTGGAGAAGGATCCACCTCATTGTGATAAGAGTTGCAGCTTCTCACCTCAGTTTCGCGAGCGCTTCTTGCGCTTCCTACCTTTCGTTCCTGTCTGGCCCGTCCTATGCCCCGCGCACCTTGCCCAGCAGGCGGTGCCGTCGAAGAAGGTGAACTCCTGCGGTGAGCCGTGTGCCCGAAAAGGGGCACGCATCGATGCCGTTCCATCCGTTTCCCCGAAAGGCACGGCCGCATTCCGGCAAGTCCTAGGCGATTCAAGTGCCTGTCGTCTTTGGACTCGCCCGCCGCTGTCGAACGCGTCGCCAAGGCGAGAAAGCGCACGTTCACGGGTCACCGCCGCGACGGCACTCGTGATATCGTGCCCCCGATGAGCGCCACGACCCGGCTGGCGGAGTTCACCGTCAAGACGACGCTCGAGGATTGCCCGCCCGAGGCCGTCGCGCGGGCACGGCTGGCGGCGCTCGACACGCTCGGCGTGATGCTCGCCGGCGCCGCCGAGCCCGCGGCGCGTGCCGTGCGGCAGGTGGCGCGCGCCGAAGGCGGGGTGCCGCTCGCGACGGTCGTCGGCACGCGGCTCGCGACCGCGCCCGGCTGGGCGGCGCTCGCCAACGGCACGGCCGGTCACGCTCACGACTTCGACGACACGAACTTCGCGCTCATGGGCCACCCGAGCGTGCCGCTGCTCGCGACCGCGCTGGCCGCCGGCGAGGCCGAGATGGCCGACGGCCGCCTGGTCGTCCTGGCCTACGTCGTCGGCTTCGAGGTCTCCACCACGCTCGGCCGCGCGCTCAACCCCGAGCACTACACCCGGGGCTGGCACGCGACATCCTCCATCGGCACGCTCGGCTGCGCCGCGGCCGCGGCGCGCCTGCTCGGGCTCGACGTGACCCAGACGCGCCACGCGCTCGCCATCGCCGCCTCGCACGCCTCGGGGCTCAAGGAGAACTTCGGCTCGATGACCAAGCCCTACCACGCGGGCCACGCGGCGCGCGGCGGACTGCTCGCCGCCCAGCTCGCGCGCGAGGGGCTCACCGCGTCCGAGACGGCGCTCGAGGGCCCGCAGGGCTACGTCGCCGCGTTCGGCGGCACCGGCAGGCTCGAGCCCGCGCTCGACGCCCTCGGCCGCACGTGGCAGCTCCTGGCCTCCGGGATCGCCGTGAAGCCCTACCCCTCGTGCGCGCTCACCCACTCGGCGATCGACGCCCTCCTCGAGCTGCGCGCGCGGCACGGCATCCGCCCCGGCGACGTCGCAGCGGTGGAGGTGGGCGTGAATCGCGTGGTCCCCGACGTCCTGGCGCACCGGCACCCCGCCACCGCCCTCGAGCGGAAGTTCTCGATGCAGTTCTGCGCGGCCGCCGCGCTCGGCGCCGGGCGCGTCGACCTCGCGTCGTTCGAGGACGGCCCCGTGCGCGACGCCGAGGTGCGCCGCCTCATGGAGCAGGTCGTGATGGTCGTGGATCCCGCGCTGCCGGACGGCCTCGAGCAGCACGCGTGGGCGCGCGTCACGGTGCGGCTCGCCGACGGCACGAAGCTCGCCTCGCCGCCGCGCGGCGCCCAGGGCCACGCGGGCGCCCCGCTCTCGCGCGAGACCCTCCACGCGAAGTTTCTCGCCTGCGCGACGCGGGCGCTCTCCCGCGATGAGGCGGAGGGCGTCGCCGTGGAGCTCGAGCACCTCGAGGACATTCCCGACATCCGCACGCTGACCTCGCGTCTCACGGGCGACCTCGACTGACCGGCCGCGACCACCAAGGAGAGACGAATGGGCGTGCTCGACGGGATCAAAATTCTCGAGCTGGCGCGGGTGCCGCCGGCGGAGCTGCCGGGCATGATGCTGGCCGACGTGGGCGCCGACGTCTTGAAGATCGAGACCCCCGAGCCCGACCGGCCGAGCGACGCCGACTGGGTCCGGCGCACGCTCCACACCTTCACCAACCGCAACAAGCGCTCGATGAGCCTCAACATGAAGTCGGCCGACGGCCAGGAGATCTTCCGGAGGCTCGCCGCGGCCGCCGACGTCGTCGTCGAGGGCTTCCGCCCGGGCGTGATGAAGCGGCTCGGTGCCGACTACGAGACCCTCCGGAAGCTCAACCCGCGCCTCGTCTACTGCTCGCTCTCGGGCTTCGGCCAGGACGGCCCGTACAAGGACTACCCGGCGCACGACATGAACTACCTCTCGCTCGCCGGCGTGCTGAACCTGATCGGCGAGCCCGGCCGCAAGCCCGTGATCCCGCTCAACCTGGTCGCCGACTACGCGGGGGCGAGCCTGCACGGCGCCCTCGGCATCGTGCTCGCGCTCTTCGCGCGCGAGCGCACCGGGCGCGGCCAGCACGTGGACGTCGCCTACCTGGACACGAGCGTGTCCCTGCTCGCGGCGACGCCGAACATGCGCTTCTTCTTCTCGGACGGGATCGCGCCCCGGCGCGGCGAAGGGTTTCTCGGCGGCTCCTACCCCTACTACGCGATCTACGAGACGCGCGACGGCAAGCTCCTGACGATCGGCTGCACCGAGCCGTGGCTCTGGGAGAACTTCTGCAAGGCGATCGAGCGCCCGGAGCTCGCACGGTTCGCGCGCACGAACGATCAGTTCGTGCGTGCCGCCAACGCCGAGGAGGAGGCCGCGCGCCGCGAGATCGAGGCGATCATCCGGACGCGCGACCGCGACGAGTGGTACGAGCGCCTCGTGCGGGCCGACGTCTGCGTCGGCAAGGTCTACGAGATCGACGAGATGGTGCGGGACCCGCAGCTCAACCACCGCCAGATGATCGTGGACGTCGAGCACCCGACGCTCGGCCGGGTCCGGCAGATCGGCATCGCGATCAAGCTCTCCGACACGCCGGGCTCGATCCGTAGCGCGGCGCCGCTCCCGGGCGAGCACACGGCGGCGGTCCTGAAGGACCTGGGGCTCGGCGCCGCCGACATCGGGCGGCTCCGCGAGAAGGGCGTCATCGAGTAGCGGCGCCCGTGACACCGGCCTGGCGGCAGCTCACGCTGCTCTCGCTCGCCGAGCTGGCCGCCCTCGGCCTCTGGTTCAGCGCCGCCGCGGTCCTGCCCGCGCTCTCGCGCGAGTGGGCGCTCGGCGACGGGGGCCGCGCCGGCCTCACGATCGCCGTCCAAGCGGGCTTCATCGCGGGCACGCTCGCGAGCGCGCTTGCCAACCTCCCCGACGTCTGCTCGCCCCGCGCCCTGATGACTGCGAGCATCGTCCTCGGCGTCGTCGCCAACGGCGCGCTGGCGCTCGCGGTCGAGAGCCTCGGCCCGGCCCTCGTCCTCCGCTTCGTCACGGGCGTCGCGATGGCGGGCGCCTACCCGCCCGCGATGAAGATCATGGCGACGTGGTTCCGCGAGGGCCGGGGCCTGGCGATCGGGATCCTGATCGGCGCGCTCACGGTGGGCTCGGCCACGCCCCATCTGGTGCGCGGCCTCACCGAGCTGCCCTGGCGCGGGACGCTCCTCGTCGCTTCGGCGCTCGCCGCAGTGGGCGCCATCATCGTCCAGCTCTTCGTGACCGAGGGCCCCCACCGCTTCCCCGCGGCGCGCTTCGACCTCAAGATGGCGTGGGCGGTCTTCAGCGAGCGCGGCCCGCGGCTCGCCTGCTTCGGGTACCTCGGCCACATGTGGGAGCTCTACGCGATGTGGGCGTGGATCGGCGTCTTCCTCGCCGAGAGCCTCGCCGCGCGCGGCGGCGGGACCTACGCCGGGCTCAACGCGCCGGCCGCGACGTTCGTGGTGGTCGCGGCGGGTGCCGTCGGCTGCTGGGTGGGCGGCGTCGTCTCCGACCGCTGGGGCCGCACGACGCTGACGATGGCGGCGATGGCGCTCTCGGGCACGTGCGCGCTCGTCACGGGCTTCACCTTCGGCGGCCCCCCGCTCCTGACGCTCGCGCTCGCGATCGTGTGGGGGGTCACCGTCATCGCCGACTCCGCACAGTTCTCGACGGCGATCACCGAGCTCTCGCCGGCGGCCTACGTGGGCACGGCGCTCACGACCCAGACGTGCGCCGGCTTCGCCCTCACGATGGCCTCGATCTGGCTGGTCCCGCCCCTCGTGCGCGTCGCCGGCTGGCCCTGGGCCTTCGCGGCCCTCGCCGTCGGTCCAGCATTCGGCGTCGCCGCCATGGGACGGTTACGCGCGCTCCCGGAGTCGGCGAAGCTCGCTGGGGGCCGGCGCTGACGCGGATCGGCCGGCGGTCGGGGACGGGGGAGCGGGGCGGGCGTCTAGCCCGCGGCCTGGAGGACCGACTGGAGGCGGCGGAGCAGCGGTGCGCCCTGCCCGTCGAGCCACTCGCGCGTGGACTGGTAGCCGAAGCGGAGCGCGGCGCGGCTCGCGTCGAAGCCCATGGACGGCCCGAACATCGGCGCGTCCGCCTGCGAGGGCTGGATCAGGAAGAACTCGGTCCGCGGGTACTTCACCCGCAGCGTCGCGAGACCGAGCTGCAGGAGGTTCTGGCTATAGATGCGGCCGGCCTGCTCCATGATGGCGTAGAGGCCGCGGTTCCGGAGGGGCGTCAGGCCCTTCTCGTAGTTCGGCACGAGCGGGTTGATCACGACGACCACGCTCGCGCCCTCCTCGGCGGCGAGGTCGGCGTGGCCGCTGAAGCCGACGCCGCCGTCCACGTAGTCGCGGCCGTTGATCTCGTAGGGCTCGAAGAAGCCGGGGATCGCCGACGAGGCCGCCACCGCCTGGCTGATCGGCACGTCGCGGAGCTCGTCCTTGCCGAAGACCACGCGCTGGGCGCGCTCGAGCTCGATCGCCGGGATGAGCAGCGTGGGCTCGAGCTCACCGAAGGCGTTGCGCAGGCCGCGCTTCTCGAAGGCGTCGCGCATGAACCGCTCGAGCGCCGCGAGCGAGAAGAAGCCAGAGGGCAGGTCGCGCTCGGCCTGGGCGAGCATGTCGGGGACGGAGCCCCGCCAGCCCTTCACGGCGTTCTTGCCGACAGCCCAGAGGAGTCGCCCGAACCGGCCCGCCGCGTGGCGGAACGAGTCCGCGGCGTACACGGCGCTCCGGCGGAAGTTCAACGGGTCGTCGAGGTCTTGGTCGACGATGCGGAAGATCTCGGCGGCGCGCACGCCGTTGGCGAGCAGCGAGCCCACGACGGCACCCGCGCTGCAGCCGACGTAGACCTGGAAGTAGCTGCTGCCGTTGAGCCGCTCCTCGAGCGCGGCGACGGCGCCGACCTCGTACATGCCACCGATGACCCCGCCGCCCGCCAGCGCGAGCGCGTGCCGAGGCTGACGGCGGGAGCGCCAGAAGCCCATCGCGCGCTGCAGCAGATCCCCCATGTCGAACGTCATTGTAGCAAGCCCCTTGCCACGGCTTCGATTCCTGAAAACCCTGATATTGCGTTGGGCTTTCCCTTAGTCCTTAAGACGCAAGGTCGGCCCGGCAGTTTCGGTGTCAAGGATCGGTCGGGACATTGGTCAGGATGACGCCAGGAGCCTGAGGAACGCCCGCGCGCCAGCCGCCGGGAGCGCGGGCGAAGCCCCTGAGCCGGGCCATGCATCGAAAAGCGCGGGAGGACACATGATTACGGTGCGACAGGCAGGGGAGCGCGGCCGCTTCGACCACGGCTGGCTCGACACGCGCCACACGTTCTCGTTCGCGGACTACCACGACCCTGCGCACATGGGCTTCCGTGGGCTGCGCGTCATCAACGAGGACCGCGTCCAGCCGGGCCAGGGCTTCCCCACGCACGGCCACCGGGACATGGAGATCCTCTCCTACGTCCTCGACGGCGCGCTCGAGCACAAGGACAACATGGGGACGGGCTCGGTCATCCGCCCGGGCGACGTCCAGCGCATGAGCGCCGGCACCGGCGTCCTCCACAGCGAGTTCAACCCGTCGAAGAGCGAGCCCGTCCACTTCCTCCAGGTCTGGATCCTGCCGCAGGCGCGGGGCCTCGAGCCGAGCTACGAGCAGAAGCATTTTCCGGAAACGGAGAAGCGGGGCCGGCTCCGGCTGATCGCCTCGCGCGACGGGCTGGAGGGCTCCGTCACGGTCCACCACGACGCGCGCGTCTACGCCGCCATTCTAGAGGGGGGGCAGCGCGTCACCCACACCCTCGGCGAGGGGCGCCACGCCTGGGTACAGGTCGCGCGGGGCGCGGTCACGCTGAACGGTCAAGCGCTCGCCGAGGGCGACGGGGCCGCAGCGAGCCGCGAGCCCGCCCTCACCCTCGCGGCGACGGAGCGGGCGGAGGTGCTGGTCTTCGACCTGGCCTGAGCGGGAGGAGCGACGCGGGGGTGGTCGAGGAGCGCCACGGGTTTCCCGGGGCGCTCCGAGCGTGGG
>Ga0137376_10001198_pt1 | contig 14046 bp, 13 predicted proteins | sample SagtaG_23_FD_104814 | JGI IMG/M metagenome (GOLD analysis project Ga0137376, IMG submission 104814) | Vadose zone soil microbial communities from Sagehorn Ranch, Mendocino, California, USA - Sage2_L_20_16 metaG | ecosystem: Environmental > Terrestrial > Soil > Vadose zone | place: USA...
CGACGTGCTGCTGTCCGCCCCGTCGATCATCATCGGCCTGTTCGTGTACCAGCTGCTGGTGATCCGCATGGGACATTTCTCGGCGATCGCGGGCGCGGTGGCGCTCGCGATCATCGCCATGCCGGTGACCGTGCGCACCACCGAGGATATGCTGACTCTGGTGCCCCAGGGGATGAAGGACGCCTCCACCGCCATGGGCGCCTATCCCTGGCGCACGATCACCAGCGTCATCTACCCCGCCGCCCGCAGCGGCATCCTCACGGGGCTCCTGCTGGCGGTGGCCCGTATCAGTGGCGAGACCGCGCCACTGCTGTTCACGGCGCTCAACAACCAGTTCTGGAGCAGCAATCTTGCAGCTCCCATGGCCAACCTGCCGGTGGTGATTTTCCAGTTTGCGCTCAGCCCCTATCCGAACTGGCAGCAGCTCGCGTGGTCCGGCGCCCTGATCATCACGCTGAGCATTCTCGTCCTGAGCATCAGCGCGCGCCTGGTGCTGTTCTCGCTCAACTCCGGCGGCAGGCACTGATGAGCGCATCCGAAGTCCGGTTCGGCGCACGGCCGGCGGCGGTGAGTGAGGCAACCGCGGTCAAGTTCGAGGTGCGGCATCTCGATTTCTACTACGGCAGCGTGCAGGCGCTCAAGGACATCAACCTCACGCTGCCCGACCGGCGGATCACCGCCTTCATCGGTCCCTCCGGCTGCGGCAAGTCGACGCTCCTGCGTGTGTTCAACCGCATGTACGCGCTGTATCCGGGTCACCGCGCCACCGGGGATGTGCGGCTCGATGGCGAGGACATTCTCGCCCCCACGGTCGACGTGGCGACCTTGCGGTTCAAAGTGGGCATGGTGTTCCAGAAGGCCACGCCCTTTCCCATGTCGGTCTTCGACAACGTGGCCTTCGGACTGCGCCTGTCGCGGCGCATTTCCCGCAGCGAGCTCACCGAGCGGGTGGAGCAGGCGCTGCGCGATGCCGCCATGTGGGAAGAGGTCAAGGACAAGCTGCACGAGGACGGGCGCAGCCTCTCGGGCGGCCAGCAGCAGCGTCTGTGCATCGCGCGTACCCTGGCGCTGCGCCCCGAGGTGCTGCTGTTCGATGAGCCCACGGCGGCGCTCGATCCGATCTCCACTCTGCGCATAGAGGAGACGCTGCAGAGTCTGCGCGAGAGCTACTGCATCGCCATCGTCACCCACAATCTGCAGCAGGCGGCGCGCGTCTCGAACGTCACCGCCTTCATGTACCTGGGCGAGCTGGTGGAGATCGGCCCGACGGGGCAGATGTTCACGGCCCCCAAGAGCCGCCGCACCGACGACTATGTCACCGGAAGATTCGGCTGAGGATCCGCAGGCGCCGGAGCCGCAACGGCCCGCGCCCGCGCGCGCCGCGGCTGCGGGAAGCGGCAACGGCGTCGCCACCCCGGAGAGCCTCGCGCGCCAGCGTGTCGGGGAGGGTGGGCTGAATCTCAAGCCCAGCGGCCGGATGCATGCCCCCGCGTCGGCTGACGCGGCGGCGGGCCAGGCGGAAGCCGCGATCGAGAATCCGGTGTTCGCATGCCGCGACGTGAGCGTGTTTTACGGCACCAAGCAGGCGCTGAAGAATGTCACGCTCGACGTCGCACGCCGCCAGGTGCTGGCGATGATCGGCCCTTCCGGGTGCGGCAAGTCGACATTCCTGCGCTGCCTCAATCGCATGAACGATACGATCCCGGGCGCGCGCGTCACCGGCTCGATCAGGCTCGACGGCCGCGACATTTACGATGAGCGCCAGGACGCGGCGCAGCTGCGTGCGCGCATCGGCATGGTGTTCCAGAAGCCGAACCCGTTTCCGAAATCGATCTACGACAACGTCGCTTACGGTCCGCACATCCATGGCCTGGCACGCAGCCGCGCCCAGCTCGATGACATCGTGTGCACCAGCCTGACGCGCGCGGGGCTCTGGGATGAGGTGAAGGAGCGCCTGAGCAGCCCCGGCACCGGGCTCTCGGGCGGACAGCAGCAGCGCCTGTGCATCGCGCGCGCGATCGCCGTACAGCCCGAAGTGATTCTCATGGACGAGCCCTGCTCCGCGCTCGATCCCGTTGCCACCGCGCGCATCGAGGATCTGATCGATAAGCTGCGCGAACAGTATGCGATCGTGATCGTCACGCACTCGATGCAGCAGGCGGCGCGCGTGTCGCAGCGCACCGCGTACTTCCATCTCGGGGAGCTCATCGAGGTGGGCGACACGGACCGGGTGTTCACCAACCCGCGTCACCGTCTCACGGAAGACTACATCACCGGGCGATTCGGCTGAAAAAACGCACGGACCGTTCAGGGCCGCGCAGCGAGCCCGCGCGCTCCGCGGCCTATTCGGCACCGCGCAGCAGCTCGTTGATGGAGGTTTTCGCGCGCGTCTGCGCGTCGACGCGCTTGACGATGACCGCGCAGTAGAGGCTGTAGCGGCCGTCCGCCGACGGCAGCGTGCCCGACACCACCACCGAGCCGGCCGGCACGCGCCCCTGCAGGATCGTGCCGGTGGTGCGGTCGTAGATGCGGGTGCTCTGCCCGAGAAAGACGCCCATGGAAATCACCGAGCCCGCTTCGACCACGACGCCTTCGACGACTTCGGAGCGTGCGCCGATGAAGCAATCATCCTCGATGATAGTTGGACTTGCCTGCAGCGGCTCGAGCACCCCGCCGATACCGACCCCGCCCGACAGGTGCACGTTGCGACCGATCTGCGCGCACGACCCCACCGTCGCCCAGGTGTCGACCATGGTCCCGGAGCCGACCCAGGCGCCGATGTTGACGTAGCTCGGCATCAGCACGACGTTCGGCGCGATGTAGGCGCCGCGGCGTACCAGCGCATGCGGCACGATGCGTGCGCCGCCGGCGCGCAACTGCTCGTCGGTGGCGGTGGCGTACTTCAGCGGCACCTTGTCGTAGAAGCGGGTGAACCCGGCATCCGTCGGGGCGTTCTCGCGGGTGCGGAAGGACAGCAGCACCGCCTTCTTCAGCCATTCGTTGACCGCCCAGCCGCCGGCGCGCGGCTCGGCCACCCGCGCCCGCCCGCTGTCGAGCAGCGCGATGCACTCCTCCAGCGCCGCGCCCAGGTCCGGCGGCACATTCGTCGCGCTGAGCTCGGCACGACGCTCGTACGCGGCGTCGATGACGGACTTGAGGCCGGCCGGATCGCTCATGCGGGAGTTCCCGCGCCTGGCGCCATCCAGTGCGCCGGCAGGAATTCGCACAGGCGCTGCGCCGCTTCCAGGCACTGCGCCACGTCCGGCACGAGCGAGATGCGCACGCGCCCCGCGCCCGGATTGCCCGCTGCACCCGCGCGGCCGAGGTAGCTGCCGGGCAGCACGGTGAGGTTGGCGCGCGCGAACAGCTCGCGCGTGAAGCGCTCGTCATCGCCCCCCACATGCGGCCACAGATAGAACGCGCCTGCGGGCCGCGCGAGCTTCATCAGCGGGGCGAGGAGCGGCAGCACGCGCGCGAACTTCTCCTGGTAGATGCGGCGGTTGGCCGCGGCATGAGCGTCGTCTTCCCAGGCCGCGACGCTGGCGAGCTGCGTCGGCACCGGCATGGCGCTGCCGTGGTAGGTCCGGTACAGCAGCAGGCGTGCCATGATCGCAGGATCCCCGGCCACGAACCCGGAGCGCAGGCCCGGGACACTCGAGCGCTTGGAAAGACTGTGGAACACCACGCAGCGCTCGAAGCGCTCGCGGCCGGCGGCCTGGCAAGCCTGCAGGAGTCCGGCGGGCGGGTCGCGCTCATCCAGGTAAATGTCCGCGTAGCACTCATCGGAGGCGATCAGGAAGTCGTAGCGATCGGCGAGGCTGAGCGCCTGCTGCAGCAGCGACAGCGGCAGCACGGCGCCGGTGGGATTTCCGGGACTGCACAGGAACAACACCTGGCAGCGCTTCCACGCATCCCCGGGCACCGCGGCGAGGTCGGGGAGGTAATCGTTGCTCTCGGTGGTATCCAGCAGAAAGGGGCGCGCGCCGGCCAGGAGCGCCGCGCCCTCGTAGATCTGGTAGAAGGGATTGGGCATGGCGACGAGCGGTGCACGAGCGCTATCCACCGCCGCCTGCACGAACGCGAACAGCGCCTCGCGCGTGCCGTTCACCGGCAGCACCATGGTGTCGGCATTCACGCTGCCGGCGGCAAGCCGGTAGCGCCGCGTGAGCCAGCCGGCGCAGGCGGCGCGCAGTTGCGGCAGGCCCGCGGTCGCCGGATAGCTGCCCAGCCGATCGAGATGTCGGCGCAGCACCTCCAGCACGAACGCCGGCGGGCTGTGCTGTGGCTCGCCGATCGACATGGCGATGTGAGTGAGCCGGGCCGGTGGGGTGATGCCCGCCTTGAGCCGTGCCAGGCGCTCGAAGGGATACGCATGCAGGGCCTCGAGGTGCGGGTTCATGTGCGCATCGCGCCGGCAGCCGGCTCGCGCAGCGCCGCCTGGCGCTCATCGAGCGCCTGCACCAGGCGTTCCCGCAGCCGCTCGGCAGCGGCCGGCTCGAGCGGGCGGTTGTCGAAATCAGTGAGGTAGAACACGTCCTCGGCGCGCTCGCCGACGGTCATGATCTTGGCCGCGTGCAGCTCGACGCGTTCCGCCATCAGCACCTTGCCGACCTCGCACAACAGGCCCGGGCGGTCGCCTGCGGTCAGCTCCAGCACCGAGCGGCGGTTGCGCTCATCGACGCTGAGCGCGATCTGGGTGGGCGTGTTGAACATGCGCGCCTGGCGCGGCGCGCGCCGCGACACCGCAAACGGCGCATCCGCCGGTCCCCGCAGCGAACCCCACAGTGCCTGCTCGATCTCCACCTGCCGGTCGTTGTCGGTGATCGGTGCGCCGTCGTCCTCCAGCAGGTGATAGAGGTCGAGACTGAAGCCATCGCCCGTCGGGGTGATGCGCGCATCGACGATGTTGAGGCCGAGCTGATCGAGCGCCGCCGTGGTGCGCGCGAACCCATGCCGCCGTGGGCGCGTGAAAATCAGCGCCGCAGTGGTGCCGCGCACGCTGCGCGGCTCGAGCGCGACCAGCGGCTCGTCGGAGGCCGCGTCACGCTCGGCGAGCAGGCGCGCGTGCCACGCGATCTCCTCGGGGGAGTGCTGCAGGAAATAGCCGGCCGAGAACCGCGTCCACGCGCCCGCGATGTCGCGCTCGCTGACGCCCCGCTCCAGCAGCAGGCGCCGCGCGGCGTCCTGGGTCTCGCGCACCAGATGCTCCGGATCGATGGGGCTCTCGAGGCCGCGCCGCAGGGCGCGTTTCACGCGCTGGTAGAAGTCCCGGAACAGCGATGCCTTCCAGGAGTTCCACAGCTTCGGATTGGTGGCGCGAACGTCCGCGCAGGTGAGCACGTACAGGTAATCGAGATGCGTCTCGTCGCCGACCTTGCGCGCGAACGCGTTGATGACCTGCGGGTCGCCGATGTCCTGCTTCTGCGAGGTGATCGACAGCTGCAGGTGATTGCGCACCAGCCAGGCGACCAGGCGCGCATCGTACGGGGACAGGCCCTGCTCCAGACAGAACGCCTCCGCGTCCACCGCGCCGAGCTCGGAATGATCGCCGCCGCGCCCCTTGGCAATGTCGTGGAACAGCGCGGCGAGGTAGGCGACTTCGCTCCTCGGCAGCTGCTGCATCACGCGCGAGGCTTCCGGCACCTCATGGTCGTAACGCGGGATCGCGAAGCGGCGCAGGTTGCTCACCACGAACAGCGTATGCGCATCGACCGTGTAGGCATGGAACAGGTCGTACTGCATGCGCCCGACGATGCGCCCGAATGCCGGGATGTAGCGTCCCAGCACGCCGTAGGTATTCATGCGCCGCAGCTCGTGCGTGACGCCCACCGGCGAGCGCAGGATCTCGAGGAACAGACGGTGATGGCGCGGGTTCTGGCGGAACTCCTCATCGATGAGCCACAGGTTGCGAGCCACCGCGCGCATGGTCGAGGCGCGCACGCCGCGGAGTCCCTCGTTCTGCTGCAGCAGGATAAACAGCTCCAGGAGCGAGGCCGGCGTGCGCGCGAACACCTCCTCGCCCACCGCCTCGAGCGAGCCGTTGCGCACCTGGAAGCGCGCATTCAGCGGCCGCGGCGGCTCGCTCTCGGTGAGGATCGCGTCACGAAACAGCTGCAACAGCAGCTCGTTCAGCAGGCTCACGTCCATGACCGTGCGGTAGTAGCGCTGCATGAACTGCTCGACCGCGAGCGTGTAGGAGGCGTCTTCGTAATCGAAGCTCTGGGCGAGGCGGATCTGGTAGTCGAACAGCAACCGGTCCTCGCGCCGCGCGGTGAGGGTGTGCAGGCCGAAGCGCACCTTCCACAGAAACGCCTGCGCCTGCTGCAGGCGGCGCAGCTCCGCGAGCGTGAGGAACCCATGCGTCACCAGGGCATCGAGCGTGTCGGCGCCGCCGAAATGGCGCTTCGCGACCCAGGCGATGGTCTGGATGTCGCGCAGGCCTCCGGGGCCGGTCTTGACGTTGGGTTCGAGGTTGTAGGCGGTGTCGTTGGCTTTCAGGTGCCGCTCGGCCTGCTCGCGCGCTTTCGCCTCGAAGAACTGCTTCACCGGCCAGATCCGCTCGGGCGCGAGCGCGCTGCGCATGGCGGCGAGCAGCTGCGCATCTCCGGCGAGCAGGCGCGCCTCGAGGAGCGTGGTCATGACGCCGACGTCGCCGACGCATTCCTCGGCGCACTGCGCCACGGTGCGCACACTGTGGCCGACCTCGAGACCGATGTCCCACAGGAACGCCACCAGGGTCCCGATGGCCGCGCTCCCCGCGGCGTCCGGCGGCTGCGGCACGAGCAGCAGGATGTCGATGTCGGAGCACGGGTGCAGCTCGCCGCGTCCGTAACCCCCGACCGCAACCAGGGCCCCTGCCTGCGCGGCGCAATGCCGGCGCCATGCCTCGCGCAGCGCCGCGTCGATGAGTGCCGCGCGGGCGTGCACCAGGTCCTCGACCGGCTCTTCCGCGACAAAGCGCGCCTTCAGCTCCTCGTGCGCCTGGCGCAGCAGCTCACGCCAGGCGGCCGGCTCGAGCGCGGCGGCGAGTTGGGCCGGCAGTCGCGCCAGCAGCGGCCAGGAGGCTGCGGGGGACGTGGCGGGGCGCGTTTCCTCGAGCAGCTCTGAGTCCGAGGCGCCCATCGTGCGCGCAACTATTGCTGCGCCCCGTTCGCGCCCAGAGTCAGTACGTCGAACCCGGTGTCGGTGACCAGCACGGTGTGCTCCCACTGCGCGGACAGGGAATGATCCTTGGTAATGACAGTCCAGCCGTCGGGCAGCAGGCGCACGTGGCGCTTGCCCGCGTTCACCATCGGCTCGATGGTGAAGGTCATACCCGCCTTGAGCTCGAGCCCGGTGCCGGGCTCGCCGTAGTGCAGCACCTGCGGGTCCTCGTGGTACACACGCCCGATGCCATGACCGCAGTACTCGCGCACCACCGAGTAGTCGTTTTCCTCGACGAAGCTCTGGATGGCGTGACCGATGTCGCCCAGGCGCGCGCCCGGACGCACCGTCTCGATGCCGCGCCACATGGCGGCGAAGCAGGTCTCGGAGAGGCGTTGCGCGTGCGCCGGCGCCTTGCCCACCAGGTACATGCGGCTGGTGTCGCCGTGAAATCCGTCGCGGATCACGGTGACGTCGATATTGACGATGTCGCCGGCCTTCAGGCGCTTGTCATTCGGGATGCCGTGGCAGACCACGTGGTTCACCGAGGTGCAGATGGTCTTGGGAAAGCCGCGGTAGTTGAGGTTCGCAGGCACCGAGCGTTGTACGTTCACGATATGGTCGTGGCAGAGGCGGTCGAGCTCCTCGGTCGTCACCCCCGCCACCACGTGCTCCGCGATCATGTCGAGCACCTCCGCGGCGAGGCGCCCGGCGACGCGCATCTTCTCCTGTTCCTCGGGGGTCTTGATCGTGACGTGCATGGGGTGCGAAATGGGGTCGCGGCGCCTTAAGCCAAGGGGGTGTCAGGGGTAGCGTAAGACATTGTTCCGACGAGGTCTTCATGGTATAAAGCGCGGCCTTTTTTGGCAACGCAACCCACACGCGCGTCGTTAACCTTGGTGACTGGGTGTCCTCGGGACTCGCCTCACGGCGTTCCAGGATGGTCACGGGGATGCGCGGAGGCTCAACCCACATGAGGAGTCTTTCATGCCCGGCGTGTCCATGCGACAGATGCTGGAAGCGGGAGTCCACTTCGGACATCAGACCCGCTTCTGGAACCCGAAGATGGCTCCCTTCATCTTCGGCGAGCGAAACAAGATCCACATCATCAACCTCGAGAAGACGCAGCCGATGTACGCGGAGGCGGCGCACTTCATCAAGGGGGTGATTGCCGACGGCGGGACGGTGCTGTTCGTCGGCACCAAGCGCTCGGCGCGCGAGTCGATCCAGAAGGAAGCCGAGCGCGCGACGCAGCCGTTCGTGAACCAGCGCTGGCTCGGCGGCATGCTCACGAACTTCAAGACCATCCGCCAGTCCATCAAGCGACTCGGGGAAATCACCGAGCTCGCCGCCTCCGGTGCGCTGGAGAAGCGCGGCAAGAAAGAGGCCACCCAGCTGCGGCGCGAGATGGACAAGCTCGAGAGGAGTCTCGGCGGCATCAAGCACATGGACTCGCTCCCGGATGCACTGTTCGTGGTCGACGTCGGGCACGAGAACATCGCGCTTCACGAAGCCAAGAAGCTCGGCATTCCGGTGGTGGCCATCGTCGACACCAACTGCTCCCCCGATGGCATCGACTACGTGATCCCGGGCAACGACGATGCCATGCGCGCCATCCAGCTGTATGCCGCCGGCATCGCCGACGCGGTGCTCGAGGGCAAGGAGTCGGTGCCCCAGGTCGCGGTCGGCGAGGACGAGTTCGTCGAGCTCGATGAGGCGGGCAACCCGCGCAAGAAGGCCGCGCGCGGCCGGCAGCGCCCACAGGCGACGGTGCGCAAGAAGGCCCCGGCCCGGCGCAAGCTCCCGCCCGTCAAGGCTCCGGCCGTTGCGGCCGAGGAGCTGCTCGGCGCCGAGGAGGAGGAGCTCGAGGCGGAGGAGGCGGTCGAGCCCGTGGCGGCCGCCGGCACGGTCCCGGCACCCGAGAGCGTGGCGCGCCGGCCCGCCGCCGCGCCGGGCCGCCGCAAGGGTCGCGGCACCGCAGGCGCCGAGAGTTAGCCCATGAACATCACAGCAGACGCAGTCAGGCAGCTCCGCGAGCGCACCGGCGCGGGCATGATGGAGTGCAAGAAAGCGCTCGTCGAAGCCAAGGGTGATCTGGACGCCGCGGCCGAGCTCATGCGCAAGCAGGGGCACGCCAAGGCCGACAAGAAAGCGGCGCGGCTGGCCACCGAGGGGGTGGTGGTCGTCGCCAGGTCCGCCGACGCGCGCACCGCCGCCATGGTCGAGATCAACTGCGAGACCGACTTCGTCGCCCGCGAGCAGGGCTTCCGCGCCTTTGCGCAGGCCGTGGCCGACTGCGCTCTGAGGGCGCAGCCGGCGAGCCTGGCGGCGCTGGGGGAGACGAAGCTCCCCGCCGGCGAGAGCATCGAGGAGCGCCGGCGCGCGCTGGTGGCGAAGATCGGCGAGAACATCAGCGTGCGGCGCTTTACGGTGCTCGCCTCGCCGGAACACCTGGGGGCCTACGTGCACGGCACGCGCATCGGCGCGTTGGTGGCGATGAGGGGTGGCGCGGCGAGCCTCGCCTACGATCTGGCGATGCACGTTGCCGCCAGCAACCCCCGCTACCTGACTCAGGCCCAGGTGCCGGCGGACGTCATGGCGAAGGAGCGCGAGATTCTCACCCAGCAGGCGCAGGGCGAGGGCAAGCCGCCGGAGATCGTCGCCAGAATGGTCGAGGGGAGGCTGCGCAAGGCCCTGGGGGAGATCACCCTCGCCGGACAGCCGTTCGTCAAGGACCTGGACGTGACGATCGAGAAGTTGTTAAAGGGTGCCAAGGCGGAGGTCGTGGCGTTCGAGCGCTTCGAGGTCGGCGCCGGCATCGAGAAGAGGCAGGACGGCACGGACGCCACGGTCAGGCACTGAAGGCGCGGGCACTGCTCAAGGACTCAAACCCCGCCGCGCGCGGGGTTTTTTCCATCGGCGGAGGTGTTGAGATGACGCAAGCCAAGGCGCACTACTCGAGAATCCTGGTGAAACTCTCGGGTGAGGCCCTGATGGGAAATGGGGACTACGGCATCGATCCGGCGGTCATCCGGCGCATCGCCGGGGAGCTGCAGGACATCACCCAGATGAATGTACAGGTCGCGGTGGTGATCGGCGGCGGCAATATCTTCCGCGGCGCGGGGCTGGCGCGCGCCGGTATGGACCGGGTCGCAGCCGACCACATGGGCATGCTCGCCACGGTGATGAATGCACTCGCCATGCAGGACGCGCTCGAGAGCTTGGGCGTGCACGCCCGGGTGATGTCCGCGATCCGCATCAACGAGGTGTGCGAGGACTACATCCGCCGCCGCGCGATGCGGCACCTGGAAAAGGGCCGCGTGGCGATCTTCGCCGCCGGCACCGGCAACCCGTTCTTCACCACCGACACCGCCGCCGCGCTGCGCGCCATCGAGATCAACGCCGAGGTGCTCCTCAAGGCCACCAAGGTGAACGGCGTGTATTCGGAGGATCCGCTGCGCAATCCGGCTGCGGTGCGCTACCCGCGCCTGACCTTCGACAAGGTGCTCACCGACAAGCTCAACGTCATGGATGCCACCGCCATCGTCATGTGCCGCGACAACCGCTTGCCTTTGCGGGTGTTCAATCTCAACAATCCGGGGGATCTCACCCGCATCGTGCGCGGCGAGGACGTGGGCACGGCCGTGACGCTCGAGTGAGCCGCGCCGCAGCGAGGAGAACGACCCATGCTCGAGGATCTCAAGAAAGACGCTGCTACGCGCATGGCGAAGTGCGTGCAGAACTTCCAGGCGGATCTGAAGAAGCTGCGCACCGGCCGGGCGCACCCGAGTCTCATCGAGCACCTGAAGGTGGATTACTACGGCTCGGAGGTGCCGCTGCAGCAGGTGGCGAGCATCGCGGTCGAGGAGGCCCGCACGCTGGTCATCTCACCGTGGGAGAAAACCAGCGTGCAGGCGATCGAGAAGGCGATCTTCAAGTCCGATCTCGGGCTCACGCCCATGACGGCCGGTACCGTGATCCGCATTCCCATGCCGCCGCTCACCGAGGAGCGGCGCCGCGAGATCACCAGGGTGCTGCGGCACGACGCGGAGAACGCCCGCGTCGCGGTGCGCAACGTACGCCGCGACGTCATGAACGACATCAAGGAGATGCTGAAGGAGAAACTGGTTTCGCAGGACGATGAGCGGCGCGCCGAGCTCGAGGTGCAGAAGCTCACCGACAAGCACATCGCCGACATCGAGGCGCTGCTCGCCGCCAAGGAGAAGGAGGTCATGCAGGTCTGATGGTCGACCCCACCCTCAAGCTCACACCCAGGCACATCGCGATCACCATGGACGGCAACGGCCGCTGGGCGGCTGCGCGCGGCCTGCCGCGCTCGGCCGGACACCGCGCCGGGCTCGCGCCGGTGCGCATGTGTATCGAGGAGTGCGCGCGTCGCGGCGTGCAGGCCCTCACGCTGTTCGCTTTCTCGAGCGAGAACTGGGGGCGGCCGGCGCAGGAGGTCGGCAGTCTCATGGGGCTGTTCCTCGAGGCGCTCGAGCGCGAGATCGCGGAGCTGCACGCGAGGGGCGTGCAGCTGCGCTTCATCGGGGAACGCCGCGCTCTGCCGGCGCGGCTGCAGGCGCGCTTCGCGGCCGCCGAGGAGCGCACCGCCGGCAACGGCGGCCTCAAGCTCCAGGTGGCCGTGAGTTATGGTGGTCGCTGGGATATTATTCAGGCGACTCAAAGGCTTGTGAAAGAATGCTCGAGCGGTGCGCTACGGCCGGAAGACATCACCGAGGGCCGTTTTGGCGCCGAGCTCGCGCTCGCGGGACTGCCGCAGGCGGATCTGCTGATCCGCACCGGCGGTGAATACCGAGTCAGCAACTTCCTGCTGTGGGATCTCGCCTACGCGGAGCTGTATTTCAGTCCGCGGCTGTGGCCGGATTTCGCGGTGGCGGATCTGGAGGACGCACTCGCGTTCTTCACCAGCCGCGAGCGGCGCTTCGGCCACACCGTGGCGCGACACTCCGCGGCGAAGGCCTGACCGCGTCGTGGCCGAGACGCTGCGCACTCGAGTGTTCACCGCGGTGGTGCTGGCCGCGGTGCTGCTGGCGATCCTGCTGTGGCTGCCGCCCTGGGCCACCGTGGCCGTGATGGCGCTGCTGGTGCTCGCCGGGGCCTGGGAGTGGTCCGCGTTCCTGCAGTTGCCGGGTGTGGCGCTGCGCGCGGGGTACGTGCTGCTGGTGGCGGCGCTGCTGCTTGTGGCGTGGCGCATCGCCGCCAGTGCCGAGTGGCGCAGGCTGCTGCTCGGCGGGGCGGTGCTGTGGTGGCTGATCGCGCTGCTGTGGATCGCCTTCGCACCGCGGTGTGTGGCGCCCTGGTCGGCGGCGCTCGCCGGCGTGCTGGCGCTGGTGCCCGCGTGGCTGGCGATGGCGTGGCTGCGCGTGGCGCCGCCGCGGGGTGCAGAATGGGTGCTGTTCGCGTTCGTGCTCGTATGGGTTGCGGACATCGGCGCTTTCTTTTTCGGACGCCGTTTCGGGCGCGTGCGCCTCGCGCCCGAGGTGTCGCCGGGCAAGACCTGGGAGGGAGTGTTGGGAGGGATTGCGTTGAGCGCGCTGGTCGCCATCGCGGGGAGCCTGTGGTTCCACGTGCCGCTGGCGGAGTTCCTGCCGCTGTGTCTCACCGCGGTCGGGTTTTCGATTATCGGCGACCTCACCGAGAGCCTGCTGAAGCGCTTCGCCGGCGTGAAGGACAGCGGCCGCGTGTTTCCGGGACATGGCGGAGTCATGGACCGCATCGACAGTCTGACCGGTGCGGCCCCGGTGCTGCTGCTCGGGCTCACGCTGCTCGGAGTCGTGCGGTGATCGGCGTCGCCGTGCTCGGCTCCACCGGCTCCGTGGGCGAGAGCACGCTCGATGTGCTCGCGCGTCATCCGGATCGTTTCCGGCTGGTGGCGATCGCGGCCAATACCAGCGCCGCGAAGCTCGCGCAGCAGGTGCTCGCCTGGCACCCGGCTTACGCGGCTCTGGCGGACGAGCGCGCCGCGCGCGAGTTGCGCCAGCTGTTGGGCCGCGCGGCCCCGCAGACGCGCGTGCTCGCGGGAAGCGAAGCGCTCGAGGAGATCGCGCAGGCCGCCGAGGTGCAGTGCGTCATGGCCGCGATCGTCGGCGCGGCCGGCCTGCGCTCGACGCTGGCGGCGGCACGCGCCGGCAAGCGCCTGCTGCTCGCCAACAAGGAGGCGCTGGTGATGGCGGGCCCGCTGCTGATTGCGGCGGTGAAGCGCTCCGGCGCCACGCTGTTGCCGATCGACAGCGAGCACAATGCTATCTTCCAGTGCCTGCCGCCGGGAGTGACCCCGGGGGTGGCGCCACCGGGTCTGAAGCGCGTGCTGCTCACCGCCTCCGGCGGGCCGTTCCGGGACCTGCCGGGCGAGGCGCTCGCAGCGGTGACTCCGGAGGCGCCCTCGCGCATCCGAACTGGGTCATGGGCCGCAAGATCTCGGTGGACAGCGCCACGCTCATGAACAAGGGGCTGGAGTTCATCGAGGCGTGCCTGCTGTTCGGCGTGACGCCCGCACAGGTGCAGATCCTCGTGCACCCGCAGAGCATCGTGCATTCCCTGGTCGAGTACCTCGACGGCTCGGTGCTCGCGCAGCTGTCGGCGCCCGACATGCGCACGCCGATCGCTCATGCGCTCGCGTGGCCCGAGCGAATCAGCTCCGGTGTAGAATTCCTCGACCTGCTCAAGGCCGGGCGGCTCGACTTCCGGGCCCCCGATACCACCCGGTTTCCGTGCCTCGCGCTGGCGCAGGCCGCGGCGCGCGCCGGTGGGCTCGACCCGGTGGTGCTGAATGCGGCCAACGAGGTCGCGGTCCAGGCATTCCTCGAGCGGCGATTGAACTTTCCCGGCATCGCCGCGGTCATTGAAGCCGTAGTGCAGCGCGGCAGCGGGGGGGCGATC
>Ga0137376_10001200_pt1 | contig 14040 bp, 12 predicted proteins | sample SagtaG_23_FD_104814 | JGI IMG/M metagenome (GOLD analysis project Ga0137376, IMG submission 104814) | Vadose zone soil microbial communities from Sagehorn Ranch, Mendocino, California, USA - Sage2_L_20_16 metaG | ecosystem: Environmental > Terrestrial > Soil > Vadose zone | place: USA...
GCAACCATGGGGTTGAGGAAGACCTGGAGACCCATGCCAAGTACATCAGCTTCTCTGACCCTGATGGCATTGCGTGGGAGCTCTCTTCGGTCTCGACTCATCCCGACGTGTAAACTCTTGCCGATCTGTTGCTGTCAGACCCTCGACTCCCTTGCTACCCACAGCCCTTCAAGCTGCCTCTTTCCAGAACGGATGATCCACGTAGCCACCACAAGTATCCACAAACCAGTGCAGAAACGATAATTTTTGCGTTTAAACAACGAGTTGTTCATCAAGCAGCCCACGCCACTGATAGCTCCATATCGTCAACAGCCGCCGAGAGTGCCGACGCCCGTTCACCTGCCGATCTTGCAACGCTTCCCATAGAGCTTCTCGCCGACGACGCCAGTACTCGCTCACGTCAGCAGAGTCGTCTATCTCGATCTCGCTTGTTCCATCCAGACCCAGGCCAGCGAAGAGCCGCGCCCGTATCGTTTCCCCCGTTTCTCGATTGACGAAACGATACCGTAGCACCCAGGCATTAGGGCAGATATAGAGCGTATCCATCCCATCTCTCGTATGTTCCTCGACCCGCTCACGAAGTGTAGGGAGTCGAAACGAATGAACGGTAATCACATCAGGTTTCACACACTTCTTCATCACGCACCCACCTTTCCTGAACAACCCATCTCCACCAGCCAAGCACACTCTCATGCTTGCTATTCCGCTGTTTGTGTCTATATAATGTCAACAATCAGCAGAAAGGAGATGGTATGGCTCATCAACAACACCTCAATCTTCTCAAACAAGGAAAGGATACTTGGAACCCATGGAGGAAAGCGCACTCAGAGATTTAGCTCATCTTTGGGAGGAGGCTGAATTATGACATGCCCCCCGGAGGAAGAGCATGCATTGCTTGCCGTGGAACCCTTCTTCAGAGAAACAGCGCTACGTGATGCATGCCCACAGGAGAGCAGTGATTCCATCAGGGCAACCGCAAGCTCAGCTTCATCGGTATTTCTGGCTCGCTCTCGCTGCCATCGTGGTAGTGATGCTCTTCTTGCCCTTCTTCCACGTGAAGACTCTTGGAGCAGAGGTGAGAGCCTGGCTCACAACCGCCGATGGGGCCAATAAGCTTACCTTCCAGCCTCTCCTCTATTTTAGCTCCGAGAGGAGTAGCTTTCTCACCACGTTCGACATCGATGAGCAACAGAGATTGCAGCAAATCGACGGTTTTGGTGCGGCCATGACCGATACCTCTGCCTGGCTTATTGGAACGAAAATGGATCAAGAACAGCGCGATCGGCTCATGCGCGCGCTCTTCAACCCGCTCAATGGTTTGGGGATGAGCGTTGTGCGCATCCCTATGGGCGCATCTGACTTTACAGCCAGTGGCCTGTACTCCTACGATGATGTCGCCCCCGATCAGATGGATCCACGCTTGCAGAAGTTTTCCATTGCGCATGACACATCCTATATTATCCCGCTCCTCAAACAAGCCATACAGTTGAATCCCCATGTCAGATATATGGCAACCCCTTGGAGTCCTCCTGCCTGGATGAAAACGAATGCTTCGATGTTAGGAACCTCTAGCAGTCAGATTGGCTCTCTTACTGCCTCTGCCTACAAACCCTTGGCAGCGTACTTTGTCAAGTTTCTTCAAGCGTACAAGGAACGAGGCATTCCTCTTTATGCTATTACTCCGCAAAACGAACCTTTCAATCCGGTAGAAACGTATCCTGGGATGAGTTTCTCTGCCCTTAATGAAGCCAGTTTTATTACAAATTACCTGGGACCAGCCCTCAAGAACGCCACCCTTGCTCCCAAAATTCTCATCTATGACCAGAATTGGGATCGACCGGACTATCCCCTCGAGATCTTGAACGACCCAACTGCACAACGCTACGTGTCAGGCACGGCCTGGCATTGCTATGCAGGTGATCCATCAATGATGACGAAGATCCACCAGGCCTATCCGAGCAAAGATATGTACGTGACCGAGTGCTCAACCGGGCAAGGCGGCATTGCCCCTCTCAGCGCTATTGAATTCTTCCTCCGCTCAACGCAACACTGGGCCAAAGCCGTCGTCCTCTGGAACATCGCGCTGGATATCTCCGGCGGTCCGAAAATAGGAGAGGGATGTGGTGGTTGTACAGGTCTGGTAGCCATCGATCAATCAATAGGTCAGTTTACCTACACAGACAACTATTACCACCTTGGTCATCTGAGCAAATTTGTGGTCCCGGGAGCTTACCATATCGCTTCCACCATCACCAGAGCGAGTTTCCCATACGACAGCCCTCTGGAAGACGTGGCGTTCCAAAATCCTGATGGCAGTAAGGTCGTGATCGTCTACAACCCCTCCTCCTGGAGCGACACCTTTACAATACGGTGGAATACACAACATTCATTTGTCTACACGCTGCCATCAAAGGGAATTGTCACATTCAAATGGGCAGGAAAGCTGCCATCCCCTCTCATCACCACTATGTGGGGACGCAAAGACCATACGTCATGGTTTCGTCTCATTAGATGGTTCCTCTCACTCTTGGCTCTCGCCGCTTCCCTGTTCTCCATCCCCCAGCACCGGGATCCCTCCCCACTCAATCACAGGTTCACTTTTCGCGGCGAGTCTTTCTCTGCGCAGGCGAGATCACCGCCGGCGCTATAGCCCCTCTACACCTGGAACGACTGGGCTACCGGGTCAATCCCAGGAGTGATAGAGCCGACCCAGCAATATCCATGGAGCCTGCTGGATGATTTTCACATAAGAATCCTGGAATGGCCTCGCTCTGAATGAGGAAATATCCTTATCCATCCATCAGCCCGCCTTCACCAAATTTGTGTGAGTTATCCTGATAAGAGTCAAGGTCTACCTCTGCTGTCGGCGAGGCCTCGCCACTCTTTGTGGGCATCCCGTTCTTCCTTCATTCTAGCGGACCTTGGGTAGTTACGTCTCAACGTCAAATTTGTAAAAAGGCAAATGCAATAAAACTGGAAGGAGATGTGACAAACATATGTTGTTGAACAAGCGGATACACATAGGGAAAAAGCATTTCTCACTCGCTGCCCTATGCGCCTGTTTCCTCATTATCCTGGCTACCGGTGTGCGTTTCATTTTTATTCTGAATAACTGGCCTCCAACCAATAGCGACGAAGCAGAAGTAGGATTGATGTCATTGCACATTTCACAGGGCAGAAACTTCCCTTTTTTTATGTATGGACAGGCCGTGCTCGGCTCACTGGAAGCCTATATTGGGGCTGGATTATTCCTCTTGTTTGGCCCCAGCATTGCTGCCTTACGCATCGGCCTTCTCCTCCTGTTCGTTATTTTCTTGATCTTGTTCTACCATCTCACAAAACGGCTCTACACCAAAGGCCTGGCGCTACTCACACTGTTTCTCTTGAGTTTTGGAACTATCGAGAGCCTCTCCAGATCAGTCCTGGGTACGCTGGGTCATGCGGAAACCCCTCTCTTCTGCACAATTATTGTGCTGCTGAGCATCCACCTCGCTCTGCTTTCCATAACACCTTACCGCAAGATGACGACATTTCAGCGGCGAAAATGCTTTACCCTGTATGCCCTCTGGGGGGTGATGTCGGGAATTGCCATCTGGAACGATGCGCTGTCCGGGTCATTTATTCTGGCGTCAAGCTTATTTATATTCATCTTCTGCCGGCAAACGCTGCGCCCGATAACGATCGGTAGCGTTCTGTTGGGCCTTTGCGTTGGCGTTCTGCCGTTAGTCATGCACGATGTCCTCCTACCTTACGGGCAGGCTATGCTGTCTAACGGACAGCATAGCCTGGATGTTCTCCATTCCTTGACGCATAGTACTCAGGCTATGTCCATGCTACAACGCTGGAAAGAGGGCTTTCTGGTCAGCCTTCCCGCGTCTACAGGTGCGTCAGGGATCTGTTACATCCAGCCCCTGGAGGCCTGGCCTTTGACCCCGCACTCAAGTCCTTATGCTCGTCAATGCACCGCCACTCATAGCATCTGGGCTGTTATAGTGGTTGCTATCTGGTTCATCGCCATCATCCTCGAAGTGCATAACCTGTACCAATTGAGAAAAATCACATATGGACAGCCAGCAAGCACTTGCGATAGAACGGCACAGGAAATGGTAGTACACGGAGCGAGGCTCTTGTTACTGGGTGCAGCTGGACTCGTCTGGTTGGTCTTCTCCAGTACTCGGGTACAGGATTCAGCGTGGAGCACTCGTTACTTAATCGGTATGGTTCTCGCCACGCCAGCCATGCTCTGGCCACTTTGGAGCCAGATCACATCCGGCCTAGAGAGGAGGAGGCAGTTCCTGGAGAAGAGAGGCCTGCAGATCTTGTGCGGCATTGTGCTGCTCATGTTTACTGCAATTCAGGTCAAGGGAACGATCCATGCTTTTAGCCAGTTCCCTGGCGGGATGCCACTTCTTGGCCAACAAAACGCTCTGACGAACACCCAACAAAACGCTCTGACGAACACTCTGGTTCGCTTACACGTGAAGCACCTTTATACTGAGTACTGGACCTGCAATTTTGTGATCTTCTTATCACATGAACAAGTAATTTGTAGCGTAGCGGATAACAACTTGCATCGAGGCTTCAACCGGTATACTCCCTACGTTTCACTCGTCGAACAGGATCCACAGGCAGCTTACCTGTTTCCCACCGGCGCTCCCCAGGTACCCAAACTAAACGCAAAGCTGGCTCAAGAGGGGAGAAAATATCAGGTCACGTCATTTGAGGGATATGTTCTTTATCAATTTACGGGCAGGGGGAACTACCCAGGTCCGCAGGGTCTGTGAATTATTGCTGAGAGACAAGAACTCCAAATACCGGTAAGATAGAGTGATCAAACGACTCTGTTTGCCGAAGGAGTTCCGCTCCAGGTATTCTATTGCACAAAGAATACCTGGGGAGACAACACATTGTTTTTGCCCTGAGGAGAAAAAAGCAAGAAGAAGAAGAAGGATGCCAAACGATTTGACAGAAGTCGAGAATCAACTCAGGAGTGTCTCCCGAGAACAACGCCGGGTGCAGGAATACATCATAGAGATCCAGCAGCATCTCAGCCAGGATGAAACTTGGCTCACGATGAACACACCAGCAACCCCAGAGTATCAGGAGACACTGGAAGAACTGCTTGCTCTCCAAGCATACATAGCTGAGCTGAGGTCACAAGCCACTTCCCTCGACGATGTAATGCTAGATCTGACGCTTGAACAAGTGTACTTACGCAATCCAGAGTTGCTTTTGGCTTCTTAAGCATACAGCGGCCTCGATCATCAATACTACCATAAGTGGTCTTCTCCTTTGGCCACCCCTTCTCGTTTAGATGCCTCTCTACTTCTCGTCATGCTCACTTCTGCTCTTCCATTCCTGCTCAGCTTTGAACAATTTTCAGGGTGTACATCGTCCCTCAACGATCTACCAAAAAAGCAATTGACCAGGGCGATGATCGAATTGCGGCTATGTCATTCCTCCCGGTAGAGCCCCACTGACAGCAGAACAGATGTTTTTCTATAAACAACGGTGAACGCCATTAAACAACAATACCGCTCAACAAGCTTCATAAGCGGCCCGAAAAGACCTGAAAAGGGCATATAGAGTGTTTAGCAAATTGCAACAATTCATTCTAACAATCACCTGCCCGGTCGCTGCTCTTTGAATGGGACTGGCAGTCCGCCTAAGCATGCCTGCGTACCAACGCATGATCAAGCTCTGAGTCAGCGTGCGCGCAACAAGCTGATTCTGGCATATAACAATTATGTCGTTGTTAAACAGGAAAGCGGCGAGTCCCACATTGTTACTGTGAGCAAGAGAAACACGTTTATAGCTAGCAGGTCACTGCGGACAAGGGAGACACCAAACTTATTTGGGGGAGTTCTCGCCACAGTGCAGCGCATGGGCAAGCGAGCACAGAATACATCGAAGCATTGAAGCTAGCTCATCAAAAGAGGGAAGGCGAATGAATGAACATAGAGCGAGCAGCAAGACGCCGATTCTGGAGAATGAGTCTGCTACCCCGGCTGCCAATAGTAGGCCAACTGGCCGCACTCATTGTAGTCGCAACCGCGCTCCTTCTGCCCGCACCCTTTTTACCGAACCAGTTGCCGGCGGCCCGGCCAGACAGTGATCTGACAATCAGCCACTGGCCCACCGCTCTCTTGATCCAGCGTACCTTTGCACAGGAGCATCGGTTGCCACTCTGGAACCCGTACTTCGGCGGCGGGCAGCCGCTGGCCGCCGATCCACTCGCGGCACTCTTCTACCCACCGACCCACCTGGTCCACTTCCTTTCACTGCGCGACTACTACCTCGTACTCATCATGGGGCACTTGGTATTTGCGGGTCTGGGAATGCTGCTCCTGGCGAGCCGTGCGGTCGGATTGCCGCGTTTTCCCGCGCTCGTGGCGGCAGTTAGTTACATGGCGACGCCGAGGCTGATCAGCCACCTCGGCGCAGGACACGTGACCATCGTCCAAACCGTTGCTTGGTACCCCTGGCTCGCTCTGGCCTGCTGGGCGACGGTGCGAGAACCGCGGCGCTGGGGGGCGCTGCTTGGGATTTGCCTCGCGCTGACCTTACTGGCGGGGCATCCGCAAATGGCATACTACGGTCTATTGATGACCGCTGGACTGGGAGTCTGGTTACTCGCGAAGCGTTGGCAGCTGGAAGGCCAGCGCGCGCTTCTTGTGTCGGTCGCGGGGTTAGCGGCGGCTGGAGTGATAGGCGTTCTGCTGGCGGCGGTCCATCTGCTGCCGCTGATGGAGTTTACGGCCCGCTCAACCCGCCAGCTCTCGGTGAGTTCCGCAGACTCCCATCCGTTACCGAGCTTCCTCCACGCCCTGATCGACCAGCGGCCACCGCCCGGATTACCGTGGGAAGGGATGATCACGCCCGGGCTGGCCGTCCTTGCCCTGGCGCTGCTCGCAGCAGTGATCCACTGGCGCAAGGTCTGGCCGCTGGTCCTCGGTATCGTGCTCGTGGCCGGGCTCGCTCTGGGCAACGCCTCGTCGTTCTATCTGCTCGTCGTGCGGGTTCTGCCCGATTTCGATCGCTTTCGGGGCCTCGCCCGTATCTGGTTCGTAGCGCTCGTTCTGATCGCCTTGCTTGCCGGGCTTGGCACTGAGTCACTACTCCATCGTGTGCGGCGCGTATCGTTCCACGGAACGATTGCTGCCGGTTTCCTCACTGTCCTTGTCATTGCACTCTCGCTCGTCGTGACGGATATGGGGCACACACGTGTCGGTGATGTGCGTGTGGTCACCACGCCTTCCGAGCTAGCGCGCACGGCGGCACAACTGGCCGGCTCCGGGCGCATATACGACGTGCAGGAAAACATCCCGCAAGTGAGCGCGGTGCAATTGCAGGCGCGCCTCGCCGATGGCTGGAATCCACTCTTGATCGAGTCCTATGTCTCCTACATGCAGCACGCCGGAGGTTATACCTCTAGCGGCTACCAACTTCACATCCCATCTTATGATTCACCCTCGGTCGAGCCGGATGCCCGGCTGCTTGGTTTGATGCATGTGAGCGTCGTAGTATCGCGTAGGCCGCTGACTGATTCGCGACTTGTGCAGGTAGTGAAGGCGAACGGCACGCTAATCTACAAGAACACGGCCGATGCCGGCCCTGCCTATCTCGTCAGACCAGGGCCGGATGGTAATCCGCCATTGCTCGCCCAGATCCAGCGGCTCGACGATCGCGTGCGCGCGGTTACCCAGGCTCCCGACCAGGAAGCATTCACCTTTTCCACCAGTACAGTAGCATATTTCGTTCTCGCCACGCCAGCGTTTCCTGGTTGGACCGCCAACCTGGACGGCCACCCTACGGCGATCCAGCAGATCGCGGGAGTGCTGCCTGCGATCAAAGTCGGCCCGGGGACGTATACAATGAGATATATCTACGCCCCGTCGTCTGTACGCCTCGGTACCATGCTCTCGGTGGTCGGTCTCCTGGTTGCTCTTGCGTGGCTTATTGCTGGACGCCGCTTTAAGCCAGGGTACGCAAATACAGATGAAATTCTTGCTGTTCCGGCAGCATTGAGGAAGATTGCTCCGACGTTGAAGGGTCGGTCTTCGATGTGATACGCTTTTTCTTGGTGATGGGCATACTTCCCCCTTGTTGGGAATTGTAACGCATCATTCTCTTTAGGGAAATACAGGATTTCACACCAGTCAACAGCATGCGCGACAAAAATGGGAATCGCGAGAAATAGCGCTGTGCGCTTCATGGTAGTAGCCCAAATAAGCAGGAGAAGGTAGTGGTCAGTCCAGATTGTTATTGACGGCAGGATAGAGATCATGGAGCTTGGAACGCTCATCATTGGAGGGAAAGCGCCACGAGATGCTACAGTGCTGAGCATTGCGTTCGGCTTCCAGGGAGGCAATGCGCTGGCGCAAGTCCTGCAAGCTTTCCACCCGACGCGACAAACAGACACGGGCAAAAAGACTGATCTCGATCTCGGCCATATTCAACCAACTGCCATGTTTAGGGGTGTAATGGAACTCCACGCGCTGCAAGATGCGGCGGGCCTCGGCTGGCTCAAAGGCTTCATAGAGAGCCGCGGCCGTATGGGTATTGAGGTTATCCTGCACGATACGAACATATTCCGCCTGCGGATAGACCTGATCAACCAGCCAGCGGATGCAGTGGGCGTAGTCGATCTTGCTGCGATGCTCCGTCATCTCGACATGGCGCCAGCCCCTGGCGGGGTCGACGAAGAAAAACAGGTTGGCCGTGCCCAGCCGCTCATACTCGTCATCGACGTGCTCTGCCTGCCCTGGTTCCATCGGCTCTGGGGGCCGCACGTCCGCCTCAGGGCCACCAGCTTTTCGTCAAAGCAGACTTTGGGGTAGCGAGGGTCGTCCTCCTCTTCGTAGAGGTCCAGCACATCCTCCATGGCCGCGACGAACTCCGCTCCTACGGCTGGGATGCACCACTGCTCGTGTTGCCAAGGCTTGAGTTCGTTTTTTTGAGCAACTGGCGGATGGTTTCTGGCGAGATCGACGAGGGCGTTGCCCAGTTCGACCGCTTTTCCAGCCAACAAGCGAACGGTCCAATGGTCGTGGCCAGTTGGAACGGGACTACACGCAATGGCGATGAGATGGGCTGCCTGTCCACGCGTCAAGGCGAGGCTGAGGCGCTGTTGTCGCTTGTCGTGGAGCACAGCCTCCAGCCCTCCTTCCAGGTACATCTCTCGCACACGGATGGAGGTGTTGCGGCTGATGTCGAAGGCGTCGCAAATCTGCTGGTCGCTCCAGCCTTCGGCGGCTTTGAGCAAGACCCGGGCGCGCGTAAAGGTGCGGGCATTGGCTTTGCCCGCATGGATGAACGTCTGGAGCGAGGCTCGCTCGCTTTCGGTCAGGGTGATTGGAATGGGATGCTTCATGATGGTTCACCTGCTTTTTCATCATCATCTCACTCCTGTCAATATCAAAATGGACTGACCACTAGCTCGTTTCGCCGAGGCGTTTTCCAGAGAGGAGGGATTTGTCTTCTCGGGTGACATCCGCGGTGGAGGCGTAGCGATCCCCCTTCTTGATCAGCAACCAGGCGTTTTTCCCAGACGGGGCTGTCGGATCAGCGCAAACTCTCCGCGCAATTTTTCACCGAAGAGCAGAAAACGCAGCTCTCCCCGGTTCAGCTGCTCTCGGACCTGCTCCTGCATGGCGTCTTTGGTTTCCCCCGCAAGAGGCTGGTAGCTTCCCCGGTCCCAGACAATGACTTCCCCTGCACCATAGGAGCCCTCTGCGATCACCCCCTCGAAGGTGCCATACTCCAAGGGATGATCTTCCACCATCAGCGCCAGCCGTTTCTCTCGCGGGTTCAGCGACGGGCCCTTAGGCACTGCCCAACTCTTCAAGACACCATCAAGTTCCAGCCGGAAATCGTAATGCAGGCGGGAAGCCTGGTGCTTCTGCACGACGAAGACAAGCGCGTTTTCCATTGCTTCATCTCCTTTCGGCTTCTTACATATCTCAAACCTGCCGCATCTTTTGAAAGACGATCGGGTTCATCAGATGCACGCTTCCAGCCCTGTAGCTAGCTGAACAGTTAGGCAATCTGCTGCTCCCCCTGCAGGACCGGGGTGAACAGATCACCCAGTCGCTCGACCCGCTCAAGCACCGCTTGCGGCGAGAGGTCAGCCGGGTGAATCGTGCCAGCATCCAGTTCCTCCCAGGTGAGTGGTGTGGAGACCGTCGGGTGAGCCAGGTGAGCGCGCAGTGTATAGGGTGCCGCCGTGTTCCTTCCGAGGCTGTTCTGCGCGTAATCCACCGTCACGCGGCCTCCCTGGTGTGTCGCACCACGGGCAAGGGCGATGAGGTCAGGGTAATTCAACGCGAGCTGCTGCCCGATGGCTTTGACCCAGCCTCGGACGTGCTCGAAGGTGTGGCCGGACGCGAGCGGCACAAAGATGTGCAGACCGCCTCCCCCGCTGGTCTTGGGATACCCCCTCATGCCTGCCTGTGCGAGCGCGTCGTGGAGCCGTAGCCCTGCCTCTCGCACGGCATCAAAAGACGCTGTTTCGCCGGGATCCAGGTCAAAGATGGCCAAGTCGGGCTGGGTGAGATCCGGCAGATGGGACCCCCACAGGTGAAATTCGATGGCCCCCTGGTTGGCGAACCACAGCAGGCCGCCCACCGTGTCGATCAGTGGCAAGGGAACCGCGTGGCTGACCGTCTTGGGCTGGTAGTCGACGCGGCGGAGCCAATCGGGTGCTTCTTCAGGGCAGTCGCGCAGGTAGTAGGAGGCTCCCTCGACTCCTTGTGGGTACACGCGCAGCGTCACTGGACGATCTTTGAGATAGGGAAGCGCGACCGGCGCGATCTGCCGGTAGAAGTGGAGCACGTCTCCCTTGGTGAACCCTACCTGCGGCCAGTAGACCTTCTCCAGGTGCGTGACCTGGACGCTCTGGTTTCCGAGTTGCCACGTTTCCGATGAGGCGTTCATTCGGGCATCCTTCTCCCTGTTGTTCGTGCTAGGAAGGACTTGACTGTTCTTCCTTGGGAGGTCAAAGCGCTCGCTCACAGGCTTGCACATTCCGCCCATCCTATTGTACCATTGACGCTGTCGACCCTTGCTGCTGTGGCACCATGAGAAATGGAAAACCCGAGCCATCCTCTTTGGCTGCCGAATCGCCCGTGGCCTAGTTGAGCTAGGGGCGAGCCTGAAGCCTGGTGAGGACCTCGCGAAGGGTTTCCTGTACCCGGCCTGTGGGCAATGTCATCAGAGTAGCGTTGCCTGGGCCAGAAGAAGCCCTTGAGGCCATCCTTGCGATGGCGAGGCACGAGGTGGATATGGACGTGGGGGACACTTTGACTGATGTGATTGTTGATGGCGACGAATGTTCCATCGGCCTCTAACCCTTTTTCAATGGCCCGTTCCAGCAGTTGGGCGTTCTGGAACAAGGGTCCGACCAGGGGAGCGGGAAGGTCGGCCAGCGTCTCGAAATGCTCCTTTGGCACGAGCAGGCAGTGGCCAGGGAAAAGCGGTCTGCGATCCAAAAAGGCCAGGGAGAGGCTGTCCTCAAAGACCAGAGAGGTCTCTTCCTCTCCACGAATGATGCGACAGAACGCGCAGGATGCGCTCTCGTGTAGTCGGTTTCCCGGAGTATCTGGCATGTGTCCCCCTTTTCTTTCGTGAAGAACGTTTATGCGTTCGCTGCAAAAGGTCGCGCCGGCTCTCTCCGTGATGATGCTCTCACAGCCTTTCGCACGCTATAATATTACGACAGGTCTGATGGCATCAGGTGCCGATGGGAACCGCCGAAGCCAATCTGAGGCTTCCTGAAGGAAAGCAGAGGCACATTGGCCGAGCGAACGAAGTTCTTGCTCAACTCGATCAGGAAGAAGGAGGACACCCGTGGAATTTGCTCGCCTTGCGCACACCCTTGAGGAACTGGAGCAGACCAGCTCCCGCTTGACGTTGATCGAGCTGCTCACAGAGCTGTTTCGCTCGATTGAACAGCCAGAGGAGATCGAACAGGTCTGCTACCTGGTGCAGGGCAGGGTCGCGCCCTTCTTTGAGGCGCTGGAGATGGGGATGGCGGAGAAAAGCGTCACGAGGTCCATCGCCATGGCTTCTCACAGCACACCAGAGCACATTGCAGCGCTGTACACGAGACTGGGTGATTTGGGACTAGTCGCCGGGCAGGTGAAGAGCGAGGAAGGGAGTATCCCCTCTGTCCTCAGTGTCGACGACGTGTTTCTTGGCTTGAAAGCCATCGCGCAGACGGCGGGCAAGGGAGCGATCGAACAAAAGAGTGCGAGGCTCACCGACTTGCTCACACAGGTAGACGGCGTGTCTGCCAAATATGTGGTGCGTAATCTGCTGGGCAACCTGCGGCTGGGCATCGGCGATGCAACGGTGCTCGATGCGTTGGCGAAGGCCAGATGGAACGATGTGAAGAAGCGCAAGCTGCTCGAGGGAGCCTACAATAAAACCTCGGACCTGGGGCTCATTGGCAGGACCATCTTCGAGCATCCCGACGAGGAAGAGGCGCAGCGCGCGGTGGCAGCGCTGGATATCCAGGTTGGCAAGCCGATCCACTCGCAACTCGCTGAGCGGCTCCCCGAAGCCTCGGCCATCCTCGCGAAAATGGGGGCAGTGGTGGCGCAGTACAAATACGATGGCTTGCGTGCGCAGATCCACAAGGATGGAAAGCTTGTGACCATCTTCTCACGCAACCTGGAAGTTCACTCGCACATGTTCCCCGAACTCATCGCGGGAACCCTTAAGCAGGTCCGGGCAGAGCGCGCTATCCTGGAAGCCGAGGCCCTGGCCTACAACGCCACCTCCGAGGAATTCCTGCCCTTGCAGGAAACGACCCGCCGGAGGCGCAAGCACGGGATCGAGGCCATGGCCGAGCAACTTCCGCTGAAGGCCTTCGTCTTTGACATCTTCTATAAAGACGGAGTCTCGCTGCTGGATACTCCGCTGACGGAACGCCTGAAGGTGCTCGAAGAAACCCTGCATCCGGCGGACGACACCCTCATGCTCACCGCGAGCCACATGGTGAGCGATGCCCATGCGCTCACGCTCCTCTTTGACGAGGCCATAAGCCTCGGATTGGAGGGCTTGGTGGTGAAAAAGCTGGAGAGTCGCTACGAGGCCGGCGCGAGAAATTTCACCTGGGTGAAGCTCAAGCGGCACTCGGCAGGTGCCCTCAACGATACCATCGACTGCGTCCTGCTCGGCTATCTCTATGGCCGGGGCAAGCGCGCGGCGCTCGGAGCGGGTTCCCTGCTGGTGGGGTTGTATGATCCCGACCGGGACGTATTCGTCACGGTGACCAAAATCGGCACCGGGCTCAGCGACGAACAATGGCGCAGTATCCGAGAGCGCACCAAAGGGCTGGAAGTCGATCACCGGCCCGCTCGCGTCTCCTCGCTGATCGAGCCGAGCGTGTGGGTCGAGCCGCAACTCGTCCTCGAAGTGCTGGCCGATGAGATCACGCGCTCACCGATGCACACGGCGGGGAAAGTCGGGGGTGAGCCGGGTTATGCTCTGCGCTTTCCACGGCTGGTCTCCTCCCGGGAACGAGACAAAAAGCCGGAGGATGCCACCACGGTCCAGGAGCTGATCGAACTGTACGACAGTCAAGGGAAGCGATAAGGAGCTGTTGCTTTCGGTTTGCCTCCTCCTGAGAAGTGATTCCGAGACAGAGAGAACCAGATGAGACCACTGACAGAACAAGTCATCTTGATTACCGGGGCGACTGATGGGCTTGGAAAAGCAGTTGCCCTCCAGCTTGCGCACGCAGGAGCCACACTCTTGCTGCATGGGCGCGATGATGCCAGGGGGCAGCACACCCTGGAGGAGATCCGGGGACAGACAGGCAACACTCGCCTGTCCTGGTATCGCGCGGACTTTGCGGCATTGGCGCACGTGCGAGTGCTGAGCGAACGGCTGGTTCGTGAGCAGGAACGCATCGACGTACTGGTCAACAATGCCGGCATCGGCACCACCCTGCCGGGAGGGGGCGCACGCCAGGAGAGCGAGGATGGCTACGAGCTGCGCTTTGCCGTCAATTACCTGGCGCCGTTTCTGTTGACA
>Ga0137376_10001201_pt1 | contig 14036 bp, 14 predicted proteins | sample SagtaG_23_FD_104814 | JGI IMG/M metagenome (GOLD analysis project Ga0137376, IMG submission 104814) | Vadose zone soil microbial communities from Sagehorn Ranch, Mendocino, California, USA - Sage2_L_20_16 metaG | ecosystem: Environmental > Terrestrial > Soil > Vadose zone | place: USA...
CCGCCGGGACCGACTGCTTGCGCGTGAGGAAAGGGTCGATCAGGATCTTGGTCTGAGCGAACTGAATCTCCCACCCGGCCGTGCCGAGCTACCTCAGGGTTAAGCTCTGCGTTTGCGGTGAAGCTGAGCCGGTTTCCGATTCCGCGGCTTGCACGGATCGCAGAGCGATCGAAGCCGCTATGAGAGTGACTATTAAGACAACCCGCATGGTGATCCTCCCGCGTCGTCTGAAATTCACGGTTTCTTTATACTTCAAAGAGCGTGGAATGCCGAGTGGTTCTAGCTTTAGCGGAGCGACCGTCTTTAGGCGATTTTCGAGAGTTTCGCGAGCCCTTTGGCTCTTCGATCAGGAGGAGTTGTAGCCGCCGCGGCACTCGCGCATGCGAGAGCGCACTCGAGAAATCGACTCAAGGCAGCGGACACCACTGCGGACGAACATCTTCGGCACCATCGCTTTGTCCCGCGGCAATGGATGGATTCCCGCAGCGCCGAATGGCCGCGCAACTGGGCGAATGCCTCGCGATCGAGACCGAGACGATAATCCGTAAATTGGCCGCGGCCAGGTAGGAAGCATCACGATCCTTTGGCGCTGCTCTCGAGCATTGCGCTGATCAAATCACCGGCAAGCAGATGCTATCCAACATGGGCGCCGTAGCCGCGGTAAGTTTTCTTCTGATTGCGATGGATAGTTATACAGTCGCCCGCGCAATCAACGAGCACAGTCCCTCCAATCTTGAACTGTGCTTATCTCAAGTCGGCTCAACTGAATCTGTACTTTGCTCGGGGATTGCAAGTATCCTGTCGCCGCACAAGGAATGAGAATCATCAGGCTACCTATCCACGCACAAGCCTATGGATTTCACTTTTATGGGTTACGCGATGCCGGCAAGGCTGGCGTTTATCTTTAGACAGCGGTGCCTGTCCGAGGCGAGACGAGCGCACCGTGCGCCCTCACCCCGGCCATCGCTTTCGCTGGCCTGATCGCTCTCGCAGTAGCCATGGGGATCGGGCGGTTCGCTTTCACGCCGATTCTACCGATGATGCAGCAGGATGCGGCCTTATCGCTGGCCGCCGGTAGCTGGCTGGCATCGGCGAATTATCTCGGCTTCATGCTCGGTGCGGTGTCGGCCATCCGCCTGCGGGTTCGGCACACAATCGTGATTCGCTGGGGCCTCTTCATGATCGGAGTCTTGACGCTCGGGATGGGTTTCACTAGCCAATTCGCGATTTGGATGGTTCTGCGCGCGTTGGCTGGGGTGGCGAATGCCTGGACACAAGTGTTCGCCTTTGCTTGGTGCTTGGATAAACTCTCCGCCGTTCAGCGCCCCGTGTTGAACGGCGTGCTGTGCGCCGGCGTCGGAACGGGAATCGTTGTCGTTGGCGGATTTTGTCTGGTGCTTATGCGTATGAACGCAAGCTCCGCGCAAGCGTGGACCGGCATTGGAGTGATTGCGCTGATCGCCACCGCTGCGGTCTGGCCAATTTTCGGCGGACCTGAGGATGCGATGCCGGGCAAACGCCAACGGCCGGCATCGCGTGGTCGGCAATGGGATGCTGATTCATTGCTGCTGGTGCTCTGCTTTGGGGCCTCAGGACTCGGCTATATCGTTCCGGCAACTTTTCTGCCTGTTATGGCACAGCGGCAAGTTCCAAATCCGTTGGTCTTCGGCTGGTCCTGGCCCGTTTTTGGTGCCGCTGCCGCAGTCACACCGCTGCTCGCGGCCGGTTGGACACTGCGAGTCGGCAACCGTCGCGTTTGGACTCTCAGCCATATCATGAGGGCTGTCGGTGTCGCGCTTCCTGTCTTCTCCCCTACCATCGGCAGCATCATGATCGCGGCGCTCCTGATTGGCGGCACTTTTATGATTAACGCCCTCGCGAGCATGCAAGAAGCGCAATCGGTTGCGGGTCTTGGTGGCGCAACCGGCCTGATGGCGGCTATGATTGCAGCCTTTGCGACCGGACAGGTCGTCGGTCCGCTGTTGTTGAACTATTTAATCGGACCGGACGCTGATTTTTCCCAAGCGCTGCTGATTGCCGCGGCCGCTCTCCTCGCAAGCGCATACGCGCTCTCTCGCTCTCATAAATAGTACGACGGCAACTTGTCGGCCTTGCGTTATTGGTCAGCAGACTCGATTGCCCCGGCTCAGTAAACAAACATGATTCCTGCGCGACTACCCGATTGGGTAAAGGCAATGCACGAAAAGTATCTTTAAGTGTTACATGAACCGACGCTTCAATCTAAAGATAAGGAAAGCGAACTTAACGACCGACTACGCGACGTAGGGATGTTCATGGTGGGCCTCGACGAGTTGGCAAACGCGCGCTCGTAAAAACACCGGAGCCTCATAGCGGCCGCGGAAAGGAGGAATTCATCAAAGTGTTCCCAATGATTTAGGTGCGGTTAACCGACTTCCTACAAAATTCTCTTTTTACGACCCTGGTGCTCGAACGTCAACGCCAACCGGAGCTCGTCGAAATGTTTTGCGCGCGCTCATCAAGGGCCTGGCGTTTACCTGGCCGCCGTAGCCCTCGCTTGACTCCGCGGTTCGCCTGCTTCTATTTTACGTTTGACGCGCGGCGCAAACGTAAACAAGGCAACTAGCGCGCAAAACTCGCGCAAAGGCGCGAGGCAAACGTTTACTCGTTGCATCTTAGACCGATAGGCACCGCAGGAGAAATTCATGTCTAACGCAAACTGGCGGGGAATCGTCGGCGTGATTAAACCGAGTTACAAGTCGGGTTCGCTGGTCGATTTCATACATCTGCTGCCGGACGGCGTCGGGGTCGTGCCGCTTTTTATCGGCGCGCGCGAGCACACGGAGGACGAATACTTGCGGGCCATGGAAATTTACCATCAACGGGTGGCCGAGTTGGCGCAGATCGGCGTCGATCTGATTCATCCGGAGGGCGGCCCGCCTTTTATGGTTCGCGGTTACGCCACGGAAAAAGAGTTGGTGCAGGGTTGGCAGGAAAAGTACGGTATTCCCGTCGTGACCACAGGGATGAGCCACTGCGACGCGCTGCACGCCATGGGCATTCGACGCTTTCTCGGCCTGACGCCTTATCAAGGCGCCATCAACGACAAATTCGCCGATTATTTCAAGGCCGCCGGCTTCGACGTGGCGGCGATGCTGGGCATACCGATCGATTTTAAGCGGCGTTATGACTTGTCCCGCGAGGAAATCTATGGCCATATCAAAAACGCTTTCCTGCCGCGTCGCGACGTTGACGGCATCTATCTCTTGAGCCCCGGCGGCTGGCGCATCGTCGATGTCATCGACGCGGAGCACGATCTCGGCGTGCCGATTATTCATCCGGTGGCAGCCGGAGTATGGTCGGTATTGAAACATCTCGGCGTGCCGCACCCGATCAAAGGCTCCGGGCGTTTATTCGAAGAATTCCCGTAACGCGATCATCCAATCTTGAACGATCAGCCCGTAAGGAGAGCCATTGTGCAGATTCTGCGACTACTATTATATGCATTGATCGTGGCGTGGGGATGCGCCGCGCCATCGTTTGGCGCCGAGTGGAAGGATAAAGCGGACGCCGAAGGCAAGCTGGTTTTTTATTCCACCTCGAACACCGCCGATGCCAAGGCGGTCACTGATGGTTTTAAACGGCTCTATCCCAAGATCGACGTGCAATTCGATCGCACCAGCGATTCGCAATTGATGGAAAAGATCTTGATCGAAGCGCGCGCCGGAAAACCGCTGTGGGATGTCGTGTCGACGACGGGATATTACGGCTACCTATTAAAGAAACGGGGATTGTTGGCTGCCTACGATTCACCCGAGCGAAAATATTTCCGCGACGGTTTCAAAGACCCGCAGGGGTTTTGGACCTCGACCTACACCACCTACGCGGTGTTCGGCTATAACACCAAGCTGGTGCCCAAGGCCGGCGTGCCACGCAGCCACGAAGATCTTTTGAAACCCGCCTGGAAAGGCCAAGTCGGTATGGAAGGTCGCGGCTACGAATGGTTCACCGCGACCATAAGCGGCATGGGCCGAGAAAAGGGCTTGAGCTACATGCGCGCCCTCGCGGCGCAGAACCCGGGGCTGCGCATCGGCAGAACGCTGTTGGCCCAACTGGTCGCCGCGGGCGAATTCAACGGCACCCTCACCGCCTACATCCATAGCTTCGACACGCTCAAAAATAGCGGCGCGCCGGTGGACTGGGTCGCGCTGCGGCCCAGCTTCGCCAACCTGCATCCGGTGGCCCTCAACATAAAAGCGCCGCATCCCAACGCGGGAAAACTTTTCATCGACTTCATGCTCTCGCAAAAAGGCCAGGAAGTAGTGCGCGCCCTAAAGCGCATTCCCGATCGCATCGATACCCCGCCGGATCCGCCAAACCTGATCCAGGGAGTCACCCCGGCGTTTACGGCGCCGGAGGTCTACGACGATTTCGATCGCTACATCAAACTGTTTCAGGAAATTTTTGGCACCCGCTAGTAACGACCAAGCAGGTGCGCGAGATCCCAGCGCGTAAAATCGCTGCTGGCGAACCCGCCCTCGGGAGATCACATGTCGCCCCCACCTGAGCCCCCGCCACGGTAGCGGTTCAATTCGTCGCGCTGGGCCTGGTCAACTTCGTTTTCGATTTTGAGACCCAACTGCTCGATTCGAGGAATTGCGCTACTCCAGTCCATCTGGGGCGCGGAAACCGTTTTGATCAATGCCAACAGCTCCGCGCTCAGCTGGCCTGACGGATCCCAAAATTCACCCGCGAAAGTGAAGCGTTTGATGTACTCGATGCGGTCGTAGACTCCCTGCAGCCCCGCTTGAATCTGTTTGCGGCTGGATTCATTCATCTGCTCGCGCGCGCCGATGAGGCCCACGTAGAGCCGAGCGATGTCGTCGTCCTTGTTTTGTGCGAGAGCGCGATCCAGGGCTTGGCGAGCGAGCGAATATTTCATTGCCCCGTAGTAGGCGCGCCCGAGGTAGGTCCAAGCGCTTTCTTGCAGCGGTGAGCCGCTGTTTTTGCTGTCGAGCGCCGCGGCCTGCTCGAAATGTTGAACAGCGATTTCCGGACTACCGGTGAGAAGCGCACGTCTGCCCTCTTGGATTTGCTGCGCCGCTTGCGAGCCGGCGCAACCATACACCGACGCGAGAAGTAACAATCCGCAGATCAAAGCCGTTTGTGTTATCGATCTGCTTTTATCCACTTTTATTGACCCTGCGTGAAAATCATTCAAGCAAACGTTTCTCGTTCGATAGCCGATAGGGTCTCATGCGGCAAATGATCGATTCTAATATCACGTGCGAATCCGGTGCGTAAATGGAAAAAATAGACGCGCCGCCCGAAGATTGGCAGAAGAGCCTGACCGATCGACATGCCACGGCTGTTAAAAATTGTTCAAGGTTCCAAGTTCAATGCTCAAGGGTGAAATTCAAAAGCGCGGAGAACTAGGAAAATCGAGAAAGCTCATTGCCTTTCGTTTCGATACAAAAGTCTCGGGCCGTCACCGATCCGGTTGAACGACTGGAACGGAGCGAAGCGATGGAACCCTTCGATAGACTCAGGGCAGGCTATGGAACGATTGGAACAACTCGCTAATTTGCATGTCGCGGAGGGCCAGCGTTTCGAATTATCGGATGACTACCGTGGTCACCATCACCATCTTATTTGCGGCGGTTGTGGCAAGACGGAAGATTGTGAGATGGAAGAATTAGAGAAACTGATACGAAGACGGTTTCATTTCAAAATCACACGGCACGATCTGCGGTTTATAGGCTTGTGCCAAAGCTGCCAGCGGTGACCTTGCTCTTGCCCTGACCAAGCTTGATAGTCGCATCACATTGAATAACAGATTGTTGCGCGATTCGAGGGCGTGAGACTGGTTGACATCAAGTACGACATTGTTTAGGTTCGATGCCATGTATTTTCCGGGGATGAGAAAAACGCTCAAGGGCCGGCAGATTATCAGCGCGCTGGCTCTTGTGTTTGTTTTTTTCCTTCCGTTCCATTTTCACTCCGCGACGGCCGCAAGCTCCCACCTCAGTAATGAGTGTAGCTGTCTCCATGGTACCCGCGCACAAATGGGTGTTACTGCCGTCGCGGTGCATTGGGCAGCTCCGTTACCGTTTGTTCTGAACGAACCTTTCGAGCCACAGCTCGTTTCGAAAGCTGGGATCAGCTTTCAATCCATTCGGGCGCCGCCAGTTCTGTAGTCTGATCTTCGTTTCTCCCTTTTTAGTTAATTTTTGAGAGGACAGAGCCAACTCGGACATTCGCACGTCCGCCGCGGCCCGTTCTACATCCGTCGGCTCTGAGCCGATTGGAGGGAAGTTCATGGATAAAAATGTCTCTGCCGTGGCGCCTCGCTCGTGGATCGACTCTCTGGGCACCACGGTCTCGATGGCCTGCGCCATTCAGTGTGCGGTCCTGCCGCTGCTCGTTGGAGTGTTGCCGCTTTTAGGTTTGGGTTTTTTCGTGGGTGACGGCATAGAAAAGATATTTGTCGCGACGTCGATCATTATCGCCGTAAGCAGCTTCAGTTGGGGATTCCGATACCATCGTCGATTTCATATTTTTGTCTTCCTCGTCTCGGCCGTGGCGTTGATCAGCATCGGATGGCTTGGGATTGACGAGCTATACGAAACTCCAATTGTTATCTCTGGAACTCTGGTTTTGGCCGCCGGCCATTTTCTGAATCGGCGTTTATGTCGTCTGTGTAAAGAGTGCGCTGACGAGCAGGCATCGGCCTCAGAAACTGCCCAACGTGGGAGCGACGCGTTGTTAATAAACGAAAGGGGCGACGAACATGAAATCTAAGTTGATATGGGTCATTCTTTGTATAGGTCTCTTGTTCTTCGGATCGCCGGCTGTGCACGAATTCCCACCTGTGGAGATTTGAAATGGAAAAACAAGCGATCATTTTATTTTTTCTCTTGAGTTTGTTGCTCGCCTCAAAGGGCATGAACTTCGCCGACGAATCGATTCCTGTTCGGCAACCGCTTCGCGATAAATTGGCGAGCGCGGCACGACATTTTCTCGGATTGCCCTACCGGTGGGGAGGGATGTCGGAGCGCAGCGGGATGGATTGCTCCGGTTTGGTCAAAGCGCTTTTTGCTAAGTTAAACATAGAGATGCCACGGACTTCCCGCGAGCAATTTCACTCGGGGCAAGACATCGCGGTCGAGAACCTGCGAACAGGTGACCTGTTATTTTTTTCTTCTAACGGCGTAACGCCGGATCACGTCGGCCTTTATATTGGCAACAACCGGTTTGTGCACGCGGAGAAAAAAGCCGGATTCGTCATCATCACGGATCTGAATCAGCCGTGGTACGTTAAACATTTTCTGGGCGCACGCCGCATTGTGGAATCAGAGGAAGGGTGAACCGTCTGACTGATTCACTAGTCTTGAATCCTGTGGCTGAAGCTGAAAGCACTCCTGGTCGAAGATGAGAATACAGGTAAGCGCAAACGTGATTATCAGAATCGAACTTATCGCGACATTGCTCGGAGTAGTCGCATGCGCGCCGGCAGTCGTCCCTCCTTTGCCGCAGAACGTTCGCCGGATCGCCGTGCTTCCACCCTACCAACGCGACGCTACGGCGGAGCGCGGCAGCAGCGCAGATAAGGATCCTGTGGGTTTGCCCAACATGACCGTCGGAGATGTTCTCGCCTATCAAGCTCGCTTGAGGCTTGCGGAGAAAGGCTTTGAGGTTCTCAGTCCTGGTGCGGTGAAAGTGACAACCAAGGATCGCGCCCCGACTAGCCCGCCAATGGCGGCGCAAATACTGCGAGAGTCGAATCTTGACGCAGCAGGCCTCTACATCGAAGTGCGGCGCTGGGAGCCGACGCCGAACAGTCGCGGGATGAAAGCCGACGGCGTGATCGTCGCGCTGGACGTGATGATGGTGGATCCGAAAACCGGCGGGATACTGTGGCAGGTACACCGTCCCTCACGGCCGGTCCCAGTTTATGGCGTCATGTTAACGGGCCAAGCTAATGTTATCGTAGCCGAGACGGTCATGCGCGAGATTTTTCATTGATCGATCACAACAATCGGATCACTGAATCGATTTAATGCGTGTTGATTGCTTTGACCGATCTAATCCCGCGGTTACGGTGTCCCATCGTAGGGAGTTTTTTCGGACGCTGATAGTTTACTCAAGCGCCGCTGCATCTCTTCAAGTTGCTGACGGAGCGCTTCCTGCTGCCGGCGAAGTGTTGCCACAGCCTGCTGATCCTCGGACTTCTCCTTTGTCTTCGGATCGTAATCTCCAAGTGCAACAACTTCAGGCACGAACGCGCGCACGTGAGTTTCGTAGCGACGGGCTGCGCTGTCGTCGTGTCCTGCGGCTGCGACGGCGTAGTGATAGAGCGCCGTTCCGGCACGCCGGGCGGTGTTAATTTGTTCGGACGGCGGCAAAAGCGGGTCAGGTGTACTTTCCAAGCGTTTATCAAGAATGTCGTAGAACGCGGCCAACGATTTTCCGATGAACCAATCTGTGTTGTTTGTTGAATTGACGCGTGTCGACTTCGGAGCGAGAAACTCGATGAGTGGATTGTTGTCCGTGTTTAGCGGCGTCGACCCGAAGAGATCAGGGACGGCACTGAGTCTGCCGGCATAGAGCATTAGAAGACCTCGTGGAGTTGAAAAGAGCGGGTCTTTGCTCCAGTCCGGCAAATGAAGCGCGCGTTCGTGAATCCGCGTCAGGTCGAGCGGCTTTGGCGCCAACTGACCGACCAGCCCGACGACCGGAAGCTCGGAATAGAAATCATCCCGCCAGAGGCTCACCTGAGGGAAGACGGAAAGAAACGTGCGCACGATGATGTCGAATTCTTCGCGTGTCAGCTGATAGAGCGGCAACCACTGGCAAAAAAGTCCATCTGGCGCGAGCCGGCGAGCCGCGGTTTCATACATCTCGCGCGCATACAGATTCCCAGTCCCCGGATTCCAGGGAACGAACAGGTCGGAGACAATTACGTCGAAACTGTCTCGGCTGGCTGCGAGATATCGGCGGCCGTCCTCAAGCACGAGACGCACATCTGCGCGCTCGAGCAAATTTGCGTTCCAGGGGGCGAAATGCGCGCGCGCTGCTGTGGCCACTTCGGGCACGAGTTCGATCACCGTCGTTTCCTTTACACCGAGAGCCGGAGCCGCGCTTGCGCTAATGCCGGTCGCGAGGCCAACAAAAGCGACATGGCGCGGATCGGGATGGAGCAACAACGGCAGCAAGCCTTGACGACGCTCATTGACCACAGCCGCGCTGCGGCCGAGTACGTAGAAATTATCCTGTCGGAGTTGTAAATCTCCGCCGCCCTCCGTAACGGTAACGATACCGCTTGCTCCCTCCAACATGGCGCGGAGCGTATCGCCCTTGGAAAATAAGTGCACGAGAGGCGCTCGCAGTGGATTGGCAATTACAATCGCAAGCAGGACAGCGTATGCGAGCGGCCTCAACCTGCTTTGCGGCTGCGCCAACAGATCGGCGAGCAAAATATAAAGTACCGAGGCGACGAGCAGGCTGCCACGAATGCCGAGGCTCGGAACAATCAAGAAAGCCGTAGTGATTGCGCCAAGCGTCCCGCCAAAGAGATTTGCCGCCGCAAGATCTCCCAGCGGGCGCGCCACACTTATTCGATCACCCCACGCAGCCCACAATGCGGGCAAAACCATTCCCGATGCGAGCGCAGCAGGGCCTACAGTCGCAGCGGCCAAGGTTGTGATTCTTAGGAGATATTCCAACAACCCGGTGCGCATGCCGAAGTAAGTGAGCCCATCGGTCCAGTAAAGAAAGAGCCAAAGACCGCCGGTAGTCGCACCCGCCGCGACCACGAGCGCGGTGGCCGCTACGGCGGACGGCGCCGCATGACGCAGCGCAAGCATGGCGAGTGCCGCTCCGGTAGCGATCGCCAGAAGGAAGACGAGGACGATCGCCGTGAAAGAATATACCGAGTTATGCAGAACTTGGGCGAACAGATGTGTCCAAAGAACTTCAAGCCCGAGGCTGAGGAAGCCTGTGCCCGCGGCGACGAGACGCAGGCGCCCAATTTGCGCGGATGAAGTCTCGCTTCTCAACGCCGACTTTTTTACCGGCGTTGTTTCGTGGCGATCGCCGATCATGATTGCAATGAGTCCGGCCGCCAAACTGGCTCCAGCGGCGATGCCATAGCTTGCTCGCACGCCGACGAGGGCGGGAAGGCCAAAGCCCACGGCGGCTGCACCGAGCACACCACCCAGGGTGTTGACTGCGTACAGCAGGCCGCCACGGCGTTCTATAGTGCCGACGCTGACGAGAGCCTGACCGAGAGTCGGAAGGGTTGCGCCCAAGCATAGTGTCGTCGGTAGCGTTGCCAACGCGATCGCGGCGACGCCGCCAAGATTTCCTGTAGTAGAGAGCCAAACCTGCGCCGTATCGTGCGTTAGCAGCCAAAAAATCGCCAGCGACCAGATTGCACCCGCTGTTGCGCCGAGTTCAAGACAACCGTAGAGACGCACGGGTCGTGGTGAGACACGGCGCGCGCAGGCAGAGCCAAGCCCGAGGCCTGCAAAGTAACAGGCGAGAACGGTACCGGTGATATGAACAGTGGTGCCGAGCACGAGCCCAGCCGAGCGCATCCAGAGTATCTCGAAAGCGAGAGCCGCAGCGCCAGAGAGCCAAAAACACAACCAGAGTAGAGTTCTCATCTGAATTGTAGCCTATTCAGAGTAAGAAGCGTTGAAAAAAGACCATGTATCATCTTTGATATTCATTCTTTTCGGAGACGCCGAATCTACAAAGATGTTGCACGAGCAACCAGAATGAGCGCCTTGCCTAACGAGCCCCTGGTCTTTGGAACTGTTCGATTTAACTGACCGTTTCAGTTTTGTCTAGTCTAGTTAACATTAACCGTCTGAAGCAACGTGCGCACGGTGAAATCAATCCATTTAATGTAAGTATCGGTTTCCGGCCGCCCTCCTCCATTGCTGTAAAGACGCAGAAGCTTGATGCCCGTCTCGGCGGCGATTTGCTGTGGAACCCGAGGATTTTGTGCGCCGTAAATCAGCACTTTCGGCCTCTCCTGTTTAATCTGCTGCACTAGCTCGACTATGTGATTCGGTGTCGGCTCGATTCCAGGCTTGAGCTCGACGCTGCCCACGCGCTCCAGCCCGAATCGATTGGCAAAATAAACCCACTCGGGATGGTACTCGATATATTTGACGCCGCGTAATCCAGTCGCCATTTTTTCCCACCGCGCGATCCAATCGTCGACCTCCGCCATATAGGCCTTAAGATTTTTCTCAAAGGCTTGCTGATGTTGTGGAAAGTTTCGGGAAAGACCAGCAGCGATGTTCTGCGCAGCGATTTTTCCGTAAACGGGATCCAACATGTAATGAGGATTCCCCTTAGGGTGCAGGTCACCTTCCGAGCGGTCCACTAGAGTGGGAGCCTCGAGCACCGGCACTCCTATCGAGCAATCTATGTAGCCCGGCCGGCCCAGAAGAATTTTTGAATTGGCGGCAACCTCAAGCAGACCTGGGAGCCACGAGTGTTCATCATCCAAACCCATTAAGACCAGCACGTCGGCTCGGTTTAGCTTTGGCACGAAGCTCGGTTTTATGGGCACGCCGTGAGGGTCTTCGACTCCCGTGGCCAGGCTGTCTACACTCACCAACTCTTTACCGATCTGCCGGGTAATATCCGCCAAGTCAGGAAACGTCGCGACCACACGGATCTGTTGCGCAAAGACGAGGGGCGTCTGAAAACAAAATAAAACGACCACGATTATCAGGACTTTCCAATAGGACTTCTTCAATAACATTTTCATATTTCTTTTCCTTTCATCATAAGAACGCTATGGAAAACGGAGAATCTCCGCGATCGTCGCTCAGTGGCGGTCGCTATAAAGATCGTTCAATCGTTTTTTGTTCTCGTACTGGTGGCTATTCGGACACTCATAGATAATTCTTTTTTTTGTTTCACAAAGAACCGCGCCAGCTTCGCTGCAGCACGGGCAAAGCTTGCCTAACACTCTAACCGACGGGTTAACTGGGGTGTCGCTCTTTCTCACGCTTTTTGATCTCGTTGTCAGAATATTGGGGGAACGAGCGGTCATTCTGAAAGTTATAATTCTTTCCATTGGACCTCCGGAGTAGTGACTACTCTGCTTTTGCTATTCCTAGTTCTGTAAAAGACCCAGTATCGCGACCTGTCCACGAGAAACCTTCGCATATCACGGCTAATTGGAATCACCGATGACATATCCCGGCGTTTGCAAGTGAAGAAAAGATATCCGTCACCCCTGGAACAAGCGCCAGAAACAGCGGCAATCAGAGAATCGCGATATGGAACGGCCGGAACTAAAGAGAGACCGGAGGTGCGCGGGCGAAATCAGACTCAACGGCTAAGCTAACGATCGCTTCAGCTCTCTCCGTCATCACGAAAAAAACCGCTGGAGCAATTGCTAGAATAGCCGATGATGGCATCGGAGCTAGTTGCATTCGTGTGCCATGCACACAGCTGCACTCGTGAGTGAGTTGGCGAAATTCATCGGCAGGATGAAAATGTAGAGGCAGAAAGACGACAAACAACAGAAGCGCAGCTCCGACGAGCCGCCGAGCCCCGACTTGTTTTCGTATAAACGTATAGCGAAGCATGTAAGTCAGATTAAGCCACCTGAGTTTTTGTTTGTCAATAAAGCCATGCCTCGAGAACTCGATTCATGCGATGATTGACACGTTAGGCCGCTGATGATATTTGCAAACCATTCGCAAATTTGAAAACAACTTCTGTCATGTATTCCATTTGCGAACGTTTGCGCTGAATACCACTGACCAGCGGCATAATTCACATAAAGTGAGCAAGGCATTAGAAATCATCGAGAAGACGCTAGTTGCCAAAGGGCACAGCCAGACAAAGCCTCGGCGCCAAGTTTTGGAGGTATTCTTCCACAACGATAAGCCGCTGACTCCCGCTGCTGTGCGTAAACAGTTGTTGGATCGTACGATCAATCTGGCCTCGGTGTACCGAGCTATTGAGTTTGTTTTGTCGCGAGCGAGTGCTCACGGAGGTTGACCATGTTCAGGAAGGTCGGCGCTACGAATTGTCGGACGAGTACCGAACTCACCACCACCATCTAGTATGTGGTGGCTGTGGCGAGACAGAAGACTTTCAGGACTGCGAAATGGCTGATTTGGAAAAACTGATACGAAGACGTTACCGTTTCAAGGTAACCCGGCACGATCTGCGATTTATCGGATTGTGCCAAAGCTGCCAGCAGTAAGCTTGTTCATGCCTCTGCCAAGCTTGATGGTCACTTCACATCAAATACAAATTGTTGCGCAACTCGAGGGCTTGCGACTCGTTGACATCAAGTACGACATTGTTTAGGTTCGATGCCATGTATTTTCCGGGAATGAGGAAAACGCTCAGAAGCCGGCAGATTGTCAGCGCGCTGGCTCTTGTGTTTGTTTTTTTCCTTCCTCTCCATTTTCATTTCTCGATCGCATCGCAAGTCAGTAGGGAGTGTAGTTGTCTTCAAGGCACCCGCACTCAGCTGGCTCCGACTGCGAGCCTCCCCGCGATCGTCCCACAAGTTCGGATCTTTCAAGTCGCCGATCTCCCTGTTTCCGTTTGGACTGAAGATGGGTCGGGACAGCCACACGTTCGAGGACCGCCTTCTTTAGCCTCCCTGTAGTTCCTGGTTCGAAATCCGAATCGCAGTATAACTACATCCGTCTGCCTTCTTATTGTTGCGTTTCGTTTTAGGAGGGTGGCTGGTTTGTATTGGAGGGAGGTCTCGAAATGCTTTCTTTATCAGCATCACAGCAGCGCAGCGCGGCATTCGCTCTATGGGGTTTAATATTTTTACTTCCAACGGCTGCTCTGGCGCAAAATACGGAGTTGGACGCGCTCCGGTCTACCGTAAAAAATATGGAGCAACAGTTGCAGAAAGCTTTGCAACGGATCGATCAATTGGAAAAGGAAAAATCTTCCAGCTCGGCGCGAATTGGAGAAGTGGAGAAATCGGTCCAGGCAGTTCAAAGCGCGCCGACGGCTCTGAACCCGAGCATCGGCATGGTGCTTGACGCTACGGC